>WNFV01001188.1_pt1 | contig 61055 bp, 67 predicted proteins | sample 5400101 | NCBI WGS metagenome assembly WNFV01 (sample SAMN13153361, study PRJNA577476) | soil metagenome | isolation source: 115 cm soil or saprolite under grassland replicate 1 | place: USA:California | collected 2016-06-15
CGCAAAGCAAACAAGGCATGCCAATGATCCGGCATGACAACGAACGCGCGGAGATAAATACGCTGCTGTTGAACAGCAAATACTAACGCCGAAACTATGATTTCGCGCGCTGGCTCTTCTAAAACTGCTTTCTTCGGAAGCAGCGACTTTGTGATAAAGAATGTAGCTGGTGTATCGCTGAATCGATGCAGACGAAGATTTCGGGAGTGAAAGCTTGATTTCATGAGGGTCGGGGCACTAAGGCCCCTCCCACATTCCGTAGCTATCTAAACCATCGGTCGAAAACGCCCGACGACTTCCTGCAAGCGCCCCGTGATTTGGCCTAACGAACAAACTTCGACCGCTTCCAGTAATGTCGGGAAACAATTTTCGCCGCGCTCGACGACAGCCGCGAGCTTGTCCAGCGCGCGCTTGGCTTTCTCCGCGTTTTTCTTTTTGAATTTCGCGAGTCGATCAACTTGCAACTGCTGTTTTGCACGCGGAGTACGCACAAGTTTCACTTCCGGAATGTCGTCTTCGCCATCGCGGTAGCGATTCAAGCCGATGATCGGGCGAGTTCCATCGTAGATTTGCTGTTCATAACGATGCGCGGCATTTTGGATCTGGCTGCGCTGATAACGTTCTTCGACCGCCGCCAACACGCCGCCGAGCCGTTCGATCTCGCGGAATTCGTCGAGAATCGCCGCTTCTACTGCCCGTTCGACCGCTTTCATCCCGGGCGATCCGCTCAACATGTTCATGGTGTGCTTGAAAATTCCCGACTCCTCGAGCAGGATCGCCTGCCCGTGCGCGGAAAGCCGAATCCATTCTTCGCTTGGTGTGGTGAACGGCTCGTCGGCGCTATTGGAATGACACGAATTCGTGGCGTTCATGTAAGCCAGCACTAATTCCGTGGCGGTGCGGGTGAGATTGTTTTTAAACTCCGCGGCAATCAGCGAGCGCCCGCTGGTTTGCGTGTGCAATTTGAAAAGTTGCGCCTTCGGTCCGGCGCCGAACACATCGCGCATTCCGATCGCCCAGATGCGGCGCGACACTCGCGCGAGCGCGATGTATTCGGCGTCCAATCCGCAATCGAGAAAGAATGAAAGCCGCGGACCGAATTGATCGATCGGGATTCCGCGCCCGGCGAACATTTCTGCGTACGCGAATCCGTTCGAGAGCGTATAAGCGGCTTGCTGCACAGGCGTGGAGCCCGCCTCGCCGATGTGATAACCGCTGATTGAAATTGGATACCAGCGTGGCATCTCACGCGTGGTGAACTCGACCATGTCGGTGAGAAAACGGAGCGACGGCTCAATCGGGAAAATGGTTTCGTTTTGTGCCTGGACTTCCTTGAAAATGTCGGCCTGAATTGTGCCGCGCAATTTCGGAACGACTTTTGGACCGAACCGCCGTTTGGCCGCAGCGATGTACATCGCCATGATGATCGGCGCTGGACCGCTAATCGTCATCGACGCGGAGAAATTCGGCGAGCCGAGATCAAATCCATCATAGAGCCGCACCATGTCTTCAACGGTATCGATTGCGACGCCGCCCTCGCCGATTTTTCCGAAAACGCCATCTGCGTCGCTGTCGATGCCGTAGAGCGTAGGGCCATCGAACGCGGTGCTGAGACGATGAGTGCGCTGGTGCCGCGTGAGGTAATGAAAACGCTCGTTGGTGTCCTCGGCCAGCATCAGACCGGAGAACAAACGCGTGGGCTCTTCTGCTTGCGGAATTTTCTTATCCAGCTTTCCGCCGTTCTTTTCGAAGCTTTCGATCTCGCGAACCGGCTCGAGGTACATCTCGCGATACGCCGCGTTCAGATAGGGAAACTCACCCGGCAATCCTTCGCCGAAGAGATAGCGCGCAATTTCCCCTGGCTCATCAATTTCGGGCAACGCTAATCGCGGCAACGGAACTCCGGTTGGCGTCCGCGTGACCGGAATTTTCGCTTTGATATCGTTCCAGCGCCCCCGTAGTTCACGACCGAATTTTTCATCCGCGCGCGCGCGCTTCACCTGATCGAGAACGAACTTGTTATAATTTTCGACGGATTCGACGACTTGTCCGAGCTTGCTCATTTCTTCTTCTTTTTGGCTGTAGCCGCGCTCTCGAAACGCCGTTCTTGTTTGGTTCGGCGCTCAGAGATCGCCGCCACAGATTTGTTTGAAACTAAATCGAACAATCGATCAACGCCAGGGTCGCGATGGCGTTTTGCAACAGTGTCGATGAGTTTCTGTGATCGCCGGTTTTGCTCAAGCCGTTGTTCGATTTCGGTATGGGCAGTGCGAGCCCGCTGAAGATCGCTTTTGTTCACTACTACGATATCGGCCAAATCAAGCATCACGATTTTTTGCAACTGCAAGCGGCTGCCGTAGTCGGGATTCATTACCAGCACCGTCAGATCGACAATCCCATTTTTCTGAAATGGCATCGCCTCCTGACCGGTGCCCACCGTCTCAATAATCACATAGTCGAAATTCGACTGGGCAAGCAGCGCGAGGCAATCGTGTGTTGCGGGCGAAAGTCCACCGGCTTGTCCACGCGTGGCCATGCTGCGCATGAACACGCGATCATCCTGCGAGTTGATCATGGTAGCCCGATCCCCCAGCAATGCTCCTTCGCCTACTACGCTGGGATCGTGCGACAAAATTGCGATCCTCCCCTTCGGATTGTGGTTCAGAAACCGCAGTACCAACTCATCAATCAATGTAGTTTTGCCAGCACCACCGGGGCCGGTGAAGCCGATCACCTCGGAAGTTTGATGTTTGATGTTCGATGTTTGATGTCTTGTTTGTGACTTCGACGTTGAACGTTGGGCGTTGAGCGTTAGACGTTTTCTGCTTCCACTCGCGTAAGCATCTTCAATCTTTGTCAGCTTGTGTGCGAGTTCATGGTCCGGCGATTTGGCGCGGGATCTCTTCCCACGCGGTTTGCCATATCGCTGATGAACAAATTTCACCATCTCTTCCAGCGAGGTCCCCGCGAAAAAGACTTCGTCTACGCCTTTGCGTTTCATGATCGCCGCGTCGTCATGGGTGATGGTGCCCCCGCCGCCACCGAATACCTTTATGTCGTCCGCCCCTTTTTTTCGCAGAAGATCCACAACAGCCGCAAAAAACTCGATGTGGCCGCCGTTATAACTTGAGATGCCGATGGCGCGTACGTCCTCCTGGATCGCCGCGCGCACAATGTCGCCCACCGACCGGTGGTAACCGAGATAAATGACTTCGATGCCGTGCCGGATGAATTCCAGGTTGATTGTGTTGATCGCGCTATCGTGCCCGTCGCAAATCGGGACGGCGGTAAGAACGCGGATCGGTGAAGCCATGAGACGAAAAGCCTAACGGTAAACATTTGACGGGCAAAGCCATTCTAGCCTAGTAGCGAAGCCGCATGAAAAACTTCGGAGCGCTGCGCGCAATCGTGACCGCCGGTTTGATCGTTGGCGTCTTGGACATTTCTTCGGCATTCGTGATCTGGCTGGAACGCGGCGTAGGCTTACAACGCGGCTTGCAGGGAATCGCCGCTGGATTGCTCGGCACCAAATCGTACGAGGGCGGAATGGCAACGGCTGGCATGGGTCTTGCCATCCACTTTCTCGTTGCATTCGTGGTTGTTTCGATCTTTTACGTCGTGAGTCGCAGAGTTCCGTTTCTCACGAAACACCCTGCTGTTTCGGGTGTGTGTTACGGCATCGGCGTTTACCTCGTAATGTACTGGTTCGTGTTGCCAACAGCGTTCTCAACATTTCGACACCGTCTCGCTAATGAGTTGCTTGCAGTCGCGATTCACATTTCGTTGATTGGGTTGCCGACCGCATTCATTGTGCGCCGTTACTCGCAACCAACGGAGCAATCATGATGAGCGACCCGCTCGATTTTTCTACCAAAGTAGTGCTGGTCACTGGCAGCTCGCGCGGGATCGGTGCAGAGGCGATCAAGGCTTTCGGCGCGCGTGGCGCGCAATGCGTGGTGAATTACGTCGCCGACGCGCAGGGACAGAACAAAAGCGATGCCGCAAACGTGGCGAAGGAATTAAATGAGCCGCTGGTAATTGAGGGCGACGTGACGCAGCCGCAGCAAGTCGAGGCAATGATGAAACAAATACAAGATCGACATGGGGGGCTCGACATCCTGGTGAACAATTCCGGCATCATTAGCGACCGGACGATTAAGAAAATGTCGCTGGAGGATTTCGAGAGCGTCATCCGAGTGAATCTCATCGGCACATTCATCGTGACACAAAAAGCGGCCGCAATTTTACGCGGCGGGGGTCGGATCGTGAATCTTTCGTCGGTCAGCGGCCAAATGGGATTGTTCGGACAGGCAAATTATTCCTCGAGCAAGGCGGCAATTATTGCGCTCACGAAGGTTTCTGCCCGCGAGTTTGCGCGCCAGAACATCACGGTCAATGCGATTGCGCCCGGCTTCATCGACGTCGGGATGAGCAAAGGTATGCCCGAGGAAGTGACGCAAAATTTCATCAAACAGATTCCGCTCGGACGGCTCGGCGATGTAAGTGAGATTGTAAACGCAGCACTCTTCCTTGCCTCCCCAATGGCTTCATATATCACCGGGCACGTGTTGAACGTAAACGGCGGCTTTTACATGGGCTGACGGAAGGCATTCTCCGTATCTGTTTAGCGCCACCGGTGCTGGTTCATTTTAGCCTGGGGCAACGCCCCAGGGGGAATGTTGCGGGGAAGACGAGCGCTGTAGGCGCGGATCAGCGACAGTGCAGATGAATCGCGCTTTTCAGCGCCAGTCGTGCTCTTTTTACCGGAGAACCTGGGGCGTTGCCCCAGGGTCATGTGACGATCGCGCCCTTGGCGCTAAACAAATACAATTCTCCTGCGATTACGAGCACGAGCATGAGCATGAGCATGAGCATGAGCATGAGCATGAGCATGAGCATGAGTGGGCGCTTAATTTGCCGATTTAACGTTTTAACGATTTAACGTTGTAACGTCAGCGCCAGCTCAGTCCAGCTTCTGCACGAGCAACCAGACTAAAGCTGAAAGCATCCCTGCGAATGTCGATAACACGAACGTTGCGCGCTTCGTCTGCCGTATCTTGAAGGCAGGCTTGGGAATATCGTCATGAATGTGACTAGCCTCGAATAGTTTCATCAGCGCAAAAGCAACCACGAAACCGACAGCGGCCCATTTGAGGCATCCCAAAATTGTCTCAATCATCCCGGCAGATGCTAGCGCAGGCAAAGCTGACGCTCAAGCGGGACTCGCTCCAATCCGTCATTTGTGACAGGACAGGCGTAAGACATCCCCGCCTATGCAGGCCGATTCATCCGTCCGAAATGGATTGACTGCAATCCTGCGGGTTGTTTATGCTCGCCGGCTATGACTACCAAATTTTTCACTGTCGTCACCGTAATTGGATTTGCCGGAGTTTGTATTGCGCAAGCTCAGTCGCCTAGTCCGGCGGAATCACCCGCTAAATCACCCACGCCTGCAAAGCATCGCGCCAGCACGAAAGCCCAGGCGACAGCGTCACCAGCTGCGTCCCCTGCCACGTCGCCCAAAGCGAAACGCGGCTCCAAAAAAGCGGCGGCAGCGGCCAGTCCAGCCGCATCGGCGTCGCCCGCTAAATTCAATCTGGGCGATTTGTTCAAACCGAAAACTTCTGGGGCGGCAGCCAGTCCCGCGGCCGCCAACCCAGCGCCCGCGCGAGCGGCGAGCGCTAAGGCCGCAGCCACGCCTGCGCCAGGCGGTGGCCACGGTCTGGTCTGGGTCAATACAGAGTCGCATGTTTACCACAAGGAAGGCTCGCGCTTTTACGGCACGACGAAAAAAGGCAAATACGTGAGCGAAGCCGACGCGATCAAAGAGGGAGACAAAGCCGCTCATAACTAAGTCGAGCGACAATCAAGGCTTTTCCGCCATACTTTGCAGCGCATCAGCCAGCGTCTCGAACGTCGCGATCTGAATGTCGGGTCCGTAATGGAATTGCGATAGAATATTGAGACCAATATCCTTGTGCGGATCGGGCATCACGCGCGCGACGGAGGCAACCCCTTTTTCCGCAAGCGCATCCATGATTTCGGCAACGTGACGCGCTGCTGCCGAATCCATCGAATCTAACCAGCGGAAATCCGCGAGGACGCGGAACCCGGGATCGATATCGCGCACGAGTTCTCGGACGCGTCGCGAAGCCAGCTTCGCTTCCTCGGCCGTAACCCGTTGTAAAGCGCTGATCACGAGGAGCCGTTTCGACCGATCGAGCTCAACTGCATACATTCTTCGTGATGACATGACCCGGCTGTGCTCGCAAGTCCGATGCTGATTGCAGGGAAAAGGCCTTCTCACGAAACTCGTCACCCTCCTCTCTCCTCCAGTAGATAAGAGAAGCGATCCGTTCTACTTACTCGCGAGGCGATCATGCCGCGCATGCTTGCTCTTCGCCTCAACCTCGCAGGGGAGAAGTTGAGGCGAGGGGGACTGAACGCGATTTCACTCATACGTGATCGGCACTCGGACCTGCGAGACACTTCCGGGTTTGAACCGCCACCTTCGAAACGTCTCCGTGGTAACTTTGTCGAGAATCGCGTTACCAGTGCTTTGCGCCATCATCGCGTTGGTAACCCTCCCGCTCGCAGTGTCGATAATCATCGCACAAACACCACTGCCAGTAATATTGGCGTGCTTTGCTTGATATGGATATTCCGGCAAAGGAGCGCTCACCGCCAGGGCTTGGGCAGCCGATAATGACAATTGCGTGGCAATCGGGAAGCTGGCCGCCTCAGGTTGGACCGCCGAAGTTCCCTGCCTTTTAACACGAGCTTTCTTTCGTACCGCCGCAACTGGCGTTCCAGGTTCTTCTACAAGAGGTGTCTCCTGGGCGACCGGGGCTGGAGTTTGACTTGATATGTGGGCTGCAATCTCGCGGCTTCGTTCGGTCTTTTTCTTTTTCACCTTGGATGTTGGTTTCGCCTCGCCCTTCTCTTCATGCTCCGGCAGATTTGCCGAAGTCGCATCCTGAGCCCGCGTCAAAGAGGTGTTAATGAGAAAAACACCACCGCACATAACGGCCAGAATTCCCCGGTGAACGCGCATCAGAAAAATCTCCCCTTCACATCGGCAGCGTCAACCAGCGCTGTTCTTTAACCTGGTGACTTGAACCCTGTTCGGAAAACGGAAGAGTTATTTTTCGTTGGTTGTCTGTAATCGTTTTCGCTCCTTTATTCTTCTTGTGACTGCGACGGACCTTACCGTTTGGATCATCTCTGCGCTTCTGGCGATCGGCATTGGCTCGAGTAAGTATGCGAAATGGAAGAGCCGCAACAAGTTGGTGCGCGAACTGGCGGCGATGGATCCGGAACGTCGCGAAAAAGTGCTCAGTCGCATGAACCCGGAGCATGCCATGGAAGCACGGCAAGAATTAATGCGACGGTTTCACATTAGCTGACGTGACTGTTTGCTCATGCATTAGAGATTTTCCTTCTAGTTTCCTTTTCAAGGCATGACCTGCGCGCCTTTCGAAATGACCGTGTCAGTTTCGCGCGGTGACATCGACGAGCAAAATCATGTGAACAATACCGTTTACCTGCGGTGGGTTCAGGGTGTTGCCACTGCGCATTGGCAGGCGGTCGCCAGCCCGGAAGCACAGGAGACGGTCGGCTGGGTCGTCCTGCGGCACGAGATCGACTACAAAACTCCTGCGGCGCTTGGTGACAAAATCATCTTGCGCACATGGGTCGGCAAAGCCACGCGACTTACGTTCGAACGATTCACGGAAATCCGGCGCAATGGCGATGGCCAGCTGTTGTCAAAGGCTCGGACGCTATGGTGCCCGATTAATGCACAAACCGGTCGGCCGATGCGCGTGCCAGCTGAAGTGCGCCTGCAGTTTTCGACCTGAATTTGGATCTCAAGGAGCGGCGGCGGTTCCAGCCGCCGTGAAGGATTGGACAATCCCTTGAGAGTTGAAGATTCGGCGTTGAGGATTGAGCGTTGCGCGTTGGAACTTCCATCTCACGAGTCACGCCCGATTATTGCGTGTTACTGCGCGACGTTTCTGAAACCGGAGATGTTGCACATCTACCGGCAAATCACAGCGCTGAAACGGTGTGCTCCGGTAGTGATTGCGCAGAAACTCGAACAAGTCGAGCGCTTCCCGTTTGAGTCGGTCCAACTCGTTCCCAAACCAGCAACACATTTTCTGCGGCGCTTCTGGTTCAGGCAACTGCGAAACATGCCGTGGCAGATCTCGGACGCAGAGTTACGTGCGTTGCTGGGAGCGTTAAGTGCGATCGACGCTCGTATTTTGCACATTTACTTCGGCCAAATCGCCGTTCATCTCCTGCCGCTCATTCGCGCATGGAAAAATCCGTCGATTGTTTCCTTTCATGGCGCCGATGTCACAGTGGATATGAACAGGCCGACGTATCGAGAGGCCACACGCCAGATGCTCGCCGCAGTGAAGCTGGTTCTTGTTCGCTCCGAGTCGCTGCGACGCGCACTTGCCGATCTCGGTTGCGACCCGGAAAAGATTGAACTGCAGCGTACCGGGATTCCGCTCGAGGAATTTCCTTTCCACGAACGAGCGTTCCCCAGCAACGGCGAATGGCGATTCGTGCAAGCCGGCCGCCTGATCGAGAAGAAAGGCCTGCCGGTTGCCTTTCGCGCGTTCGCAGTTTTCGTACGTCAATATCCAAATGCGACACTAACGATCGCCGGAGAAGGACCATTGCTCGATGACCTTCGAAAGCTAGCGCGCGAACTGAGCATCGAGGAGCACGTTTCATTCACTGGTTTCCTTTCGCAGGAGCAATTGCGTGACATCTATTATCGGTCGCACATTTTCCTGCATCCAAGTCAGACCGGTCGCGACGGTAACCAGGAAGGTATCCCAAATTCCATGCTGGAAGCGATGGCCAGCGGATTACCGGTCTTCGCTACGCAACATGGCGGCATTCCCGAGGCCATTGAAAACGACGTGAGCGGCGTGCTCGTGCCGGAGCGCGATCACCAAAAATTAGCGCAGGCGTTGCTCAACGCAGCACAAGCCCCGAACTTCCTTTCGCGCATCGCCGGCAGCGGCGCTGAGGTCGTTCGAAAAGAATTCGATCTCCAATTGCAAGCGCAGCGGCTCGAAGATATTTATTTGCGACTGATTGCACTGAGGCGATGACCCAATCGCCAGCATTTATTGTTTCGTCCAAGGCTGCGTCACGTTTTGGATGCGTAGTTTGCACTTGTCGCTCACCAGCGTGAAATGAAGTTGGTCAGCCATTCGGTTGAACTTGTAGGTGGCTGATTGCTTGCAGGCTTTCGGGGTCTTCCCGCGCACCTCGCTGATTGTGAGACTGTCGCCAGACACCGTGTAATGACCCCACACATCAGGTTGGCCGTTCTTGTCGAGGTCGACCTGGAATGTTCCATCGGGATTAACGATCCAGACGGTGCCGAGCGTGTTAGTCCATGTGCCGACGAGAGCAGCCGGGCCAGATGTGGGGGCGGTCGCGCACGCGCCCATCAGCGCTATCAAAGCGCCGGCGAAAATAATTTGGAGAGAGTGTTGTGGTTTCATGGCCGGCATCCTGGCTCGCAGCAACGTGACCCGTCAAGCGCAGATCTCCGCGAAGAGATTGGTTGCTAAAGACTTAGCCTTCAACGTAGAAAGTCTCCTTGGCTCAGTGGTCTTGATCGTGTTCAGCGCAATAAAATCGACCAATGTTTACAAAGATGCGCTGGCCCGGGCCAAGGCACACCCTGCCTTCATCGAGGTCCTTGGTTCGCCTATCACGGACGGATTTCTGGTCTCAGGAAACACAAACGTCAACGGCGCTTCGGGTGAAGCGAACCTCTCCATTCCCGTCTCCGGTCCAAAAGGAAAAGGAACAATTTACGCAGCGGCAACTAAGTCGCATGGTCGATGGAACTATTCTGGGCTCGTCTTGGAAATCGAAAAAACGCATCAACGAATCAATCTTCTCGAAGAGCCGACGCCTGTGAGTTCGCGCTAATCACTCCCGTGAAGGCCGCAATAAATAACCTTTCCGTTAGCGCAATTCTTTTCGGAATCCTCGGAGGAATTATCGGCATCGCCGCGGGACTCTTTCTCGGCTTTGCTCTCGGCTCCGGCCTCGCGGCCGCATTTCATGTCTCTACCTTTGAAGGCGAGGCCGGTTATTTTGCCGTCGCGATTGCTCTACTCGTGACGTTCATCGTCGCACCACTATCCATTCTTCTCGTGCTCTATTGGCGTGGGGTTAGAAGTGTTTGGCTGTTCATCGGGTTGGTCATCGTTTGTGTCTCGATCGCAGCAATCGGTGCATCCGGTTTCGGAATTTGGTACGCCGCGCAGCCGCATGTTTTGAACATCAACGGGCCGACGCCGCTGCTCGAATTTGAAGTTAAACCACCAGCCGGCCAGTCTCTGGAAAGTCTTACTGAGGTTCAGCCGGAACTGGACACTGACCGCAACGCGATGCCGGGCTACTGGCACACGGATGCACCTGCAAACTCCGGCGTGCGCGCTGGCTATGTCGAACTCTACTTCCGTACGTCGAAGCGCCTGTTCGTTCTAAAGTTTCCGGGCGGCACAGACCGGATTTTTCAACTCCATTTGCCAGCCAATCCGATGAGAGCGAAATACCGCGCCTGGTCCGAGTGGCAAAACCCGGATTTCATTGCGAAAGCCGGCGAGCAGCCTACTCGCCCCTCTGGCGGAAGCGATTATCAGATTCGTTACAAGCTGGATTACCAGGATCGATAAAGCGCGAAAGGTGGAACGCGTTGTCCTCAACGCGTTGGCTATTTCGCTCTACCGCCTGGAATTTGCTGCGCGCTCGACGCGTTGGGAAAAACAGACCCTCGCAATTGCCATCGTCTTGAGGACAAGACGATCCACCTAAGCGCTTGGTTTACCGCGGGCGCGGCGCACGTAAGGTTCAAGCATGTCGATCTCGGAGGAGCAGGTGAAGACGGCGCTGAAATCGGTGAAATATCCCGGTTTCACTCGCGATATCGTTTCCTTCGGATTGGTGAAGTCCATCCACATCGAGAATGGCGACGTGAACGTGCAGCTCGCGCTAGCCACCAACGACCCGAATATTCCAGCAGCGATAAAAAATAACGCGGAAAGTGCATTGCGCGCCATAGAAGGGATCCGCAGCACGAAAGTCTTGATCGATATCCATGCGCCGCCAGCCGGTGCCGGAACCGGCATGGCCACCACGCGCATTGCGGGTATCAAACACGTTATTGCGGTGGCGAGCGGTAAAGGCGGCGTCGGCAAATCCACCGTCGCTGCGAACCTCGCTGTCGCGCTGGAGCAAACCGGCGCCCGCGTTGGTTTGTGCGATTGCGACATTTACGGGCCGAGCATTTCACTCATGTTCGGCACGCGAGAGCGACCAACAGCTACGGAAGAAAACAAGATCGTGCCGATAGAGCAATACGGGTTGCGACTCATGTCGATGGGATTTCTGCTGGACGATACCTCGCCGGCGATCTTGCGCGGGCCGATGGTCACCCGCTACACGCAGCAATTCCTGCGGCAGGTCGAATGGGGCGAGCTCGATTATTTGGTGCTCGATCTTCCTCCCGGCACCGGAGACATCCAGCTTACGATTGTGCAAACCGTCGCCCTTTCGGGAGCGATTATCGTCACTACGCCACAGGAAGTTGCTCTCATCGACGCGCGCAAGGCCGCTACCATGTTCGACAAAGTCAACGTCCCCGTGCTCGGCTTGATCGAAAATATGACTTACTTCATGTCCCCGTCTGATGGCAAGCGTTACGACATCTTTGGAAGCGGCGGCGGCGAACGCGAAGCCAGGCGCTTGCGAGTTCCCCTGCTCGGTCAGATTCCTATCGATATCACCACCCGTGAAGCGGGCGATCGCGGAATCCCGATCGTAAGCGAAGATCGGCAATCGCCAGTGACCAAGGAGTTTGTAAGGATTGCTAAAGGACTTCGTGAGCGTCTGCCGTAGGAGCCAGCAACGATAATCGTAGGCCAGAGTTAAAATAAGTGGCGTGGTTGACTCGTCGAACTCCAGTATTCGATCTTGTTGACTAGCAGCAGGTTTTATGAAAGAAGAACCGGAGATGCCGTCTTCGGAAGAAGATCAAGCTCAATTCGTCAAGGATTCAGCGCTCTATAAGGAGTTCCTTGCCGAACGAGCGGAGATTTTGAAGCATAAGTGGATTGAAAGCGAGAAAGCCGGGAAAGACATCGGCTTTGAGAGAGCCTTGCTTGATTGGATCGTGAAACATCGCTCCAACTGGCGAGAGCGGCGAAGGAAGGAGGCGCGCACCGAAAAGTCCGCCTCCTAATTTTTTCCTTTAACGCGATCCCGCGAGGTCGCCAAGGAACGCATGAATCAGCCGAAACAAAATTCATCAGCCGCCGTCCCCGTCATGGACGCGGAGGCAATTCGTCGCGCGCTTCGACGGATTGCGCACGAAATCATTGAGCGAAATCCTCGCCTTGAGAAAGTGGTGATCGCGGGAATTCCGTCACGCGGTGTGGAGATCGCGAGGCGCATCGCCGGTTTTATTGGTGAGATCGAGAAGAATGACGTTGAGACCGGCGTCATCGATGTGGCGATGCATCGCGACGATGTAGGCACGCGACGGGAGCTGCCTGTAGTACACGCCTCGAAACTTCCTTTGCCACTGGAGGAGCGCACAGTGATCATCGTCGACGACGTTTTTTATACCGGGCGCACTGTGCGCGCGGCCATGGATGCCATTAACTCGTTCGGGCGCCCCGCCCGCATCCAACTTGCCGTGCTGATCGATCGCGGCCACCGCGAGCTGCCCATTCGTCCGGATTACGTGGGAAAGAATCTACCGACTGCGACGCGTGAACAAATTCAGGTGCAGCTGCAAGAAACGGATAATAAAGCCGACGCAGTGTGGCTGGAAAGGGAATGAATGTGACCACCCGCTGGACACGAAAAGATCTGATCGGACTACGTGAGTTGACGGCAGACGAAATCAATTTCGTTCTTGGGACTGCCGACGCATTTAAGCAAGTCGGCACCCGCGAGATCAAAAAGGTCCCAGCCCTACGTGGAAAAACACTGGTCAACTTCTTTGTGGAGCCAAGCACGCGAACGCGCACTTCATTTGAGCTGGCGGCATTTCGATTGAGCGCGGACGTGATCAACATTTCGGCAACCACGTCGAGCCTGACAAAAGGCGAAACCCTCAAAGACACCGCGCGCAATCTGGAAGCGTTACACACGGATATTCTTGTATTGCGTCACAGCTCCGCCGGCGCGCCGCAGTTTTTGGCAAATCGGCTGAAAGCGAGCGTGATCAATGCAGGTGACGGCGCGCACGAACATCCCACACAGGCGCTTCTCGATCTTTACACAATCCGCGAGCGGAGAGGAAAAGTCGCGGGATTACACGTGGCCATCATCGGGGACATTTTGTTCAGTCGGGTCGCGCGCTCGAACATCTTTGGCCTGCTTAAGCTCGGCGCGCACGTGACGTTGGTCGGCCCGAGCACCCTCGTTCCGCGCGAGTTCGAAAAACTCGGCGTGGAAGTTTCCTATAAGATCGAGGATGTGCTGCCGAAGGCGGACGTGGTTAACCTTTTGCGGATTCAACATGAACGGCAGCGCCGAGAATATTTTCCCGGCATCAGTGAATACATCCGGTTGTTCGGGCTGACGAAGGAACGCGCAAAACTTTTGAAACCGGATTGCCTGATCATGCATCCCGGTCCGATCAACCGCGGGGTCGAGATCGACAGCGAGGTTGCTGACGGATTGCAAAGCGTCATTCTCGACCAAGTCACTAACGGCCTGGCCGTGCGCATGGCTGTTCTCTATTTGTGCGGAGGAATCGCGACGTGAGCGCGATCATCATTCGCAACGGTCGCGTGATCGATCCCGCAAACAAGCGGGATGAGACTGCCGATCTTTACATCGCCGACGGAAAAGTCGTCGGCTCTGATTCCGAAATCAAAAATGCGAAATCCGAAATTGAAGAGATTGACGCTAAGGGCGTGATCGTTGCGCCTGGTTTGATCGATATGCACGTGCATCTGCGCGAGCCGGGATTCAGTCACAAGGAAACGATCGAATCGGGCGCGCGCGCCGCTGCAGCCGGCGGATTTACAACCATCGTTTGCATGCCGAATACGTCGCCGGTCCCGGACAATCCCAGCACGATTGCGTGGATCAAAGATCGGGCCTCTGCCATCGCGCCCGTGAATGTTTTGCCAACTGGCGCAATTTCAAAAAATCTCGCAGGCGAAGAACTCGCTCCGATCGGGTCGCTCGCGCAGGCGGGCATCGTAGCGATTACAGATGACGGTCATTGCATTCAAAATCACGAGGTGATGCGGCGGGCGGTGGAGTATGCGCGAATGGTTGGAGTGCCGATTCTCGATCATTGTCAGGATTACAATTTGGTTGGCAACGGCGTCGTGCACGAAGGCTACTGGAGCACACTGCTCGGGTTGCCCGGCTGGCCTGCTGCCGGGGAGGAAGCGATTGTGATGCGCGACATTTTACTCGCGGAATTGTGCGATCATTACATTCATTGCCAGCACGTCAGCACGGCCGGAAGTGTGCGACTGATTCGTGAAGCCCGTTCGCGCGGAGTGAAAATCAGCGGGGAAGTCTGTCCGCATCACATCGCGTTAACCGACGAAGCGATCCAAAATTTTGATACGAACTATAAAGTGAATCCGCCACTGCGATCGCAGCAAGATGTGGATGCGCTGCTGGACGGAATCGCTGACGGTACACTCTCGATCTTGTGCTCCGATCACGCGCCGCACGCCAATTTCGAAAAGGAGGTCGAGTTCGACATCGCGCCATTCGGTATCATTGGTCTGGAAACCGAACTCGGTCTTTTCATGGACCTGCTCGTTCACAAACATCGACGAATCGATATCGCCCGCCTAATTGAGATGTACACGGTCGAACCGGCGCGTTTGTTGAAAATTCACGCCGGCACGTTATCAATCGGCGCGCGAGCTGATGTGACGCTGATTGACCCTGAATTGGAATGGACAGTCAGGATCGATCAGTTTGAATCGGCGTCGCGCAATTCGCCATTTGACGGCTGGAAGCTGAAAGGCCGCGCGGTGCGGACGATCGTCGGCGGCAAGACGATTTGGAAATTGTAGGGCGTTTGATTCGCTCGCGCCCGCTCGCTCACCCTTCGGGCCTCCCCGTCTATCTCGCTCAGCTCCCGCTGGCTCGATTCTGTGAAACGCCGCCATGAAACAGGCGTTTGACACAGATGCCTGCAAAATCACCCCATGTATCCGCCGTGGATGTAGTGCTCCAAATGCGCAATGGCCGCGCTCTGGCATGAAATAACATGCTTGACCAAGTCACCGATCGAGATCACACCCACGACTTTGTCGTCTTCAAGGACGGGCAGATGGCGAATGTGCTTGTCCGTCATTAGTCGGAGACATTTTTCGACTGGCTCGCGAGGATGCGTCACCGTCACATTGCTCGACATGATCTCGGCGACTTTCGTTTCACGCGATCGCTTGCCGCGCAGCATCACTTTACGCGTGTAATCGCGTTCGGAAACGATGCCCACCAGGCGCTCCTGATCCATCACCAACAGTGCCCCGACATTCTTCGCGTCCATCATTTCAACGGCTTGGAGAACTGTTGCATCAGGTGAAATCGAGAAAACTTGATCGCTTTTCTGATTTAGAATCGACCGGATGGTACCACTCACGTCCATAACTGAGAGGGTTCACGATAGGCTCACCCTGCGCTGCCATGCAAAACAATTCTAGCGGAAATCGGGCGGGTGTGGACCCTTTACTCTGACGCCGGTTTAGCTCTGTTGGTTCAAATACTTCCGCGGAGCGAGTTTGGGCGGACGTCTTCCGTTTAGAATCGCGCCGGCCACCGCGATGTACGACAGTTCTTGGCGATCCACTGCGCAACGCAACATCAATCCGCCACGGCTCATATCGCCACGACCGACAAACTCCGCTGGGAAGCGCAGTCGCCCGCGAAAATTTGCTAGTAAAACATCGACATACTTGCCTGTAGCAATGCTGCCAAGAAGAATGATCTCGCTCCGGGGCGGCAGCCTTTTTGCCAGACGTCGGGAATCACGCTCGATCGGCGCTCGGTAACGCGAATCGGTCTCGTGAATGTTGATCGTAGCAAATTCACGTAGATCGTCGAGATGAATTCGCGTTCGTGCATCAACAAGGCCGCGTGTAGGCGTAATGACAAAGACACCCGGCATTCCGCGCGCCGGGCGTGCAAATGTCGTCGCATAGGCGATCTTTCCGCGAAAATAGAGGCCGCTGAGAAAGGTGAACACGTCGGCGATTGGCGCGCCCGATTTGCCTCGCAATTTTCGCGCCAGTTCGAATTGCGCTCCATCGCTCAGAATCATCCGCGCTCGTTCACCGCCAGCGTAAGCAGGTGAAAGAAGGAAAATCCGATGATCGAGATTGTTGTCCATTTCCTGCAAGTTTCCGATTCATAAACGGCAGCGCAAGTCGCGTGCAGGATCATAGTCAGTTAAGCGCTTTGCGAGTGTTGGAGACAGGCGAAGACTGGGCCGCGCTTCTTGGTCGATAAGTGGCACAGCCGGTTCCTGTCCTTGCTTTTTGCGCGCAGGAAAGAAAATAATGAATGGTGCGTTGGACCTGGCCATTCAAATCTCACGTAGCTGACGACCACTCTTCGAGGGGTGATGCGCAGCCCGATTTCATTTGTGTCGGCCCCCAGAAAACCGGAACAGGATGGCTTTATCAACAACTCGCTGGGCATCCCGATTTCTGGATGCCTCCTATAAAGGAACTTCATTATTTCGATCAACTCGGCAGGCCTGCGCTTGCAAATCCTGCGCGTCCCAGAGATGAGCGTGATCTTCGCTTTCTCAGGAGGTTAGAAAGCCTGAGCGACCGACCCCATATCGACCTGAAGAATTATGCTCGTTTGTTCGAGCTTAAGGGGTCACTCCTCTCTGGTGATATTTCGCCAGGCTATTCAACACTGAGCGATAAGATCATTCAGCGAGTCGTCGGATATTTCCCAAGATTAAAGGTTATTTTTCTGGCCCGTGATCCAGTCGAGAGGGCCTGGTCGCACTTGTCCATGGAGGTGCGTTCTCGCCAGATTGAGCCGTTTGACGTGGCTGATATTGACGAAGTAATTCGGAATTTGCGCCGCCCAGGGATGCTGTTGCGCTCGTACCCGAGCGCGATCGCGACGCGCTGGCAACGCTATGTTCATCCGGACCTCTTTCGAATCTACTTTTTTGATGACCTGCAGAGAGATCCCGCTGAGTTCCGTCGTTCCATCCTCGATTTCCTAGGTGCCGATCCCAAGAAGCCGAGCGGCCGACTGACGGCGGATTACAACAGTAAGGCCGGAATGGAAAAGCTTCGGTTTACAGACAAAGTGCGTTCCCGGATGGCTCAGTTTTTTAAAAAAGAGCTAAAGGTCTGCGCGGCGAAATTGGGCGGGCCAGCCAGAGACTGGCCGGCGCGATATGGTTTTTCGTTTCTCTTTTTCTTTCCTGTGCTGACCGATATCTTGATCTCCATCTTTGGATTGACTGGTGCGTCTAATCCGGGTTCCTATTCTTGCCTTTTGAGCCTAGGATAGAAAATAATGCGATATGCGTTGGACCCTGCCATTCAAACCTCGCGTCGGCGACGACCACAATGGAGAAGAGCATCACTATTCCAATGGTGAGGCGTGCCCAGATTTCTTGTGCGTGGGAGCTCAGAAAGGTGGGACCTCATGGCTTTATCGGCAACTCGAGCCACATCCCGATTTCTGGATGCCTCCATTAAAGGAGCTGCATTATCTGGATAATTTAAACAGAACGAAACGCTTTCGTCCCCCGCGCACCAGAGATGAACGTGACGTTTGTTTTTTGGAAAGCATAAAGAACCTGAGCGCCCAATCGTACATTGACTTGAAGAGTTACGGCCAATTGTTCCGACACAAGGGACCGCACCTGTCAGGTGACATTTCACCTGCCTATTCGACGCTGAGCGATGAAATCATTGAGCGAGTGGTCAATTATTTTCCCAACTTGAAGGTGATCTTTCTGGCTCGTGATCCCGTCGAGCGAGCTTGGTCGCAATTATCAATGGGCGTGCGTCTCGGAATGATCAGCCGGTTTGACGCGACGGATGCCGAGGAAGTGATTCGGAATTTGCTTAATCCGGGGGTGCTGACCCGCTCGCATCCCAGCAAGGCCATCGCGCGCTGGAAGCGCTATGTTCGTCCGGAATACTTCCGCGTTTATTTCTTTGATGATCTGCAGAAGGATCCCGCTGAACTGCGACGCTCGATTCTGTTTTTCTTGGGCGGCGACCCAGATAAGCCAAGCGGCAGATTAAAGCCGGATACGAACAATGACACTGGTAGGGACAAACTTCGGCTCACTGCTAAAGTGCGCGCCCGTATGGCTCAGTTTTTTGAACAGGAACTAAAAGCCTGCGCCTCGCAACTGGGCGGAGCTGCAAAGAATTGGCCGGCACGATATGGCTTTTCAATAGTCTGTCTTTTCTGGCAGGTGGCGGATTATTTCGATCTCTTCGTGTGGTTTGATCTGGATTGCCTGACACTATAGCCGGAGAGATCGGTGGAGCCGGACAATAAATCAGTGTGCGCTGGGTCAGTGACGGCGGCTACAGCTTTGGCTTTTGCCAGCGCGCGATTCGCCTGAAGTTCAGCCAGGTGTTTCTCCGACCAGCGGCAAAGCGCGTGCAATGGCTCAATCAGAGTCCGGCCCAATCTTGTCAGTGAATATTCCACTTTGGGCGGCACGACCGGATGAACAGTGCGTTGCACCAGGCCGTCGCGCTCGAGGCTGCGCAATGTTTGGGTAAGCATTTTCTGCGAAATTCCGCCGATCGCGCGTTGCAGTTCGGCATAACGCATCGTTCCGCTAGCGAGGATCTGAATAACCAGCGCCGTCCATTTGTCGGCAATCCGGTCGAGCACAAGTCGTGACGGGCATTGCGGTTCCAGGACCGACGGAGGAGCAGCCGTTTTAGCCATGGGTTCTTTTTTAATCCGAGCACCAGCGGAGCGCAACATTCTAAATAGTCTGTATACCTTAAATCGACCTGTAGTTGACGAATGGATTGGTGGGTCGAAATTTTATAGTATGACAATTACGAATTTCGAACAGGCTGCGCGACCGGAATTTTTGTTTACCGAAGCGAATCCGGAACGCTCCTCGCGTAATGAAGCGGCAGCAGGGGTCGCTGACGCAGCGCTCTTAGACGAGTACTCGCGCGCGGTGGTCAGCGCGGTTGAGCGTGTCGCGCCTTCCGTGGTGAATATTGAAGTCCAACAACAGGGCAAAAATCAGCCGCGCGAGGTCGCTGGAAACGGCTCGGGATTTCTGATTACACCCGACGGTTTCATTTTGACCAACAGCCACGTCGTCCACGCCGCAACTCGGATTGTCGTGAATCTTTCGGGTGGACGCGATTACCCGGGACAGCTCATTGGGGATGATCCAGAAACCGATTTGGCAGTGATCCGGATCGATGCCCCTCAATTAATTCATGTGCGCCTGGCCGATTCCGAAAACTTGCGGGTCGGCCAGCTGGCGATTGCGATAGGAAACCCCTTCGGTTTCCAAGCGAGCGTCACCGCGGGCGTGATCAGCGCGCTCGGTCGCTCGATGTATTCGCAATCGGGTCGCTTGATCGACAACATCATTCAGACTGACGCGGCATTGAATCCGGGCAATTCCGGCGGTCCGCTCGTTAACTCCGCGGGTGAAGTAATCGGCGTGAACACGGCAATGATTCGTCCGGCGCAAGGCATCTGCTTTGCCATTGCGAGCAACACAGCCAGGCTGGTCGCCGGATGGCTGATTCGCGATGGAAAAATCCGGCGTAGCTACATTGGTGTGGCCGGTCAAAATGTGCCGCTGCATCGCCGGGTGATTCGATTTTACGATTTGCCGCTTGAAACCGGTGTACTTGTCGTGTCAGTGGAGAAGAAGAGTCCTGCCGAACGCACGGGATTAAGCGAGGGCGATCTGATTATTGCGTTCAATAGTCAACCCATCGGGAGTGTGCACGATTTGCACAAGGTTTTGGTCGGCGAACAAATTGGGGTAAGCGCCAGTCTCACGGTTATTCGCCACACCGAGAAATTGGAGTTGCCGATCCTGCCTGCTGAATCGCGCTGATCAGGGGTTGACTGCAGCGACAGGCGCGTCGCCTGGTATTTCGAGTGCTTTGCAGCTGACACACCTGCCTCTACAGTGCCGCTGCGATTGTTTGATTGATGAAAATCTTAGTCGTTGGCAGCGGCGGCCGCGAACACGCCCTTGTATGGAAATTGCGACAATCTCCCCATACGGAGCGTATTTTCTGCGCACCAGGAAACGCGGGCACTGCCGAAATTGGCGAGAACGTCACAATTCCCGCGAGTGAGTTAGAGGCGCTTGTACGGTTCGCCAAAGAAAATCGTGTCGATCTAACGGTGATCGGTCCGGACGATCCGCTTGCCGCGGGAATTGTGGATCTGTTTGCGGCTGAAAAATTGCGCGCATTCGGTCCGACGAAATTCGCCGCTCGCGTCGAAGCATCTAAAATCTTTGCAAAAGAGCTGATGCACGCGCAAAAAATTCCCACAGCCGAAGCCGGCACATTTTCCGACAGCAACGAAGCGCTTCGTTACTGCGAGCGACTAAAATTTCCTGTGGTGATCAAAGCGGACGGCCTGGCGCTGGGCAAAGGAGTAGTCATTGCCGACGACGCTGCCGCAGCACGATCGACCATTGACGAAATGATGAATCAGCGCCGCTTCGGCGACGCAGGCCAGCGCATCATCATTGAGGAATTGTTGCGCGGAACGGAATGCTCATTACACGCACTCGTGGATGGAAAGAATTATCTGCTGCTGCAATCGGCCCGCGATCACAAGCGCGCGTTTGATGGCGATCAGGGGCCGAACACAGGCGGTATGGGGGCCTTCAGTCCTGCCAATAATTGGAACAGCCGATTGCAATCGCAATTCGAAACCGAAATCATGCGGCCGTTCTTGCGCGGTCTTCTGCAAGAAGGCATTAAGTTCCGCGGACTTCTTTATCCTGGCTTGATGATTACCGGCGAAGGCCCGCGTGTCCTGGAGTTTAATTGTCGTTTTGGCGATCCGGAGACCCAGGCATTGTTGCCTCGGATGAAATCGGATCTGGTGCCATTACTGGAAGCAACAATTGATGGAAAGATAGACACGTGTGCAATCGAATGGGATACGCGGGCTGCGGTGACGGTCGTGTTGGCGTCCGGCGGTTATCCCGGTAAATACGAAACTGGACAGCCGATTTCGGGCCTCGCGGACGCAGCAAAGCTCGAGGGAGTCCAAATTTTTCACGCAGGAACAAAACGCGCGCAGGGCGAAATTCGGACCGCGGGAGGCCGCGTGCTCGCACTCACTGCGCTTGGTTCAACTATCGAAGACGCACGGGAACGTGTCTACGACGCGGTCTCCCGGATTCATTTCGAGAACTGTCAGTACAGGCGCGACATTGCTCTGAATGCTGTTGCGGCTAACATCGAGAGCTTGTCGTGATCTGTCGATTTTTGCAGGCCGCCTTTGCGATCTTCATCTTCGTGGCGAATCTCGCCGCGCAAGCGCCAACGCCCAGGTTACGTGCGCAAGCGCCGTCGGGCACGGCAGCAGAGGTCGCCTCGAAATCGCCTGCACTGCCATCGGCGTCGCCGTCGGTCACTCCCACTACTGAAGACCTGGTCAATTCATTAGGCCCAGCTGATTTGCAGGCGGTCATCGCATTGCTGAAGAGCAATTTCGTGGATCCGGATGCAATCACTGACACGGAGTTGAATCGGGCAACCGTGGAAGGTCTGATGGTGCGGCTGCCGCGCGGTGTAATGCTTTTGCCCGGTAAGGATAATAGCCCCACCGTCGCGCCAAGCACGTTCTACAGCGAGATTATCGCAGGGCACATCGCATACCTGCGGCTCGGGTCGTTGAACAGCGCCAATCTTCAGGCCCTGGACAAGAGTCTCAACGCTTTCCCAGCGAAAAAGGTGAACGCGGTGATTGTCGATCTTCGCGCCAGTGGGACGGCAAGTGATTTTGGATTGGCCACGGAATTTGCAAAGCGATTTTGTCCCAAAGGAAAAAGCGTATTTAGCTTGCGCAAACCCGCGGCACGTCAGGATCGCGTATTCAATTCTGAGCGTGACCCGGCCTTTCGCGGCTTAGTTATGGTGCTTGCCGATGGTGACACGGCCGGCGCAGCAGAAGGGATCGCCGCTGCATTGCGGTTTCATGACAAGGCTCTAGTTATTGGACAACCGACTGCCGGTCGCGCGGCCGAATACTCCGACTTGTCATTGCCGAATGGCAAAATTCTGCGTCTTGCTATTGCTGAAATGATTTCGGCGGACGGGCGCTCATTATTTCCGGAGGGCGTGAAACCGGATTTACCTGTCGACATGTCAATGGCAGACAAGCAGCAGATTTTTCAATTGAGCAGTGAAAAAGGAATGGGCCAATTTGTCTACGAAGCGGGTCGGCCGCACATGAATGAAGCAGCGCTGTTGGCCGGAACTAACCCGGAAGTGGAAGCGGCAGAAGCGGCGCAGCAACGCCGCGGTCGATCGCAGGAGAAGCCGCCTCCGCACGATCCAGTCTTGCAGCGAGGTCTGGATGTGGTGACCTCGCTCGAGGTTTATCAAAACCGCTAAAGGGATTGCCTCGCCGGCGAGGCCGTTGTGCATCAGGTCGTCTATTGCCGAGGCTTGTCCTCCGCCAGCGAGACATAGTATTCTGCGAGGTCGCTGAGAATGACAGGGACGTGACACCGCTCGAAGAACGCATCGGTTACAAATTCCGCAATCCGCTGTTGCTGGCGGAAGCACTGACGCATCCCAGCCTGGGCCATGAGGCGCAACGTTATCATTTTGATTACCAGCGCTTGGAGTTTCTGGGCGACGCGGTTCTCCAGCTGGTTATTACCGAATATCTATTTCGCAATTTTCGAGTCGAAGCCGAAGGACAACTCACGAAACTGCGTTCGCGGCTGGTTTCTCGCGAGGCATTGAAGATGCATGCCGTCACGCTCGATCTCGGACGTTATATTTTGATGGGGCATGGTGAAGAAGCCAGCGGCGGCCGGGAGCGAACATCTACATTGGCTGACGCATTCGAAGCGCTGATTGGTGCGCTGTACGTCGATGGCGGGCTGGAGGTGGCCAAAAAGTTCATTTTGACCCAGACTCGCACGGATCTCGAGGCGCTCGCGGAAAAACCGGTGGACATCAATCCCAAAGGCGATCTTCAGGAGTTGTTACAAAGCATTTCACCGCACAGTCCGATCTATGAATTACTTTCGCAGAGTGGGCCTGAACACGAAAAGACGTTCGTCTCACAAGTCGTTTGGGAAGGAATTGTCCTAGGCCAGGGTACTGGCCGCAGCAAAAAACAAGCGGAAATCGAAGCTGCCAAAGAAGCGTTGCAGGTGAAGCGCTGGAAAAAAGAGCGGTAGAAAGATAGCCTCCCAGGCTGTCTCGGCAGACGGGCAGCTTGCCTGTCGAGTAAATATTTGGCGCGCTGGCAACCGGGGCAAGCCGAGTCAGGCAAGCTGCCCAATTTCCATCGAGTTGCTCCAGAACTAAAAACTCTAAGAAAATAAAAACGAATGTTGACACGCAGCCGGCACCTCGGCCACAAACGGCGCTCCCCACAAATTCCCACCCACACTCCCATGAACAAGAAATCCACTTCCCGATGTGCTTCCTTAATCTGCGCGTTTTACTAGTTCTTCTTCTTTGCACAGTGGCCGGGACATTGCTGGCGTTCTTCTGCCCGACGCGCCAGCTAGAGTTTCTCACAGAACGCTGACGTTCGCCGAGCGCTCACACCGTCCGGCATGTTGCGGACATCGCCGCCACGTCCGTTCGCATGATCCCCAAAAGCTTTCCGGGTCGCGCCGATGTCTCGGCGCAGGCGCATCCGCTGCCAAAAAAGTATTGACACGCTCCTTCGCACCTGACTAAAAACGCCGCACTAGCCTTAAATCCATTCGATCCATTGAAAAAAAGATCTTTTTTTTCCGGTGTCTTTCTACTGCTGCTTGGCTTCGGCACGTTCGCGGGCCTACTGGTTCGAGCAAACCCGACGAAGCAAACCGCACATGCTATCCAAGGGCAGAACCTGAAACCCAGCTCCCGAGTAATCGATAGCTCTCAGAGCGATGCGCCGGAGCTTCCGGGCGATCAGTGTGCGGTACTCCGCGGTCCGATCCTGTTCCTGACTGTACCGGGCATCGATTCTAGTGGTAGCACCGCAACCGCATTCAACAGTCAGGCTAACGAATTCCTGGTTGCCTGGGACCAGTTTGACAATCCCAACTCGTTAATAATTGCTCAGCGTGTTTCGGTCAATGGCGCGCTTCTCGGTCCGAACAAGACGATCAATCAAACACACGACACCTTTCTCGAGCCTGCCGTCGCCTATAATTCCAATACCAATCAGTACTTTATTACCTGGCGGTACGAAGAGAGTTTGTTTAATGCTTACGGTCGGCTGGTAGCTGCCACTGGTGATCCAGTTGGAGTAGTGGTCAATGTCTCCACCGCGGGTTTCGAGCAGAGCCTCGTATTCAACTCCATTAGTGGCGAGTTCTTTCACCATGCGCGGAACTTCGGTGGCGGAGGGGCTGACGGCATCTACTTCCGCCGAATCGGTAGCAACGGCATACCGCTCGGCTCGCCGACAGCGATTACAACCGCCTTCGGAGTCGCTCCAGCAGGTGAGGTCGGAGTGAATTCAACCACCGGCGATTACCTGTCAACTTGGCGGGAGCAAACCGTACGAGATCTCGCGGGCGAGCTCTTGAATAGTAACGGCGTGCCGCTAACGCCTCCGTTTGTTATCAGCAACGTCTTTCCCGGCCTCCAGGTCGCCGCTGGCGTGGCCTACAACGCTATCGCAAATCAGTATCTCGTCGTGTTCACCGGTTTTACATCACCGAAGCCGCTGTTCGGGCAGCTCCTTGATGCCTCCGGCAATCGGATCGGGCCCTTGCTGACGCTAGTCGCACAGAGTGGAGCTGATTCCGCCGCGCTGGCCTTCGACCCTGTCAACCAGGTTTACTTGGTCAGATGGAGTGACGCGAATTCTAACACAGTTCGGGTGCAGCTCCTGTCTCCCAACGGTGTCCCTCTCGGCCAAGCCCTCGACGTTTTCGCCGGCACAGTCCAGTCCACAGCTCCCGGCTCGGTCGTTACGAACACGAATGGGGGTGGATTCCTCGTCACTGGAGTGGAAATAACGGATACAGGGGACCAGGTGGTCGCTCGTCTTGTTGACGTGGTCAGCGGGTGCTCGACTACACCGACTCCGACTCCGACAGCTACTCGCACACCAACACCCACACCCACGGCAACTGCTACAGCTACGGCTACATTCACGCCGACACCGACTCCGACAGCTACGCCGACACCGACTCCAACAGCGACTCGCACACCAACACCCACACCCACGGCAACAGCTACGGCTACATTCACGCCGACACCGACTCCAACAGCGACATTTACACCGACGGCTACGGCAACAGCTACCGCAACGGCAACATTTACGCCAACACCTACCGCAACACCGACGGCCACGCCGACAGTGACACCTACGGCAACGGCGACTCCGACACCGGTCATCACGCTTAGTGCCGTTGGCTATAAGGTGCGCGGCGTGCAGACGGTTGACCTAAGCTGGCACGGGGCGACCTCGGCGAATATCGACATTTACCGCGATGGCAATCGGATCGCGACCGTGCCGAACACAGGCTCCTACACTGATTCCATCGGTGTGAAGGGTGGCAACGACCGCTATATCTACAAGGTATGTGAATCGCTCACACAGAACTGTTCCAACGAAGTGACAGTGCGCTTTGGCGGCCCGCCTCGTGCGCAGGGTCTGAGGAGTGGAGAACGTCATCGTTGAGTTAAGGGTTCGTCTGCTGCGGCGAAAGGACCCCCGATGCCGACGCCGATGGCGACTGCAACTGCAACAGCAACACCAACGGCGACTCCAACAGCAACAGCTGTCACCTGCTACGCCGACTGCAACACCCACTTAACGCCACAGCAACAGCGACGCCGAAACCTCATCCAACACCCAGACCGCACCGGAGGCCCCGCCTCATCCGACTCCCCCGCGGGCTACACCACCGCCTCAGCCGATACTCCGCCTCCGCGGCCTTAATCGGCAAGCCCACGTGATCCGTTAAAACATTGAAGTGTTGAAGCGGTTTGAGCGAAGGCTTGAGCTCGCGGCGGAGGAGACGTCGGCCCCAACAGCGGTGCGAGGACGGACGCGCCCTGGCAAGGCACTGCGTGCGAAATCCATGCGAGATGCTGGCTTGTTTCGCCCAAGCTTTGGGAGCGCGACGCGCCGTCGCGTCACTTTGCGAGCAAACTGCGCGATGTCCAAATCTCGGTGGATTTGCAGACGTCGTCTTGCTGCGGTTCTTTTCAGTCCGCAATCATCAATCGGCATCCCGCAATCCTCAATGTCTCGTCAGTACACATTACAACGCGCGCCGAGACCGACATCGATTCACATCGATTACGCTACGGAGTTCACGAGCAGCAGTTGGCGGCCGTGACTGCACCGCCCGGTCCGCTTTTGGTCATCGCCGGCGCCGGCTGGGGTAAGACGCGGACGCTCACATAACGCGTGGCGTATCTGCTCGAGAACGGGATCGATCCGCGCAACATCCTGCTGCTCACGTTCACAAACAAAGCCGCGCGCGAAATGCTCGGGTCGCGTGGCGAATTTGTTGCCGGTCGATGCCAGCGGATTTGGGGCGGGACGTTCCACGCCGTGGGCAACCGAATTCTGCGCCGGCACGGGAGCGCGCTTGGTTATTCGAGCGGGTTCACCATCATGGACCGCGAAGACCAGAAGGATTTGATCAATGCCGTCGCAGCCCGGTTTACGAATTACTTTCACAAAGAGGACCGGAACACGAAAAGACATTTGTCGTGCAAGCTGTCTGGGAGGGAATCGTGCTCGGCCAAGGAAAAGGCCGCAGCAAAAAACAAGCGGAAATCGAAGCTGCCAAAGAAGCGTTGCAGTTAAAGCGCTGGGAGAAGAAACTGTAGTGAAGTCCGCAGCCGTGATCATCGATCCCGGCTATGAATGTCTAAGCGCTTGGACAGTAACACCAAAGTGCGACGCCCATCGGAAATGTCGGGCAATTGAGTCAGTCACGAATTTCTTGGCCTGTGTGATCGCCCCTTCGAGCGGCAAGCCTTTGGCAAGAGCGGCCGTGATCGCCGCCGAGTACGTGCAGCCGGTGCCATGAGTCGCGACGCCGCGTACGAACGGCGCTGAAAACTCGACAACTTTCCCACTGGCAAACAGAAGATCGATAGCGCGGTCACCCGCCAGATGACCACCTTTGAGAAGGATTGCAGTTCCGAATTTCTTCTCCAACGCTTTTCCAGCACGATGCATCGATTGCAGATCTTTAATTTTTGTTCCAAGTAACCGCCCTGCTTCATCAAGATTTGGTGTGATCAAGCTGGCGAGCGGGAACAATTCCTTCTCATAAGTTTCGATAGCGGCCGGTTCAAGAAGAGGATCGCCGCTCGTTGCAACAAAGACTGGATCTATCACCAGCGGAACCGGTGGCGCAAACGTTGTGTCTATGTCCTGTATCGTCTTCCCGACGACGGAAATGATTTCTGCGGAGCAAAGCAAACCAGTTTTGATCGCAGCGATCGGAAAACTTTTTACAAGCACTTCGATTTGCTCGCGAGCAATTTGCGCGCTGACCGGCTCAATTCGTGAAACCTTTCCGGGAATCTCCGCTACGACGCAGGTCACCGCGGTCAATCCATAAACACCGAGTGCAGAAAATGTTTTGAGGTCGGCCTGAATACCAGCGCCAGCGCTACTGTCGGAACCTGCGATGCTCAGTGCGACGGGAACTGTAGCGGCTCTCTGTGAGCGCCGACTGCCTTGCTTGGCCATGGGATTCGGCGGTCATAGACCGCCGCTACAGATTACGCGCCGTCGTTGCCGATCGCCTCCACCGGGCAGCCTTCCATCGCTTCTTTGCAGAGGCCCTCTTCTTCAGGCGTCTCTGGCTGTTTATAGACGTAGGAATGGCCGCCGTCGTCGTTTCGCTTGAAATTGGCGGGCGCGGTTTCGCGGCACAAATCGCAGTCGATGCATTGATCATCGACGTAAAACTTGCCCGGTACGTTTTCGGCGTATTTGTTCGCGGCGTCGGCCATGATCTTTTCCCCTAAAAGTGAAGCGGAACGTTAGGAAGAAACGCTATCCGCGCAATTAATTTGGCCGCTGATAAGCCTGCACGCAACCTCGCTAGCTGTTGAACGCGCTAAATCGTTGAATCCTCAAGGCCGGCAGTCCATTATCCGCCGATTCAGCGGTGATCGAACGACGTCGTGGTTGTGCCAATTCAGCCCGAATGAAAAAGCAAGCTGCCAAAAGTCTCCGAGCCTTTGCCATTGAGCTGGCGGTCTATTCGGTTCTTGTCGTGATCTACTTCTTTCTGGTTCTGCATCTGCTTGGTGATTGGCTGTACCGGCTCGAAACGCACCATCGGTACATTTATGCCGGCGTCGCCATTTTGCTCATCGCCGGTCAGGCCGTTGTTCTGGATACGGTGACGACGCTCTTGTTTCGCTTCCTGCGTGGCCGCTCGAGATAACTCATGTTTTTTCCAATCTCCAACACGCACATCAACCCGATTTATCTGGTCGTTGTCGGCTTTGTCATTGGCATTTTAGGTGGGTTCTTTGGTGTCGGCGGGAGTTTCATAGCCGGTCCCGCACTGCGCTTGATGGGAGTGGATTGGAATTACGCGGTTGGGACGGACCTGGCGCACATCGTCGGCAAATCGATAGTAGCGGCAAAGCAGCATCGCGCGCTGGGCAATGTTGATCTCAAACTGGGATTCTTCATGGCATTTGGAACAATCGCTGGCGCCGAATGTGGCGCGCAGTTGATTCAGGCGCTAAAGCGCGCTGGCAACGTGAATATAGTAGTCAGCTATGTCGCGATCGTCGTCTATTTTGGCATCGCGGTATTCATGCTCTGGGAGAGCCGAAAAACGCTGCGATCGGGCAGAGGCCGATCACAGAGCGGGCTGGTCAAGGGAGCGGAGTCAAAAAAAGACCGCTCCGCATTCAGCCCTGTCACGCGGAATATTCAACGGCTGAAAATTTGGCCAATGATCACACTGCCCACTTCAGGCATACGAATTTCACTCTGGACCATCCTTCTCGTCGCCTTTGTTGGAGGCGTCTTCAGCGGTTTTCTTGGCGGCGGCGCCGGTTACATTCGGATGCCGTCGATGGTGTATGTGCTCGGGATTCCGACGCATCTAGCCGTGGGAACTGATCTTTTCGAAATCGTCATTTCCGCCAGTTATGGAACGATTAGCCACGCGATCAAAGGCAACGTGGATATTCTGATCGCGCTGGTCATGCACACCGGCGCAGTTATTGGCGCGCAGATTGGTGTAGTCGCTACACAATATTTCGCAGGACCAAAAATTCGGCTGGCCTTTGTTCCCCTGCCACTGATCGGCGCAGCTATCGTCATTTACACGCTTATGACCGGTCACAAACTCTAGAGATGAAAATTTTGATTTGCAGCGACGGAATGCCGTCAGCCGAAACAGCGATCCAGCTCGGAGGATTGTTGGGCGCAGCACTGAAGGCAGAAACTGCGCTGCTTGGAATTGCCGAAACACCAAGTGACGAGAGTCCTTTGCGCCAGGCCCTCCAGAAGCAGGCGGGATCGCTGCGCGGACGTGGCGTATCGGCAAACATCATCGTGCAATCCGGCGAGCCCGTGCGGCAAATTGCGGATGAGACGGCAAAGACCAGCTACGATTTGGTTATCATCGGTGCGCGGTGGATCGGAGCCACGGGCCATCACTGGCGGTCGGAAAAGACCTACGAAGTCATCAAATCTATTCAGCCTCCCGTGCTCGTAGCCATCGGTGACTGTGAACAGTTCAAGCGTTTTCTGGTTTGCACAGGTGGAAAAGAATTTATTGAGCAAGCGGTACAATTCACCGGCAAACTGGCGGCGGCCCTGCACGCTTCAGTCACCTTGCTGCACGTGATGGCTGAGCCACCGGCGATGTACGCCGACCTTGTTCGCTTGGAAGAGAACGTCGATCAATTACTCGAATCGAAATCCGAGCTTGGGACAAATCTGCGCCGCCAAAAAAGAGAGCTCGAGCGTCGCGGCGTTTCTACCGAAGTGCGTCTTCGCCACGGCATCGTGATAGATCAAGTTTTCGAAGAAGTGCACGCGGGCAATTACGATTTGATCGTAACCGGCACATCGCGGGCGCGGGGACTGCTTCGCCATTACATCATGGGCGATTTAACCCGCAGCATTTTGAATCGCGCTAATGTGCCCGTGCTCGTCGCGCGAGCCGGTCCGCCCAAAGCGGGCCGAACTCTCTGGAGAGCTATCAAAGGATTATTTAGTGCCCGCTGAAACCCAAGGGCATCACCTCACACGGGTGACTTCGTAGCCAGTCGGAAAACCGAAAAACAATGACGAAGCACGAATGTCGAATGACGAAAGAAGCTCGAATGCTCAAATAAAGAAGAAGTGCTCGGTATGGTTTTTGTGATTCGGATTTCGTCATTCCTTCGTCATTCGTCATTTGCCGTAGCTTCAAGTCATCCCGCCGTGACGCTGGTTGCATCGGAGCACAAGCATTCTCGTCCCATTGCTGGCGGAGATTCGGTCCGAGTTTGTTTTCATCTCTCCTGATCTATTTTGTGCAAGCACCTGAACCACCAACTCTGCGTAGTTCGCGGGTACGGCGCTGGCTCGGTCATCTTTTCCGTGAATGGACGATTGAAAGCTGGCATCCAATCGCTCCGGCCTTCGCCAAGCCCAAGCCCGCAACCTGGAGCGATGCGCACGTAACGCTCGCATGGCTTGGTCATGCGACAGTGCTCATCAATTTTTTCGGTGTCAAAATTCTTACCGATCCGACGCTTTTTCCGCGCATTGGAATTCGCCTGCCGGGATTCACCATCGGCCCAAAACGACTCACGGCTCCGGCACTGGAGGTTGATGAGCTGCCGGAGATCGACTTCATCCTCCTTTCGCACGCGCATTTTGATCACCTTGATCTGCGAACGCTCCGTTGTTTCGACGAAAACACGAGTGTGATCACTGCTCACGCTACGAGGGATCTATTGAGACGAACACGTTTTGGTGACATTACCGAGCTCGACTGGGGAGAAACCAAGAGCCTTCAGGCTGTTGCCGGTGAGCTCGATATTTCCGCTTTCTCTGTGAAGCATTGGGGCGCACGAAAACAGCGGGATAATTATCGCGGCTATAACGGCTATGTGCTCGAACGAAACCGAAGGCGGATCATTTTCGCCGGTGATACTGCAATAACGGATAGTTTCGCAGAACTGCGACGACGCGGAGAGATCGATCTGGCGATCATGTCGATCGGCGCTTATAACCCGTGGATCCACTCGCATTGCTCGCCCGAGCAGGCGGTGGAAATGGCAAATGCGGCAGGCGCGAAGTTCATCATGCCGGTTCATCATCAAACGTTCCGACTGAGTTTCGAGCCGTTGCGCGAACCGATCGAGCGCTTCGAAGCCGCGCTCCGTCACACGCCTGAGCGCGTTGCACTGCGCGAAATCGGCGAGACGTTTATTCTGCCGTTGTAGCCGCGTCTCTATGAGACGCGTGGCGCGCGCGCGTCGCAAACACCTCCTGAGAAGTCTAAGCGACGAGGTCGCTTCAACTCTTCGTGCGCCGCGAAACCGCTACAGCAGACCGCTTGTGTCAATGGCCAGCGGATGCAATGTTTCGCCCGCTTCCCGCCGACGTAGCTCAGCTGGTAGAGCAGCGGTTTCGTAAACCGCAGGTCACGGGTTCGAATCCCGTCGTCGGCTGAGCTGCGATTAATTTGTATTCGATCATTGAACATTGAGCGTCGAATGTTCGCCATTTCAGAAAAACCTTGCATGACAGAGTCTTCCGCACGCGCGCAATCCGTCTCGATCATTGTGCCAACATTGAACGAAGAGGAAAATATCGCGCCGCTGGTGTCGCAAATTACTGCGTGCGCTGTTCCTTTTCGGGAAATTCTTTTCGTTGACGATCGTTCCACTGACGCGACTCGCGCCAAGATCCGCGCTCTCGAAAGAAGTCACCCAATCCGCTTGATTGAGCAAGACGGCGCGGACGTCGGACTGGCCGGCGCAATTATGTCAGGTGCGCGGGCCGCGGAAGGAGAAATTATTCTCGTGATGGACGCGGACCTGAGTCATCCGCCCGAGCGGATCACGGATTTGCTGGCACCACTGTTTGCCGGCACTGCGGACTTGGTAGTCGGTAGCCGTTATATCAAAGGCGGATCGACAGAGGGCTGGCCGATGTGGCGCCGGATCGTGTCGAGAGCAGGTGCGGCGCTCGCCTACCCGCTCACCGGTCTTCATGACTCAATGTGCGGCTTCTTTGCCATTGGCCGTTCCCGTCTGCTGGAATTGGCACCCGAAACGAGCGGTTTCAAGATCGTTTTCGAGACCATTGTGCGTGCCGATGGCACACTGCGCGTACGCGAAATCCCGATTACCTTCCGCGAACGCATACGAGGAAGATCGAAAATGTCGCTTGGGGTTGCGTTGCGATTTTTTTTCCGCTGGATGCGCGCGGTGTTCCATCATCTCCTCCGTGTTGTGCGTCATCGTGAGCAGTTGCAAGATCGACGATCCGTAATTTGTCGATAATATTGCGGCGCTGCCGATATTCGGAGGTCGTTACAACCAGAGGCCCCACGAAAGCAGGGCTGAAGCGTCACGCCAAACGCGGCTCGAGCTGTCGCCGAGGACAACGACGATTACTTCCCTGCCAGCTCGCGAGCCGCTTGCGATCAAACATTTGCCCGCAGCGTCCGTGTAACCAGTCTTCATTCCGTTGCAGTAAGGGAGTCGTCTGAGAAGCTTGTTCGTGTTCTCAAGCTCCCTGGTGCGGCCATTGGCATAACGGAACACAAGCTGCGGAAGACAAACGATCGAACGGATCGTCGAGTTTGCGTACGCAGCGCGTGCTATTAGTGAGAGATCGCGTGCGCTTGAGTACTGCGCCGGCACTGGCAAGCCATTTGGATTCACAAAGTGCGAATGCACAGCTCCAAGTTGCTGGGCGCGTCTGTTCATGGTCTCGGCAAACGCTTCGATACTGCCCGCGTTATCCCGCGCGAGACATCGCGCAACGTCATTGGGACTTTTCACCAGCAATGCCCGCAGGAGATCGATCCGCTGATAAGTGTCGCCCGCTTTAATGTTCAACTTCACTGGGTCGGCCATTGTATCTGTTGGCTGAACTGTGACCGGCCGATCCAAAAAACCGCTCTCCGCCACGATGAGGGCCGTCAGCAATTTTTGCGTGCTGGCCGGCGGTCGTATTTGGTCCGCATTTTTTTCGTACAATATTTTGCCCGTGTTTGCGTCGACCACGATCACCGAGGCTGCGCTGGTCTTCGGAATTCCATCCGGGGTATACTCGGTCGGCGCGGGAATTGATTCTTCGGTGTCTTTCGCCTTTGCGCGTTTCCGGTGTGATGAAGCATGAGTTGATTTCGACGCTTTTGTTTTGCGAGCAGCAGTAGGCTCAGCATCTGCATCTTCTCTGTCCCTGGCGGTGACTGCCTTAGCTTTACGAACCGGTCCGGAGACACCGCTGGGCCGCACGCCCTCCGAGTCGACCCCCTCTTGCGCCCAAGCGCCCAGCGCTGAAACCAGGACAAATGCGCAAAAAATCCAAATTCGATTGCGCGACTTCATGAGCGGGGAATTAGCGACAGAAATTTTGTTCGTGCAAGCGTCGGGGTCTCTGGAGATGGCAACAGTTACGATCTCGAGCCGCGCTCGATCAGTTCGATCTCATAGCCTTCTGGCGCATCGATGAAGGCGATTCTGCCGGTACCGGTTGCATGCGGCCCATCTGACAACGCATAACCTTTTGTCGCGGCGTGCTTCGCGAACTTGTCCAAGTCGTCCACTTCAAAAGCGAGATGTGTAAGGTCGGGGCCAATCATTACCGGGCCGCTCTCGTCAAATTTGCAAATCTCAATTTCCTCATCGCTGCCGGGCGCTTTTAGAAACACGAGCTGCGATCCGCGACCGGACGTGTGCCGCCGAAGCTCTTCGAGTCCGAGAACGTCCCTGTAGAAGGAAACTGTTTTCTCCAGGTCGTGCACGCGATAGCGCGTGTGCAGCAATTTCTTGACCACGTCCTATCTTATTCTTTTTGAGAAACGATTCAAACCCTAGCGCACGTCTTCTCGACCTGAGTCCGGGAGGCTCTCGTTGCATCATAAGCGGTTGCTCAACAGGATTCCTCGACTACGGTTCGCTCCGCTCGGAATGACACGCTACGACTGATGAAAAAAATCGGAATCCTTTTTGGCCAGGAGCACAGTTTTCCACCGGCATTTGTGGAGCGGGTGAATCAAAAAACCGGCGGCAAAGACATCGTGGCGGAATTCGTCAGGATCGACAAAGTCATTCAGGGCGAACCGTGCGGATACGACGTGGTGATCGATCGCATCTCGCAAGATGTGCCTTTCTATCGCGCCTGGCTCAAAAACGCGGCGCTCACCGGAACAGCGGTTGTGAACAATCCATTCTGGTGGAGCGCCGACGACAAATTTTTCAACAACGCGCTGGCAACAAAGATTGGCGTCGCCGTCCCTCGTACGGTGTTGCTCCCATCGAACCAGCCGCCGCCGGACACGAACGACAAATCATTTCGCAACCTAGGTTACCCGCTCGATTGGGAAGCGATTTTCAACTACGTAGGATGGCCGGCCTTCTTCAAGCCCTTCGCCGGCGGCGGCTGGAAGAACGTCTATCGATTGCATAACCCCGAGGAATTTTATCGCGCCTACAGCGAGGCCGGCCAGCTGGTGATGATGTTGCAGGAGGAAGTGAAATTCGATATGTACTTCCGCTGCTATTCGATTGATCAGCGCCACGTCCGGATCATGCCCTATGAACCGCGGCATCCTTTTCATTTGCGATACCAAACCGAATGGAATGCGCCGCGTGAGATTCTCCAGAAAGTGGAAGAAGGTGTGCTGAGGTTGAATGAGTATCTCGGTTATGATTTGAACACAGTCGAATTTGCCCTTCGCGACGGCGTGCCGGTCGCGATCGACTTTTGCAATCCTGCGCCCGATTGCGAAGCGGCGTGGATCGGTCAGGGAAATTTCGAGTGGGTCGTAGAAGCAATCTCGGAAATGGCGATCGGTAAAGCGCGCGAACACGTTGCCGGCCGCGACAACCTCAGCTGGGGCAAATTCGTGCAAGCCGCAGTGATGAAGCGTTCGCTCAGCGATCTCGCATAAGCTCGACGAAATCGTCCACAATTACGCAGCTTTCGCAGCTTAAAGGCGGGGGGGAATTCGGGTTTTCCAAAATAATCTGTGTAAATCTGCGAAATCTGCGGATGTTTTTCTTACGCTGTTGATGAAAGATCACACGTTTACTCTCGGCATTGAAGAGGAATTCGCGATTATCGATCCGGAGACGCGCGAGCTGCGGTCGCACATCCAAGAGATCCTCGAGTATGGGAAGGTTATCCTTAAAGAGCAGATCAAACCGGAGATGCACCAGTCTGTCGTTGAGCTCGGCACAGAAATTTGCCAGTCGATTGTCGATGCCCGTGCCCACGTGATCGACCTGCGCAGCAGGCTGGCGGAACTCGCCGCCCGCAGCGGACTAAAGATCGCGTCCGTTGGTACGCATCCATTTTCGCACTGGCGCGATCAACTCATTACGCAAGGCGAGCGTTATCGCGAAATCGTTAAAGACATGCAGCAGCTGGCGCGCGCGAACCTGATTTTCGGATTGCACGTACATGTCGGAATTCCTGATCGCGATGTCGCCATCCACGTGATGAACCAGGCGCGCTATTTTTTGCCGCACATTTACGCGCTTTCGGTTAACTCGCCGTTCTGGGTCGGCCAGGACACGGGCTTGAAAGGTTATCGACTAAAAGTGTTCGAGCGTTTCCCGCGAACCGGCATTCCGGACGCGTTCGAAAGCCTTTCGGAGTACGAAGATTACTGCAAGCTGCTGGTCAAAACCGGCTGCGTCGATAACGCGAAAAAGATCTGGTGGGACATCAGGCTGCATCCATTTTTCGATACACTGGAGGTGCGCGTGTGCGACGCCCAATCGCGCGTGGACGATACGCTGGCGATCGCCGCTTTGATTCAGGCAGTAATCGCGAAACTGCACAAGCTGCTTCACCAGAACATCACGTTCCGACTTTATCGCCGGCGCCTTCTTGATGAAAACAGGTGGCGGGCGTCGCGCTATGGCATCGATGGGAAACTAATCGATTTCGGCAAGGAAACCGAAGTCGAAACGCGCAGTCTCTTAAACGAGCTGCTCGATTTCGTCTCAACCGAGGTAAATGAGCTCGGCACGCAAAAGGAGATGGCGCACATCGAACGGATCATGCACGAAGGCACCGGCGCAGATCGACAACTCGCGGCTTATGAGCGCACACACGACATTAAGGCAGTAGTCGATCACATCGTGGCTGAAACGTACGAAGGACTGAATGTGGCCGGGCAAGCTGTGGTTACTGCTTGATTCTCCCGCAAGTTCTCCTCTCAAGCGGCGTCGAAACATCTCGACCCTCACTTTAGCAACCTCGGTATCTCGCGTTCAATCGCTCCCAACCAAGTGAATCCCACTGCCGTATATTCTCCAGAAGTAGTATGCCGCCATGCCCAAACCAAGAGCGACGATGCTTATGCGCACCACGGTCCGATTCATCCAGTGCACCACCCTGCCGCCCATGTAACCACCAACCAACGCGCCAGCTGCCATCACCGAACCATACTCCCAATTCACCTTACCTTCGAGAACAAACACTGTTACAGCAATCGCTCGGAGGCTGCCGCATAAGGCATTCTTCAGGGGCAAGACGGAATGGATATCGGTCAAGCCAATCAGATCGAACGCGGCAATTACCAGAATGCCAATGCCAGCGCCAAAATATCCCCCATAAATCGAGACGACAAAGAGCAGCACACTCGCACCAGCCTGGAGCCAGGCCGCGGGAGCGGATGTTGTTGCTGTCGGAGCGGCCGCGCCTGGCGACTGTCCAGAATGAGCAGTGCGAGTTAGCAGCGGCCGCAGTGTGAGCAGTGTGGCTATCAGAATAAGCCATGGTATCAAGGCGGTGAAAGAGCGGTTGCCTGACCAGTTGAGAAGCAACGCCCCAAGCAAGCTACCCAATACGCTCGGCAAAAGAAGTCGCCAGAACCAGTGGCGTACGGGAGCCAGATGTTTGCGGCCTGCCCAGGTGCTTGTCATGTAAGCAGGGAGAAGCGCAACCGCGCTGGTTGCATCGGCTGTGACTGGCGGCAAGACCGTCATTAGCACGGGAAAAGTTAACAAGCCGCCACCGCCGGCTACCGAGTTAATCGCTGTAGCCACGACGGCGACAACAAACAGCAAAATGTGCGTCTCCATTGATAGCCAGCGGATTAGGCTCAACCCATTGCGAGAACTCTATTCACTGTCCTCGCGTCCAAATACTAATGTAACAATTAGGCCAAGGAAGCTGACCGCCATTACCATTCCAAGCACAGCTGGAACGCCGAACTTACTTTTCAAGATTGGCAGGACGAATACGCCGAAAGTCGCACCGAGTTTGGCCACGCCGGCGGCGAAGCCGCTAGCAGTGGCGCGTAGCTGTGTTGGAAAGAGGATCGGAGCCAGCGTGAACGTAGTGGAGTTCGGTCCGGCGTTCATCAGCAGGTTGAACAGAATAAATCCGGTGAATACCAGCGGAATATGTGAGCTGAAATTTGATAGGTAAACCGCGATGATGAGCAGGCTCATGCCGCACGCCATGCCTGTGAAACCGATGGCCTGCATGCGGATCCGTCCGAGCTTTGGAACTATCCAGATCCCAAGTAGGAAACCGAAGAGCAGGAACAGGTCGATTGCCCCGCTTCCCCTGACGTCAGCCAAATCGTGAGTGATGGCGCCACCTGTCTGACTGGAAGTATCGATAGCGCTCAAGATAATCGGCGTGAACAGTCCAACACCATAGGTGGCAATGTCCATCAAGAACCATGGGACGGCGACAAGGACTGTACGGGCGCGATAGGTACGCGAGAACAGATCCGCAATCCCAGGCGGTCTTGCTAGCGCGACCGAAGTTGTGAGGCTTTGGTTTCCGGCGTTGCTGGTAAGTTGCAACACTACCTGGCGTTGCTCAGGCATGAGTCGAATGAACGATTCGGCAGCCTCGGCAAATCTGCCTCGAGACATCAACCAATGCGGACTGTGTGGTTCCGATAGACGTAACAAAAAAAAGAGAAAGCAATCGCCCCTTCAGTCGCGAGGAAAAATCGCCAGTTCTGCGCACTGTTTACGGTTTTCAGCAGTGCCAGTGTAACCGCAGCCGCGAGTAACATGCCGACCGATTGGCAGGCTATTGTAGCGACCATCGATCGCGCGCGACTGCGCTTGGGCAATACTTCCGAAACGTAACTGCTACTGACCGGGAAATCAACGCCTACTCCCACGCCGACGAGGAATTGCCCGATAAACAACATCACGGCTCCATTGGCTAACGCGCTGGCTGCCGCGCCTGCGCAAATAATTATCATATCGACAAGCATCAACGGCTTTCGACCAAGATGATCGGCCATTGGTCCGCCAAGTCCGGCCCCAAACACAGCACCAAGCACCAGACTTGCGCCGATGAGACCGACCACATCGGGTGTGAGATGAAACTGAGCGATGATCAACGGCATCGCCACGCCAAGGACGAAAATACCGAAGCCATCAAGCAGCGTCCCCCCGGTCGAGAACACCCAGAGCCATCGCAGGGTGGGGGTCAGCGGCGACCCGTCCAACAGCAGCGTCAGGCGTTGTTGTAACGTGATTTCGGCCAATGTTACCGCTTCTTAGGCCGGCCCGCTCTCTCCCCATCCTCGGCCTGATGATATTCGCGCCGAATTTCGGCCAGGTTCACGGTTGGTTTGGGAAACTGCATCCGCATCGCTTCCATCTGCCGGACAATGATCTGCGAAATAGCCAGATCGCGAAACCACTTGTGATTTGAAGGAATGATGAACCAAGGGGCGTGATCGGTGCTTGTTTTGGTAAGCACATCCTCGAATGCCTTGATGTAGTCTCCCCAATACCCGCGTTCCTTATAATCCGATTCACTGATCTTCCACTGACGGGTTGGGTCATCCAGTCGCTTCTTGAATCGGTCTAATTGTTCCTGTTTCGAAATGTACAGGAAAAATTTGAGAATTGTTGTGTTGTTTTCCGTGATGATTAGCTGTTCGAAATCGTTGATTTGATCATAGCGTTTCGACCAGACTTTTTCCGGCACCAAACCGTGAACTCTTACTACCAGCACATCTTCATAATGGGAGCGATTGAAAATTGCGACTGATCCTTTCGCGGGAACATGCGGATGCACGCGCCAGAGAAAATCGTGCGCCAGCTCCTTCGCTGTAGGTTCCTTGAAGTTAACAGCCACACAAGCCGCAGGATTCATTCCAGTGAGGACGTGGCGGACGACGCCATCTTTGCCTGCCGCGTCGAGGCCTTGCAACACAATGAGAAGCGAATGCTTGTTCTCCGCATACATCAGATATTGCAGGTCCTCCATTTTCTGACGGTTCTCCTGAATTTCAGGCAAAGCTGATTTGTGTGACTCATGCTTGCCATGATAGCCGGGATCGAAATGCTTTAACCGGATCTTCGAGCCCGGTTTCACGATAAGTTTCTTTACATAGTTGGGCATGATTGTTCTTCTCGTTGACTTACCGACCAGGCTTTTGGCTACCTACCGTGGGAACTCTAAGGGGCTGGAAAAGCGAGCTTTTCCATGAGCGACCCGGATCCAGAACTCCGTAGAGCCCCAGCTTCACGATGTCCTGCGCGATCATCCAAACCAAGTTATATCCCCACACAAAACCGATGATTCTCCAGGGAAGCGACGGCACGAGCCAGCCCTGGCTACACATGAATACCGCAGCGATTTGTGTCGCGACAATTGCAAAGAACAGCTTGGGGCTTGGGTATGGTGGCTTCCAGAAAGGGCCTCTTGTGCGAGTCACGAACAACATCAGGTGCCCGCCAGCGACGAGTTGTAGGAACATCATCGTCTGGAGTTGCGGATGGTGGAGGTGGTGAAGAGTGTCGCCCAAGTAGAGCAGACCAAAGCTTTGAATAACTCCAAGTAGCCCTAGGACTGACGAAATTACCAACACACGATCCAACTCCCATTTTACCGGCTGAGGCGGCACGCTGGCATTGTCAAAGGCGATAGTCATTATCGGAACGTCGTCCAGGAGAGCGAGCGCGATAAGCATAATCGCGGTCAGAGGAAAAAAATGGTAGTAGATCGACGCTAGCACCACGAACACCATGATTGCGATGGTCATGGCGATTCGATATAACACGTAGCTCATCATTCTCTCGAAGATACGCCTCGCTTCCGCGATGCCTTCGATGATGACCGACAGACCGGGTGCGGTCAGAATTAAAGCTGCTGCCGCTCGAGCTGCTTCGGTTGCTCCGGAAACAGCAATGCCCACATCCGCTTGCTTGAGAGCTGGAGCGTCGTTAACACCATCGCCCGTCATCCCGACGATGTGACCGTTCTCCTGCAGTATTTTGACGATCGCGTATTTATGTTCCGGGAAGACCTGAGCGAAACCATCGGCGTCCTCGATTTTCTCAGCAGCATTCAACGGGATCTGACCTTTTGTAACGTCGCCCGGGAAGAGTTCCGTTGCCGGCTGGATATTCGTGCCCATGTCTAGCTCGAGCGCGATCTGCCGGGCAATTGCGACGTTATCGCCGGTAACCATCTTTACCTTCACGCCGTAGACGCGAGCCTTTGCTATGGTGCTCTTGGAATCCGGTCGGGGCGGATCAAGCAGCGGAAGAATTCCCTGGAACACCCACGGGCCATCGCCCTGGGCAACAGCGACGGCAATAGTGCGATAGCCGCGACTGGCCAGACTGTTCACGATCTGGCTGGCTTTCTCGAGGTCAGAGCCGGAGAGCTTGGCCAGCGCGAGAATCACTTGCGGCGCGCCTTTGGTAACTCGAAAAACTTTGCCAGACGCATCTTTGATCGTGGCCTCAGTTCGCTTGTCCACGGGATCGAACGGAACATATTTTTCCTGCTGATAAGTCTTGAGCATGGATGGGTCTTTCAGGCCTGCCAGTACTGCGAGATCAATCGGGTCGTTGTCCGCCGCGCGCGAAGCTAGTGCCGCCATTAGAATCAATGTTGCGGCATCGGTTCCAGTCCAAGATTCTGCTCCACCAAGGGTCAGTTTGTTCTCAGTCAACGTGCCGGTCTTATCGGAACAGAGTACGTCGACACCCGCTAGTTCCTCGATTGACTCCAGGCGGGAAACGATTGCCTTGCTCCTGGCAAGCATCCGTGCGCCCAAAGCCATTGTCACCGAGAGCACGGCGGGCATTGCTACCGGCACGGATGCCACCAAAAGGATGAGAACGATTTCGGCGAGTCTTAATAGAACAGCCCGGTCATAATGGCCGCGCATATCGAAAAGACGGCTGGCCACCAGAATCACCACCAGAACCAGCGCTAGGATAATCAGGAAGTTGCCGATCCTCATTACCGCTGTCTGGAAGTGGGAAACGCTTCCGGCTGTGGCGACCAATTTTGCCGTCCGCCCGAAAAACGTGTTCGCCCCAGTCGCAGTAATCACTGCGACCATTTCTCCCTGTTTGACGACGGAGCCCGAGTACGCGTCCTCGCCAGATGTTTTGGTGACGGGCAGCGATTCTCCAGTGAGCGCCGATTGATCGATGCTGATGTAGTTGCCTTCGATCAGCTTACAATCGGCAGGGACAACGTCGCCAAGGTACAGGCGAATAACATCACCAGGCACCAGCGTTCGCGCATCGACTTCCTGCCATTTTCCATCCCGAAGCACACGTGCTTTTAGAGCGAGGGAACTCTTTAAGGCGTCGAGCGCGTTGGCAGCTTCGTGTTCCTCCCAGAAACCTAACAAGGCGTTAAATAGCAGGAGTGACGCGATGATAGTGAAATCGCCCCAATCTCTTACGATGAACGCCATCAGGGCGGCGGCCTCGATCATCCATGGGATGGGGCCCCAGAAGTATGCGAGGAAAGCAGAAAGCGCGCTTTTCTTTTCTTTCGCCAGCGCGTTCGGCCCGTACTTGCTCAGACGTTCCTGTAACTGGGCGGAGTCTAATCCCGTCTTCGGATCCGTCCCAAGCTTCGCCACAATTTCCGCAGTGGTGGAATTAGCGGACCCGGCGAAGTCTGATGCTGGCATGAACAACTCCTCGGCTCATTCGTAAGAGAACGTGATAACTTGTCGCGCCCATCGAAACTAGGAAAAAATGACGAGCGATGGCGAACGGGCACTTAGCCGCAACGAACAAACCGCCTACAGCGCTTTGTAATCAACAGTGATGGTGCGGTAAACGAGGTTGTCGTGTTGCGCTGAGAAGTAAAAGAGCTCCAGCATCGTCGCTCCGACCATCCACTGATAGCCAACCAGCGTTTGAATCACGTCCGTGTCATTGTCGCGAGAACGTGAAACCAGTTTTCCCGTTCCGTACTTCTCGTCGAAATATTTGCGAATCTCACCCATACGCTGGTTGTAACGTTCGATCGACCAATCGGGGTATTCATATTGTAGCTCCACCGCGACAAGCGCTCGCTGCTTAAAAGTAAAGACCGTCCGCTTCAATCCAGGATGAACGAGGCCCTCCACTGTCCAAACTTCGCGGGTTTGTTTTTTTTCCCGCGACGTGATTTTGGCTTTCGCGCCGTGCAAAACGTCCTCCACCCGCCGCATCGAGTCGTTCCAGCGAAAGCCGAACGGTGGCACCAGCTCATCAACCGGAAATGCATACGGAGCAGAAAGAAAAAAGGCGATCAGGCTGGATAGAAGAAATCGGCGCATTGCCGGCCGGTTGGAATTGCCGACACAGTTGGCCTGCGACCTTGTCATTTTCGCGGGCGTGGGCTGCATTTTGATTTGCTGAGCGATCCGTGTCGGGCTCTGCGGGCGGGAAAATTGCGCGCGCATGCCATTCCGGTCAACTCAGGAGTGTCGCACAGGACGCGATTAATCAGATTAGTTCTCAGCTGCGATCACTGATCGATAGCAATCGCGTGTCGCGCCAAAATCGCCGCGAACAATCATTGTTCTGTTTTCCCTCGAACACGCGAGTTCAATTTTTTAGTCAAGAAAATTTTTTGTCGCGATGAAAAATAAAATTCATTTTTTTCTTGTCGATTTCAAAACTGATTTCTAGTCTCAAGCCCGCTGGCGAGGACGGGAACAAAGCGCATGTGAATAAGTTGTGAACATTTCTGAGAAACTTTTACCAGCGAGAATGACCGACACCAAAAGTTCCCCAAAAAAACAATTGACCGCGCGTTCGGCGCAGCTTGCAGCCGGAGTAACCTCGGAGCGTGCGAATGTGCGTTTTCCCTCGTATTTACGCACTTTGGACATTTTTCTTCAGCATTCCCATGGCGGATCGGGTGAGGAAATAGCTCTATCCTACACCGGTTTTTCGGAGCAATTTCCCATGGTCTCGGCCACTGTGGCATTTGTGTAACACTGTTAACAAGTTTGCTATGGACAAGAGATGTGCGCAGCTGTGGCAGCGATTATCGGCTGCGCTCAAGCCACAGATTAGCGCCGACAGTTTCAAACGCTGGTTTTCTGGTGTCGAGTTGATCGAGGCCAAAGACGAATCGTTAACGTTTGGCGTTCCAAACAACATTTATCAGTTCTGGATAGAGAGTAACTATATGCCCGCGTTGCAGACTGCGATCGTCACCACGTTTGGCAGCCCGCGTTCGGTAAAGTTTTGTTCTCCATCCGGACCTGGCACGCAAACATCCATGGCTGACCCGACGCCGCTGGAAGAAGTTTTGCAGGCCGCACCGAGCAACCCAAAACCGGGCGCAACAGTGCCCGGGCTCAACCCACGGAACACATTCGAATCTTTCGTGGTGGGCCCGAACAACGAAATTGCGCATGCGGCAAGTTTGGCCGTTGCGCAGGCACCGGCGCGCACGTACAACCCGCTGTTCGTTTACGGCGGAGTGGGTCTTGGCAAGACCCATTTGATGCAGGCCATCGGGCAATACGTGTGGGCGAAGAAGAAAAACATGAAGGTGATCTATGTCTCGAGCGAACTCTTCATTAATGAGTTCATCGATGCCATTCAGCACAGTAATCTGGTCAAGTTCCGGAAGCGCTATCGCCTGGCCGATCTTCTCCTAATTGACGACATCCAATTTCTGGGCGGCAAGGAGCGGTCCCAGGAGGAATTCTTTCACACATTCAATACGCTTTTCGACGGGCACAAACAGATCGTGCTGTCCAGCGATCGCCCGGCCTCGGAAATCGCAAATCTCGAACACCGTCTGGTTTCGCGCTTTGAATGGGGACTTACGGCCGAGCTTCAGCCGCCAGACATCGAGACGCGCCTGGCGATCCTGCGAAAAAAAGCGCACACCATGCAGATCAAGTTGCGGGATGATATTTTCCAGTTCCTCGCCAGCCGCATTCGCACAAATGTGCGCCGTCTGGAAGGCGCGCTCATGCGGGTAGCCTCCTTTGCATCACTCAGTGGCAAGGAGCTCACGCAGGAAGCTATCGAGCATTTGCTGAAGGACATTTTGCAGGAAGAAGGTCGGCATTCCATCACGATCGAACAAATTCAGCGACGCGTGGCTGAACATTTCGATGTGCGGGTGGCCGATATGACCAGCAAGCGTCGCCCGGCCAGCATCGCCTTTCCGCGACAGGTGGCAATGTATCTGGCGCGCGAGCTTACCAAGGCGTCTTTGAATGAAATTGGCGAGGCCTTTGGCGGGCGCGACCACGGAACCGTGTTGCACGCGTGCAAATTAGTAAAGAAACGGATGGTGGAGCAGGATAACATTCGGCAGACGATATCGTTCATCGACAGTTCTCTGCAAAGATAAGGCGGTTCATCCGAACGGCAGTGGCGATTAAGGTCAATCGCCGGTTACCTGTCGTTATTGCCGCAGAGAGATTGCGGCTTGCCGAACAAAATCGAAGGCCTTACATCTTAAGCGCTTCCGTTCATCATGAAATTTAGCGTTACGAAAGAAAAACTGCTCGAGGGTCTACAACAGGTCCAAAACGTCGTCAGCACCCGCACGACACTCCCAATCCTTTCCAATGTTTTGCTGCAGGCCGATGAAGACGAAATCCATCTTACAACAACCGATCTTGATGTCGGCGTGCGCGGCAGTTGCGAAGCGCACGTAGACAAAACGGGAGCGACTACTCTCCCGGCGCGACGCCTTTTCAATATCGTTCGCGAACTGCCTTCGAGCGAAATTCAGGTCGATGTGGATGGAAAAAATGCCGCTTCGATCCGTAGCGGCCAAAGCTTCTTCAAGATTCTCGGGCTGCCTGAAGACGAATTTCCGCCGTTGCCGAAATTCGAGGGGGCAAAAGTTGTCACGATTAGGCAGAAAGATTTGCGCGATGGCCTGCGCAAAACTTCCTATGCCATATCGACCGATGAGACCCGCTACGTGCTCAACGGCGTTCTGTTCAGTTTCAAGGACAATAAGCTGACGCTGGTTGCAACGGACGGGCGCCGGCTGGCCATGGCGGAAATCGAGCTGGAATTCCCGCGCAGCCACGAAGCAGACCTGATTGTTCCGACCAAAGCGGTGACAGAATTGCAACGCCTGCTCACCGATGAGGGCGATGTCAAAGTGAGCATGGGGAGCGGCCAGATCGCATTTGATCTTAAAAAAACGCTGCTAGTCTCGAAATTGATCGAAGGTAATTATCCAAACTACCGGCAAGTCATTCCAGCTGAAGCAAAGGAGCGAATAAAACTCGAGCGCGAAATGTTTCTGAACTCTTTACGGCGGGTCTCGCTGTTGGCCAGCGACAAATCACATTCGATCAAACTGAATTTCAGCAAGAACAACATCGACATCACTGCAAACACGCCAGAGGTGGGCGAGGCGAAGGAATCGGTCGCCGTCGCCTACAAAGGTCGCGAGTTTTCCATCGCATTTAATCCGGAGTTTCTCATGGCGCCACTGCGAGCACTGACTGAGGACGAAGTGTTCCTCGATCTGATTGACGAGATGAGCCCAGGAGTTTTGAAAATTCAGACGCCGTTCCTGTACGTGCTGATGCCAATGCGTATCAGCTCCTGAAACATACTACGAGACCCGCCGCCGCGGCATCGCCGATTGAACCATCATCAATTCGGTCACGTTCTCCGGTGTCAGTAAACCGACCAGCCGCTTCATCCGATCCAACACCGGCACTGCGGGGCAATTACACTCCTGCATTATGCGGAATGCGTCTTCGAAGCGTGTGCCTGTTGTTACAGTGGGAATATCGCGCCGCATCACGTCGCCCACGCGCAGCGTAGGGTCGTTCTTACGCAACGCGGCGATGAGATCCTGACGCGTCAACAAACCGACAACGCTGCCGGTTTCATCTATGACTGGAAAATCATGCTGCGAAGTCGCAAGCAACGCGTCAACTGCTTCTTGCAACGTGGCATCTTCGGAAAGCGTCCGGAACTCACGCACCATGGCGCTGGAGACTGGAAAGCGCCGTGAGACATCTTTCATCTGCGCCAGAGCTGCTTCTTGCGACGCGCCAATATAAACGAAAAGCGCGATGAAGATCAGGAATGGGTTCCAAAGCAGCCCGAGAAAACCAAAGACGAAGGCGAATCCCTGGCCAACAGTCGCGGCGACCTGCGTAGCACGTGCGTAGCTCATGCGCGTGGCGAGCAGCGCACGCAACACGCGGCCGCCATCCATCGGAAATGCCGGCAGCAAATTAAAAAGCACCAGGATGATGTTGATCGTGAGCAACTGCGCGATGAGACCGCCGCCTTCGACTGCCGAAGGATTGAGCAAGGCCTGTGATCCGGCCGCTACAAACAAACCGAGAGCGATGACCACGTTCACCAAGGGCCCCGCCACTGCGATGATTAATTCCTGCACCGGTTCCTCTGGCATTCGTTCCAGCCGCGCCACGCCGCCAATGGGCAGCAACGTGATGTCTGGTGTATTAATTCCAAACGCCTTGGCTGCGAACGCGTGCCCAAATTCGTGCAACACCACGCAAAGAAAAAGGAGCAGCACAAATATGACGCGGCTCGCCGCCGCGGCGGAACCGCCCTGCGCATAATAGCCGAATGCCAGCCAGGCAATTAACAGCAAAAACGTAATGTGAATCCGCAATTGAATGCCGGCGACACGGAAGATTGGGAGAGACCAGCCCATTTAACTCAATCTGCTCCGGTATTGAATAGCGCGCCAGTGATCACTGGACGTTGAGAGTTGAGCGTTGAACGTTTGAGCGTTTCTGTGGAGGCCTGAAATGGAAACGTTTGATGTCGCAATAGTGGGCGGCGGCCCGGCCGGATCGAGCTGTGCGGCATTTTGTGCGCTGGCTGGTCTGCATACGCTCGTTCTTGAGCGCGAAAATTTTCCCCGCGAAAAAGTGTGCGGCGACTGTTTGAATCCGTCGTGTTGGTCGGTGCTCGAAGGCCTCGGTCTCCAGCAGCAGGTCCGGAATTTGCCGCATTCCAAGCTCGACTCGGTCGCGTTCATCGCAATCGATGGCCATGAGGTGGTTGTCGATCTTCCGACCGGCGACGATTGCGAATTGTCTGTGAAACGCAGCCTTTTCGACGATCTGCTGCTGAAGCGCGCTCGCGAACTTGGCGCGCACGTTCGCGAGGGCACAACGGTCACAGCATTGGCTAACGGCGGGAGTTGGAAAATTCAAACAGCCACTGCGGAAACGTTCTCTGCGCAGACACTAGTCGGCGCAGACGGGCGCAATTCTACCGTCGCGCGCTTGTCCAGTTTACTGCCGCAGCCGACCCGCGAACGCGTCGCGCTGCAAGCGCATATCCCGTTGCCGCGAGATTTTGGCAGACGCGTTGTCTTACAGTTCCTTCGGGAAGGTTACTCCGGTCAGGCGCCGGTGAACGAGACTGAGCTAAATCTTTGTCTCGTTGGCACGCCGCCTACTATCTCTAAATTGCGCCAATGGGCGGAACGCCATTTCGAGATCGCCGCTCATCAACCCTGGCGCACGATCACGCCGCTTACGCGTTCGCCAGTTTCTTGCGCACACGAAAATCTCTTATTCATCGGCGATGCCGCCCGCGTGGTGGAGCCATTTACCGGCGAAGGAATTTACTACGCTCTTCGCTCGGGAGAACTGGCGGCGGAGGCGATTAAGAAAATCATTCGGGGCAAAAATCGGCAATCAGCTTTGCGCGAATTCGCTCGCGCTTCCGCTGAAATGTATCACGGACGTTTATGGATAAATCGCTTGGCGCGCACGGCGGTTTTGTCGCCGCGCATAGCATCATTTCTTATTCAAGCTGCGCGAGTTCAACCTATCTTCCGCTCACTTACCAAGAGAATTGTCGCGCCAAATTTCTAGCCACGGCCCTGCAGGACCTCTGCGGCGGGCGTGCAGCAGATACGCGGCTACAACGATTGCCTCGCCGCTTTCACCGTATTCGACATCAGCATCGCAATGGTCATTGGACCGACGCCGCCGGGGACCGGCGTAATTGCGCTCGCCTTTCTCGACACTTCGCCAAATGCGACATCGCCTACCAGGCGGTACCCGCGCTTGTTCGCTGCATCTTCGACGCGACTAATGCCCACGTCGATGACGACGGCGCCTTCGCGCACGTGATCGGCTTTCAAGAACTCCGCGCGCCCAATTGCTGCCACAACAATGTCGGCTGAGCGCGTAATCGCCGCGAGATTGCTGCTGCGCGAGTGCACTACTGTGACTGTGGCGTTTCCGTTTTTGTTTTTCTGCATGAGCAGCAGGGCGAGCGGTTTGCCTACGATCATGCTGCGGCCGAGAACTACGACGTGCGCGCCGTCAATTTCGATTTTCGTTTCGGTGAGTAATCGTTGCACGCCGAGCGGAGTGCACGGCACAAAGCCGCTGGGATCGTCGAGCACGAGCTTTGCAACGTTTTCCGGATGGAATCCGTCCACGTCCTTGCGGGGGTCAAGCGCCCTCACGATGGCTGCTTCATCGATGTGCTCAGGGGTCGGCGATTGCACCAGAATTCCATGAATGCGCGAGTCGGCGTTCAATTCTCCGACACGAGCACGAAGCTCGGTGTGTGTGGTCGATTCCGGCAGTTCCAGTTTCACTGAGCGCAGGCCAAGCTCGCGACACATCTTATCTTTCGAACGCACATAAGCGCGCGAAGCTGGATTATCTCCAACGAGAACCACGGCGAGACCAGGGATAACGCCTTTTGCTTTTAGTTCCGCGATTTCACGCCGAAGATCGACATACACTTTCTCAGCGATCGCGCGTCCATCGATCAATTTCGCCACTTTGTTTGTCATTTCGAGTATAGTTGTAATCCTGTTGCGAATCCGAAGGGTAGGTCACGAGATCCTTCGACTTCGCTGCGCTTCGCTCAGGATGACAAAGAGTCAGCGCATTTCAACCAGCGCCATCATCGCGTCCTGCAAGGCCAGGCGCTCAGATTCAAATTCCTCGAGCGTGGTGGTCGATCTGACACGATGCGGCTCGTTAATCAGCACTCGTACTTTGGAAAAAGGTCGCGGCACGATGAACCGGTCCCAACTCCCGAGCCGCCAGCAGCGTGAATATTCCAGATTCATTGGCAAGACCGCCGCGCCTGATCTCTGTGCCAGAAAAATTATCCCCGGACCGAGTTCGTAAGCTGGACCGCGCGGACCGTCTGGAGTGATTACTACATCGCGCCCGGACGCGAGCACCTGTGTGAGCTGAAGAATTGCGCTAGCTCCTAGGCGCGAGCTGGAGCCGCGAATCACATCGTAACCAAAACGTTTAACGCCGTCGGCAAGCAAATCGCCATCGCGGCTGGCACTGATCAAGGCGGCGCCCTGACGTTGCGGGAAGAAACGCCGCAAAACAATTGGGAAGATCAGCAGTCGATTGTGCCAGAGCGCGCCGATATAATTTTCCGCTACCGGTCTGCCGACAATCCCTGCCCGGTCCTCGATTTCAAACCTTAGCGTTCGCGCCCAGAGCTGCAGCAAGCGAAATCCAAACGCGATTAACCATCGCGCAAGCCGTCCTTCGATCTTCAACTTTTCTTTCGCGAACTTTTGGCCGAGGCGCTTTCCTCTGCCCACCGATATGCGCCTGGGTTGGGCAGCCCAAGTTGGTCAAGAATGCGCCACACGACTGTGTCCACGATTGCGTTCACGGAATCAGGCCGGCTGTAGAACGAGGGAATAGCCGGGAGAACAATCGCTCCGGCTTCAAGTAACGTGACGACATTGCGCGCGTGAATCAGATTCCACGGCGTCTCGCGCGGTACGAGAATCAATTTTCGTCTTTCCTTCAAGAAAACATCGGCAGCGCGCAACAGCACACTGTCGCTGGAACCGGAAGCGATTCGTCCCAGCGTGGCCATCGAGCAGGGCACAATCACCATCGCATCAAAACGCGCGGAGCCACTCACAAATGGCACGTTCATGTCATTTTCAGAATGCTCTGCAACACTCGGCGGAATCTTGAAACCATCGAGCTCTTGCTTGGCAACCTGACTTGCGTGCGCGCTCATAACGAGATGGACTTCGTGCGCGGCACAATCGATCTGTACGAGCAACCTTTGCAGATAGATGGTTCCGCTGGCGCCGGTGGCGGCGATCACGAGTTTCATTCCTGCCTAACAAATCACAATTCTTCCGGATGCTCTAGCCAAAGGCGTGCTTGGCCATTCGATTTAGGCCGGGGTCAACGGCCCCGGCTAAGCGGCGTAGTTGACAATGTGCGCCACCGGTGGAGGTAAAAAGCGGAGAGCGACCCATGATTACTCCCACTCGACTTTCCTACGGGGTACTCGCTGTCACAATTATCCTCGCTGGACTTTTACATCTCGGAGTCCCGCTGCTGGTCGTTTTGTTCTCCTATTTTGCATTACGCCAGCTCTATTTTGTGACGAAAAGAAAATGGCTTGCTTTGATCTTATTTGGCATTGTTGTGGCCGGGATTGCCGCGGCAGCGGTCTACTTTACTCGCGCTGCCATTCTGGCGCTGCCGGATGTGGCTGATACTTCCATTCCCTCGGCCAGTGCCTGGGCTCAGAAGCGCCAGATCGAGTTACCCTTCACTGATTTTGAGAGTCTTAGACAGGCTGTGGTCAACACGCTTGGGCAGGAAGCGCACTACCTTCGAAACGTTGCGAATTTTGCCAAGAGCACCGCCACGGTAATCGTTTTCAGCATACTGGGCATCGTCGCAGCCGGGAGCCTCTTTTACAAAACCGGACTTGACCCATACCGGGGCACACATCGGGTGAAGAACAATCTCTACTCCGTTTGCTGTAACGAAGTTTCGACGCGATTTCGCGATTTCTACCGCAGCTTCGCCACCGTCGTGGGCGCCCAGATCACGATCTCACTGATCAATACGCTATTAACCTCGATTTTCCTGCTCGCAGTGCGCCTGCCGCATGCGCCACTACTCATTGCCATCACCTTTCTTTGCGGCCTTGTGCCTATTGTCGGCAACCTGATTAGTAACACCATTATTGTCTTCGTCGCTTTGACGGTGTCCCTGAAACTGGCGATTTCGGCCCTCGTATTTCTCGTTGTGATCCACAAATTGGAATACCTCTTAAACAGCAAAATCATCGGCGACCGCATACGGAATCCCGTTTGGCTGACGTTGGTCGCGCTGATCATTGGCGAACGACTCATGGGTATCCCAGGTCTGATCCTCGCGCCGGTGGTACTAAACTATTTGCGGGTAGAGATGCTAACCGTGGAAGTGCCACGCGCACGGGAAAAAATCGAAGCGTTAACTGCTAACGATTAATCCCCGAATTGCTAGCGCTGCGACTTGCGTCATGAAAGCTGGTTTTCTTGAGAAACTCATCGAGCGACTCGGGCGCATGGGGCCGGAAGAGGTGCAGAATTATTTTCTGCGCCTTGCACAGGAGAAGGGTTTCCTGGAAACGGTTTTCAATGCCATCCAAGAAGGGATCATCGTAACCGATTCGAACGGCCGGATCACTTATCTAAACGATGCAGCTTGCGGACTGTTTGGACTGGAGGCGGCGGATGCAATCGGCAAACAGCTCGGCGAACGTATCCGAGGTCTCGATTGGGAATCGCTTACGAAAAGCCGAGGGCCAGTCAGTCATGACATTGAAATCTTCTATCCACAAAATCGCTTCATCAATTTTTATGTCGTGCCGCTAATGATCGAGCGCCGCGAGGCTGTAGCCGGAGTGGCTGACTCCGGCTGGCCCGCAGCGGCGAGCGGAGAACGCGCTGCATCACCGACCGTTACAGGTGCGGAGGAGGTTGGCCATGTTATGATCCTGCGGGATATCACTCAAAGCCGGCGCACAGCCCAGCAAGCCATTGAGTCGGAACGTTTGAATGCGCTGACGTTGCTGGCAGCAGGCGTTGCGCACGAGATCGGTAATCCACTCAACTCGCTGCACATTCACTTGCAATTGATGCAGCGCACGGTCCAAAAGCTACATGACGGCGCAAAGGGCGAACTCCAGCAATCGATCGATGTCGCCCGTTCCGAAGTCGACCGGCTCGATTCGATCGTTACTCAATTTTTACGGGCAATCCGGCCATCGCGTCCGCAATTCCGCCCGGAGAACCTAAACACAATCATCGAGGAGGCAGTGCGTTTTTTCGCGCCCGAAATTCAGGACCGCGATATTGTTGTAGAACAAGAACTGCGCTCTGATTTGCCTCTGCTTCAACTTGATCGTGATCAGATGAAGCAGGCGTTTTACAACGTGATCAAAAATAGTGTCGAAGCCATGAAACGCCATGGCAAGTTGCGCATCCGCACCGATGTGGACGATACCCATGTTGTCATCAGGTTCGCCGATACCGGCGGTGGCATGTCGGCCGAAAACTTGAGTCGTGTCTTTAAGCCTTATTTCACGACCAAGCCGTCCGGCACTGGTCTTGGATTATTAATTGTGCGCCGTATTGTGCGCGAGCATGGCGGCGAACTCTCCATCGAGAGCGGTCAGGGCAAAGGCCTCACTCTTACGATCCGATTGCCATACATCGAAAAGCGCATTCGCATGTTGGAAGCAGGCGAAACTAAACCAGCGCAGTGAAGACAGATTCTGATGGAGGGCGGAGCTCTGCGACGCCGCCGAATGCTGTCCGCCGCCTTGAACGGAAGAAGCCGGCGCATTTTTCGACACTTGAGGTCGGATTCCGATCAATCATTATTTTCCTCACTCTGTATGCACGCACCGGCGAAGACCGCTGCTGGCGAACGAGGATGCGGCCAGACGACTCATCGCAGTATGGCAGGCTGCGAATTTCTGGCGTGTAGGTCGCTATGTCATCATGTCGGACCACATTCATTTGTTCTGTGCGCCAAATACATTCCCTCCGCAACCACTCAAGAACTGGATCAGCTTCTGGCGAAATCATGTGACACGAGCGTGACCATAGCGTGACGAGGCTCCTATTTGGCAGCGTGACTCTTGGGATCGGCAATTGCGGTGCGACGAATCATATGCCCAGAAATGGGAGTACGTAGTGAATAATCCAGTTCGACACGGCTATGTCGCTCGGGCGGAAGACTGGCCTTACCAAGGTGAGCTCAATGTTCTCTACTGGCATGACTGACTTGGCTGTCGATCGAGCTCACGATGTTTGAGGGGAGACGGTGAGGGCTCGCGGAGCTCGCCTCTCCATTCAGAACCCGCTCCTAATCGCCGCGAAATCCTCCTTTCAACCAGCCTTCGAACTGATGAAACAGGAGCTTGAGGTACGCTCCGGGCGATTGCTTGAACAACTCGATAATGCGCGGACTCAGATCTTGCCCGGGGTCATCAATTGTTCCGAACAGACGCACATTGGTCCAGAGGTAGCCGTTCTGCTTGCGGCTAAAGACTTCTTCTGGATTTGGCAGCCAATCGAGATATTCACGGGTCAGCCCAAGCCTGATCGTGCCGCGCAAACGACGTTGCTCAATCGATATTTCTCCCTCGATCCGAAATTTTCCTTTCTGTTCGATGGCAATGTCATTGATGTCGATCTTCGGATACTTCCATCCAAAGCTCAGCGAACAATCATTTAGCTCCAAATGTTCGAATGATGTCTTCTGCGCGAGCTCTGCCAGCTTTTCCAGAACGGGAAGGTTGTCGCTTCGCCCGTTACTGACGCGCAACGAACCTTCGCCGGAAGAGCTTTCCAATTTCGGATCCGCTCCGGCCCAGTGAAGATCGCCGAAGGCGCTGCCGGCCAAATGGCCTTTCCATTTACCAGGTAGCCATGAGCGAATTGGGACCTGATTAAAGGTCGCCTTCAAATCGACGCTCTTATCTTTTCCGAGGCCGGCGTTTGCCTGGGCGTGAATGCTTTCGCCGCTGCTCGAATTTGATGCGAGATCGATATCGTAAATCGTCAGGAGCGTCTTGGTGATGAGAAGATGCGCGCGGCGGAGATCCAGCTCGGGGAACAAGGCCATCTTCAGTCTGCCGCTGGTGGCAATGTATTCAAAATCGGGGCCGTGAGGCGTAATGAGCAGTTGTGTGCCGAAAAATCCGGCTCGCTCGCCGCGAAATTGCCACGTTATGTTGGCCTGCGGCGTTTCAATCCGCTTCACATACACCCGGTTTGGCAAAAAAATGGCGAACCACGGCTTGGGTGCCACTGCTTCAGGATTTGCTTTGTAGATCTGAATCTCGACGTCGCCTGATTGCACACGCACATCGCTGAACCTCCACTGCCGCACAAAGACACCCAATGGATCAAAGATTGCCGTGATGCCGCGAGCATTGAGTGACTTCATCGCTTTCATTCCGTTCCTCGCTTCAAAACGCTCGCTTCTCGCTGTGAATGCGCTCGTGCGCAGGATCGGCGAGTACTGGCACTCAGGGAAATGCAAGCCTTTCGCCGTCTCTTTTTCCATGGCCACGCGAAACGCGTTGCTTTCGACGTAATGAGTACCCAGCGGACTGAAAAAAATAATCGTTCCGGCTGCGACAGCGAAGACGACAAAAATCGCAATCGCTCCGGCGCAGATCAGTGCTTTCCTTCGCAAGTTGACAAAATGGGACGTGAAAAGTTAAGGTTACAAAGTTACATGGTCACGTCGGCGGTCTCGTTTGTAACCTTTTTAAACTTCTTAACGAATCACTTTGTCAGTCCCAGTTACGCAAAGTGAAAAGCGCAAGTATGGGCCAAGTATTCGAATGCGCGGGGTGAGTGCGACTACAGCTGACCGACTGTATATTTGGGGTCTTTGACTTGGTTGCGGATGGCTGCGAACAGCCTTTTTATTCCCGTCAGGCTCACGTGATTCGCAATGAAGGAAGGGATATAGCCACCAGTGTCCGTGTATATGGAATATGTAGCGCGCGTCTTCGTGATGCCCTCGGGCTCAAGCAGCCATTTGCCCTCGCAAAGTTTTACTCGCACTACGCCTTTCTTTTCCGGTGGTCCGAGTTCATTTGCCGGTGACCAGCGACTCATAAACACGAGGCCATTAGGCGCGCGCCACGATTCCTTCCACACCCGCAGCGTGTAATCGCGATCCGCGCAAACCTTCGGCGAAAGTCGTTGATAGCCAACGATTGAATCGCCGTCTCGCTTGATTAGCTGGCACTCGGTGACGGACGGCATGAACTTGGGATAATTCTGGAAGTCATCGATTACCGCGCATACCGCGTAAGTGGGCGCCTCAATCGGGCCGACAGCCTTGAACTCCTTTAGCGGCGATGCTGCATGCGGCCGACTGTAAATCTCAACATCTTTGTCGCGAACAGCCAGTTTCCACCCAGCATCGACCTCAGCACCGAAAGCAGCTGGGCAACCAACAAGAACGATCGACATCACACCGGGGAGAAGTCGGCAATGCATCGCGCGATGATACCCAATTTCCCTTTCGTGGCGACATTTGTTTAACGGTCATTCATCTGCGCATACGTCGAGAAGTATGCCGACCTTCGAATGACGGCAAAGCAAATTAACCGAACTCCGAAAATCCGAGAGGTAATGCCGACGATGCCGACCTGCTGATCTGTATAGGCTGCACGAGAAACACAGAGGAGGAGAAGCATTGCTACTATGTGGCGCCATGGGCCTAACGAGAAAGAGATAAGCGTGGCAAGCATGTAGAACGGTTTCATAAAATTGAATGTGGACTTCATAACGGCCCGCCTGAGGCGGGTTGGTTGCAGCGAATGGTTAGGTGGCATGCCCGACCCCTCGAGCGAATAGCACTGAGATTCTCTTACCCGAGCTCATCTTTGGACGCCACTAGTGGGTACCCTGATCTCGACCACATCGCCATCCTGCAAGCCGAAATGATCTCTCAGATTGACGTCAGAGACGACCTCGACGACCCAAGGATCTCGTCGATCTCTGGCCGCAGTCGTCGGGGTCCACAAGAACGCCTCTCGATGATCGAGACTCACTAGTTCGCAGGGAAGCAGTAGTATGTCCCGCTCGCCCCCGTACTCTTCTCGGCCGAACCAAATTCTGTGAGATGCATAGCGCAAGTCAAACCAATCAAAGACCTGATCGAGTGCGATGTTCAGCGAGCCGGGGAACACAGAGATCCCTAGCTTCTCGCTGTAGGCGGCATTGAAGAACTTCAACCAGCGAGAGGCGTCGTCTAGACCACTCTGAACCTTGCCCGCGAGAAGTTCACTCATGCCGCCTAACGAGACACAAGATCAGCGACCGCTTGCGAGGGCGAGTGTCACTGCAGGTTAAAACTGGAAGTCACATAGAGCGAGGTACCAGAGCGGCCAGCGGTTCGCTGGATAGCCTGGTTAGGTGACTTGGTGTGACATGATCGTGACGTCAGCATCTCGGTAGCGTGTGTGCTCGACGATACTCCAGCCGAGATGAGAAAAGAAAGCTTCGACACTGGGAGTGAAGAGATAAAGTGTGGAAAAGCCACGCGCCGCTGCCTCGCTGATGACGTGCTGCGTGAGGGCCCGACCGATGCCGCGCTGCCGTCGGGCTGGAGCGACGAAAACTCCAGCAAGCCAAGGTGTGTACTGTGGCCGGGTATCCATCTCGTGATGGATGAGCATAGCGGAGCCGAGTAACTCCGCCCCAAACGAAGCGACAAAGGTGATAGGCAACTCGCGCCGACCGGAGCGCTCATGAAGTAGACGAATGCGGTTGGCGACAGAATCGCCGGGACGGAGGTAGGCCCACTCGCGAAAATGCCACTCCGCAAGAGTAGGAACGAACTCAGGCCGATCTGCGAGAAGCTCGATTTGCACACTGCGCGTGTAGTTGCCTAACGAGAAAGAGATGAGGCATCCATCACTTTGACAGTTTGGCGACGTATTGATCGAGATCTACAACAAAGTGCTGGGTTGGCTTCATCAATTGGTTAGGTGACACGGCTACGAAGCCTCTCTTCCACGAAATCATGCGCTTGTGTAACGAGACGACGCTCTTCGGGCGTGAGGTCGTCGCCACAAAGTCCCTTCACATCTTTCAATGCATCGAGGAGCTCAAACTGCTGATCCGTGTGCGCGAGCACTACCGGATAAGCGGACAGCAAGTAGCGGAGCGGACGAAGCGCGCGACGCTCACACCAGCCGTCGATCAATGCGTTGAGTGTCTTGAACAAATCGAAGTCCATCGAGCGTGGAATGTCATCTAACGAGACAGAGATAAGCCACGGGCGGGGTCAGTGGCAAACATATTTGCGATCAATCGATCAGGGGCCGTTGGCTCCATCGCTTAGATGACATGTAAAGAGTGCGGGCAAGTGGTTAAGCTCACCCGCACTTATGAATAAGTGTCATTTAAACACTGAGTTGTCCTCACACGAGGGAACCCGCTGCCAGTTTAATGGCGGCACTGGAGCGATCAAGCTTGGGATTGATGTGCACCAGGATTTTTACGTCGTAGTCGAGCAGGTGGGCGGGAGTAATCCCAAAGCACCGCAGCGTTTTAGGAAGGCAGCGTTTCTGCATTGGGCGGCCAAGCTTAGGAGTCGCGCTACTGAAGTTTACGCGGTGTATGAAGCGTGCGGGTTTGGTTTTACGCTGCAGCGGCAACTGAGCGCTCTCTCGATCAAGTGTTACGTGGTCTGCCCGCAGAAGTTGGATGAGCAAAATCGGCGAGTAAAGACCGACGGGCTGGATGCCAAAGCGCTCTGCTTAAAATTGGACCGTTTTGTCCAAGGTAATCGTGATGCGCTGGCCGGGGTACGGGTGCCTACGGAAAGAGAAGAACAGCTTCGCGCCATTCACCGGCAGCGGGAGCAATTGGTCAAAGTGAGGAAACAACTCGAAGCCCAGGGACGCAGCTTGATGGTCAACCACGGCTTGGAGCCCGTGAAGAGCTGGTGGAAGCTGCGCACTTTTGCTGCGCTCCAAATGCCTCAGTGGATAAGAGAGCTGCTCCAAAATAGTCAACCGATCCTGTTGGCCTTGCAGCAGAAAATCGGTGCGCTCACTCTCCAACTCCAAAGCGCCGCGGATCCAATGCAAGCGCGCGGACTAGGCTTGATGACCAGTGTGATCATCGATCGAGAGATTGGCGATTGGAACCGGTTCAACAACCGGCGTCAGATCGCCAGCTACACTGGGCTTTGCCCCGGAGAATACTCCAGCGGCAACACCCGATTGCAGAGCTGCGTGACCAAACACGGCAATCCACGCCTTCGCGCTGCGTTGGTGGAACTAGCCTGGCGCCTGGTCCGCTTCCAGCCCAACTACAAACCGATCTTCAAATGGAGGCGGCTCCTAGCCAAAGGCGCGTTTGCTACCGGGGCCGCGCGCAAAAAAGCTATCGTAGCGGTGGCGCGGCAGTTGGCCGTTGATCTGTGGCGCGTGCGCACCGGGCGCTGCAAAGCGCAAGCTCTCGGTCTGGTCATTTAGTTGTTCGAGGGGAACAGAAAGGAGAACACGGCCTAAAGACAAATTAAAACCACTTTGGAACGCAAGGGCGCTGCCCGTTGCCTAACCTGCCCCGAAAGGCTTCGCGTGCGTCGGATTAGATTGGGCGCGCCCTTGCGTTCCTCTTCCACCTGATCGCATTGATCAAATTGCTGCTGCGACTGCGGTCGCATGCACGGATAGGAGTACGAGCCGCTGGAAAACAAAACCAACGAGCAAAAAGCAAGAGGAAGCGCTCCAGAGAAAACCTTTAACCTCGACCAAAAACTTTATGACATAACAAGCCACCTACACCCTCCCCCGCCATACTTGACATCTTACATAGGGGTTAGGGCGGCTGGGTCATTCGAGAGATTTGATTTGGTTCGATTGAAGAAATTTGCGGACGGCTGCACCGTCAAAGTAGAACATTTGCGCACGATAGAGGCGTCCGTCGCGCACTTCGTATAAACCCAGCACTTCGCAATCTAAGCGCTCCCCGCGTCGGTTGACTCCGCGTTGATGCCACAAGACGGTGACTCGGGCACCGCTCGAAGCGACGATCTGCGGACTCATCTTTCGCGTTATGAATTCCGGCAGCGGTTGAAACGGCTCCCACACCTCTTCCCAACTGGTTGCCACTTTGCCTTGCAATGTACGAAAATGGCTTGGCTGAAGCGATTCGGGCCACACGAACGACGCCTCAGGATGGCTGATACGTTTCAGACGTTCGTCGTCCCGAGCGTCGACAGCCGCAAACGCTTCTAAAACGATCTGCTCCGATTCGGTCACAATATCACTCCACCACGCAAGTACGGCGCATGAATCTTGCGCTGGCGAGAGCGAGCTTTGTCACGTTTCTTTCAGTTCATTTCGGTTTAAACTTTTGCGCTGCGCCAGGGCAGCACTTCCGCCGTAAAAATGGAATTGTCTTTGGCCACCGCAATTTCGTGCGGGTCGAAATGCCGGCCCTTGCCCGGTTCGGGTCCAGATAACACGCCAACAATTTTGCCGTCCTGGTCGATTTTTAGAATGTCGCTCGCGATTGCATCGGCCATGTAAATGAAATGGTCCGGCGTAACGAAGAGGCCGAAGGGGTGACCCAATTTCCATTCGCGAAGAAAACGACCGTTCCGATCGAAAATCTGAATGCGCGCATTCTCGCGGTCGCCAACGTAAACCTGATCGCCATCAACTGCGATGCAGTGTGGAAGATCGAATTGTCCGGGGCCTGTTCCCTTCATTCCCCATCCCGACAAGAAATTGCCATATTTATTAAACTTCAGGACTCGAGAGTTACCTTCGCCATCGGTGACATAAATATTTCCTTCGCGGTCAAAGGCAACGTCGGTGGGCTGATTGAAGTGGAGCACATCATCTCCCGGAACTCGCATCCGGCCCAGTGCCAGGAGCACGCGACCCTCAGGGCTCAGCTTGAGTACCACGTGAGAGCCTACGTCGGTGGTCCAGATATTGTCTTCGACATCCACCCGCACAGCGTGCGCCGTGACAAACAAGTCGTCGGCAATACTATGGATAAATTTGCCGGAAGAATCGAATTCCATCAGAGGGTGCTTGCCACGATGAAATACGTAGATGTGCCCCCTTGAATTCACAGCCACGCCGGCTACTTCGACAAAATTTTCGCCGGCCGGAAGTTGAAAGAAATCTGGAACTACTTCGTAATTAAGCTTGGGGATCGGTGGCTCGCCCAAAGCTTGCTCGAACATTGCTACCCCAAGGAACGCCACAGCAACAAGTTTCATAACCTCTAACGAGAACAAGCTCAGCCACCGCTCCGGCAGGCGCAAGTGGCAGCCTTGGCGCAAAGGAACCGCAGCTAAAGGCTGGGTGCGGTTCACGGTTCTTTGAAGTCGCCCGTGTGCTCGTGCGTCTCGATCACGTTGGCAGCGTCATCGTAAACGCCAATTACCGCACCGTGCGAACGGCGGTCAGCAGTTAGATGCCATGAAGGGTTGTAAAGCGTGGGCAAAACGGGCACACGCTTGTGATTATGAAAAACAACACAACAATCCTTCATGACTGTACGCTCGAGGGTATCAGGTTCGGTGGCTGTGGCAACAGCGAAGCGATGGT
>WNFV01000339.1_pt1 | contig 60847 bp, 43 predicted proteins | sample 5400101 | NCBI WGS metagenome assembly WNFV01 (sample SAMN13153361, study PRJNA577476) | soil metagenome | isolation source: 115 cm soil or saprolite under grassland replicate 1 | place: USA:California | collected 2016-06-15
TAGATTGCCTCCGCCGACGGGGAGTCGGGCCACGTCGGTTCGGGACGCGCGACGTATCCCGCATGCGCGAGCCGGCCCTGGAACAGCGCGGTCTCCGACGCCCAGAACACGAGCTTCACCCAAAGCCGCGCCACGATGTAGAGCTGGCCGATGACGAACCCGATCCACATCGACACGCCGCTCGTGCCCGCACCGGGCGCGACGAGGGCGTACATGCCGACGGCGATCGCGAAGAGCAGGAAGTTCACCCCGAACAGGCCCACCGCTGCGCCGTAGTTCCGTTGGATGAAGCCCAACGCCGCACCCACGGCGCCGGCCATGCTGCGGCGGTCTTCGACCACGGCTCGGACTTTTGCGTAGTCGAACGCCAGCGCACATGCGGCCACGAGAATCCCGAAGAGAAGATAGAGCGCCACACGGATGAAGAAGGCGGTGCGCTCGACGTTCACGTCGTGGATGAGGCGCGGGTACAGCCGATCGAAGAGCCATCCATGCATGAAGCCGAACAGAAACGCATAGACGACCCACTGCATGGCGGCCAGCCGAAGGAACCGGAAAAAGAAGATGCCACAAGCCGAGAAGAACCCATGCGCGCGCGTCGCGCGGTTCCGCGCGTACCGATCGATGATCCCGCCCGCGACGAAGATCCACAGAAGGATGTACACCGCCGCGGCGCCGACGATGACCACGGGCCGCTGGGTGTTGTCCATGAACGCGCTGAGGTTGTCGAGCACGGCGCCAAAACCGATGATCGTCGGTTTGAAGGTGACACCGAGGCCGGTCGCCTGGTCGCCGAACTCCTGCATCCAGTCGTAGTTGACGCCGCGCGCGGCCGTATCCGCCGCGAGGCTCCGGCCCAGATGATTGGCGAGCATGCTTCGCAGCGATGCCGCCAGAGGCACGCTCACGAGCAGCGTCAGCGCCCACACTCCGAGCAGGACGAACGGTGCACGGGTCACCCGGCGCATGCCGTCCACCACCGACCCGATCACGCCCGTCCGGTGCGCGAACGTCGAATCCAGCGGACGCGAGCTCATACCAGCGCCGCCCATGAAAGCAGACACTCCTCGAACCACGCCATCCACGCCGTCGACCATTTCGTCGCCGCGCGGGCGCCCTGGGGTGCGAGCGTCATCGAATTGTTCGTCATGCTGACATCGAGCAGCAGCACACGGTTCGGATCGACCTCGGCGGCGAGCGCCTGCGACGGCCTATCGTAGGTATACATTCTCCATCGGTCCTGGCCGTCCCAGTGTTCGGTCAGACGTTCGCCGTTCCTGAACGTCACTTGCACGTCGACGGGAAGGATGGCTTCGCCGTACCGCCGCACGATCACGCTCGTGCGGTAGCGATCGCCCTCCTTCGTGCTTTTGAGGTCCTGCACGCCGTAGTCGAACACGTTCGAGCTGCGATAGGTCTGATCGAAGAACCAGCGCAGATCGCGGCCGGTCACCTCGTCGACGATGTCGAAAAAATCGCGGGGTCGCGGATGCTTGAACGACCACCGCGCAAACTGCGTCGACATGATTCGCTGAAGCGTTGCCCACCCGAGCCATCGTTCCATCGTGTTCAGCCACAGCGCCGTTTTGTTGTACGTGATGCTGCCGCCAGTCGACGGGAAGTACCGATAGCTCGGTGTCGATTGCACGTTGCTCTTCGCGTCGCGGCGATAGCCCGACAGTCGATTGCCGTCGGTCTCGCGGCTGATCGCGATGTCTCTGAATACCCATGGGACGAAGCCGCCGAAGTATCGCACGGCCAGGTAATTCGGATCGTAGACCTGCGCGACGGCGCGGGCGGTTGAAAACGTGTTGAACCCTTCGTCCATCCACGCGTCTTCGAACTCGTTGTTGCCGACGATGCCGTACCAGAACTGGTGGCCGGCTTCGTGGACGGTGACGCCTTCTGGCGTCGTGACGCGGGCGGGCGCCAGCCATCGTGAACCCGCGGTGAACAGCGTAGGGTATTCCATGCCCCCGGCGCCGCTCTGATAGGCGGGATCGACGATCGTGATGTGCCCGTACGGATACGCGCCGTACCACTCGCCGTAATACTTCAGCGTCGTACGTGTGGCGTCGAAATGGCGCTCGGCTTGGTTCGCGTGCTCCGGCTGAAGGAGCAGCCGCATGTCGACCGGTGGCAGCGTCGGATGGTCGAACCGCGCGGTGCGCTCCAGGTAGTCGGGGCTCGTCGTCCATGCGAAGTCGTGGACGTCATCCTGATAGTACCGGTGTGTCGTCGTGTTGGAGCCGTTGTCGCGACGCTCGCGCTGCACGCCGGTCGCGCCGACGGGCCAGCCGGCCGGCACCGTCAAGGAGACGTCGTAGGAGCCGTAGTCCGAGAAGAACTCGGTGCCCGCATGAAACTGATGGCAGTTCCATCCGTCGTCCTGGAGCACGCCGAGCTTGGGAAACCATTGCGCGATGAAAAAGTAGTTGCCGATCGCGCCGGTGCGCGCGACGGTGCGTGGCACGTGCGCGGTCCAGACGAGAGCGAGCGTGGCGCTGCCGCCAGGCTCGATCGGCTGCGGCAATGGCACCAGCAGGACCGTTCGATCGTGCTGATTGCCATCGTCGGGCGCGATGAAGCGCTGCAACGCGGTGAGATCGGCCTGCGCCGGCGCCTTCAGCTCGATCGACGACACGTCGATGCGCCCCCATTCGCCCGCCGTCCGCGGCAGAGTGCCCGGAGCAGGCGCGTTCCCGAGCGCGCGTTCGCGCATGAAGGTGGACATGTCGTCCTGCCACGCATTCCAGTACAGATGGAATTGCAGCTCGCTCGTCGCCTGTGCCGTGGTGTTGCGCCAGACGATGGTCTCGGAACCGGAGATCGTGCGGCTGGCCGGATCGAGCGTCGCCGAAATCGTGTAGTTCGCGTTGCGCGGAGAGCGTGGCGGATCGATCGCGCCGGGGACGCCGGATTGGGCGGAGGCGGCCGTCGCGATGAACATGGCGCCCACACACCAGCACGGCATGCGTGACATCCCGCGCATCCTACCATCAGGCTGGACGAGAGGTCTGGTGAGTCGCGTAGGTCTGATAGGTCGCGTAGGTCGGGTAGGTCGTGTGGGTCGCGTCGGTTGAAGGGCGCGTGGGTATAATCCGCCTGCCGCTGCGCATGTTCAATAGGCGTCCGTCGTTCACCTGGCTGTGGGCATGGCTCGCAGTCGCCGCCCTGGCGTGGCCGGCTCGCGTTGCCGGCTCGTTCGACGGCCTTCCGCTCGAGACCGTGCCCAAGGCGATCGTCATCGGCGTCGTCTTTCCGGCGCTCTTGTGGTTTCATTCGCGGTTTCTGCGGACGCGGGTGGCGCGCGGAGTGGTGGTCGCGCTGCTCGCGTGCAAGGCCGTGCTCGCGATGACGGTCGTGCCCGATGGCTGGTGCGTGCGCTTCGTGCCCGGCCGGCCGCTCGTGAAAGACGCCAGAGGCGTGGCGCCTCACAGCTGGGACGTCCGCGCCGACTGGCGTGCCGATGACCCGGTGTGCTCCGCGGTGATGCGGCGGCCCTACAAAGGCCTCGGCGAGTTTCCTGCGTGGTTCTTCAATCTTCCGCCGCCGAACGACAGCTGGCCCGAACCCGTCGATCGGCCGCCCGATGCGCGCACCGCGATGAGCGTCGCCGGTTTCCTGCACGCGACACACCCCGGGGTCCTGCGAATCGAGATGACGAAGCCAATGAGCGCGACCGTGTCCGTGGACGCCGTCCCGGTCGGCGAGTCCGTCGACGTGAGCGCCGGCACGCATCGCGTGCGAATCGATGCCGTACTGACCGAGGACGTCTGGCGGCTCGTGCCGACATGGAATGGCGCGAGCGTCTGGTCCAGCGTCACGGCAACGTTGCAGCGCCCGTCGACGCTGGATGTCCTGCTGCGTCCGGCCGGGGGTTGGCTGATTACAGCACTGGTGGCGCTGTTGATCGGATCGTGGACGGCGTCGTTCGTGATGCGCATCGGGTCCTGGTCCGTGCTCGCATGGACCCTGGGCGCATCCACGTGCCTCGGCCTCCTCGCCGCGACTCGTCATCTGGACGCGGCGCGTTGGCTCGTCGCGGCCCTCGCTGCCGCGGCATTGGTGCCGGTGCCGCCGCGTCTTCGCAACGTCTTCGGCGCGTTCGCGTTGATCGGCATTCCCTGGCTCACGTTGATCGTGGTGGCCAATGCCGGATACATCGGACGCTTCTCCTGGTACAGCTCGGGCGACGATTTCTGGATGTACCAGCGGTGGGGGTACCGAATCGTCATGCAAGGCTACTGGCTCGAAGGTGGGACCAAGGAGTTTTATTTTCAACCGTTCTATCGATGGGTCAGCGGTCTGCTGCATCTCGTGTTCGGCGATTCGAGCGCCGGCGAGTTCTTCTGGGACGGCAGTTGCCTGCTCGCGACGGCGCTGTTCGCTTTCCACGTGACGAAGACATCGGCGGGATTCCGCTGGGCGGTCATTGCCGCCACCATGACGCTCTCCATCGTGGCGCTCGGCGCGCCTTGGGGGCTGATTGGGAGAGGACTGAGCGAGATCACGTCCGCGGGATTTCTCTATGTGGCCGCGTTCCTCGCGCTGCGGAGCCGCCGGGCATCGCTCGGATTCGCCGTGGGCGCCGGCATGCTCGCGTCGCTGGCGTTTTACACGCGGCTCAACAACCTGCCGATGGCCGCGGCCGTGGCGGTGTGCGCGCTGTCGACACGTGCGCCGATTCGACGCCTGCTCCAGCCGTCGGCATGGCCGAGGATCGTCGCGTGGCGCACACTTCTGACGGTTCCCGCTGTTCTCGCAATGGGGCTCGCTTTTTTCGCCTGGCGCAATTGGTACTACAGCGGTGTGTTCTCCGTGTTTTTCGGGACGCAGCGCAACATCGTCGCCCTCTGGCAGCCCGGCCGATCGATTGGCGAGGTGCTCGGCAGGGCGTTCGAGAGCGCATTCATGGTGCTGAGTGTTCACGATCCTCCCGTGCTGGACTGGAAAGCGATGCCGGTGCTTGTTGGCGCGTGCGTGGCGCCGCTGGCGGTCCTCGGCGTTCCCAGGCTGAAAGACGTGCCGGCAGTTCCCGTGCTCTTTTTTCTCGCGGGCATTTCCGCCGCCTTCGTCGCGCGCGGATGGACGTATCAGGGCCGGTTTTCCGTGCACGTGATTGGCGTGACCTGCGCGCTGGCGATCTGCGCGATCGAACGGTTGATGCGTCCGCGCCGCACGTATAATCCGCCTGTCCCATGACGGGATTAGGGGTTAGGGATTAGGGATTAGGGATTAGGGGTTAGGAATAAGGGCGATCGAGACCAGCGCGTCCGAGGGCGCGCGATCGATCCGCATGCCTCCTGGCGTTTGCGCGCGATAGCCGACCGCGCGCATTTGCGCGAGGAACTCGTCCGCCGTCACGCCGGAGGCCCGATCGAGCTGCGTCGGGTGCAGCTCCGACAGAATTACCGGCCGGTCCCGCTGCAGCAGGTGTGTCGCTCCGCGGACGACCTGGGGCTCGGCGCCTTCCACGTCCATCTTGATCAGCCGCACGCGTCCCTCGATCTTCACATCGTCGAGCGCGACCAGCGGCACGTCTTGCTTTTTGTTGCCCGTCAGAGGCTGCGTGCCGTGACGCAGCAGATAGGCACCGCCCGTGTTCAACGTCTCTTCCGGAAACGTCAGGCTGGCCGTCCCGCTCGCGGCGCCGACGGCCGCCCCCTGGAACCGGACACGATCGGCGAAGCGGTTTTCTGCGACCGAGCGCTGCAGCAGGACGGCGTTCGTGGTGAGCGGCTCGAACGCGTACACGCGGCCCGCCGGCCCCACCAGTGCGGCCATCTGCATGGTGAAGAATCCGATGTGCGCGCCCACGTCAATCGCCGTGTCGCCCGGCTTCAGCACGTTCCGGACGAACGCGGTTTCTTCCTCTTCGTAGTGACCTCGCAGGATGTTCAACCCGATGACGTGGTCCGACAGGTCGATGAACAGCCGCACGCCCGAAGCCATTTCCTTGATGACGACCGTGGAATCGTTCGTGTGCGCGAAATCGGGGTTCTTGTCGCGAAACTCAGCCGACGTGATCAGACAATTCCGCAGCTCCCGGGTATCTCGCGATCCGGCCAGCTTCGGACCGATCACATCTTCATTCTCAGGGTCGCGATCCAGGAGCAGCCGATACGCCCAGATGACGTGATCGCGAGTCAACCCGCCGGGATGGTCTGCAGGCATCGAGGGTGAGTATAATTCGCGACTATGCCCAACATTCGCGTGATGCATTTCGGGCTTGGACCGATTGGGGCCGCCATCGTCAAACAGGTCGCCGCACGTCCGGGATTCAAGATAGTCGGCGCCATCGACATCGATCCCGTCAAGGTCGGCCGCGACCTGGGCGACGTGGTCGGTCTGTCGAAGCGCCTTGGCGTGAAGGTGTCCGCCGATGCGGCCAAGGCATTGAAATCCGCCAAGGCTGATGTGGTGGTCCTCTGCACGAGCTCGTCGATCAAGAAGGTGATGCCGCAGATTGAAACGATCCTCAAATCGAAGACCGCGATCGTGTCGACGACCGAGGAGCTGTCATACCCCGGTTACACACACATTCGGCTGGCGCGGAAGATTCACGCGATGGCGAAGAAGGCGAAAGTCGGCGTGCTCGGCACCGGCGTGAACCCCGGGTTCGCGATGGATGCGCTGCCGATCGCGCTCACCGCCGTCTGCGAGCGCGTGGATCGCGTCACCGTGAACCGCATTCAAGACGCGCGGATTCGCCGCCTGCCGTTCCAGCAGAAGATCGGCGCGGGGCTCACGACCGAACAGTTTCAGAAGAAAGTCGACGACGGCACCGTGCGGCACGTGGGGCTGACGGAATCGATCGCGATGATCGCCGATGCCCTCGGCTGGACGCTCGATCGGATCACGGACGAGATTCAGCCGAAGCTGGCCTCGGTCACGATCTCGAGCGAGTTCCTCGCCGTGGATCCCGGCTACGTGTGCGGGATCATTCAGGACGGTGTTGGGTATCGCAAGGGGGAGCCGGTGATCCGGCTGCACATGGAAGCGTATCTGGGCGCGCCGGAGTCCTACGATTCGGTCGAGATTGAGGGTTCGCCCCGCATTGCACAGAAGATCTCGGGCGGCGTCCACGGCGACGTCGCGACGGCGTCCATCGTCGTGAATTCGATATCGAAAGTGCTGAGCGCGCCGCCTGGCCTCCACACGATGCGCTCGCTGGCCTTGCCGTCGTTCTATCCGGGTTAGACGGGTCATCTCGACGCGCGGCCGCGTGGGTCATCCCCCCAGAGCGATGATTGGCCAGACGATTTCCCATTACCGCGTCGTCGCCGCCCTCGGCAGCGGCGGGATGGGCATTGTGTACGAGGCGGAAGATACCGATCTCGGCCGACACGTCGCGCTCAAGTTCCTGCCGCCCGATCTGACCACCGATCCGCACTCCGTCGAGCGCTTCCAGCGCGAAGCGCGGGCGGCGTCGGCGCTCAATCATCCCAGTATCTGCACGATTTATGAAATCGGGTTCGACGCGACACACGGGGAGCACTTCATCGCGATGGAGCTGCTCGAAGGGCAGTCGCTGAATCATCTGATCGGCGGCAGGCCGATGCCCCTCGATCGCATGGTCGAGATCGGCATTCAGGTCGCCGATGCGCTCGACGCGGCGCACGCGAAAGGCATCGTGCACCGTGACATCAAGCCCGCCAACCTGTTCGTCACACGCCGCGGCCACGCCAAGATCCTCGACTTTGGCCTGGCGAAGGTGACTGGACCGCGACCGCGCGAAGGGGCGACCGCAGGCGATGTGCCGACGATGTCGGATGTGCTTCTCACGAGCCCGGGATCCGCCATCGGCACGGTCGCATACATGTCGCCGGAACAGGCACGCGGCGAGCCGCTCGATTCGCGGACTGATCTGTTCTCCTTCGGCCTGGTTCTCTACGAGATGACGACCGGCATCCAGGCGTTTTCGGGACGCACACCGGCGATCGTCTTCGACGCGATTCTTCACAACGATCCGCCCCCCGCCGTCAGGTTGAATCCCACCGTGCCGGCGGAGCTCGAACGAATCATCGGCAGGGCAACCGAGAAGGACCGCACGGTGCGGTATCAGACGGCTTCGGATCTCACGGCCGACCTGAAGCGGCTTCAGCGCGATACGGCCACGGGCCGCGTCTCCGCCGCGGCGCCGTCCCGCGGCCGACGACACGATCTGCGCCGTCGCCATCGAGAAGGCCGGAGCGCGTTCGTACGGCAGCCCGCGCGCCGTCCAGCAGTGGCAAGCGTGCGGCCGCACGATCGGCGCCGGCGTCCGGCCGGCGCATCGCGCCGCGAGTGGCGGCCGGCATCGGTGCCGCGGCCGTGCTCATCGTCATCGGGTGGCTGCTCCTTGCACGCGTGCCATTACGGCGTGCGGCACTCCCGGTCTTCTCGAACCAACTGCACGCGACGACCGCAACCGGCGTCGAGGACTATCCCTCGTGGTCGCCCGATGGACGGACAATCGCGTACGAAGGCAATCAAAGCGGCAACTGGGACATCTGGATCGCTCAGGTCGCTGGCGTGCCCGTGAACCGCACGGCGGATCAGGCCGGTGACGACCGGTTTCCGAGCTGGTCGCCGGACGGCCGCCAGATTGCGTTCTGGTCAGACCGGGACGGTGGTGGGTGCTTCGTCATGCCCGCCTTGGCAGGTGAACCGCGCAGAATCGCGAGCAGTGGATCGCTCGGTCAAAGGCGGCCGGTGTGGTCCGCGAGCGGTGACCGGCTTGCGTGCGTGTCGGAATCGCCGTCCTCGCCGGATTCGGCGGTCGAGATTGTCTCTTTCCTGACCGGCGCTTCGCAGCGGGTCGCCCTGCCGGGCGACGGGAGGCGCTTCGATTTGAGCTGGTCGCCGGGCGATCGACTCTTCGCGTTCGTCAACACGCCGGCCGGCCTCGACGCCGACGTGGCGCAACTGTGGGTGGCTCGAGCCTCTGATGGCAAAGGCGTTCCGGTGACCGACGGCCGCACGAACGTCCGCGGACCGACGTGGTCGCCAGACGGGAGATGGCTGTACTACGTTGCGAATCACGATGGCGGGATGGACGTGTGGCGAAGGCAAATCGCCGGCGATTCCCCGGTCGGTTCGCCGCAGCGTGTCACGACGGGCATGGACGTTCGGCAGTGGGCATGGGCCGCCGATGGAACAAAGGTGACCTATTCGAAGGGCCGCCGCGTCGCGAACGTCTGGCGCGTGCCGATCCTCACAGATCGGCCGGCACGTGGGCAGATGCCGTCCAGGTCACCTCTGAGCAGGCGTTTATCGAGTTCGTCGACGTCTCCACTGACGGACGTCGATTGCTGGTCAGCTCGGATCGCGGCGGCAACCAGGACATCTGGATGCTTGCTGCCGGCGGCGGCGCCATGCAGCAGCTGACCACCGATCCGACACCCGACTGGGACCCGCGGTGGTCGCCCGATTCGTCTCAAATCGCGTTCTACAGCTACCGATCGGGAAACCGCGATATCTGGACGATGCCGGCGAACGGCGGCGCAGCGCGGCAGCTGACCAGCGATCCGGGACCGGACCTCCAGCCAACGTGGTCTCCAGACGGAACGCAGATCGCGTTCTTGTGCGGCCGTGCGGATGGGTCCCACACGTGCGTCGTGCCGGCGCGAGGCGGTCGAACAAGAGATCTGGGACGCGGCATCGACGCCGAATGGGCTCGTGACAGCTCGTCGTTGATCGTTCAAATGATCGGCCAGGATGGTCCATCCCATTCGCTGTGGCGCGTGCGGCTCGACGGCTCGTCGCTGGAACCGATAACGGCCGGGCCTGCCAACCGGCCGCGCCGATCCCGCGATGGCGCGGATGTGTACTACGTGGGCGCCAGGGAGCGGGCGGGGAATATCTGGTCTGCCTCGCTCGGACGTCGACTGGAACGGCCGCTGACACAGTTTGCCGCGCGGCGAGGGCAGCTCGAAAACGCGCTTTCCACCGACGGCCGATCGATCTACTTCATTTGGGAGGAAGACCTCGGCGACATCTGGGTGATGGACGTCCGCAACCCGGGTGCGCGGTAGAGTTGGCAAACCCAATCCGCGGCCGCCCGTCTAACGGCTCTTAGGTAGATGATCTCGTGGAGTATGATGTCCGGACGATGCCGAAACGCGGAAATCAACCTATTCAGGGTGAACTGCTCCAGGGGACGCTCGACCTGTTGGTCCTCAAGACGCTCGCAATTGGCCCGGCGCACGGCCATACCATCGCCTATGCGATCGAACACCGCTCCGAGGAGGTCCTCCAGGTGGAGCACGGGTCGCTCTATCCGGCCCTGCACCGCCTCGAAGATCGGGGCTGGATCGCCTCGTTCTGGGGCACCTCGGAGAACAACCGTCGCGCGCGGTATTACCGCCTGACGCCGGCGGGCCGCAAACAGTTGACCGAGCAGACGAACCGCTGGGACCAGATCGTCCGCGCGATCAACCGCATCTTGAAACCCGCGTGAGTCTGAAACGCTTTTTTCATCGCAGCCGGTGGGACGATGAGCGGGCGCGCGAGCTCGACGCGTATTTCGCCATCGAAACCGACGACAACATCGCGCGCGGCATGACGCCGCGCGACGCGCGGCTGGCCGCGCTCCGCAAGCTTGGTAACCGAACCCTGGTCCGCGAGGAGATCTACCAGATGAATACGATCCACGTTCTCGACAGCGCGTGGCGCGATCTTCGATATGGCGCGCGTCTGCTTCGTCTCAATCCCGGCTTTGCCGTCGTCGCGATCCTGTCGCTTGCCCTCGGTGTGGGTGCCAACACCGCGATTTTCCAGTTGCTCGATGCCGTCCGCCTTCGCACGCTTCCGGTCAAGGATCCCCAGCAGCTCGTCGAAGTCCGCATCGCCAACACGCCGAACGGCCGCACCGGCAGCTTCCTGAGCCGGCGGCCGATGATGACTAATCCGCTCTGGGAACAGGTGCGCGACCACCAGGAAGCGTTCTCGGGCGTCTTCGCCTGGAGCAGCCAAAACTTCAACCTGACGACGGGTGGCGAGGCCCGGTACGCGCAGGGTCTGTGGGTCAGCGGCGATTTCTTCAACACGCTCGGCGTACCGCCGCTGCTGGGCCGTGCGCTCGTGCCCGATGACGATCGACGTGGCTGCGCAGCCCCGCCGGTGGTCATCGGTTACGGGTTCTGGCAGCGGGAGTACGGTGGAAGTCCGTCGGCGATCGGCCGCAGCATGCTGCTCGATGGCCACGCCTTCGACATCGTCGGAGTGACTCCGGCCAGCTTCTTCGGCGTCGAAGTGGGACGAACCTTCGACGTGGCGGTGCCGTTGTGCGCCGAGCCGCTCAGCCGCGGCGCTCGGTCGGCCATGGACAAGCCCGACACGTGGTTTCTGTCGGTGTTCGGCCGGCTCAAGGGTGAGTGGGGCATCGAGAAGGCGGCGGCGCATCTGACGTCGCTTTCGGCGCCGATGTTCAAGACGACCTTGCCGGATCGGTACGGCGCAGAAGATGCGAAGAACTATCTGGCCTTCCAGCTGGGTGCATTTCCCGCCGGCACCGGCGTGTCGACGCTGCGCCGGAACTACGAATCGCCGCTGTGGCTGCTGCTGGCAACCACCGGGCTGGTGCTCCTGATTGCGTGTGCCAATCTTGCGAACCTGATGCTGGCGCGCGCAACCGCCCGCGAGCGGGAAATGGCCGTCCGGCTCGCGATCGGCGCGTCGCGCGGTCGCATCGTTCGTCAGATGCTCGCAGAGAGCCTCTTGATTGCCGCCATCGGCGCGGCGTGCGGAGCCGTCCTCGCGCAGTGGCTCAGCCGATTTCTCGTCGACTTCCTGACGACCGACAGCAATCGGCTGTTCGTCACGCTCGCGCTCGATTGGCGCACGTTCGGATTCACGGCCGCGCTCGCCGCGGCAACATGTGTGCTGTTCGGTCTGATGCCGGCGATCCGGACGACGCGCACGGCGCCCGGCATGGCGATGAAGTCGGGCAGCCGCGGGTCGACGGACTCGCGCGAGCGCTTCGGCATGCGGCGCGCCCTGGTCGTCGTGCAGGTGGCGCTGTCGCTCGTCCTGGTCGTAGGTGCGCTGCTGTTCGTCCGCAGCTTCCGGAACCTGACGAGGCTCGATGCCGGGTTCGCCCAGGACGGCATCCTGATTGTGAGCCTCGATGTCCGCCGCTCGGGCACGCCGACAGAACAGCTGCCCACGATGTTCGATGACATCGCTGCGCGCCTGGCGGCGCTGCCGGGTGTCGAAGCCGCCGCTCAGGCATTCATCGTTCCGGTGAGCGGCAGCGGCTGGAACGAAAACATCGTCGTCGACGGCACGAAGCAGAAGGAGCATCCGAACTTCAACGCCGTCAGCGCCGACTATTTCAAGGCGATGGGCACGCCGGTGCTCCTGGGCCGGGCGTTCGACGATCGCCGAGATACCGCAGCGTCGCAGAAAGTAGTCGTCGTCAACGAGGCGTTCGTCAGGACGTTCTTTCCGGGGCGCACGCCGATCGGGCAGCGATTTCAGATCGAGCAGCCGCCCGGAGCGCCGCGGCCACTCTACGAGATCGTCGGCGTGGTGAAGGATTCGAAGTACTCCGATTTGCGCGAGCCGTTCGGGCCGATCGGGTACTTGCACATCTCGCAGGGCGACCCGAAGGATTACTCGCCGTTCGTGCAGGTCGTGCTCCGATCGAACATGCCCATGACATCGATCACGTCGCAGGTGTCGTCGGCGGTCACCGGGATCAACAGGTCGATCGTGCTCGAGTTCGACACGATGCGGGACCAGGTGAGCCGCTCCCTGCTGCGCGAGCGCCTGATGGCGACGCTCTCCGGATTCTTCGGCGGCCTCGCGGCGCTCATCGCGACGATCGGCCTGTACGGCGTGATGTCGTACATGGTGGCGCGACGGCGCAACGAGATCGGGATTCGCATGGCGCTCGGAGCCGATAGGCGCGACGTCGTCCGCATGGTGATGCGCGAGGCGGCGCTCCTGCTCGGCGCGGGTGTGCTGGTGGGCCTGGTGGCGGCGGTCGCGGCCGCGCGAACCGCCACGACGCTGCTCTTCGGTCTGACGCCCGGCGATCCGGCGACGCTCGCGATGTCGGCGGCCGCACTCGTCGGCGTCGCCCTGCTTGCGAGCTATCTGCCGGCCTTGCGCGCGTCGCGTCTCGAACCGACGGAGGCGCTGCGAGAAGAGTGATCGGTGCTGCGTGCGATAATTCGCGCACTGATGCAGATTCTGGCGAAGTGCCCGACGTGCGACGCCGGCCTGCCCGTCCGCGGGGCCGACGCGCCGTCGGCGATCAAGTGCGGACGGTGCGGCCGCGACATTCCTTTGGCGATCGGCGACGCGCTGCGCGCCGGCACCGCGGTCGATCGGTGCCCGGTGTGCGAAGGCACGGATTTCTACAGCCGAAAGGATTTCGATCCGAAGGTTGGTCTTACCGTCGTCGTCATCGGCGCGCTGATCAGCGCCGTCTTCTACTGGTTCGGCCGCGACCTGATCGCCTACGGCATTCTTGGCTCGGCGGCGCTCATCGATCTCCTCGTGTACGGCCGGCTGAAGGACGTGACCGTCTGCTACCGGTGCCACACCGAGTTCCGCGGCGCCTACGAACGCCGCGCGCCCGCTTTCGATCTTCACACTGCGGATGTGCTCGAGCTCGAATATGAGCGTCGGATCGGAAGACGCTAAGGTCCTGAGTAAGCGCCACTCTAAACGCAACCACGAAGACACGAAGACACGAAAAAGATTGCCAGGTTTAGAACAGCGTGACGTCGACCGTGATGCCTTCCTCGACGACGCTCGTGTCGGCCGCGATTTCGATGTAGCCATCGGCCTGCGAGAGGCTCGTGATGTCTCCCGAGCCCTTGAATGCCGGGAACGCGACGCCGTCCTGCAGCCGCACCGTGTAGAACTGGTGACGGTTCACCGCGGACGCGATGCGCCGGCCGAGCGGCGCGCGTACGGTGCGAGGCGCGTGCGGGGGGAGCCGGGCGAGCGCGCGCAGGAAGGGGATCAGCAGGATGTACGCGTTCGACAGGCACGACGTCGGATTGCCGGGCATGCCGAAAAACGGTGTGCCGCCGACTCGCGCGAACAGTGTGGGCTTGCCCGGCCGGACCGCGATGCCGTGAAAAATCGTCTCGCCGCGCGTGGCAATCGCATCGACGATCAGGTCCCGCTCGCCGACCGAGCTGCCGCCTGAGAAGACGATCAGATCCGCGTGCGCGCTCTCGTCGAGGGCGTGGCGCAGTGCCTCCACGGTGTCCTGCGCGGGTCGAAGGAACTCGGCGACGCCGCCGTGGGCGGACACGATCGCACCGAGCGTCAACCGGTTGACGTCGAAAATCTGACCCGGCCCAAGGGGCTGGCCCGGAGCGACGACCTCATTGCCCGTCGAAAGGATCGCGACGCGCGGCTTCGCGAACACCTCGACGTCCGCGCATCCAATTGCCGCCACTGCGCCGATCCGGCTCGGCGTCAGCACGTGGCCGTACGACACGACGCGGTCGCCCACGCGGATATCCGCGCCGCGGTCGCCCACGTTCTGTCCGGCTTTCACGACGGCAAACACGTCGATGCGCTCGTTGTCCGCCGTCGCCGTCTCCTCGACCATGACGACGGCGTCGGATCCGGCGGGCATCGGAGCGCCGGTCGCAATCTCGGCACATGCGCCGCGCTCGACGGTCACCGACGGCATGGTGCCGGTGTAGATGCGATCGAGCAGGCGAAGCCGAACCGGTGATGTCTTCGATGCGCTGTCCGTATCGGCGGCCGCAACAGCATAGCCGTCCATCATCGAGCGCGCGAACGGCGGCACGTCGATCGACGATGTGACGTCCGTCGCTGCGACGCGGCCGCCCGCCTCCTCGAGCCGAACGCGCTCGGCGCGGTCGATCGGATGCACGTTCGCGTCGAGCCGGCGGCGCGCTTCGTCGAGCGAAATGGTGGAGGTGAAAGGACGCAAGGTTCTACGTTCTACGTTCTAGGTTCGTTCCAGGGTTCTAGCTGCGTCATCGGTTTGCCTGTTGGACGAGGTGCCCGAGTTCCGGAATGACCAGCCGCTCCATTGCGAGCCGTACGGCAGCTTCGGATCCCGGCAGCGAAATGACGATGCGGCCGCGCGCGAGGCCGGCGCAGGCGCGGCTCATCATCGCGGCGGCGCCAATCTGCTCGTAGCTGAGCATCCGAAACAGCTCGCCAAATCCGTCGAGCCGCTTCTCCAGAAGTCCGTCAATCGCCTCGTACGTGCTGTCGCGCGACGTGATGCCCGTGCCGCCCGTGACGATGATCGCCTGCGCATCCGGGCTCGCGAGTTGCCGTTCGACCGTACCGCGCACCAGCGACGGATCGTCCTTCACGATCGCGGCGTCGACGACTTCGTGTCCCGCGGCGGTGAGCAACTGCGCGATGGCGCGCCCGCTGGTGTCCGTTTCCGCGGTCCGCGTATCGCTGACGGTGAGCACGACACAACGCACCGATTTCGGCGCCAAGGCCTTGTGATCCGCGTCGGCGCGAGGCATCGGGCGACATGTTACCATCGCGCGATGCATGAGAGTCTCTGCCGCGAAGACACGAAAACACGAAAAAGAAATGTCCTGGCTTCGTGTCTTCGTGTCTTCGTGGTTGCTTTTGGAACGCTGGCCACGACGATGGCCGGAGCGCCGCGCGATCCGTTCACGCTCGACCGCGCCGCCGAGCGCTGGGTCGAGCAGACGCTCAAGAAGCTGACGCTCGACGAAAAAATCGGCCAGCTGATCCTGCCTTCCTTCGAGTCGAACTTCCTCAGCACCGACAGCGACACGTTCGATCAGCTGTCGCGGCTCGTCCGCGAGTATCACGTCGGCGGCTTTCACGTGTTCGGCGCGTCGATGCCGGCGCCCGCCGTTCTGTTGAACGCGTCGTACGGCTCGGTCATCCTCGGCCAGCCGTTTTCGGCCGCCTTTCTGGTCAATCGTCTGCAGTCGATGTCGAACGTGCCGCTGTTGAACACCGCCGACTTCGAGACCGGCGTCGGCTTTCGCATCTTCGGCGCGACGGCCTTTCCGCGGCAGATGGGAATGGGCGCGATCAATCCTGGAGACGACGTTCGGCTGGTGCGGGAGGAAGCGCGCGTGACCGGCCTGGAGGCGCGCGCGATCGGCGTGCATGTGAACTTCGCGCCCGTGGCCGACGTGAACAACAACCCGCGCAACCCGGTGATCAACACGCGGTCCTACGGCGAGGATCCGGCGCGCGTCGCGGCATTGACCGCGGCCTACGTCGCCGGCGCGCGGGACGGCGGCATCATCGCCACGCTGAAGCATTTCCCGGGGCACGGCGACACCGACGTCGACAGCCACATCGGTCTGCCGGTGATCACGTTCGGTCGCGAGCGGTTGAACCGGATGGAGCTGGTGCCGTTCCGCCGCGGTGTGGAACAGGGCGCGGAAGCGGTGATGGCGGCGCATATCGAACTGCCCGCGCTCGACGCGGCGCCCTCGATGCCGGCGACGTTCAGCGGGCCGATCCTGCGCGATCTGCTGCGCGGCGAGATGGGGTTCGGCGGCCTGATTTACACCGACTCGATGTCGATGGACGCCGTGGCGAAGATGGTGCCGCCGGACGAGGGCGCGGTGCGCGCGTTCCTCGCCGGCGCCGATCAGGTGCTGCATTCGCCGGATCCGGTGGCGGCGTTCACCGGTTTGAAGAGCGCGGTCATGGACGGACGTGTAAGTCCGGCGCGGCTCGACGAGTCGGTGACGCGCGTGCTTCGCGCGAAGGCGTCGGTCGGCCTGCACCAGCAGCGATCGATCGATCTCGACGCGGTGCCGGCGAAGGTCGGCGTGCGCGCGCATCGTGCGCTCGCGCAGGAAGCGTCGGCGCGGTCGATGACGCTCATCAAGGACGACCGCGGCCAAGTGCCGTTGAACATCGCGCGTGACGTGCCGGTGCTGTATCTGTCGGTGCTCGACTATCCAGCCGGATGGCAGATCGCGGCGCCGAGCCGGACGGTCATTCCCGAGCTGAAGAAACGCTGGCCGCAGGTGACGGCGATCGAGGTGTCGGATCACACACCGCTCTCCGAGCTCGATCTGGTTCGCGCCGTCGCTCCGCGCTACGGCGCCATCGTGGTATCCGTGTTCGTCCGCGCGACGTCGGGCAGCGGCCGGCTCGATCTCGCGGGCGAGCTCGTTCGCCTGCTGCGCGATCTTGCGCGCCAGACCGCGAGGACGAACGCACCGTTCGTCACCATCTTTTTCGGCAACCCGTATGTGGCGGCCGCGGCGCCGGAGTTGCCGGCCGTGCTGCTGACTTACGACTTCTACGATCTCACTGAAGCGTCGGCCGTCCGAGCCATTGCCGGTGAGACGCCGATCGGCGGACGGCTGCCGATTGCGATCCCCGGCCTCTTTCCGGTAGGCCATGGGCTCGATCGGCGGGCCAGGGCCACTTCGCCCCAGTGACAGCTTTGATGGTCCTTGGTCCTTGGTTCCTTGGGCCTTCGTCCGTCCATGGTCCTTCGTCCGTCCGTGGTCCTTCGTCCATCCATGGTCCTTCGTCCGTCCATGGTCCTTGGTCCGTTCTCGATCCTTGAGTCCAGGTCCTGCCAATCTGGACAAGGCACCAGGGACGAAGGACGGACTCAGGACGTAGGACGGTCCAAGGACGAAGCACCGAGTACCAAGGACTAAAGGAACTCCATGATTCGCGATCGTCTGTTAGCCCGTCTCGCCGAGATGGGAGACGCGCCCGATCATCAACAGCTGGCCGAGGAAGTCCTCGGCATCCGCGGAGCGCCGCCGGAGCTCGCGCGGCGGCTCGTCGCGCAGGCGCTCGTGGTCGAGGACCGCCGCGATGCGTGGCGCGGCGCGGGCGAGCGCATCTGTCGCGACGCTCCCACCACTCCCGGTGTCTACGTGCTGAAGGATGCGAGCGGACGCGCGGTCTATGTGGGGAAGGCGGTGAACGTTCGCCGCCGGCTGCGCGTGCATTTCGCGCCGCGCCGCTGGCAGGCCCTCAAGCCGGGCATGTCGCGCGTCGTCGACGCCGAGTGGACGGAGGTGGGCTCGGAGCTCGAAGCGCTGCTGCGCGAAGCGGCGCTCATTCACGACCTGCAGCCGTTCGTGAACGTTCAGACGGGCATGCCGGAACTGGCGACGCGCGAGATTCCGCGCGCGCTCGTGCGCGACGTCATCGTGTGTCTGCCGTCGGTGGAAGAGGACTCGGTCGAAATCGTCTGCGCGCGCATCGACGGGCGCTGGATGATTCAACGGACGCGGCGCAGCGGCGCCGACCTCGCCGTTCACGCGCAGCGTGTCATGCGGTTTTTTCGCTCGGCGCTGCCGCCGCGCGGCGCCGCCCCGCCGCCGCTCGCGCCGCTGGTCTTTTCATGGCTGGCGGGTCGAGGGGCGAACGCGACGCGTCTCGATCCGCGCGACGTGCGCGACGCCCGCGATCTGCGCGGACGTCTCACGGCGTTGTTCCGGGACAACTCGCTGTTTTGCGAACGGTTGGATCAGCGTCGCGCGATGTGACCGCGATCGGCGCGTGCTGTCGGCGCTCAGGTCGTCTCTACCGTTGTGCTAAAATCAAAAATTCTGACCTCGGGGCCCATAGCTCAGTTGGATAGAGCGTCTGGCTACGAACCAGGAGGTCGCAGGTTCGAGTCCTGCTGGGCCCGCCAACTCTCTCACTCACGTTCGTTCGTTCGCGGGGCGACGTCCTCAGGCATCGCGTCGCTCGCGCGCCGCTTGGCACGAGTCCCGTCGACCCCGCCATTTAACTCGCACAACAGATTGGAGATGGCGGATCAACGTCGCGCCGGCGCTCCACGCATCGCCAGATGTGAGTAGAGCGTGTGGGGTGCGCCGCATTGCCCGACGTGCGCGCGTCGCGCCGACCCCTCGACGTGATGCTTGACGACGTCCGCTGACATCGGCGACCCGGCCGCTGACACAACAGCCGGTCGGATCGCAAATGCCGATGCTCGCGGAGCGCCGTCGCCAATCGGATGGTCAGCGGCACGCACCGAAGCCGCCCGTCCTTGGGCGGGCGTTCGCGATCTGCAGCGGCGTATCGGCATGGGGTCGTAAACGCGCCCGGCCGGGCGTGTCCTAGCACTCAAGGAGAATCGTCTCGCCTATAATCGCGGCGGTTTCCATGGCGCTCTCGCCCGGCACTCGGCTCGGCCCGTACGAGATTGCCGCTCAAATCGGCAAAGGCGGGATGGGTGAAGTCTATCGCGCGCTCGATACCAACCTGGCGCGTCAGGTCGCCATCAAGGTGCTGCCCGACGCCGTTGCCCACGACCCCGAACGGCTGGCGCGCTTCGAGCGTGAGGCTCGGACGCTCGCCGCGTTGAATCATTCCAATATCGCGCAGATCCACGGCTTCGAACGAGCGGCCGCTTCGACAGGCTCAGGGCAGGCGGTTCCGGCTCTGGTCATGGAGTTCGTCGACGGCCCGACGCTGGCCGACCGCATCGCGCAGCGACCGCTGGGAATCGACGAAGCTCTCCCGATCGCCCGTCAGATCGCCGAAGCGCTGGAAGCGGCGCATGAACACGGCATCATCCACCGGGATTTGAAGCCCGCGAACATAAAGCTGCGGCCGGATGGCACGGTAAAGGTACTGGATTTCGGATTGGCGAAGGCGCTCGAACGATCGGCTGCGGGAGTGATCGACGCCAGCGTCTCACCGACCATCACGTCGCCGGTCATGATGACCGGCGTTGGCGTGTTGCTCGGCACGGCCGCGTACATGAGTCCCGAGCAGGCGCGGGGCAAGCCCGTGGATCGACGGGCGGACATCTGGGCCTTCGGCTGCGTGCTCTACGAGATGCTCACCGGGCGGCGCGCGTTCGAGGGCGCAGACGTCTCGCTGACGCTCTCGCAGATCCTGCAGCGCGATCCGGCGCTTGATGCGCTGCCCGGTGACGTTCCTGCGCGCGTGCGCCAAACAATCGATCGATGTTTGAGAAAGCCTCTGAAAGAACGGATGCCCGACATCGGCGCCGTGCGCCTGATGCTGGAGGGGGCGTTCGAGACAATGGCTGATCAGGCAACGGCCCACGTCGCCGCTGCGCAGCGGACGTGGCGACGGACAGCCCCAGTGCTTCTGACGGTCATTGCCGCCGCCGTTCTCGGCGGCGTCGGCGTTTGGCAATTGATGCCCCCTCGCGGTTCCGGCCCGCACAACGTCGTGCGGTTTGCGCAGCCCTCTTCCGCCGGTATCGCGCCGCGGGGCACAGGCGTCGGCCGCCACGTCCTAGCGCTATCCCCCCAAGGTACGCATCTCGTGTACTGGGCGGACGGAGAGCTGCACCTTCGCGCGCTGGACCGCCTGGACGATGACGTTGCCATCCGGGGTACCGACGGTGCGCGCGAACCGTTCTTTTCCCCAGACGGCCAGTGGATAGGGTTTTTCCATCTAGATGGTCAGCTCAAGCGATTGCCTGTTGGCGGAGGCGCCCCGATTGTATTGGGTTCTGCGCAAAACCCGTGGGGTGTCAGTTGGGACACTGACGGCGTCATCCGCTACGGCCAAGGTTCGGACGGTATCTGGCAGGTATCGCCGAGCGGTGGCGCGCCGGCACCCCTGATTACGGTTGCGAAAGGAGAAGCCGCTCACGGCCCACAACTACTGCCGGACGGCGACTGGATTCTCTTCACGTTACGTCCGTCTTCCCAGGATTCATGGGACCGCGCCCAAATCGTTGCCCAGTCGCGCACATCGGGCGAGCGAATCGTCCTGATCGACCGCGGACGCGACGCGCGCTACCTATCGACAGGACATCTCGTGTTCGGGCTGAATGGCGTGCTGCTCGGTGTGCCGTTCGATGTGCGCGCACGGCGCGTGACCGGACCGGCGGCGCCACTCGTCGAGGGCGTCATGGACGCAGACGTTCGAACCGGGGCGATGCACTTTGCCGTGTCGAACGACGGGACGCTGGTGTATTTGTCGGGTGGCTCCAGCGAGCGTTCGACTCTCAGTTGGGTATACCGCAACGGCCGTCGCGAGTTGTTCCCGGCCGATGCGCTGCCCTACTCCTCCGCCCGCGTGTCGCCAGATGGAACGCGTGTTGTCGTCGATGTCGCCGGCAAAGATGGTGTCGACATTCACATCTACGACTTGGCTCGCACATCACTGACGCGTCTGACGTCGAGTCCGTCCCACGGACGATCTCCGATATGGTCACCGGACGGTCAGCGTGTGATCTATTACTCCGATGCGGGCGGCGGCGGTCTCTATTCGATGGCCGCCGACGGCACCGGCCCGGTGCGACGTCTCACGACCACTCGAGGCGTTCAAACACCGTACTCGTGGGCCGATGGCGGTCGAACGCTGATTTTCGAAGAACGGTCCCTCGGCCGGCTGTCGGCGGACATTTACCAGGTGTCGCTCGCTGGTGAGCCGACCGCGACGCCACTCGTTCAAACGGCCGCCAACGAAGTGGAGCCGGCTGTTTCACCCGATGGACGCTGGCTGGCATATACGTTGGAAGAGGCCGGCAGCGACTTCAATGCGCAACCCGGGAGCGCGCAACCCAGGAGAGACATCTATGTACGGCCACTTCCGCATGTGGAGGGCGGTCGATGGCGGATTTCGACTGACGGCGGTCACTCGCCCATCTGGTCGCGCGACGGGAGGCAGTTGTTCTTCGTTTCTCAAGGGCGGGCGATGTCGGTTCCCATCGAGGTCGCAGCGACCCTTCGTCCCGGGACTCCAACGGTGATGTTCGACCTGCCTCCGTTTTACAGGTCTGGTGCGAGGATAGGAAGGCAATGGGACATCGCGCCTGACGGTGAACGCTTTCTGATCATGAACCCGGGCGAATCCGCCACGAGTGAACCCTCGCAGTCGCGGATGGTCGTGGTGCTGAATTGGCTTGAAGAGCTGAAACGCCTGGCGCCGACAAAGTAAGGCGAGGCCGCTCCAGTTTGAGCCCGCCGAGCGGCATGATTGAGCTGTCGTTGAGGGGAGCAGGGCTTGAGAACGGACGTTATGTTTTGCGGCCGCGGGGGACAGGCCCTTAATCTCGGCTGAATGCCGGCTATAGTCCCCGCGGCGGCCAGGACCGCGGCGGGCTGCGCTTCTCGCCGCGGCGCGTTCGCGAAGTCTACGGATACGTCACGTGCATTCGGAACGTGAGCCTGCACGCGGCCACGAATTTCTCGCTGCCGTTCCTCGCAATTGAATACAGGTTCGCGACCCCGGCGTTCGCGCCGCTGGGGTTCGGAATGACCGACCAGTCCACGCAAGATGAGGCGCTGAATGCGTTGCAGGACACCAGCGCCAGCCCGGTTCCCGAATACAGCGGACTCATCACGAGTGTGTAACTCGTGGACCCCGACGTAAAGTTCACGCGCATGGCGCAATTTGGATCGCCGCTCGCGCTGACGTTGAACCAGCTGTACGCCGTCGTTCCTCCGGCCGGCGTGAAACAGCGGCTTACGATGCGTCCTGACGGGTAGAAGGTGGGCCCAACCGGAAGCCCCGGCACAGCGCCGCCGGATGGCGTCGTCAGCGTCAGATTAAAACCGCGCGTCGAATTGCGAAGATCGAGGTTCCAATCGATCGCGCCCGACGAATCGATCTGACTGAGCACGCCGTCGGCGGCCGTATACACGGCGGATCCGCTCCCCGGAAGGCCATCGCTCTGGAGCTGCACCGCCGTGCTGCTCGAATCGGTGTCGAAAACCGTTGATGTCACACTGGACGTGATCGGCGCGGGCGGACCGCCGTTCGCCGACACACTGCTGATCACGCCGGCCAAAACTCCCATCATCGTCACCAACCACCCGGATCGCGTTCTGATCGTGACAGTCACGGTTCCCTCCTCGGTCGTTCGTGGTTGCCGAAAACCCGCGTTCATCAAGGGAAACGCCGTGACAGTCGCTTTTTGCACAGCGTCAAACGACGATGCGCTATGATGCGGTTTCCCAAAGACTTAGGAGGACTGTGGCGGAGCAGCGTCCCGGCGACGCGTCTCTCGATCTGCTCGAACGCGCCAAGGCGGGCGACGCTCAGGCGCTCGACACGCTAATCGCTCGCTATCTGCCGCGGCTGCAGCGCTGGGCTCGTGGACGGCTGCCGGCGTGGGCCCGCGACCTGGCCGATACGCAGGACCTTGTGCAGGAAACGGTCTTCAAGGCGTTTAAGCAGATAGACCGGTTCGACATGCGCGGGGAGGGCGCGCTGCAGGCGTATCTGCGGCAGGCCCTCGTCAATCGCATTCGAAGCGAGATTCGCCGCGTCAGCCGGCGTCCGCAGGCCGAAGGGCTCGACACGCAGGTCGAGGACGCGGCGCCCTCGCCGCTCGAGGCCGCGATTGGCGCGCAGGCCGTACAGCGCTACGAAGCGGCGCTGAACCGTCTCCGGCCGGAGGATCGCGAGGCGATCATCGGCCGGATCGAGCTCGGTCTGACGAACGAGGAATTGGCCGAGACGCTCGGCAAGCCGACGCCGAACGCCGCGCGAATGGCGGTGGAGCGGGCGCTGTTCCGGCTCGCCAAGGAAATGCGGGCGCCGGCGATTGAAGACAGCCGATGAAGAACGATCGAGACATTGTCGACGTCATCCGATCCATTGCGTCCGGATCGTCCGTCGATTGGGATTCCGCCGGTGCGACGCCTGCCGACGCCTCCACCAAATCGGTTCTGGAAGAACTCAGAGTCATCGCGCGCATCGCGGAAGTGCACGGCGTCTCGCGAACCGACGCGGCCGCCGTCGACGACGGCGTCGAGGGCCGGCTCCAAAGCTGGGGACCACTCACGGTGCTGGAACCAATCGGGCGCGGCGCGTACGGCGATGTCTATCGCGCGTGGGACAGCCGTCTCGATCGCGACGTCGCGTTGAAGCTGCTGCGACACACAGCCAGGACGAGCGACGCGGACGCACCGGTGATCGAGGAAGGCCGGCTGCTCGCGCGCGTGCGTCATCCGAACGTCGTCACCGTTCATGGCGCCGACCGGATCGACGGCCGCATCGGGATCTGGATGGAGTTCGTCGAGGGCGAGACTCTCGATCAGATCGTCGGGCGCGACGGCCCGATGACGCCGAGCCAGGTCGTCACGATCGGAATGGAAGTGTGCCGCGGCGTCGCGGCGGTGCATCAGGCGGGCCTCGTGCACCGCGACATCAAAGCGCAGAACGTGATGCGGCAGGCTGACGGCCGGATCGTCTTGATGGATTTCGGGACCGGCCGCGCGTCGGATGCGACGCACACGAAATCGATCACCGGCACGCCGTTGTATCTCGCTCCCGAGGTGCTCGTCGGCGAAGCCGCCTCGCCGTCGAGCGACATCTACAGCGTCGGCGTCCTGCTCTACTACCTGCTGACCGGATCGTTTCCGGTCGCGGGCAGGACGCTCGACGACGTTCGGCACGCCCATCGAGCGGGCTCCGCCGCGGCGACGAGACGTGCCCGTCCGAGCGTTCCAAGACGACTCGCGTCGATCATCGATCGCGCAATCGATCCGGTTCCCGCCTTGCGGTTTCCCGACGCGTCGACGATGGAGCGCGAACTGCGCGCGTGCCAATCGGCGCCGCGCCGCTACGCTCTCGCCGCGGCCGCGGCCGCGGTCCTCGTCGCGACCGTGCTCGGAGGCTGGATCGTCGATCGGGCGGGATCTCGCCGTGGCGGAAACCAGAGCCAGGCAGCCGGGATGAGGATGCGCCAGATCGACTGGCCGGTTTCGTGGTTCCTGCTGGGCGCGCCGTCGCCTGATGGACGACTGCTCTCGTATACCGACGCGCGGACGGGGAACCTTGCCGTCCTTAATACCGCCAGCGGCGCGACGCGTCTCATCACGAACGATGCGGACTGGGGAAAGAACCGATACGCGACGTCGTCGGTGTTCAGCGTCGACAACCGTCAGCTTGCGTACAGCTGGTACCGCGCCGGCGATGGCGCCGAACTACGCCTGATCGATGCGGATGGCAGCCATGGCCGCGCGCTCGTCGTCGACGATGCGGTCGACGACTTTGGCCTCTTGGACTGGTCGCACGACGGCAAGGCATTGCTCGTGCGCGTCGAGTCGCGAGATCGATCGACGCGCCTGGAAGTGGTCTCGCCTGACGACGCGGTGCGGCGCGTGTTGAAGCCGTCGTGGCCAGTCGTCACCGCGCCGCGCGCCTCGTTCTCACCCGACGACCGGTTCGTCGTCTACGACGAGCCTGCGTCGCCGGCCAATCCACGCGATCTGCGCATTCTCGATGTCGCCAGCGGTCACGATGAGCCGCTACTCACCGGTTCAGCCGACGATGCAGAACCGATCTGGGCAGGAAGTCAGGTGCTGTTCACGAGCAATCGCGGCGGTAAACGCGCGCTCTGGCGTGTGCCGATGTCCGATGGCCGTGCGGCGGGCGAGCCCGCTCCGGTCAACGATCAGTTGGCGATCGGTTTCTGGCCGGTCGGCCTCACGGCGGCGGGCTCGCTATATTACGCGGCCGCTGAGGGTGTGTCGAGCGTCTACACCGCCGAATTCACCGCGTCGGGCGACGTCACGACGCCGGCGCGCGTCACCACATCAACCGATCCCGAACTGTGGCCTGAGTGGTCGCCGGATGGACGCAGCGTCGCCTGGGTTGCGCGCTCACGGGCCAGCGGACCTGGCGCGGTTCTTCGCGTGCGGGACCTCGCGACCGGCCACGATCGAACGTTGACGACGCCTTTCACGCCGGGCGCCAACATTCGGTGGTCGCCGGATGGCACGCGTCTGTTGGTCCGCGGTCCCGACGACAAGGGCGACGCGCTGCGGCTCGTCGACGCTGCCACGGGACAGTTGATGCGGAGCTATCTGGCGGGACGCCAGTTCGGCGACGTCGAGTGGTCGGCCGACGGCACCGGCGCGTTCTTCATGGATTTCAAACAGCGGCTGATCGGCCGGTTGGACATCGCCTCCGGCGGCGAGCGGACGATCTACAGACTGGCGGGCGCAACCGAGTTCAACCGAGGGATCGCGGTGGCGCCGCACGGAACCACGATCGCGTTCCATGTCTACGATGGCGACATCAGTTCGATCGTCGCGATTCCCGCGGCGGGAGGGCGCGCGAAGACGCTGCTGACCGTTCGGCCGCAGCACCGCGTCGCGCTGCAGGAATGGACGAGCGATGGGCGGCAGCTGCTGTTTGCCAGGAGCCGCTCAATGCCCGGCACCGCTTCGACGCAAGAGTGGCAGCTATGGAGCGTCGACGTGCAGGGAGGCGAGACCCATTATCTCGATCTGTCGATGCCCAATCTCGGCAGTCTCCGCGTCAACGCCGCCGGCCGGCGGCTCGTGTTCACCTCGTCGAATTCGCAGAATTCGCTGCGTGTGCTCGACAACGTGTTGGCAGCCAGCCAGTAGGCATTGTGAGGGGCATGAGACTCATTGCTTTCGTCGCGATCTCGATCGTCGCCTGCGCATCGTCGGGCGCGGCTCAGGGTATCGAGCCATCAACCGTCGTAGGTACGGTCACGGATTCGACGGGCGCCGTGGTGCCCGACGCGGTCGTCGTCCTCCAGAGTCCAGACCTGATTGGCGGACCGCGGCGAGTCGTCACCGACCGGCAGGGCGCATACCGGATTGCGCTGCTCACGAGCGGGACGTACGCGATGACCGTGTCGCGTGACGGCTTTGAGCCGGCACGACGGACCGATATCCGCCTGCCAGGTGAGAAAACGCTCACGGTTGACTTTGAACTTCACGTTGCCGGCATCGGCGAAACCGTCGGCGTCCGAGTGAAGCCGCCCTTGATCGACGTCACCAGCGCCGCCGCGCCGATTGTGCTGGACCGAGACCTGCTCGAGAATCTGCCGACCGACCGGACACTTGCGAACATCATGAATCTGGTGCCGGGCGTGAATGTGTCCGCAGGGTTCGGTGGGACTCAACAATCCAATCCGGTGTACGTGGACGGTGTGAACACCACGGATGCCCAGCAGCTCGCTCCAAAGTCGACGTTCAATTACAACTGGATCCAGGAAATCCAGGTGGCGGCGCTTGGCGCGAACGCCGAATACGGCGATTTCAGCGGCGTGGTGCAGACCAATACGCTGCGATCGGGCAGCAACCGGCTGTCGGGCCTTGCCGAGTATCGGACAACGCGGCCCCGATGGGTCGGGACGAATACCTCGTCGCTCGCCGCGTCGGTCCAAGCGGGTTTCATCGCGTCGCCGCAGCGGCTCGTGGCGTGGCACGACGCGAACGCGCAGTTGGGCGGTCCGATCGTGACCGACCGACTGTGGTATTTCGGCGGGTTCCAGCACTTCACCAACAATACGCATCCGGCTCTTGTCGCCGGTGACGATTCTGTGGACGAACGCGATCGACGAACGCTCGCCAAGATCACGTCGGCGCCGCGCGCCGCATTGCGGGTGGAAGGCTTCTACGAATTCGACCGGTATCACCTGACCAATGACGGCCTCTCGCCGACGGTCCGGCCGGAGGCGACGACGACTGATACGCTGCCGAATCACAACTGGAATACCCGCGCGACGTGGGTGCTTGGCGCGCGCACCACATTCGAGCTGAGAAACAGCGGACTCACCGGCACGTATACGTTCGACGCGCCTGCGCCCGGGACCCGTTCCGGACCGTCCGGTCACGTCGATCTCAGCACCGGCATCGTGTCAGTGAACGCGCCGAACTACTTCGATTACGGCACCAGCCGCAATGTCGTCGCCGCAGCCCTCAACCGCTACGCGGACGCTCCAGGCGGCCGTCATCACGACGTGAAGGTCGGCACTGAATTCGAACGCGCCCGAGAGCGTTCCGTCTCGGGATATCCCGGCGAACGGTTCTACCGGGACTTGAATCAACTGCCATTTCAAGTGCTGCTCCGGAAGGAACTCGAGCAATCGGCGACTATTCACCGAACCGCCGCGTATGCGCAGGATTCATGGGCCGTAACCGATCGACTGACGCTGCAGGCGGGATTGCGCGCCGCATTCAATCGCGGCCTCGTCTCGCAGGGCGGCGTGTTCTCGACACATCCGATCGACCCGCGCGCCGGTGCCGCATGGGACGTGGCCGGGACGCACAAGACCCTCGTGCGCGCGCACTATGGGCGCTATCACGACGCCCTTCTTACGGCGCACTTCCAGTCGCTGGACGAAGCGCCGCCGCCGCCGCTCATCACCGCGAGGGTCGTCGGGCCCGACCAGTTCGTCGAAATCTCACGGAGCACGTCACAGAACAATTACCGTGTTGATCCTGACGTCTCGTCCGCGTACTTCGATCAGTACGTGGTTGGCGTTGAACGCGAGCTGTGGCCGCAGTGGTCGATGACGGCGCAGGTGGTTCGGAGGAATTACGAAAACCTCGCGGGCACTCTCGATATCGGAAGTGTGTACGAACCGCTGGAGCGGCGCGATCCCGGCCCGGACGGCCGCCTCAATACTGCCGACGACGGCGGCATCCTCACCGTCTACCGCAACACGAACACCCGGCCCGCGCTCTACTACCTGACGAATCCGCTGGGGGCGTACCGTCGGTATTCGGCCGTACAGGTCATCGCGCGCAAGTTGTACGCGAACAACTGGCAGCTTCAGGCGTCCTACGCCTGGTCGTCGACTCGAGGAAACATCGACAACTCCTGGCGCAGCAACGCGGGCGGCCCCGAGAACGGGTTCAACGGACCCTTCGCCGACCCAAACCGCGCGATCAACGCCGACGGGCCGACGCCGTTCGACTTCACGCACGAGATCAAGGCGCTCGGCACGTGGCGGCTGCCGCTATGGGGCGGCATCAACATCAGCGGCGTCTATCAATACCACACGGGGCTGGCATGGGCGCGCAGTGTCTTGTCGCCGCAACTTGGCGGCCTGCAATTCGTGACGTTCGGCGTCCGCGCGGAGCCGCGCGGATCGCGACGCACCGCAGCCTTGAGTCAGCTCGACGCGCGGGTGGAGAAAACGCTGCCGCTTCGCGGCACCGGGCGACTTGGAGTGTTTGCCGACATCTTCAACGTCAACAATCAGGGCGTGCCGGATCCAAGCAAACTCTTCGCAGTGGAATTCCGGTCGGGCGCCACATTCGGTCAACCGCTGAACTGGAACAACCCCCGCACGCTGCGCGCCGGCGTCCGCTTGATGTTTTAGAACGGCTGTCGCAGATGGCGAGCTGTCGCAGATGGCGAGCTGCGCGCTCGTGTCCGTGAAGGCGCCGCCACACGGCGCATCAGCTCGGCCAGCCGCTTTCGATGACGTCGACGTAGCGCCGGACGTCGGCGATGCGCTGTCGCGCGCGAAGACGAATCGCAAGCCGTCGGCAGCCACGTCATAGGATCACCGTGATGGGCGAGGTGGCTTCTTCCGAGGAATGTCGCTGTAGACGTCGCCGCAGTTCTGAATGCGCCTGCAGGCTGATTGGGATCTCCATCGCGCCATCGAACGCGGCACGCGGAAAGCGTCTTGAGATCTCGACGCCGACTACTTCAAGCCAAGCTTCTTTCCGGCCGCGAGTAGACGGATCGATTCACGAATCCGCCTCTCTCGCGTCTCCGGTCGTTTAGCCGTATGAATCCACACGACGAAGTCACGTCGGTAGGTCGGCGCCAGCTCGCGAAAGAACTCCCACGCTGTGACGTTGGCCTTCAGCGCGTTGGCGATGTACACGGGTAGGTCGGGGATCACGGGTCGCGGCGCGTAGGAGTTGTCCGTCGGCGCCGCCGCCAGACCGGCCGACGTGAGCAGACCTGCCGCCTTGAGTTCCGCCCACCGTTTTCGATTGATGTCGGACCACTTGCTCGCGGGCTGTCGCGGTGTGATCTTGAGCACGTATCGGTCGTCATCGAGACGTTTGACAAGACTGTCGATCCATCCGAAGCACAACGCCTCACGAACGGTGTCCTCGTAAGGAAGAGACTTCACCCCCGTGTGCGCCTTGTAGAAGACGAACCAGACGCCTGGGCTCGACGCATGGTGCTTCTCCAGCCACGCCCGCCATTGTGGGCGACTCCGAACTCGTAGTGTCATGAGTTCTGCCGTCATGCTCGCCTCTGCGCCGCGTGAAGAACAAGAGCGCTCCGTCCGCGGAGTGTTCCACCAGCACATGCCATGCGCCGATCCCGGACGAATCCACGCCGCAACATATCCGGTGGCGGAAGGCAGCCGAGCCACCATGTCGCAAGCCGCGGAGCGATGTGATCTCTCATGAGGTTCCCCAGCGCCTTCGCAAGCCGATCGTCATCCTCAGCGTCGCATAGACAGCGGCGATTGAGATGTTCCACAAACAACCAGCCTCGATCAAGTACGACGTTCTTTGCGGCCGTGCTGGCGAGACCCTGCTTCTGAATCCTTCAACGCGCGCCGAAGCAGCGCGTTTTTGTGGAACGCGCCTGCTACTGGCGGGCGAACATCACCGCTATAATTCGTTCGTCATTGCCCTATAGCGCCGGCGAACGCTTCGGCCCCTACGAGATCGTGTCGCCGCTCGGTGGCGGTGGTATGGGCGAAGTGTATCAAGCGCGCGACACGCGTCTTGGACGCGACGTTGCGGTGAAGGTCTTACCGGCCGCCTTCGCCGGGAACGCCGACCGGCTGCGGCGGTTCGAGCAGGAAGCCCGGGCCGCCGCAGCCCTCAATCACCCCAACATCGTCGCCGTATTCGACGTGGGCACTCAAAACGAGACGCCGTACGTCGTGTCCGAGCTGCTGGAAGGCGACACGCTGCGCGCGCGGCTGAAGAACGGCGCCCTCGGCGTGAGCCGCGCTGTCGACTACGCAGTGCAGATGGCGCACGGGCTGGAAGCCGCGCACGACAAAGGGATCGTGCATCGCGATCTGAAGCCGGAGAACGTCTTTGTCACCCGCGACGGGCGGGTGAAGATCCTCGACTTCGGGCTGGCGAAGTTACGCGAAGAGGCGGAGCCGCCAGGCGTCGCGGCGACCATGTCGACCACGACGCCCAATACGGCGTCGGGCACCATGGTGGGCACGTTCGTGTACATGAGCCCCGAGCAGCTGCGCACACAGCCGGTCGACGATCGGACCGACATTTTTGCGTTCGGTGCGATTCTGTACGAAATGCTCGCGGGACGAAGACCGTTTCAGGGGCCCACGATTCCCGATACCATCGGTGCCGTTCTCCTCAAAGATCCGGCGGACCTCACGCTCATCAATCACGAGGTCCCTGTTGGCTTGAACCTGATCGTCCAGCGCGCGTTGGAGAAGGAGCCGGAACGGCGGTTCCAGTCGGCGCACGATCTCGCGTTCGCGCTCGAGACGATCAGGACCGCGCACGTTGCCATGGGCGCTGTGGCCGCCGGCTTGCCCGGAGCACGGCGTCTCTTGCCTCGTCGGCTGCTCGAGTGGGTGCTGGTTTCGGCCGCCGTGCTGACGCTGCTGTTCGTGAGCGTCGCGCGTACGCCAGAGCGGACGCCCGCGCCGGCCGTCATCCGACTGACCGTCACCCTGCCCGACGGCGTAGTGTCGCCGCACAGCTTGGCGACACAACTGGCCGTCTCGCCCGATGGGAAGTATCTCGCCTTCACCGCGCAAGCCGGAGGCGACCCTGCGCGCCTCTGGCTGCGTCCATTCGACACGGCGAGAGCCCGGCCGGTGCCCGGCACCGACGAAGCGACCGGGCCGTTCTGGTCCCCCGACGGCGCCCACGTTGCGTTTTTCGCCGGATCGGAACTGAAGCGCTTGAGTATCGCGAGCGGCACCGTGCAAACGATTTGCGACGTGCTGGCCGCGACCGGCTCGATGACGTCCCGGGAATCGACCGGAGCGTGGAGCAGAACGGACACGATTCTGTTCGGTGTCGCGGAGCCCGGACAGCGGCTGTTTCGCGTGGCGGCGAGCGGCGGCGAGGTGGCGCCGGCGACACACCTGGAACAGAACGACGTGAGCCACAGTCGTCCCGAGTTTCTCGGCGACGATCGCCATTTTTCTTTTGCGCTGAACGCGGGCGAGCGCGACCCCGACGTGTACGTCGGAAGCCTCGACGGCTTCGACCGGGCGTTGTTGAAGCGCGGGAACGGCGGAGCGCCGCGGTATGTGGCGCCCGATCGCCTCCTCTTCGTCCGTGAGCGGACGCTGCTCACTCAACGGTTCGATCCGAAGCGCTTCGTCCTGCGGGGGGAAGCGGAAGTCGTCGCCGACGATCTGCCCGTCGAAGGCTCGGGGAGCGGGCTGTACGGCGTCTCGCAAACGGGGCTGCTCGTGTACCGAACTGGAAGCAACCCGCTGTCACAGCTCGCGTGGTTCGACGACACCGGCCGCAACTTGGGCATTGTCGGCGAGCCGGGCAATCTCGTGATGATGGGGTTATCGCCCGATGGACTCCGTGCCGCGTACGGGCGCCGGGATCTCTCGACTGGCGTTCAGAACATCTGGGTGATGGATCTCACCCGCAACGTCCCGACACGCCTGACGTTCGGGACGAGTGTCGATGCCGACGCGACGTGGTCGCCCGACGGCCGCCAGATCGCGTTTGCCTCGACGCGTGACGGGCGCAAGAACCTTTACGTGATTTCCGCGAACGGCGGATCCGAACGCGTGTTGCTGGCGTCGACCGGCCCGTCGCTGTCGCCGGATGCCTGGTCGCCTGATGGCCGGTTCGTCCTCTACCACGCGAGTCCGCCGCGGGAGCTGATGGCGTTGCCCCTGGCCGGCGAGAGGAAGCCGTTCGTCGTGGTCAAGCCGCCGGCCGGCGCGGTGGACGAGGCGGCGTTCTCCGCCGATGGCCGCTGGGTCGCCTACAACGCCGATGAATCCGGCCGACACGAAGTCTATGTCAAGCGCTTCCCGCCAACTGATGCCGCGTGGCGGATCTCGACCGCCGGCGGCGTCCAGCCGCGCTGGCGCAAAGACGGACGCGCACTGTTCTTCCTGGCCCTCGATGGAACGATGATGTCGGTCGACCTTCGTGGCAGTGACGTCATCGAAGCGGGCCGACCGCGCCCGCTGTTTCAGACGCGAGTGGTCGCCTCGGGGGCTGTCGATCAGTTTGCGGTGACCCCTGGCGGCCAGCGTTTCCTCGTCATGCAGCCGTTCGGCGAATACCGGATGATGCCGCTGGCGGCGGTACTCAACTGGCCATCGCTCACCGGGCGTTAGCGCGCATCACGACTGTCCGTCGCCACTCGAGACGATCACGGGAGCTCCGCCGCGCGTGCCGTACAGGCGGAGAGACTGCGCATGGCCACGAATGACGATCACCTCTCTCGACTGGGCATGCACGCCACGGCCAGGGGCCAGCAGGCAGGCATCCAATCGTCAGGGCGACGAAACAGGTTCGGCAGCTAGGGAAGCGGACGGATTTTGATGTTCCGAAAGGCGATGGCGAATTGTTGGTACTGAAGCCGGAGGTTTCCTTCCGAGAATCTCGCATCGTGAATATCGAGCGTCGTCTCGCCATTCAACACCACCACGATATGATCCCCGTCTGCCGTGATCTGATAGTGATTCCACTGGTCCGGGTTGAACCTGTAATCGCGGGCGGTTTTCGCGGTTCCCACGATGGCGCCGGTGTTGTAGCCCGCCGGCTGCGCTCTCCAAATCTGGACCTCGTAGCCGCCGTTTTCCTCGGGCGAACGAACAAAGACACCGCTGTTGGCATCCTCCCCGCATTTGAATTCGATCGACAGGACGAAATTCTTGTAACGCTCGTCCGACGTCAGGTAGCCGGTGGGCTCCCCGCACGGCGTCAGCAATCCATCGACGACTTCCCAGTGAGAACTGCCGACTGGCGCGGCCGAAGCGGATCCCTTGAGGGTCACACACGGTCTGGGAGTGGACCCAACCTGCGCGAGGGCCCCGGGCTGCGCTGGCTGTGGCGCCCCGGCTCGGCCTTGGCCCCCCGCAGGGGCGGAGGAGTGCCATCCCTCCATCGTCTTGCCGTCGAACAAAAGGTGCCATCCCTCCGCTTTCTCGCGAGCCGTCAGGCTATTCATGGTCTGGCTGGACAAGGCAGCCGGCCACACGAGCAACGAGAAGACTGCGAGCGCTTGAATTCTCCTCACCTTCGTGTCCTCATCCGAGCGGCGGTAGCCTCACGCCGACAACGTCTCTCAGATAATTGATGTTGTGCGCCATGTAGTCATCGACGGCGAGATCCATGTTTCCGCCGATGGCGTCGAAACCGTCGTCGCCCTTTCTCGGTCCATCGAGGTCCAGGACCACCCAGCCTTTGTAATGCCGGTCCCGCAGCAATTTGAAAACAGCCGGGAAGTCGACGCCGCCCCCGCCCAGATTGTGGTAGACGCTCGCCACGGCGTGCTGCTCCTGCGTCGGCGTCGAGGTGTTCCCGCGATATTTGGCGTACGTATCCTTGAGGTGCACTTCGGCGATGCGCGCGAAATAATCACTCATGATCTGAACCGCATCCATGCCGCCTAGTGTGAGATGCCCGGTGTCGGTTGTGAGCCAGACATATTTCGGATCGGTGAGCTCCATCACCCGGCGCACGTCGCGTTCGCGCTCCATTGGCCCCCAGATATGAGGATGCGGCGCCAACTTGATCCCCATGGCCAGTGTGTGCCGGCCGATCTCGCTGAGCGTGTTGGCGAGTCTCTTGAGCTGATCGTCACTGGGACCGCCGAGCGGCCGGGCGCCCATATTGCATTTCCAATGCGTCGCACCGAACGGCTGGAGAAAATCGCGCGCGAATGCTACATGATCCGCAATGGTTTTCGGGATCTGATCCTGATCGATGAAGTTGGTCGACTGTCCCCTGGCGCCGTTCGACACGTCGATCATCGTGACGCCCGCATCATCGAAGAGCTTCTTGAGCGCCAGCGGATTGCTCCGATGCTTCTCAATCTGGTTGGCGTACGGCTCGATGCCCTGCATTCCCAGCGCGGCGATCCGTTTGATCGCCCACTCGATGTCGTGCTGCCCGCCCCAGAGAGAACTGGTGCTCCCGAAAAGAATGTCCGGATTGACGGGGTCCAGCGGGCGATGTGAAATCGCGCCCCACACTTTGGATGGCCCGACGACACTCGCTGCGACCGTCATGCCGCCCCATGCCAGCGCCTGCGACATGAAGTCGCGCCGTTTGAGACCACGCTCAGTAACATTCTTGGACATGGACTGCCTCACTCTTCCCCAACCCGTCCCCAACCGCAGGACGCAATTGACGTTGGCCGGGCGCCAATTGTATACGCCCATGTCGTGGGTATGAGCTCGAAGCAGGTGCTCGGCCTGAAGTAGCCCGAAGCACGGAGCCATTGAGGTGAGCCGCTCGATGATCATCGCGGCCGGGTGTGTGGCCGTTATCGCTGCTGTGGTCGCCCTCATCTGGGCAACGCAGCGCCGGTTCATGTACTTCCCAACTCGAGAAGTGCCGACGCTCGGTGACGTCGGGCTAACCAATGGCGAGCCGGTGACGTTCGAGACGACCGACGGGCTCGGCCTGAGCGGTTGGTTCGTCGCGGCATCCGGACCGTTGCCGCGCGTCACCGTGCTGGTCTTCAACGGGAACGCCGGCAATCGAGCGCACCGGAGTCCGTTGGCGGCCGCGCTCCATCGGCACGACCTGCAGGTTCTTCTCGTTGATTATCGGGGCTATGGTGGAAATCCCGGGAGTCCCACGGAGAAGGGGCTCGCCGCAGACAGCCGTGCCGCCCGAGCGTTCCTGATCGGTCGGCCGGACGTCGACGCATCACGGCTCGTGTACTTCGGGGAGTCATTGGGAACGGCGGTGGCTGTCGACCTTGCCGTCGAGCACGCGCCCGCGGCGCTTGTCCTCCGATCGCCGTTCACATCGATGGGCGACCTGGGACAGCATCACTATCCGTTCCTGCCTGTGCGCCTGCTTCTTCGGGACCGGTTCGCGACGATCGATAAGATTCGCCGGATCCGCGTGCCGCTGCTGGTCATCGCCGGCGGGCGCGACCGGATCGTGCCCATCGAAAACAGTCGACGGCTGTACGACGCGGCGGTAGCTCCCAAGACGCTCCTCGTGCTTCCCGACGCCGATCACAACGATGACGAACTGCTGGCGGGAGACGACATGATTCGCGCGATTATCCGTTTTCTGCAGCCGCTCAGATGACACCTGACCAGAAGCCCATGATTCACTCAGATGCCGCTCGCGCTTTCTCAATCTAGAGGCATGGAATCGGGCATGTCCCTGCGGTGGCTGGCCTCATCTCGTACGTTGCCGGCTGAAGCGGCGCGCTGGTCGGCATAACGCTGAGGATCAGGCGGGAGCCGTCGACGTAACCCGAGAAGTGGGCGGGCGGTGCAGGATCGATCGAGATGGGTCCAACTTCGATGCGATACGTTCCATCAGCTTCGAATATGCCGTCGCGGCGGACGATCGGTCGCTTGAATTGGCCATGTCCGCACCCCACGGCCAGGTTGCAGTCGGTGTCTGTCACGGACAGACACGCGCCGTTTCCGGTCCATCGCCCGGCGGCCAGCGGACGTTCAGCCGGGCCACTAAGATTGCCGGTGCAGGCGAGCGCCCAGCCGCATCCGACGAGCACCACACTGACCGCGCGATGAGGAAAGGGGACTCGATTCACGGCTCGTTCGAAGTTTACACCTCAAGTTCAGCGCCAGCGAGGACAGGCCGCTACGTGTTATCGGGTGTGCAGACTGAGGCCACGACGTACCCGACCACGTTGTCGGCCGTCGTGACGCGTAGAAAACGGCCTTCCGTCCCGCAGTACGTCACAACGGCATCGTCAGACAGCTCGCATACGACGCTTGACCACGTGTCGGGTCTTTCGAACAGCGATGTTCGGCTGGAGCCTGGACTTTCGGCGTCAGGAACGATTGCTCGCGCGTGGCCGGTGGCCGATTTCCGGAAGACCAGCGCGACGACCATCATCCCGAGGATGAAAAGGGTAAACATACTAGCTCGGCACGTGCGCGATGACATGCGCGCGCGCTGACTGGCTGATGTAGCCGACGACGCCATCTGTGGTCGTGACTCTGAGGAAATGGCCCTCAGTTCCGCAGAGCGTGACGACCGCGCGTTCCGGAAGATTACCGAGCACATTCGACCATCCGTCGGCCTTCTCGTATAGAGGCGTGCCGCCGGGATTGTGGCGCTGAGTCGAGATGCCAGCGGCCGATCCTGATGTCTTGCCGCTCGGCGTCCAGCCGCGCACACGAATCCGCGGTTTCTGGTATTCCACCGAGACGGGCAAGGCATCGTAGACAGCCTGCTGACCCGCCATCGCTCCGGTCTTGGCCGCGACCTGCAACGTCGATTCGGGGATCCCGTTGCCCATTCTGGACAACAGCGCGATGCGCGCCGGCATCGATGGGTGACACGGAAAAATCGTGTCCCACCATGGAGTATCCGTTGGCAACGGATCCGCGATGCAGAGATGCGCCGCCGCCGGCCCGACGTTGAACGTTTTTGGACCCGACCACGCGCCGATCTTTGCCAGGGCGAGCGCGAGTCCCTCGGGATCGCGCGTCAACACAACTGCATCAGCGTCGGCGAGGAACTCCCGCTGCCGGGAGACTGCCTGCCGGACGAACAGGCCGATGGCCGGCGCGCCGAAGAGCACATACCACGGAGCCACCGTGACGAACACCTGCCTCCAGAGCACCCATCGAGGGACCTCAAAGGACGAAAGGTAGTCCATCGAGGCGGCCGACATCGCCGAGATCAGGCAGAGGAAGCCGAAGAAGACGAGAAGAAACGCGGGGCCCAAGCCGAGTCGGAATCCGCCCAAGGCGCGGTAGATTCCCGTCACGATACCGATTGGGAGTCGCAGCGACGCGATCACTCCAGCTACCGCGGTGCTGAGGCGGGTGTCCTGGTTCCCGATGTGAGACAGTTCATGCGCAATGACGCCTTCCAACTCCCGCCGATCGAGGAGCTCCAACAATCCGTGCGTTATTCCGAGCGACGCATGCGCTGGATCGGTGCCGGTCGCGAACGCGTTCGGCACCGGCGAATCCACGAGGTACAGGCGCGGCAGCGGCAAGCCGGCACCGATGCACAGATTCTCGACAATCCCCCAGAGATCGGGTTCCTTCTCGCGGGAGAGCGGCATCGCACCGGTTACTCGAAGCATCGCGGTGCGATAGAGCCATATGTTCCAAAGGGTCTCCGCCATCATGATCCCCAGGACGATCGCCGCTGCGGTGACTGTCGCAAGAACCTCGAAAGCCAGGGGGTGTTCGATCAGCAATTGGTGGGACAATCCGGCGGAAAGCGCCAACTGGGGCCCTATGACAAGCAGCAGCCAGGGCAACATGTAGACGACGATGCCCGCGGCAAAGGGCAACAGGAGCAGGGGCACGAACGCGAGCAAGGCCACGGTGTTCCGGCGATTCTGGTCGATTCGGTTGTAAACGAGGACGGGTTGCTGGTGATGGGTCACGAGGCTGCCTCGCTACGCCGCAATTGCCGGGGCTCTGGCGTCATGACCTAGCGGAAGTCCCTGATCCTCGTTTCGATGTCGCTCTGAAACGTCATCAGCCTTCGCGCCTGGTTCACGCTGGCCTGGAACGCGCGCTGGTAGTCCTTCAGAAGCAGAACAGCTTTTGTCTTATCACGGTCGTTGATAAGTGGATCCTTCTGGACCTTGACGATTGCGGCGTCGATGTCGTCGGCGTGGCGGCGCAGGATGACGTACGCGGCATCGGGCCGATCCTGGTGCATCATGGCGTCGGCTCGCTCCGCCGCGGTCTTCCCCTTGATCATGAGCTCGTTGGCAATCCCGAAGCTCTCGAGGCCCGACGTGCCTCCGCACGCGATCGTGATGGCGACTACGGCTCCAAGGGCGGCGGTTCTCACTGTGTTCGTCCTCTTGCTGATCAAATATGTAACGACGATCACCGTTTCGTCCGACCGCGGCGCTCGACCGGCCTGCTATGGAACCGCGGACGACGTAGACCGGCCGGAAACCGTAGTGGACGCTGCATCGCGCGTGCCGCACAGCGCTCGCGGTCTTCCTCAGAGGGAATGCCTGGCTGAAGAATCACTCGGGACGGATCATCTGCGGCGCTGGCAGCCGGTGATGAGACTCTGGACGCGCTGCTGGCAGTCCATGGCGCATGGTCGGAAAAAGCTGATCGCGTTCGCTATAATCAGCGCGCCTGCCGTCAGGCCTCGATGATTGGGAAGACCCTCCTCCACTACCGAATCGTCAGCCGGCTCGGGGCGGGCGCGATGGGAGAGGTCTTCGTGGCGGAGGACCTGAAGGTCCACCGCTCGGTCGCGCTCAAGATTCTGCCCGCCGCGTTCGCGTCGGACCCGAAACGCCGAGAGCGCTTCGAACGTGAAGCGCGAATCGTTGGCGCCCTCAACCATCCCAACATCGTCACGCTCCATTCGGTGGAGTCCGGCGACGACCAGCTCTTCATCACCATGGAACTGGTTCGCGGCACCGTGCTCGCCGACCGAATCCCGCGCGACGGGATGCGTGTGACGGAGTTCCTGGATCTGGCGATTCCGATGGCCGACGCGCTCGCCTCGGCGCACGGCTCCGGCGTGGTGCACCGCGATCTCAAACCGCACAACATCATGGTGAGCGACGACGGGCGCGTCAAAGTGCTCGACTTCGGACTCGCGCAAGCCCACGCGCTCATGGACGAAAGCAGCTCCGACCTGACACGGGACCGTCTCACGCAGGAGGGCCACGTCGTCGGCACGTTCGCCTATATGGCGCCCGAACAAGCGGAGGGCCGGGCTGTCGATGCGCGGTCCGACATCTTTTCGCTGGGTGCGGTCTTCTATCAGATGCTCAGAGGTGAAGCGCCCTTCAAGGGCGCGACCGCTGTCAGCACGCTTGCCGCCGTCATCAAAGACGATCCTCGGCGCCTCTCGGACCTGAGAAGCGACCTGCCGCGCGACCTGGCGCGCCTCGTCACGCGGTGCCTCGCGAAGGACCCGAACCGGCGGTACCAAAGCGCGGCGGATCTGCGCATCGACCTCGAAGATGTGAAGCTCGACTTGAATGCGGGATTCGTCGATGCGAGTGTCGAGAGCCAGGCCCGGCCGAAGCCGCGGATCGGCAACCGGATTATGGTGCCCATCGTCCTGGCGGTGGCGGCTGCGTCGGGCGTGGTGGGGTATCGGGCCAGAGAGCCGGCGCTCGCAACAGGGCCGGCCCTCGACGGACGCTTCGTGCGTCTCACGTCTCGCGCGGGCGAGGAGTTGTTCCCCAGCGTGTCTCCGGACGGCGAGTTCGTCGCCTACGCGAGCCAGGCGGCAGGGAACTGGGACATCTACCTGCAACGTGTTGGCGGCGAACGGCCGATCAATCTCACGGACGATTCCGACAGCGCGGACTCCGAACCTGCGTTCTCGCCCGATGGTCGCTCGATCGCGTTTCGATCCGAGCGCGACGGCGGCGGCATCTTCGTGATGGGCGCCACGGGTGAGAACGTGAAACGCGTTTCCACGATCGGTCACAACCCCTCGTGGTCGCCGACCGGGGATCAAATCCTGGCCAACACCGATGCCATCAGCGATCCCACGGCGCGCACTGTCGCCAAGGAGCAGCTCTGGGCGATCGATGTGGCCAGTGGCAAGCGCCGGCTCGTAACGCCAGACGACGCGGTTCAGGCGAGCTGGTCGCCGAATGGGCATCGGATTGCGTACTGGGGTGTTCATCGCGGCGGCCAGCGAGACATCTGGACGGTCGCGTCGAGTGGCGGCGATCCCAAGCCGGTGACGGCGGACGAGGCGCTCGATTGGAACCCGGTGTGGGCCCCCGATGGCCGCCATCTCTATTTCGCGAGCGAGCGCGGCGGAACGATGAATCTGTGGCGCGTCCCCATCGACGAGCGCTCGGGCGACATTCGAGGCGCCTTCGAGCCGGTCACGACGCCGTCTGCCTATAGCCAGCACCTCAGCTTCTCGCGTAACGGGCGAAGACTGGCGTATGTCGAGGTGACACGCAAGGTCCATCTGCAACGACTGGTTTTCGACCCGGAACGCGAGCAGGTTGTCGGCGCGCCATCCTGGGTTCTTCAGGACGCCAAGCCCGCCAAGAATCCGCACCTCTCAACGGACGGAAAGCTGTTCGTCTTCGATTCGATCGAAGGGATGCAGGAAGACTTGTTCCTGGTGCGAGCCGACGGCACCGGTCTTCGCCGGCTGACTGACGATGGCTTCAAGGATCGCGCGCCGCGCTGGTCACCCGACGGCAAACAGATTCTCTTCCTTTCCGATCGCAGCGGCCAGTACGACGTCTGGCGCATGAATCCCGATGGGAGCGGCCTGGAGCAAGTGAGCTTCACCGACAAGAGGCGTTGGGCGCAGGCGCCGTTATGGTCGCCTGACGGGAACCGCGTCGTCGTCAATCGGCAGGCGAGCGCGCCGTTGATCATCGATGCCCGCGTGCCGTGGGCCAGGCAGTCGCCGATTGTGGCAGCGCCGAACGACGATCACGATCTGGATTACTTCGCGTGGTCCTGGTCACCCGATGGGCGCGTGCTGGCAGGCCACCCCAATGGCATCGTGACCTATTCCCTGGATTCGCGGGCGTTTCAGAGGCTCACCGATTTCGGGGAGCGGCCCGCGTGGTTGCGTGACAGCCGGCGCGTCGTGTTCATGGACCGCCAGAAGATCTACGTACTGGACACCGTGACGAAACGGGTCAAGGACGTGTATTCAGCGGCGCCATACCGTCTGCAATCGATCACGTTGTCGTCGGACAACCGTTCGATTGGTGTGTCGCTGGCGATCAACGAGGCGGACGTCTGGCTCGCATCGCTTAAATGAAGGCATTATTCGGTGATGATCTGCGTGATGTGGTCGCCGTCTCGCACGGCGCGGAAGTCGCGCGTGGCGATCAGGCGTTCGCTGAATCCGATCTCCCGGGCCAGGCGATCGATGTCGGCCGCCACGAGCTTCAACAGCTTCGGATGAGTGCCTTCCGCCTTGAATCTGGACTCGTTCGCGCAGAGCGCCATCAGACGCTGCCATTGGACGTCGACGGCGGTGGATCTGGGCATGGCGTGACCGCGTCGATTGTACCAGCGCGGCGCGGGCGGCAGCGGCGATTACGCCGATTGTTGCTCGGTCACCTTGAGCCGGCAGCGGACGTACGCGCCCTGCTGCAGCCGCATCATCAGCCCCGCGCGTAGCAGCGCGCTCAGCACTTCGTCACATTGCGATGGGTCCAGCCCGCTGATTTCGACGGCGTGCGCGACGCTCACCTCATCGCCCGGCGTCATGGCGAGGAGGAACTCCTGCAGTTTGTCGAATCCTTCGTTGACGGATCGAGAGCGGTTCATCCCATCGCCCCTTCCTCTGCGATGCCGTGGCGTCGGCAAGCGCCATGCCGCGCTGATTGGATTGTTTGCGCCGCTCTCGAGGCGTCCGCGTCACCAAACCGGACAGTCGCGGGCGAAACCTACACGGTCACTTCCCATCTCTGCCGGGCCGTACCGAAAAGGGGTCGGGAGTCTTTTCCGTATAATTCGGGCTGCGGAGCCTTCCATGCTGACTCCAATTCCGTGCTTGTTCATGCGTGGGGGCACTTCACGCGGCCCCTTCTTCCTGGACACGGATCTGCCTGAAGATCCGGCACTGCGCGACCGGGTGCTGCTTGCCGTGATGGGCTCACCCGACGTGAGACAAATCGACGGACTCGGCGGCGCGGAGCCGCTGACGAGCAAAGTCGCGATCGTGTCGCGCTCCGAGCGGCCCGGCGTGAATCTCGAATTCCTGTTTGCGCAGGTCGTGATCAACGAGCCGCGCGTCGACACGACCCCCAACTGCGGCAACATGCTCGCCGGCGTTGCGCCGTTTGCCATCGAGCGCGGGTTGATCTCTGCGGTGGACCCGGAGACGACCGTGCGCATCCTCACGCGCAACACCGGAACGCTCTGTGACATCACCGTTCAGACCCCCGGCGGACACATCACGTATGAGGGCGATGCGCGCATCGACGGCTGTCCGGGCACCGCGGCGCCGATTCGAATCAGGTTTCTCGAAACCGCGGGCTCCGTCTGCAAGAGCCTGCTCCCAACCGGCCACATCGTCGACGAATTCAACGGCGTGAGGGTGACGTGCATCGACAACGGCATGCCGGTGGCCATCATCGCGGCAAGCGATCTGGGACACACCGGCTACGAGTCGCGAGATCAGCTCAACCAGGACCACGCGCTGAAGCGGCGAATCGAGGCGATTCGCCTCATCGCCGGCCCTGCGATGAACTTGGGAGACGTCGCGAAGAAGGTCGTGCCGAAGATGTCACTGGTCGCTCCTCCAATGGCTGGTGGCAGTCTGTGTACACGCACGTTTATTCCGCACGAATGTCACTCAGCGGTTGGCGTGCTGGGCGCGGTGACTGTCGCCACTGCCGCGGTGTTGGAGGGATCCATCGCACACGCGGTCGCCGCCGTGCCGCCAGGACCGGTCAAGCTGATCTCGGTTGAGCATCCCAGCGGCGAGTTTTCGGTGGAGCTCGAGATGGATCCCGCCGATCCTCAGAGCGTCAGGGGCGCGGCGCTGCTGCGCACCGCGCGGTTGATCATGCGCGGCGAGGTGATGATTCCGAGCTCCGTGTGGAGCGGCAACACGTTGGCGCATCGTGCCGCCGTGAGCGTGCGATGAAGACCATAGCCCCGCCCGACGCCAATCCCGTACAGCCAACCTACATCGCACCGGCCGGTGCGTGCGACGCCCACTGCCACATCTTCGGCCCCGCCGATCGCTTTCCGTACTCGCCGACGCGGCGCTACACGCCGCCGGACGCGCCCAGGGAGAAGCTCGCCGCGCTGCACAAACGGCTCGGCCTGTCGCGCGCGGTGCTGGTTCAGGCGAGCTGTCATGGCACGGACAACCGAGCGATGCTCGATGCCATCGCGTGGTCGCACGGCGCCTGGCGCGGAGTGGCCATGGTCGACGCGACCGTCACCGACGCAGAGCTCGAAGGGCTCCATGCCGGCGGCGTGCGCGGTGTCCGCTTCAATTTCGTCGCGCACCTCGGCGGGGCGCCGGACCTCACGGCCGTGGATCGCATGCTCGAGCGCGTTGGGCCGCTCGGCTGGCACGTCGTGCTGCATCTCGACGCCGAGGACATCGTGACCTATCGCGATTTTCTCGAGCGGCTGCGCGTGCCCTTCGTCATCGATCACATGGGCCGGATCAAGGCGGCGGAGGGTCTCGACCAGGAGCCGTTCCGCCTGCTCCTCGACGTGATGAAGAACGATCTCGCCTGGGTGAAGGTCAGCGGATCCGAACGCATCTCCGCAGGCGGCAAACCGTTCCACGATGCGATCCCGTTCGCGCGCGCGCTCATGGAAGCCGCGCCAGACCGGGTCCTGTGGGGCACCGACTTTCCGCATCCCAACGTCAAAGTCATGCCGAACGACGGCGAGTTGGTGGATCTCTTTGCGCGGTTCACCGACGACGAGGATCTCCGCAGAAAGGTACTCGTGGACAATCCGACGAGGCTCTACTGGATGTGATGGTGTTCGCGCGCTTCGGGCGGCGATCTTGACGGGCGATTGGGACGCCGATATTCTCAACGCCTTGTGTCGTCCGAAAAGGCCACGAGGTTTTCGTACCTGCACAACCCGGTCACGTTTTCCGTAGAGGAGCGAGCATGAAGCGCTTGTCGTTCGCCGTCGCCGTCGTCGGGTTGGTGACGTTGGCCGTGTCCACGGGTGTCGCGCAGCAGCCGCCGCCGCCCCAGCAGCCTGCGCCGATGACGAATCTGCAGATATATCCGAAGGACACGCCGCGGCCGGAGCTCGTCGCGACCATGCAGGGCTTCGTGGCTGCGCTCGGCGTCCAGGCCTCGGGCGGGTGCGGCTACTGCCACGCGGGAACGGCGCCGACATGGGATTTCGCCTCCGACGCCAAGCCCGCGAAGACCGTCGCGCGCAAGATGATCCTGATGTCGCGGGAGATCACGGCCAAGCTGCCCGAAATCACTGGCAAGCCTGCAGCGGAAGTCACACGCCTGCGCTGCGCCACCTGCCATCGCGGCGTTGCCGTGCCGAAGCTGCTGCCCGACGTGCTCACCGAGACGGTCACCAAGCAGGGGGCGGCGGCCGCCGTCCAGCAGTATCGCGACCTCCGGAAGCAGTACTACGGCGGGCAGAGCTACGACTTCAGCGAAAACAGCCTGGTGTTGCTCGCGCAACAGCTCAATACCGCCAACAAGCCCGACGATGCGCTCGCGTTTCTGCAGCTGAACGCCGAGCTCTATCCGAACTGGGCGCCGACCTACGGCATGATGGCGCAGGCCTACGGCCGGAAGAACGACAAGGAAAATCAGATCAAAAGCCTCGAGAAGGCGGTGCAGCTGGATCCGAACAACCAGCAGCTCAAACGACAACTGGACCAGCTAAAGGCGAGTAAATAGTCGGGACCTCAATAGTTGGGCCAGTATTTCTTGTGGCAGGTTTCGCACGCTTCGTCGATGTCGCCGCCCACTTTCAATAGCTGATCGGCATCGTGGGCTTCGGCGGCGCGCAGCGCCAGGACCGCGGTGTCGATGAGGCCCTGCGACATCTTCATCCAGTCGCCGCCGTCCTTGGCGCGCGTCGGCATCATGAGCAGGTTCCCGGATTCGGTGAGCATCATCGCGTGCGTGCGGACCTTCTCCCATTCTTCCTTGGTCCGCGGCCGTCGTTCTTCGACGCCGGCCTTCGTGAAGATCGTGGCCACCGATTCCCACACGACGTCGGACGCCGGATCCACGATCGCCTGCATCAGCTGCTTTACGTCGGCAACCGGTTTGTAGGGAGGAGGGGGCGGCCCGCCACAAGCGGCGCTTGCGAGCGCGGCCGCCACTCCCAGCATCGTTATCGTCGCGCGCGTCATCGCATCCTCCTGGCGAGGGCGATTGTACCGGACAATTGACATTTCACTTTCAACTCTCGACAATAGCGCTGGGCGGTGTGTGTCCGCTCACAGACGGTTTTTGGGGAGGCTGGCGATGAGGAAGAAGTTTGTAGCGTTTGCCGGTGCGGTCGGGTTCATGCTCACCACCGGATCTGCGATCGCGCATCATTCGTTCGCCGCGGAATTCGACGCCAACAAGCCGCTCAACCTCAAGGGCATCGTCACCAAGATCGAGTGGATGAACCCTCACACCTATTTCTACATGGACGTGACGGGGACCGACGGCAAGGTCGTGAACTGGGGCATGGAGATGGGCAGCCCCAACGGCCTGATGCGCGCCGGCTGGACCCGCAACACGCTGAAAGTCGGCGACGAGGTCACTGTCGAAGGCGCACAGGCAAAGGACGGCACGTACGTGGGCAACGCGCGCGCCGTGATCTTGGCCGCGACCGGCAAACGGTTGTTCGCCGCTTCGAGCCAGACCGACACACCGCAGCGCTGAGCGACGCGGGCGACTCATCGATCTGAGTCAAGGAGACGTGAACGTGCCGAACCTTCTGCGTGGCGCGCTGCTCAGTTCGATGATTGCGGTGCTTTTGACGGCGTTCTGGGGCGTCGGTGCCCAGCAGCCCACTGCTCCGACGCCCGGTGCCCAGCCACCCGCTGGCGGACGCGGCCGCGGGCCCGCAGGTCCGCCGCAACCAACCCCTCGTCTCGCCGACGGCACAGTGAATCTGGGACGCGTGGCCGGCGAAAAAGGCGTCTGGAACGTTCCGTACATCACCAACATGGGCGAGCGCGTCGTCGAAGAGGATGGGAAGACGGCCATCGAGCGGCGTCCTCCGGGCTTCGGCCGTGGCCGCGGCGCGCCGGGTGGGGGACGGGGCGACGGCCCGCTGGGCGGCGGCGAAGGCACGGCCGGCGCCGGCGGGCGCGGCGGCGCGAAGTCGGAACCACAGGTGCCGTTCCAGCCGTGGGCGGCGGCGGTCTACGACTACAACTCGAAGAACAATTCGAAGTACGACCCGGAAGGGTACTGTCTGCCGCCGGGCGGTCCTCGCCTGATGGCGACGCCCTATCCCATGGAGATCATCCAGCTGCCCGAACAGAAGCGCATCATCATGATCTTCGAAGGCGCCACGCACGTCTGGCGCGAGATCTACATGGACGGACGGCCGCATCCGCGGGGCGACGACCTGAACCCGACGTACCTGGGTCACTCCGTCGGACGCTGGGAAGGCGATACGCTCGTCGTCGATATCGTCGGATTCAACGAGCAGACCTGGATGGACTATTTCGGCCACCCGCACACGGACATGCTCCACGTCGTCGAGAAGTACTCGCGGCCGAACAAGGGTACGCTGGCTTACGAGGCGACGTTCGACGACCCGGGCGCGTACACCAAGCCGTTCACCATGCGCTGGACCATCAACTGGAATCCAAACGGCGAGCTGACCGAGTACATCTGTCAGGAGAACAACAAGTATCTGCTGCGGCTCACGGACGACTTCGGCCAGCCGATCCTTGGCGGGAAAAAGCCGTAGGGTCTGACCCTAATTCCTGACGACCTTGAACGTCCCCTTGACGCCCCCTTGCGTCCAGGTGCCGCTCAGTATCCGCTGATACGCGCCGATGTTCTCGAGCTTTCCATCAATGACATAGGCGACGACTTTGCCCGTGGCGTCCTTGCTCTCGCCCTCGAGGTGCACGCCCCAGTTCGACGGATCGAGCGTCGCCTTCTGAATCACAACCGCCTTGGGTCCGGGATTGATGTTGCCGGTGATGGCCTTGCCGTCCCAGTTCAATTCCAGCACGACGTGAGTCTGCTTGTCCGGCGTTGGACCCCAGTCGCCGCTCCACGTGCCCTTCAACGGGTGTCCGAACTGCGCCAGCGCCGGCACGGCAATCACGAGCGCGACGAGCAGACCGGGCACGCAACGGATTGAAGCTCGCATCGACCTTCTCCTTGAGGAGCCATACTCTATACCGACTGGAATTGAACTGCCATATCAAGTTAGGATCACGGGCTCGTCCGGCTTGCACTCTTTCGGAAGGAAACCAACATGAAGCGCTCGTGGCGGATGCACCTTGCGGTCGCAGGATTGGCGGCCGTGTGGCTCGGCGGTCTCGCGTTGATCGGTCACGCGGCGCCACAAGGCCAGGCTGCGGCGCCTTCTCCAGGGAAGAAGGCTGGGGAGGCGTTCAAGAACGTCACGACGACCACGCTCAAGGAGCTGAGCGTGGACGATTTCATTGCGAGCATGGGCGTCATTTCGGCCGATCTCGGGCTCGACTGTGCCGACTGCCACCCGAACGCCGGCACGGACAAGGCGGACTTCGTCATCGACACGCCGCGAAAGAGAACCACGCGCCGGATGGTGGAGATGGTGACCGCCATCAACGGCACCAATTTCAACGGCCAGCAGCGAGTCACCTGCTGGACCTGCCATCACGGCCGCATCACTCCCGCGACCACGGTTTCCCTCGATGCCTGGTACGACACGCCGAATACGGAGTTGGACGATGTCATTCGGCAGGAAAGCGCCGCCCCGTCCGCCGATCAGGTGCTCGATAAGTACATCCAGGCTGTCGGCGGCGCGCAGCGGCTCGCCGGTCTCACCAGCGTTGTGGCGACCGGCAAGGCCCTCGGCTACGGGGACCTGGGCGGCAACGCCGACTTCACGACATTTGCCAAGTCTCCGAATCAGCGCGCGACGCTGATCACGTACAAGGAATCCGATCGGCCCGCCAGCAGCTGGTCGTTCGATGGGCGGACGGGCTGGATCAAGACGCCGCGAGCGCTGCTCGGCGAATACGAGCTCACGGGAAGCGAGCTGGATGGCGCACGGCTCGAGGCGCAGCTGGCGTTTCCCGGGCAGATCAAGCAAGCGCTCACCAACTGGCGCGGCTCCGCCACTCGAAGCATCGGCGATCGCGACTTTGCCGTCGTTCAGGGCAGCGGCCCCAGAGGCTTTCTCGCCACGCTGTATTTCGATCCCAAGTCGGGGCTGCTCTCGCGGTTGGTGCGCTACGGCCCCTCGCCGATCGGTCGCATGCCCACACAGGTCGACTACGCCGATTATCGCGACGTGGGCGGCATCAAGTTCCCGTTTGAAATCAAGTTTACGTGGCTGGACGGCCGGTACACGGCGAAGCTGAGCGAGGTCAAGACGAATGTCGCGATTGATGCGACAACGTTCGGCAAACCGTCAGCGAAGTAACGCGGAAAGGGCGCCCATCCGGCGCCAAAATCGGTCCGCGATCCGATTACATGAAGTGACGGGGCAATAAGCGTTTTGACAGGCGGAACTTGCCTTGACATGGCGTCGGAGTTCCTTTACAAGCGTCACTAGTTGTACGAATTGGAATATCAGTACTGCCGGCAGGGACGTTAGGACCAGACATCCCCGGGCCGTCTCGTGTACCGAAGGAGGGTGAGGATGCGCGCTGCCGCGAAGGTTGTCGTCGTGCTCGCGTGGGTGCTCTTGATTCCTCGGGCGGTCTTCGCCCAGGGGTCGATCACGGGAACCGTCAAAGATGCGACTGGCGCCGTGCTGCCGGGTGTCACGGTCGAGGCGTCGAGCCCCGTCCTCATTGAAAAAGTCCGCAGCGGGGTTACGGACGGTTCCGGGCTGTACCGCATCGTCGATCTGCGCCCCGGCACGTACACGGTGACGGTCACGTTGCCCGGGTTCGCCACGGTCAAGCGCGAGGGCCTCGAGCTGACCGGCTCGGTGACGCTCACCATTCCGATCGAGCTGAAGGTCGGCTCGCTCGAGGAGACGGTCACCGTCAGCGGCGAATCGCCCGTGGTCGACGTGCAGAACGCCAAACGTGAGACCGTGCTGAGCGGCGCCGCGATCGAGTCGCTCCCCGGCACGCACGCGTACGGCGCGCTCTTGAACGCCATCCCGGGTGTGACCGTCGATGCCAACGGTCTGGCCAACACACCCACGATGACGTTCTTCACCGCCAGAGGCGGCAGCACGAACGAAGGACGCATGACGATCAACGGCATGGTGGTCGCGGCCTCGTTCAACGGCGGCGGCGTCTCGTCGCTCGCCTACGACGCGAACAACGTCGAAGAAGTCTCGGTGGTCGTCTCCGGCGGCCTGGGCGAAACCGACGTGGGCGGGCCGGTGATGAATCTCGTGCCGCGGTCGGGCGGCAACAAGTTCTCGGGGCAGGTGTTCTTGAACACCGCTGGCGACTGGTCGCGCGGCGACAACCTCGACGATCATCTGCGCACGCTGCAGACGCCAATCACGCTCGGCCCGGGCATCATCGGGTCCTTTGATTTCAATCCCTCGTTCGGAGGGCCGATTCTCAAAAACAAGGTGTGGTTCTGGGGCGGCTATCGCAAGTTCAACACCGCGCAGGGCGTCGAGGGCATTTTCGCCAACAAGTACGCGCTCGACCCGGCGCACTGGGACTATCAGAAGGACACGAGCATTTCGGCGCGCAACGTGCAGGGGCGCAACATCTACCAGGGTCGCGTCACGGCGCAAGTCACGCCGAGGAACCGCGTCATGTTCTCCCATGAGTATCAGCTGCGGTGCGAGGGGTCGACGCTGACGCCGAGCGGCGACGGATGCCGCCAGCGGGGCGCTGACTGGATCGCGCTGGGTTCGACAACGCAATCACCGGAAGCCAACACCGGGTACTTCAAGCTTCCGTACTATGTCACCCAGGCGACGTGGACGGCACCCGTCTCGAACCGGGTGCTGCTCGAGGCTGGATTCACGCGATTCGCGTACTGGACCAACAACGGACCTGGGCAGGTTCCCCCGGATGGGACCATGAGTTTGATCCAGGTGACGGAGCAGTCGGCCATCGACGGCCATCCTGCGAACTTCCTCTATCGCGGTGTGAACAGTTACTTTCACAATTGGGCGAATCCCGACAACTGGCGCGCGTCGATGTCGTACGTGACCGGTTCGCACGGCTTCAAGGTTGGCTACCAGGGGTCGTTCTCCGTCTCCGATACGGAGATTGTTACCAACGATTCGCTGCTGGCGTATCGATTCCAGAACCGTATTGCCAACCGGTTCACCTTCCGGTTGCCGATGTGGCAGGTGGCCGATCGGACCGAAACCGCGTCTCTGTATATACAAGATACGTGGACGCGCGACCGGCTGACGTTGCAGGGCGCGCTGCGGTACGATCGCGCATGGAGCTTCAGCCCGGCCCAGGGCAACGGCAACGAGGTCAGCTCGCGGTTCAATGCCGCACCGATCACGTTCCCCCGCACTGACGGGGTCAAGGCCTACAACGATCTGACGCCGCGGTTCGGCGCCGCCTACGACCTGTTCGGCAATGGCAAGACTGCCCTGAAGTTCAATCTCGGTCACTATCTCGCGCCGGCAACGAACGACAGCCGGTACACGCTGAACAACCCGGCGGCGACCAACAAGATCGTCACGACGGTTGACCGTAACTGGAGCGACGACAACGTCAACTACGTCGTCGACTGCGACATCCTCAACCCGGCAGCCCAGAGCGGAGCCGGCCGCGACACCTGTGGCGCGATCACAGGCAATTCGCTGAACTTCGGCAAAACGGGCAATAACGTCGCGCAGGTCAACGACGCCCTCCTCCACGGCTGGGGCGTGCGGCCGAATGACTGGCAGTGGGGTATCAACGTGCAGCAGCAGTTGAGGCCGCGCGTCTCGCTCGACGTGGGGTACAACCGTCGCTACTTCCACTGGCGCACGGTTGGCACCAACCCCGGGACGGTCAGCGACAATCGGTTGGTGGGTCCGTCGGATTACGACCGCTGGACAATCAATGCTCCAGTCGATCCGAGGCTTCCGGGCGGCGGTGGCTATCCGATTACGCTCTTCGCGATCACCCAGGCCGCCTCCAATCGAGGTGCGCAGAACTACATCACGCTCGAAACGGACTACGGTTCCGAACGAACCGATTACTGGCACGGTGTGGACGTGACGCTGAACGCGCGGTTGCGCAACCAGCTGAACCTCCAGGCCGGCACGAGCACGGGGCGTGCCGTGACCGACAACTGCGCCACCACCGTCTTGATCGATAGTCCAGACCCGCGCAACTGCCGAAGCGTGGAGCCGTTCCTGACGACGCTTCGCGGCTCGGCCTCGTACACGGTTCCGAAGATCGATGTGCTGATTGCGGCCACGATCCGCTCGCAGTCAGGCATTGCGTTGAGCACCAACCTGACCCTGACCGGCGCAGCCGGAAATGGCGCGCAGTGGAACGTCCCGAACACGGTTGTCCAGCAGCTCCTCGGCAGGCTGCCGGCCGGTGCGCTGCCGACCGGCACCACGCTCGTGCCGCTGCTCGACACGGACCATCGGTTGTATGGGCCTCGCCGAAATCAGCTCGACATGCGGTTCGCGAAAATCTTACGGCATCGCGGCACGCGAGCGAATGTTGGCATGGATCTCGGCAACATCCTGAACAGCAACCAGGCGACGGCGTACCAGGCGCAATACGATTACGTGCAGCCGAATGGCGGCACGTGGCTCGACCCGACCACGATCCTCCAGCCTCGGTTCGCGCGGTTCAGCGTGACGTTCAGCTTCTAGGCCGCGTCTTTTCCTTGACACATCTCGACGGATGCCCCATAAGAGGGGCATCCGTTTCCATTTGCAAGTCGCTCTGCGTCCCCGTCGCCGGGACGTAATCGGGAAGGTGCCCTTCATGCGGAACGTCTCGAACGTCTTGGCGATATTGGTGTCGATCGTGCTCATTCCCGCAGCGGTCCTGGCTCAGGGCTCAATCACGGGCATGGTCAAGGACGCATCCGGCGCCGTGCTGCCCGGCGTAACGGTTGAAGCTGCCAGCGCCGTGCTCATCGAGAAAGCGCGTACAGCGATGACCGACGGCTCCGGCCTGTACCGCATCGTCGATCTGCGCCCTGGCACGTACGTGGTGACGTTCACGCTGCCCGGGTTCACGACGGTCAAGCGCGAAGGCATCGATCTGGCCGGCTCCGCGACGCTTACCATTCCGATCGAGATGAAGGTCGGCGCCCTCGAGGAAACCGTCACAGTCACGGGAGCGTCGCCGGTCGTGGACGTGCAGAACACGCGGCGCGAAACGGTGATCGGCGCGGACGTCATCGCGGCGCTGCCGACGACGCGCGCGTACGGCGCGGTCCTGAACGCGATGCCCGGCGTCACCGTCGACAACAACGGCCTCAACGCGACACCGACGATGACGTTCTTCAGCGCGCACGGCGGGCGTACGAACGAAGGCCGCATGTCCATCAACGGCATGGCCGTGGCGGCCGCGTTCAACGGCGGCGGCGTGTCGTCGCTCACCTACGATACGAACAACGTCGAGGAAGTGTCGGTGCTCGTCTCGGGCGGGCTCGGCGAGAACGAGACCGGCGGCCCGACAATGAACCTGGTGCCCCGTTCAGGCGGCAACAAGTTCTCCGGTCAGGCCTTCTTCAACACGGCCGGCACATGGTCGAGGGGCGACAACCTCGACGACGAGCTGCGCCGCATCGGCATCACGCGCGGCTCCGGCATCATCAACTCGTACGATGGGAGCGGCTCGATCGGCGGTCCGATCAAGCGCGATCGGCTGTGGTTCTTCGGCAGCTATCGCAACTTCACGACGGCGCAGGGCGTCGAGGGGATCGGCGTCAACAAGTACGCGTTCGACCCGAAGCACTGGGATTACCAGCGCGACGACAGCATCGAGCCGCGCAACGTGCAGGGCCGCAACATCTGGTCCGCACGCATGACCGGTCAGATCACGCCCAGGAACCGCGTCACCTTCTCCCACGAGACTCAGTACCGCTGTGAGGGATCGACGCTGACGCCCGACAGCACGGGCTGCCGGACGCGCGGCAGCGAGTGGATGGCGCTTGGCTCGACCACGCAGTCGCCCGAAGCCAACACCGGCTACTTCGATTTCCCGTACTGGGTGACCCAGGCGACGTGGACGTCGCCGGTCACGAGAAAAGTGCTGCTCGAAGCCGGCTTCTCGCGGTTCGCGTACCGCCATGCCGGCGGCCCGGGCCAGCTGCCGCCGGACGGCATCTTCGATCTGATTCCGGTGACGGAGCAGTCGGCCATCGACGGCCACCGGACGAACTTCGTGTATCGCGGCATGGGGACGTATCAGAGCAATTTCGGGAATCCGAACAGCTGGCGTGCGTCCGTCTCGTACGTGACGGGCACCCACATCCTGAAAGCCGGGTACCAGGGCTCGTACCTGATTGCCGATACTGAAACCGTCACCAACGAGTCGCAGATGTCCTATCGGTTCAGAGATCGGGTGCCAAATCAGTTCACGTACCGGCTGCCCAACTTCCAGACCGCCGACCGGACGCGGGTCGCCGCGCTCTACGTGCAGGACACGTGGACGCGCCGGCAGCTGACGCTGCAGGGCGCCGTCCGCTACGACCGCGCCTCCAGCTTCAGCCCGGCGGAGCACAACGGGACGACGCTGAGCTCTCGCTTCAATGCCAATCCGATCGCACTGGCTCGGATTGACGGCGTGAGCGGCTATAACGACATCTCGCCGCGCGTGGGCGTGGCCTACGACCTGCGGGGCGACGGCAGGACCGCGATCAAGTTCAACCTGGGCCGGTACCTCGCGCCGGCGACGAACGACACCATTTACACGGCGAACAGTCTGGCGCAGCGTCTTGTGACAAGCGTGTCGCGCAGCTGGACCGACACCAACGGCAACTACGTCGTCGACTGCGATCCGTTCCTTCCGTCATCGCAGACCATTCCCGGCGGCGATACGTGCGGCTCCCTGACCGGCAGCTCGCTCAACTTCGGGAAGTCAGGCTTGGGCGGCGTCGGCGCGGCCGCGCTCAAGGGCTGGGGCGCTCGTCCCGTTGACTGGCAGTACGGCATCAACCTGCAGCAGCAGTTGATGCCGCGCGTGTCGCTCGAAGTGGGCTACAACCGCCGGTGGTGGGGGAACTACACGGTCACAGACAATCTCGCGGTCGGCCCGTCGGATTACGAGAAGTGGGTCATCAACGCGCCGAAGGACCCCAGGCTGCCTAACGGCGGCGGGTACCCGGTGGCTGTGTACACGCAGACGGCCTCCGCGGGCTCTCGATCGGCCAACAACTGGACGATGCTCGAAACGGACTTCGGGCCGTCGCGGATCAACTACTGGCAGGGCGTCGACGTCACCGTCAACGCACGCATGAGAGGCGTCGTGCTCCAGGCCGGCACCACCACCGGCCGCTCGTACGTGGACACCTGCGCGACCGCGCTCAAGATCGACAGCCCCGATCCGCGGAATTGTCTGGACGTCGATCCGGTCGAGACTACGCTGCGCGGTCTGGCGTCGTATACGGTGCCGAGAGTGGACATACGCGTGAGCGCGACGATGCGGTCGCAGCCGCGGCTGCCCCTGACCGCGACCTACGTCGTCCCCAACACGGTGGTGCAGAGCATTCTGGGGCGTCTCCCGCCGGGAGGTCTCTCGAACGGCAACACGAACGTGGCACTGCTCGACAACGGGACCAGACTGTATGCGGACTCCCGGCGGACGCAGTTTGACATGCGATTCGCGAAGGTTCTTCGGTTCAGCGGCCGGCGGCTGGACGTCGGCGCGGATCTCTACAACCTGCTGAACACCAATTACGCCACGGCGTACGAGGGTCAGTACGACTACAACCTCGCGAACGGCGGAGCCTGGAACAACCCCACCACGATCCTGCCGCCGCGGTTCGTGCGGGTCAATCTGACGCTCAGTTTCTAGAACTCACCCAGCCCACACCGTGCGCGCCGTAGCTGCGACGACCTCCAGCTTCTGACGCTGATCGTCGGGAGAGAGACGATTGCCCTCGGCCGTGGAGGCGAAGCCGCACTGCGGGCTGATTGCCAGACGCTCCAACGGCACGATCCTCGCGGCCTCCGCTATACGCCCCTGCAGCTCGTCGATCGTCTCGAGCCGCGGCTTCTTCGTGCTGACGAGCCCGAGGACCACGACGCGGTCGTCGGGCATGTGCTTGAGCGGCTCAAAGGTGCCCGAGCGCGCGTCGTCGTACTCGAGGAGAAAGCGGTTGAAGTGCGACCGTGCGAAGACCTGCTGAGCGACGGGATCGTAGCCGCCTGACGCGTAGAACATGCTCTGGTTATTCCCCCGGCAGATGTGCACCGCGAAGGTCATGCCCGAATGGCCGTCGACGATGGCGTTGTCGAGCTCGACGCAGGAATCGAGCAGGCGAGCGGGGTCACTGCCGCGTTTCCGGTAGCCCTCGCGAATCGATTCGTCGAGCAGCGCCGCGTACTGCGGCGCGTCGATCTGCACGTACTCGCACCCGAGGCGCTTGAGCTCCTCGATCTCGCGGCGCGTGAAGTCGACGAGATCCGCCAGATACGCATCCCGTGTCGGATACGCGCCGCTCGACTTGTCGGGATCGTAGTAGGCTGCCGCCTGCTGCGCGCTGAGCAGCGTCACCTTGACAGGCCGGCTGGCCCGGCCGCGCAGGTACACGAACTCCTCGGCGCTCATGTGCCGCTTCCAGCGCAGCTTCTCCACGACGACCGGGCGCTTCTGAACCATCTCGCCGCCCTGCTCGTCGTGAAACGGAATGGCCCAGCCTCCGTACTTGTCGAACCCCTCCAGCGCGTCGACCAGATGGCCGAAGAACGCGTAGCGGCGCTGCTCGCCGTCGGTGACGACGTCGAGCCCCGCGGCTTCCTGCAGCGCCACGGCTTCGTCGACCGCGCGATCCTCGATGCGCTTGAACTCCGCGGGATTGATGTCTCCCCGTTCGAGCTGCTGACGTGCGTCCTTCAGGTATTGCGGCCGGAGCAGACTCCCGACGGTCTCGCTCCGAATGGTCACTGACGTCCTGCGTTCGGTTTCATTCATATGGCGTCTCTCTTTGCCTGCCTTAGCGACTATTCTGTTCCGAGCGCGATGTTACTCCGAAGGTTGTCCGTCTGAAACCGCGGCATCCGCCGCCGCACGTCGGTGGCTTCGAGTGCCGCCGGTGAGCGTGGCGCCGAAGAAGCCGCGACCGAGCGGACGGAACGCTTTTGAGACATCTGCATGCAGCCCAGACCGATGGCCGACACCTCGAGACCGCCAGTTCCCAACGTTTGACGTTTCATGGCTGAAGAATACACAACCTCCGTCTCACCCAGCTGGCCGAATCGCGCTAGAATCCGCCGACACCAGCTCAGGGGTTGAGTTCATGCAAACACTCGGGATCTGTTCCGTCATTGCGTTTCTGGCCGCGTCCGCGCAGGAGCACAGCTACACGCAGGCCGATATCGAGAACGGCTCGCGGCTGTATCAATCGAGTTGCGCGGGCTGTCATGGGCCGAACGGCGACATGGTGCCGGGCATCGAGCTGCTGCGCGGGCAGTTCCGGCGTGCCACGAGCGACACGGAGATCATGCGGATCATCCAGGCCGGCATTCCGGGCACGACGATGCCGCCGAGCAGTTTTACGGAAGCGCAGGCGGGCACCATCGTCGCGTTCATGCGGAGCTCGGCTCCCGCCTCCGGGCGCGGCGCAGGACCCGCCGCCGTCGTGCGCGGCGACAGCGTGAAGGGGCGCGCGCTGTTCGAGGGGAAGGGTGAATGCGCAACCTGCCATCGCGTCAACGGCAAGGGACCGCGCGTCGCGCCCGATCTGACCGACATCGGCGCGATTCGACAGGCGCCTGAGCTCCGGCAGAAGTTGAGTGATCCGAACATACTCGTCCGGCCCGCGAACCGGTTCGTCGACATCGTGACGAAGGCCGGCGCGAAGATCTCCGGCCGCCTCCTCAATCAGGACACGTTCACCGTTCAGCTCCTCGACTCCAACGAGCGCCTGGTCTCGTTGCCGAAGTCCGATCTGCAGGAGTTCACGTTCGCGAGAGTGTCTCCGATGCCGTCTTATCGCGACAAACTCAGCGTCGAGGAAGTGAACGACCTCGTGACCTATCTCGTTTCATTGAAGGGTCGCCCATGACCGCTCGTCATTTGGCATCGCCGGTCCTGAGCGCTGCGTTGGCGATCGTCGTCGCGGCAGGCGGTGCCGTTCAGGCACAGCAGCCGGTGTCGTTCGAGCGCATTCTCCGCGCGGATCAGGAGCCGCAGAACTGGCTCACCTACAACGGCAGCCTGTCCAGCCATCGGCATACGCTGCTCACGCAGATTACGCCCGCGAACGTGCGAAACCTCGAGCTGCAGTGGGTGTTCCAGACGCGCGGCCCCGCGGAAGCGACCGAGAAGTTCGAAGCCACGCCGCTCGTCGTCGACGGCGTGATGTACACCGTGCTGGCGCCCAATCATGTCGTCGCGCTCGACGCTGCGACCGGGCGCATGTTCTGGATGTACTCGCCGCGGTTGTCGCCGGCCGCGCGCGTCTGCTGCGGCCGCGTGAACCGCGGGCTCGCGATTCTGGGCGAGACGCTGTTCATGGGCACCATCGACGGACACCTGATCGCCCTCGACGCGAAGAACGGCAAGCCGATCTGGGACGTGGCGCTCTCGAAGCCGGAGCTCGGGTACTCATTCACGATGGCGCCGCTCATCGTGAAGGACAAAGTGATCATGGGCCCCGCCGGCGGCGAATACGGCATTCGCGGCTTCATCGCCGCGTTCGACGCGAAAACCGGCAGGGAAGTCTGGCGCTTCAACACGGTCCCCGCACCGGGTGAGCCGGGAAGCGAGACATGGCCGGCCGGCAGCAACGCCTGGGAGCACGGTGGCGGATCGATCTGGGTGACCGGTTCTTACGATCCCGCTCTGAACCTGATGTACTTCGGCACAGGCAATCCCGGCCCGGACTGGAACGCCGATCCGCGGCCCGGCAACAACCTCTACACCGATTCGGTGGTCGCTTTGGATCCCGACACCGGCCGCTTGAAATGGCATTATCAGTTCACCCCGCACGACGAGTTCGATTACGACGCCACGCAGGTGCCCGTGCTGGCCGATCTGCAGTGGAAGGGAAATCTCCGCAAGGTGATGCTGTGGGCGAATCGGAACGGGTACTGGTACGTGCTCGATCGCGTCACCGGCGAGTTCCTGCAGGGTAAACCATTCGTGAGGGTGAACTGGGCGGAAGGGATCGACGACAAGGGCGTGCCGAAGCGCATGTTGAACGCGACGCCGGAAGGGACGCTCGTCTATCCGAACAACCAGGGCGCGACCAACTGGTATTCGCCGTCGTACAGTCCGCGCACGGGACTCTTCTACATTCCGACCTGGATGGACACCTATTCGACCTACACGAAAGGGCCGGTGGAGTACAAGGAAGGGAATCAGTACACCGGACGCTTTCCGACGATGACCGTGCCGGCGCTGCGGACGGGCCCGGGCGCCATCAACACGCGCACGCCGCAGGAAGGCTACGGCGCCATCCAGGCGTTCGATCCCAAGAGCGGCGAGCTGAAGTGGCAGTTCAAGATGGCCGACGTCACCGACTCGGGCCTCCTCAGCACGGCGACGGATCTGATCTTCGCGGGCGGACGGGAGGGTTACTTCTTCGCGCTCGATGCGCGCACGGGCACGCAGCTGTGGAAGGGGAACGTCGGCGGACAGGTTTCAGCGGGTCCGATGTCGTACGCGGTGAACGGACGGCAGTACGTCGCGATCGCGGCCGGCAGCGTGCTGTTCGTGTACACGCTGCGGCAGTAAAGCACTAGCTCAACCTCGTAACGCGCTTGCCAGCCGGAACCCGCTGCCGGCGAGGCGAGCGGAGGATCGGCGAACCGGCCGCCTTCGCGCGGCGCGCTTGGTGTGCCTCGCCGTAGATCGATTGGATTCGCGGGCGAGCGTAGGCGGGAAAAACGAATCTCTCTCCGATGAATCGCCGGGAAGCGCTCAAAGCACTACTGATCGCTGTGACTCCGTCACGGGCTCTCGCGGCGACGCCATCCGTGTCCACGCTCATCGGCACCGGAGCGCCCGGATACTCGGATCAGCAAGTCAACAATCCCTACGGTCTCGTCATCGGACCCGATCGCGCGCTCTACTTCTGTGACCTCGACAATCAACGGATCCGGCGACTCGATCTGCGAACGCACCGGACGACCACAATTGCCGGCAACGGTCAGAAAGCGTACAGCGGTGACGGCGGGCCGGCGATCGCTGCGTCGTTGAACATGCCGCACGAAATCCAATTCGATTCCGCCGGGAACCTGTACATCGCCGAACGCGACAATCATGTCGTTCGGAAGGTTGAGGCAAAGACGGGGGTCATCTCCACGCTCGCTGGGACCGGAGCTCCCGGATTCTCGGGTGATGGCGGACCGGCGACGCGGGCGCAGCTTCGTCAACCTCACAGCATCGCCGTCGATCCCCAGGGCAGGCTGCTCATCTGCGATATCGGCAACCACCGTATTCGACACGTGGACTTGTCCACCGGCACGATCGAGACTTTTGGCGGCACCGGCGAGCGTCAGCCAACGCCCGATGGCGCTCCAGTGAAAGGCACGCCACTCAATGGGCCGCGCACGATCGCGTTCGATCGTGAAGGCCACCTCTATCTCGCGCTTCGCGAGGGCAACGCGATCTACCGCGTCATGCCGAAGACCATGACGATTCACCATCTGGCGGGTACCGGAGAGCAAGGCTATTCAGGCGATGGTGGACCGGCGCGCTCGGCGAAGCTGGCGGGTCCCAAGGGGCTCGCGTACGCACGCGGCACGCTGTACGTGGCCGACACGGAAAACCACGTCGTTCGCCGCATCGAGCTCGCGACCGGCATCATCACCACCGCGCTCGGCACCGGTCAGCGCGGGGACGGCCCGGAGCCGGATCCGCTCCGCTGCGCGCTCTCACGTCCGCACGGCGTGCTCGTTGACGCCGCCGGTGTCCTCTTTGTGGCGGACAGCGAGGCCCACCGCATTCGACGTGTTCGTTAAACTCGTTTTCTGCTTAGTGTCGTGGATCCGTCCTTTGTTCTTGGGCCTTGGTCCGTCTCTTCGTCCTGCGTCCTGAGTCCGCCGTGCACCATACCAATGCGCAAACGCGGTATTTTGTTTTTCGGTTCTGTATAACGCAGACTCACGGGCGACCAGCGTGAGGAACACGGATCCGTCAGCGAGTGCACCGGTCGAGAGACGTCGTTCGGCGCCGCGGGAACGTCGCGCGGAAAACCGCGGCCTCCGACAGGACCTGACGATGCCCGCGGCGATTCAGCTGACACGATCGCACGTCCTCAAACACAGAACAACCAGCTGATTCGAACCGCCGGTGCGGCAATTACGATCGCCGCGGCCGGTGGCCTGCGGCTCGCGGTT
>WNFV01000986.1_pt1 | contig 60764 bp, 58 predicted proteins | sample 5400101 | NCBI WGS metagenome assembly WNFV01 (sample SAMN13153361, study PRJNA577476) | soil metagenome | isolation source: 115 cm soil or saprolite under grassland replicate 1 | place: USA:California | collected 2016-06-15
GGTGGCATGGGGAAGCTGGCGTTGGTGATGGCGAGGAGGTTGTAGAGCGGCGTCGCGGCCCTTACGGCGTACGGGTGTCGCCAGTCGAGGGTGGAGGGATCCACGTACCCGGTTTGTGGTGGGGCGGGGGCGGGTGACGGGCTCGGCTTGCCCTTGGCGCCGGGTGGGGTTGGGCCACCTGGCATGGCGTCGAGCTTTCGCATCGCAGCGACGGCCTTGTGTCGTGCCTTGATGAGGTCGTCGACGGCGGCTTCGTTGACGGCGGTGACCCGAGCGAACTCCTGCATCCACTTCAACTGCTGGTCGAGCTTCTCCAGCGCGGCTTCGCCGCCCTTGGCCTTCCAATCCGGACGCAGTTTCGCGATGACCACGTGCAGCGTACCGACGCGCTCGTGTAGCCGGCGCTTCAGATCGGCCAGGTAGTTCGAGGCAGCCTGGAGATCGTCGCCGACGATCTGGAACACGGCGTCACGTAACTGCCCGTACGTATAGCCGGAGAGATCGAGGTTGTCGGCGCCGCCGCCCTCAAAGTCACCCATAGCGGTGCCGGTCAGAAGTCGTTGACGGAGCCGGACTTGCCTTTGGGCGGCGCCGACATGGCCTTGGTGATGGCGGCGAGCGCGGCGGCCGAGTGGTGGTCCGTCTCGCCGTAGGTCTTCACCGCTTTGGCTACGGCGTCGGCGTACTGGTTGTTGAGGCGCTCGATCCGGCCCACGATCTGGCTGGCCTGGTGCGCGAAGTCGCGGTAGGTGCTGTCGAATCCGGCCGCGGGCGGGAAGGTGAAACAGCTGCTGATCGTCACGGACTCCTGTTCCTCGGACCAGTCAGACAGGCCCTCCAACGTACGCAGCTCAGCCGCACATCCGCCCAGAGTGTCGATGTTGACGTGGACACTGGACCCCTCGTTCGGAGGCCGCTCGACAGCCATGATCCCCCGCACCCTTTCCCCGTAACCCTGTGTAACGCTCCACATAGCAATGCGCGGCTGCATTCTCGCCTAGGATCACCCGGTCCTGTCAATGCCGGATTTTTCGCCCGTTCGGAATCTGTGGATAACCGCATGACGGGGTGGTGCGGCGCCGGCTGGAATCCGCTGTCTCAGCACGGTGCGTCATGAATCGGAGAGCAGGCCCTTCGCGACACGGGTGATCTGGACTTCGTTGCTGCCGGCGTAGATCATCAGCGACTTGGCGTCCCGGGCCAACTGCTCGACCCGGTACTCCGACATGTACCCGTTCCCCCCGAACAGCTGTACGGCATCCATCGCGACCTCCGTCGCGACCTCCGACGAATACCACTTGATCGCGGAGGCTTCCGCCAGCGACGGCGGCTTCCCCGCACGCCCCTTCTCGACGGCCTGGAACACCATGTTCTGTACGTTGATCCGCGCCACCTCCATCTTGGCCAGCTTCAACTGGATCAACTGGAAGTCGGCGATCGGCTTACCCCACAACTCGCGGGTCTTGGCGTAGTCGACGCACAGCCGCAGGCACTCGTTGATGATGCCGAGCGACATCACCGCGACACCCACCCGCTCGACCACGAATCCCTCGCGGGCGCTCTCCCGCCCGTCGCCGCCGTCATGCTCCTCGGTCTCGCCGAGCAGCCGGTCGCGGCCGAGCCTGACATTGTCGAAGAACAGCTCCCCGGTCGGCGAGGAGTGCATGCCCATCTTGCGCATCGGCTTCGACCGGGTCAGACCTTCCATACCCTTCTCGAGTACGAACAGCAGCACCTTCCGGTCCCGCGGCGGGGTGCCGTCACGCTCGTCGAGCTTGGCGTACACCACGATCGTGTCGGCGTACGGGCCGTTGGTGATGAAGGTCTTCTGTCCGTTGAGGACGTAGTCCTCGCCGTCGCGGCGGACGTACGTCTTCATGCCGCCGAACGCGTCGGAGCCGGAGTCGGGCTCGGTGAGCGCCCAGGCGGCGACCTTCTCGAAGGTGACCAGCGGGGGGAGCCAGCGTTCCTTCTGGGCCAGGGTGCCCCGGGCCATGATCGTCGCGGCGCCGAGGCCGAGGCTGACCCCGATGGTGCCGATCATGCCGAGGCTGACGCCGGCCAGCTCGCTGGCCAGGATCAGCCCCATGGTCCCCTGACCGCCGCCGAACCCGAACCCACCGCCGGCCTTACGCTCCTGCGTGACCTCGCCGGCCGCCTTCGCCGCCTCCCGCGCCCGCTCCTTGTCCAGCAGCTTCGTCAACGACTCGCTGGCCAGCGCGTCGATGCCGAACGAGGCGAACAACTTCCGGATGATGTCGTACGGCGGCAGGTCACCGTGTTCCAGATCGTCGATGTGGGGGCGTACCTCTTTGTCGATGAACTCGCGGATCGCGCCGCGTACGAGTTCGTCGGTTTCGGACCACTCGATCATGACCATTCCCCCAGGCGCTGTTCGATCTCGGCGATTGTCCACGGCTTGTCGGTCTCCGTGGTCTTCGCGACGCTCCAGCCGGCCAGCTCCTGGATCGAGCCGCCCTGGACGGCGTACACCTTCCCGGTGATCGGGCACGACTCCGTCGCCAGGTACGCCACCAGCGGCGAGATCTGGGCCGGGCTGAACAGATCCAACTCGCCCTCCGGGACCTCCTGCGCGAAGATCGCCCCCATCCCCGGAGTGGCCAGCGTCAACCGGGTACGGGCGATCGGCGCGATCGCGTTGACGCGTACCCCGTAACGCTCCAACTCGGCGGCGGCAACCAGCGTGAGAGCCGCGATCCCCGCCTTGGCCGCGCCGTAGTTGGCCTGGCCCGCATTCGGCAGTGTGGTGCCGGAGGCCGACGCGGTATTGACCACCGCGCCGCTCACGGTCTCCCCCGCCTTCGCCCTTTCCTTCCAGTACGCCGCCGCGTGGTGCAGCGGCGCGAAGTGCCCCTTGAGGTGCACGTTGATCACGGCGTCCCACTGGGCTTCCTCGAGCCCGGCGACGAAGCCGTCCCGCAGGATTCCCGCGTTGTTGACCAGCACGTCCAGCCGCCCGTACGACGACACGGCCTGGTCGATCAGCGCGCGGGCGCCGTCCCAGGTGGCGACGTTGGCGGTGTTGGCGACCGCTGTGCCGCCGGCCGCGGTGATCTCGTCGGCGACGTCCTGCGCGGGGCCGGCGTCGGAGCCGGAGCCGTCGTTGGCGCCGCCCAGGTCGTTGACCACGACGCTGGCACCCTCGCTGGCGAACAGCAACGCGTGCTCCCGCCCGATGCCGCGCCCGGCTCCGGTGACGACAGCGACCCGTCCATCCAGTGCACCCATGTAACTCAGTCCTCGTCTCTCAGTCAACGCCGGCCGACTCGGGCCGGGAACAGCCGAATCAGCCCGCGATCTGAGCCAGGCCGTCCTTGATCACGACGCTCTCGCCCGCAGTGGTTTCGAATTGGTACGCGCCTCCGTCGCGCCGCCAGATCTCCGTCGACAGGTCCTGGCCAGGCAGCACCGGCTTGGCGAAGCGCACGGCGAGCCGCTTGAGGCGGGCCACATCGGAGCCGGCCACCTCGGTGAGCACCGCCCACGAGGTGAACGCCATGGTGCACAGGCCGTGCGCGATGATCCCCGGCAGACCGGCGTCCTTCGCGACGTCCTCGTCCAGGTGGATCGGCATCGGATCGCCGGCCGCGGGACCGTACCGGAAGGTCTGGTCCTCGTCGACGTGCTGCGCGACCTTGGCCACCGGTGCCTGCCCCCGCAGCGACTCGTCGAACTTGTGCCCAGGCGCGAGTTCACCTTCGGCGGGGCCGGTGTCGAAACCCCGTACGAAGACCGTCACGTACTGCTCGTTGACCACGTCACCCGCCTCGTCACGGGATTCGAGGTGGATCGCCAGGCGGCTGCCGTTGGGCAGGCCTTCGTACCCGATGGCTCTGGCTCTGGAGACCAGGACGTCGCCGGGCCGGATCGGGCGGTGGAACCGGAAGTCCTGCTCGCCGTGCACGATCCTGCCGAACATCGACAGCGGTACGACCTCGATCGCCGGCTCCATCAGCGACTGGAACACCGGCACGATCGCGAACACCGGCGGCGCCACGTCGCCCGCGAGGTGGGCGGGAATCGGGTCGTTGGTCGCCTCGGCGTACCCGATGATCCGGTCCCGGGTGACCTCGAAGCGGGACTCGTCGGTCCACGTGCCGAGGCCGCTGGGGTCGAACTTCTCGCCGGACATCAGCTGACCAGTGCCTTGAACTTCTCGAGCGAGGTCTCCAGCTCCTGCTGGCCCTGCTTCTCGATCGCCTTGCCGAGTGCGCCGACGATCATCTGGCCGGCGAACTCGGTGGCGAGCTGGAACGTGGACCCTTCGCCGGCCGGCTCGACGGAGATCTCGATGGCGACCTTCACGCCGGCCATGCCGGTGCCGGAGATGGAGACCTTGTGCGGCGGCTGGTAGTCGTCCACGGTCCAGGTGATGGTGTTGGGCATGCCCATCATCGAGACGACCTCGGTGACCTGGGCGCCGGTGCTGAACTCGGCCGGTACGTCGCCCTTCCACTTCACGTGCAGCGTCAACCAGTTCTCGAACTCGTGCGGGTTGGACGCGAGTTCCCATACCTTCTCCGGGGCGGCGGGCAACTCGACGGAGGCGGTGATCCGACCCATGACAAGGACTCCTTCGGTTAGCGGTTGGCTCGTTGGTACGCGGTGACCACGGCGGTGCCGCCGAGGCCGATGTTGTGCTGCAGTGCCGCAGTCACTCCGGAAACCTGACGTTTGTCGGCCTGGCCGCGCAGTTGCCAGGTCAACTCGGAGCACTGGGCGAGCCCGGTGGCGCCGAGCGGGTGGCCCTTGGAGATCAGCCCGCCGGACGGGTTGACCACCCACCTGCCGCCGTACGTGGTCTGGGCGTTGTCGATCAACTTGCCGGCTTCACCTTCGCCGCAGAGGCCGAGCGCCTCGTAGAGCAGCAGTTCGTTGGCGGAGAAGCAGTCGTGCAGCTCGATCACCTGGAAGTCCTCGGGACCGAGGCCGGACTGCTGGTACACCGCGCGGGCGGCCTGGACGTTCATGTCGTACCCGATGATGTTCTTGGCGCTGCCGTCGAAGGTGGACCGGAAGTCCGTGGTGAGCGCCTGGCCGACGATCTCGACGGCCTGGTCGGCGAGGCCGTGCTCGTCGACGAACCGCTCGCTCGCCAGCACGGCCGCGCCGGAGCCGTCCGAGGTGGGCGAGCACTGCAGCTTGGTCAGCGGCGCGTAGATCTCCCGCGAGGCCTTGATCTCGTCCAGCGTGTACACGTCCTGGAACTGGGCGTACGGGTTGTCGGCGGAGTGGCGGTGGTTCTTCTCGCCGATCTTGGCGAAGTGGTCGGCGGTGGTGCCGTACCGCTCCATGTGCTCGCGGCCGGCGGCGCCGAACATCCACGGGGCCGGCGGGAACGCCACCTCGGAGATCTCGGCCAGCGCCTGGATGTGGTTCATCATCGGCTGCTCGCGGTCGTCGTACGTGGCGGACAGCGAGCCGGGCTGCATCTTCTCGAAGCCGAGCGCGAGCGTGACGTCGGCGATTCCGCCGCGGATCGCCTGGGCCGCGAGGTAGAGCGCCGACGAGCCGGTGGAGCAGTTGCTGTTCACGTTGAAGACCGGGATCCCGGTCATGCCCAGCTCGTACACGGCGCGGTGGCCGGAGGTGGATTCGCCGTAGACGAACCCGACGTACGCCTGCTCGACGGTCTCGTAGTCGATACCGGCATCCCGCAGCGCCGCGGTGCCGGATTCGCGGGCCATCTGCGGGTAGTCCCAGTCTTCGCGGCGGCCGGGCTTTTCGAACTTCGTCATCCCGACGCCGATGACATACACCCTGTTGGTCACAGCCCCTCCTCGGCTTGTCCCCCAGAAGCTAACATACATACAGGCCTGCATGTAAATGTCGGGAATCGGCGACCCAGGCCACTCCGCGTACCCACAAAAAGCGCCGAAACCGGGCTGAGCCGGATGCATCGCAGGAAGTTCTGGTCATTCCCGGCCAAGCCCTTTACTTTCCTGAGTACGAGTTCGTTACCGCCTGGTAACCGGAGGTGCCGATGCCAGACTTCCTCACCCGCGTACGGGACACGGTCAACCGGGTGCCGGTGGTGCTGGAGAGCGTGCACGTGCTGCAGCAGGCCGGCCTGGCACGGCTCAGCCGCCCCGACGAGCTGCTCCAGTCGCTCGTCGTGGTCCGCAAACTCGGCCCCTTCGCCGGCGCGGTCAAGGTCGCGGCCCGGCGGGATCCCGAGGCGCTCGGGCTGGTGGACGAACGGGGTGAGCTGACCTTCGCCCAGCTCGACCGGCGGTCCAACGCGCTCGCCCGGGCCTGGCGCCAGGCGGGCCGCGGTGAGGGAGACGTGATCGGGCTGCTCTGCCGCGACCACCGCGGGCTGATGGACTCGATGTTCGCCTGCGCCAAGATCGGCGCCCGGGCGGTGCTGCTCAACACCGGCTTCGCCGGTCGCCAACTCGCCGACGTGGCGGCCCGGGAAGAGATCGCCGCGGTGGTGTACGACCAGGAGTTCTCGCAGGTCGTGGCCTCGTTACCCGACTCCGTGGCCCGATACGTGGCGTGGACCGACGCCTTCGACGCGGCCGGCGCGCCCACGCTGGACCAGTTGATCGAGACCACCGAGGACTCCGACCCGCCCAGCCCCCGTACGGCCGGCGGGATCGTGCTGCTCACCAGTGGCACCACCGGCACCCCGAAGGGCGCGCCGCGGCAGGTGAAGTCACCGCTGGCCGCGGCCGAATTCCTGGACCGGGTGCCGTACCGGCGCAACGAGGCGACGGTGATCGCCGCGCCGCTGTTCCACGGCACCGGGCTGTCGCAGTTCGTACTGACCCTGGCGTTGGCGTCGACCACGGTGATGACGCGGCGGTTCGACCCGGAGCGGACCCTGTCGCTGATCGAGAAGTACCGGTGCACCGGGTTGGTGCTGGTCCCGACGATGCTGCAGCGGATCCTGGATCTGGGCGACGACGTACTCGGGAAATACGACACGTCCTCGCTGCGGATCCTGTTCACCGCCGGCGCGGCGCTCTCCCCCGAGGTCGGCAACCGGGCGATGAAGTCCTTCGGCGACGTGATCTACAACCTGTACGGCTCGACCGAGGTCGCCGTCGCCACGGTCGCCACCCCCGAGGACTGGCGCCGCGCCCCCGGCACCGTCGGCAGGTCGCCGGTCGGCTGCCGGGTCCGCCTCTACGACGCCGCTGGCCGCGAGATCACCAGGCCGGGCGAGCAGGGGCGGGTGTTCGTGGCCAGCGGACTGAAGTTCGGCGGCTACACCGGCGGCGGGTCCAAAGAGGAGATCGACGGACTGCTCAACACCGGCGACGTCGGCCACTTCGACACCGACGGGCTGCTGTTCATCGACGGCCGGTCCGACGACATGATCGTCTCCGGCGGCGAGAACGTCTATCCCGTCGAGGTCGAGAACCTGCTGGTCGAGCACGACAAGATCAACGACGCCGCGGTGGTCGGCGTACCCGATCCCGACTTCGGCCAGCGACTCAAGGCCTTCGTGGTGCTCGAGCCGGGCATGACGTTGCCGGAGGAAGAGGTAAGGGCTTTCGTCAAAGGCCAGCTTGCCCGGTACAAAGTGCCACGCGAAGTGGCGTACCTCGATGAACTACCCCGAAACCCAACCGGTAAGTTGCTGCGCCACAAGCTCAAATAGCTGGAGCGCGGTACGGGGGGCCGAAACAGCCTGAGGGTGGAGCTGCGATGGCTGATTTCATGTCCCGGGTACGGCAGACCATAAGCCGCTCGCCGGTGTTGTTCGAGTCGGTGGAGGTGCTGTATCGGGCTGGCCTGGTGCGACCGGGCCGCCCCGACGAGGCGGTGCAGGCGATGCTGGCCATGCGCCGGTACGGTCCGTTCGCCGGCTCCGTACGGATCTCCGCACGGCGGGATCCCAACGCGATCGGCCTGGTCGACGAGATCGGCGCGCTGACGTTCAGCCAGCTCGACCGCCGGTCCAACGCCCTCGTACGGGCCTGGCGCTCGCACGGCATCGGCTCCGGCGACGTGGTCGGACTGCTCTGCCGCAACCACCGCGGCTTCCTCGACACCGTCATCGCCTGCGCCAAGCTCGGCGCCGAGGTGGTGCTGCTCAACACCGGATTCGGCGCCCGGCAACTGGCCCAGGTCGGAAACCGGGAAAGGATCTCAGTCCTGGTGTACGACCAGGAGTTCGCGCCGCTCGCGGCTGGGGCGCCGGCCACGGTGGCCCGGTATCTCGGCTGGGTCGACATGGCGTCCGCCGCCGACGTACCGACCCTGGAACGGCTGATCGCCGATCACGACGACTCCGACGTACCGGCGCCGCGTGCGCCGGGTCAGTGGGTGCTGCTCACCAGCGGCACCACCGGCACCCCGAAGGGCGCCCAACGGCAGGTACGTTCGCCGCTCGGCGCGGCGGAGTTCCTGGACCGGGTGCCGTACCGGGGGGACGAGGCGACGGTGATCGCCGCGCCGCTGTTCCACGGCACCGGCCTGTCTCAGTTGATCATGATGCTGGCGTTGGGGTCGACGACCGTACTGGCGCGGCGGTTCGACCCGGCGGGCACGCTGGCCCGCATCGCGCACTACCGCTGCACCGGCCTGGTCGCGATCCCGACCATGCTGCAACGCATCCTCGACCTGGGCGAACAGGTGCTCGCCAAGTACGACACCTCGTCGCTGCGGATCATCCTGTGCGCCGGCTCCGCCCTCTCCCCCGAGCTCGGCAACCGTGCGACCCGCGCCTTCGGCAACGTCCTCTACAACCTGTACGGCTCCACCGAAGTCTCCGTCGCCACGGTCGCCACCCCCGCCGACTGGCGGCGCGCCCCCGGCACCGTCGGCCGCCCCCCGGTCGGCTGCAAGGTCCGCCTCTACGACAACGACAACCAGTTGGTACGCAAGCCGTACCAGCGGGGGCGGATCTTCGTGGGCAGCGTCCTGACCGTGGGCGACCTCACCGGCGAGGACTCGGTCCCCGAGGGCGGCCCGCCGGACGGACACGGCGCCGTAGCCAGCCACCGTGCCGGCGCGAACCGCGGCGCCGGAGTCGCTGCCGGGGCGGGCCGTGCGGCCGCTGCCGGCCGCGGAATGACCGGCCGTGGCGACCGTGAGACCGCGGTAGACGGTGGGCGTGAGGCCGGACCAGGAGCCGGCGGCGGGCGAGGCGGTGCCGGCGGACGTGGCGCCGAGGCGGGGTCCGGGCGCGGCGCCCGCCCGGGGCCGGGCGACTCGGGGTTGGTCAGCACCGGGGACGTCGGGCACTTCGACTCCAACGGGCTGCTGTTCATCGACGGCCGCGCCGACGACATGATCATCTCGGGTGGCGAGAACGTCTACCCGGGCGAGGTGGAGAACCTGCTGGTGGAGCACCCGTACATCAACGAGGCGGCGGTGGTCGGCGTACCGGATCGGGACTTCGGGCAGCGGCTCAAGGCGTACGTGGTGATGGAGCGCGGCGCCTGGCTGCCACCCGAGGACATCCAGCTGTTCGTACGGACCCACCTGGCCCGCTTCAAGGTCCCCCGCGAGATCGCGTACGTCCCCGACCTTCCCCGCAACGCCACCGGCAAACTCCTCCGCCACCTCCTCCGATAGCCAAGGCATCTTGATGGCCGCTCTACGAGGCGTCATGATGTATGCATGCGCACCACACTGACACTGGACCCCGATGTCGTACGGCTGATCCAGGACGCCGTACATCGACAACGGCGGCCGACTAAGCAGGTGATCAACGACGCACTGCGCCGAGCGCTCGCGCCGCAGCCTCGCGGTGCCCGCAAGGAGTATCACCTGCTGCCGCACGAGTCGACCCTGCAACCAGGGTTGGACGTGGCCGGGTTCAACCGGCTGGCCGACGAGCTGGAGGATGATGCGATCCTCGAAAAGCTGCGGCGCGACTCGTGATCATCGTCGACGTCAACCTGTTGCTGTACGCCGTCTTCACCGCCTTCCCGCAGCACGAGAAGGCCCGTGCCTGGTGGGAGGCGACACTCAACGGGTCGGAGCCGGTCGGGCTCACGTCGCCCGCCATCTTCGGATTCCTTCGGATCGCCACGAACCGCCGGGCGTTCACCTCGCCGTTGTCGGTCGAAGTCGCAACCAGCTACGTACGGGATTGGCTGGACCAGCCCAACGTCACATTCCTGTCGGGCGGCGATCGGCACCTCGAGATCGCGTTCCGCCTCCTCGAATCGGTCGGCACAGGTGGCAATCTCACCACTGACGTTCAGATCGCGGCGCTAGCGATCGAGCACGACGCCATCGTGCACTCCAACGACACTGACTTCGGCCGGTTCGCAGGCGTACGGTCGGTCAACCCGTTGGCTTAGGCGAAGAGCTCGGGTGAGGTGGCGAGGGCGCGGAGGCGTTCGCGCGGGTCGGGCACCAGTTTGCGGGTGTTGAGGTCGAGCATCCCCGCCACACCGACCAGCTCGGCGACCCGGGTGCCGTCGAGCTTGTGGTACTCCTGCCGCAACCTGAAGGTCTTGCGGCTGCTCCACTCGAATGCGCAGGACACCTCCACCTCGTCGTTGGCGCGCAGCTCGCGGTGGTAGCGAATCGTCGCCTCCAACTGCACCGGCGCCACCCCGGACGCAGAAGGTGTCTGCCACGGGCCGAGCATGACATCCGGGTACGTCAAATCGCCTTCTCCAGCCCCGTGAGCGACGTCTCCAGGTGGCCGAGCAGCCGCTGCAGGTGCGGCACGCTACGGCGGCATCCGGTGAGCCCGAACTCGAGACTGTCCGCGTAGCTGGTGACCGTGATGTTCAGCGCCTGGCCTTCGTACGGGATGGAGAGCGGGTAGATGCCCTGCAGCCGGGCGCCGTTGAAGTAGAGCGGGCTGCGCGGGCCGGGCACATTCGAGATCAGGACGTTGAACGGCGGCGGCACGATGTTCAGCGCGCCGGGGATCGGGGTCAGCACCAGGGCGACGAGCGGGATCGCCGACAACGCCGTGATCTGCAGCGCGGACAGTCCGGCGTACAGCCGCTTGCCCCGCTTCATCGACGCGGTGATCTGTTCCAGCCGTACGCCGTCGTCGTCCTGGTCGGTGGCCAGGCTGCACAGGATCAGCCCTACCGCGTTGCCGCCGTCGGAGACGCCGGTCTTGCCGCGCAGCGACACCGGCACCGCCGCCACCAGCGGCCGGTCGGGCAGCGCGTCCAGCTCCGACAGGTACCGCCGCAGCGCCCCGCCGCACATCGCGAGCATCACGTCGTTCAGGGTGGCGCCGGTGGCCCGGCCCACCGCCTTGATCCGGTCCAGCGGCCAGCCCTGCGCGGCGAACCGGCGCGCCCCCGTGATCGGTACGTTGAGCATCGACCTCGGCGCCTGGAACGGCACGAGTGCGGCCTGCTCGCGCATCAGCTCGTTGGCCGCCTTGACCAGGACGGGGCCCAGGCCCACCAGGTCGCCGACGGCTCGTACCGCCGAGGTCAGGGTCTGCACCGGTGAGCTGCCACCGCCGCGACGGGACCGGGACGGGCGAGGCGCCCACGGCGGCGGCATGTCCCGTTCGCCGGGGTCCTGCGACAGGGCGCTCTGCATCAACCGCAGCGCCCCCACCCCGTCCAGCAGCGCATGGTGGATCTTCGAGTACGTGGCGAACCGGTTGCCTTCCAGCCCCTCGATGACGTGGAACTCCCACAGCGGACGGTGCCGGTCGAGCAGCGATCCGTGCAGCCGGGACGTCAGCTCCAGCAGCTCGCGTACCCGCCCCGGCCGGGCCAGCCCGGACAGCCGTAGGTGGTACTCCATGTCGAGGTCGTTGTCGTCGCTCCACATCCACTGGCCGAGACTGCTCACCGGGCCGGCCGGCTGGCGACGGAACAGCGACGAGACCTCGCCGTACTCCAGCATCTGGTGGTACATCTGGCCGACGTGATCCGGTCCGGCGCCCTCGGGCAGTTCGAACAGCGACAGCCCGCCGACATGCATCGGGTGCTCGCGGGATTCGCCGAGCAGGAACATCGAATCGGTGATCGGCATGATGGCCATCGGCGCGCCCCCTCTGCCCCCGAGTCGGTCCTCGACTCAGCGTGTCACACGCCACACTGTCTGCGCACTACCCCAGGATCATGAGGAGCTCCTCCACGCCGTCCTCGGCGGTTTCCGGCCCGCCTTCCCGCCGAAACCCACATTTTTCGAGTACGCGGATCGACCCGGCGTTGCCTACCGCGACGTGGGCGTACAGCGGGCGGGTGGGGATCCGCTGGAGCATCAGGCGCAGTGCCCGGGTGGCGATGCCGCGACCCCAGTGGGCACGGCCGACCCAGTAGCCGACCTCGCGCCGGCCGTCCGCCTCCCAGCTGCCGATGTCGCCGGCCACTTCGCCGTCGAGCTCGATCACCTGCGCGATCGCCGTCTCGTCGGCGCGGATCTTGCGCCAGTGCGCGAAGAACGCCTCGCGCTCCCGCGGTGGGAACGCGGCCATCTGGTGGGACTGCGGATCCTGCTGGAACTCGTACAGGGTCTCGAGGTCGGCGTCGGTCGGGTCGCGGAGTATCAGGTCAGCCACGCGGAGAGCTTCTCACCCGGCACCGACACTTCAGACCCAGTCGTCGTGGCGGGACCACGTGATCAGGTTGTCCAGTACGCCCGGCGTCGGCTCGGCCGCCTCGGTCGCCGCGTACGCGCCCCGGTAGAACAGCAGCGGCTCCTTGCCGGACGCGCCGTCCTTCGGCCGGCCGAGCGCGGTGACCCGGCCGATCACCACGTAGTGGTCGCCCGCCCGGTGCACCGCCTCCACCGAGCCGTCCGCCCACGCCAGTACGCCGTCCAGCACCGGGGCACCCGACGGCGCCGCGGTCCAGTCGACGGCGGCGAACTTGTCGACCCCCGAGGTGCCGAAGATCGTACTGACGTCGGCCTGGTCGTGGGCGAGGATGTTGACGCAGAAACGGCCGGCACGTTCGATCGCCGGCCACGTCATCGAGGTCACGCTCGGACAGAACAGCACCAGCGGCGGATCCAGCGACAGTGCGGCGAAAGCCTGGCAGGAGAAGCCGACCGGCGTACCGTCGTCGACCGCGGTGACCACCGTGACGCCGGTGCAGAAATACCCGAGCGTCTCACGGAATTCGTCCTGGTCGACCATTCCGCCGATCATAGGTCGCGCCAGCACGCCTCCGACCGCACCGACATTGCAACCCGGGTGCTACCTGCGGCGAGCCCTTGCTCGGCTTACCTGGGGTCAGCGCCTATCTCAGGGAGGCAGAGCGGATGACCAGAACCCGGGAGTCCACCGTCGGGCGGGGCTGGAACGCGCGGCGCGGCAGTTTCATGCCGGCGCTCAGGTCGTACTGCTTGAGCCAGCGGCCGGCGCCGGGGGCACGGCCGGCCGCCCAGCGGCGTACCACCGCGGTGTGCAACACGACGTCAGCCGCCACCAGGCGGGAGTGGCGTGACAGCAACGACCACAACAGCCCGCCCGAGATCGAGTACGGCGGATTCGCCACCACCCGGAACGGCCGGCCCGGCAGGCGCAGCCTCGCCGTGCAGGGCGGGACGGCCAAAGGCTTTTCTCGGTCGACCGGCGATTCCTCCGTCATAGACGTTGGTGTCGCGCGTCACAGCAGTGAAGATGTAGCCCTGCCCGACCAGATCGGGGGCGGGCAGGGACACCACAGGCCAACTGGCAATCGCAACGCAAGGGCTTGGTCGGTTAGTTGACACCCGTGCGGGGGAGCCCGGGACTTTCGGCACTACGGGTCTGACCGAACGGGCCCCAAGGTTGGGGCGATCGTTTGTCGCCCTTAGTGGACGATCCCGACACACTGTGTCGGGCAGGGGGTACTCAAATTATGCTGACTCGACTCGTGGCCGTCGATCGCCACACGCTGGCCCGACTCGGCCTGGCGTACGCGACCGCGGATGTCGAGGACATCGAGCTCGTGGGCGAAGCCGAGGACGCCGCCGATGCACGGCGGTTGGTAGCCGCGCTGCGACCCACAGTGGTCACAATCGACGCCGAACTGCCCGATGCGGACGGTGTCACCCTCGGCCAGGAACTCCGCGCCGCCCACCCAGGACTGGGTGTGGTGCTGCTCGCCGCCCACGACAACGGCCTGTTGCTGCGCGCTCTGCAGGCCGGCCTGTCGGCATTCGTCACGAAGACCGCCGCGACCAACGAGATCCTCGCCGCGATCCGGCACGCCAACGTCGCCGCCACCACGTTCACCGCACCCGGACTCGCCGCCGCCCTGACGGCACGCCGCCCCACGTCGGTGCTCAGCGCCCGGGAGAGCGAAGTCCTGCGGCTGCTCCGCGACGGATACACCGCCCCCCGGATCGCGATCACCCTCTCGGTCAGCGAGTCCACGGTCAAGACGTACATCGGTCGGCTGTACGAGAAGCTCGACGCCACCAACCGCGCGCAGGCCCTGATGGCCGCCGTACGCCGTGGCCTGCTCACCGACGCCGACCAGTCCCCCAACCCGCTGTCCGCCCAGGCCACCGCCTGACCCACTCTCCCCTCTCATGCCTGAAAGCCTGGGTGTCGTTGTCGACACCCAGGCTTTCAAGATCCCGGAGGGGGTCAGAGGTGCGTGAAGGTGGAGACCAGCCTGATCACGGCGGGGCCGAGCACGATGATGAACAGCGCCGGGAAGATGAAGAAGATCAATGGGAACAGGATCTTGATCGGCACCTTCTGAGCCTTCTCCTCGGCGCGCTGCCGGCGGCGGATCCGCATCTCCTTCGACTGCTCGCGCAGCACCTGGGCGATCGGGATACCCAACTCGCTCGCCTGCACCACCGCCGAGGTGAACGTACGCAGCTCCATGACTGCGGCACGGTCAGCCATCGACCGCAGCGCGTCCACCCGGGACTTGCCGAGCTGCATCTCCTGCAGCGCCCGGGCGGTCTCGCCGGCCAGCGGGCCCCGCGCGTTGCGGGCCACCTGGGCTAGCGCGGCGTCGAACCCGAGGCCTGCCTCCACACTGACCGTCAACATGTCAAGCACGTCCGCGATGGACCTGCGGACCTTATCCTGACGTCGCAACGCCGAGTTGTAGACCAGCAGGTCCGGCAGGAAGAACCCGATCGCTCCGGCCACCAGGGCCGTAATCAGACCGAGAAACACACCCCTGCCGAGCAGCATGATGACGCCGAAGATGGCGGCCAAGTAGACCATCGCCAGACCCTTGACCACGATGATCGAGTCGACGGTCCAGCCGCCGGCGTTGCCGGCCCGGTCGAGCCACCGCTGCAGCCGTTCCCGGCTGCCCACTGGCGTGAAGGCCCGCCCGACACCGCTCAGCCGGCGGGCGAACGGCAATGCGACCCGCTCGTGGAACGGCGTCTCGCGGTCGACCAGGCTACCGACCGAATACGTACGTTCCACGGCGGCGACCGTACGGCCCACCGCGACCCGGGCGCCGCCGCCGGCGAACAGGGCATACGCCCCGAGGCCGATCGCCACCGCCAGTGCGAGGACTCCGATCAACACAGTCATGACCTCAGACCTCCACCTTGACGAGTCGACTCATTACGAATGCACCGACGGCGATCAGCACGCCGGCCGCGACGAGCAACACAATGCCGAACAGGTTCGTCCACAGCATGGAGACGTACTCCCGCCGGAACGCGAACATGAACAGGAACATGCCGATCGGCAGCGCGATCAGGATGTACGCCGACAGCCGGCCCTCGGCCGACAGCCCCTGAACGTGGCGGCGCATCTGGCTGCGCTCCCGCATGGTGTCGACCGCGGTCTGCAGCACCTCGGCGAGGTTGCCGCCGACCTCTCGCTGGATCCGGATCGCCATCACGGCCCAGGACAGGTCGTCGCTGTCGGTACGGCTGACCACCCGGTCGAGCGCGTCCTCGAGATCGGCGCCCAGCCGGGCCTCGGCGAGCGCCCGGCCGAACTCGGTCGAGATCGGGTCGGTGGCTTCGCGGACCACGGCGGCGAGGGCCTGGCCCAGCGAGAAGCCGGAGCGCAGTGAGCCGATGACCAGCTGCAGTGCGTCGGGCAGGCCGTCCTCGAACCGGCGGGTCCGGAGCCGGGTACGGATCCTGCGGTAGCCCCAGGTGCCGGCCATACCGATCAGCAGGCCCAGCGGAATCCCCGCCCACCAGGGCAGGAGCAACCACATCACGGCGACGCTGGTGACCACCACGCAGATCTGCAGCAGCAGCCACTCGTTCGGCCGCACCGTCATGCCGGCGCGGTCGAGCTTGTGCACGGTCCGCTCTTCCTTGTTGGCCGCGCGGACCATCTGCGCGCTCCACTGCAGGGCGGTACGCGCCATGGTCCCCTGGACGTCGGACGGAGCCCGCGCCGGCTGGCCGGTGACGTACCGGTCGAACTGGGTGATCCGGCGCCGTGCCGGTGCACCGACCAGGACCTGCGAGCTGACGCTCCCCACGACCACGAAGATCAGTACGAAGACCACTCCGGCGATCGTCCACGGCAACCAACCCGGAAGCGTCGGCACCTGTACGGTCGGCAGCGCGGGCAACGCCCCCGCTTTGGCGAACCGTACCTGGACGGTGCCGCTCCACTTCGCGTCACCGAGCGAGACGTCGATCCGCATCGGGCCGCTACGGCCGGCCAACGAGTCGGGCACCGTGGCGGAAACCAGCAGCCGTGCGGTGAACGACCGGGCGGCCTCGCGGAATGCCTCCGCCAGCGCCGAGGTGTCGTTCGCGGGGATCAGCCGCCCGGCACTGGCCTTGACCAGCTTGGTCAGCGCCGACTTGTCGACCTTGGCGCCCAGGCCGACCACGTCGACCGGGATCCCGTCCTTGGCGAGCCTGGCCGTGGTCTTGGCCAACGAGGTTTTCGACACCGTGTCCCCTCCGTCGGAGAGCACCACGATGCGACGGTCACCGGACGGCATCAGGGCGACAGCGGCCTGGATCCCGTCGTACAGGGCGGTGTTGCCCCGGGCGGCGATCTGGTCCAGCGCAGCGGTGAAGGCGGCACGGTCGACGGTCGGCTCCACCAGCGTGGTCGGCTTGTTGGCAACCGTCACCAGGCCCAGCGCGACGTCCTCGGGGATCGCTCTGGCGTACTCGGTCGCGGCGCTGCGTGCGGCGGCTATGGCGTTGCCATCGGCCATCGACTGACTGGCATCGAAGACGACCACGACACTGCGCTGCTGCGCGGAGGACGGGCCCGACGATGGTGCCGCGGACGGCGTACTCCCGGTGGAGACCTTGGTGGGCAGGTCCTCGCCGAGCGCGCTGACCTTGACCGTCGCGTCGTCCAGCTTGGTGCCGGCCGGCAGGTCCGGCACGGCGATCGAGAAGCTGACGTTGCCGGGCACGGACTTGAAGCCGGAGACCTGCATCGCCGGTGCCGCGTACGCGGCGCCTGGCGCGACCAGGAAGACGGCCAGCCCGGTAAGGAGCAGTACCAGCCGCCTCATCGCTGCCGTCCCAGGAAACCGAACATGTCCAGCGGTACGGCGACCCCGGTCTGACTGAGCTTGTCCAGGAACTGCGGGCGCAGCCCGGTGGAGACCAGTCCACCGCGGTAGCGGCCGTGCTCGTCCTGCCCGGCCTTGTAGTCGAACACGAACAGGTCCTGCAGGGTGATGACATCGCCTTCCATGCCGGTCACCTCGGTGATGTGGGTGACCCGGCGGGTGCCGTCGCGCAGCCGTGACTGGTGCACGATCAGGTCGACCGCGGACGCGATCTGCTCCCGGATGGCGCGCACCGGCAGGTCCATGCCGGCCATCAGCACCATCGTCTCGAGTCGGGAGATCGAGTCCCGGGGGGAGTTCGAGTGCACCGTGGTCAGGGAACCGTCGTGGCCGGTGTTCATCGCCTGCAGCATGTCCAGCGCGGCGCCGTCACGTACCTCGCCGATGACGATCCGGTCGGGCCGCATCCGCAGCGCGTTGCGTACCAGGTCGCGGATGGTGACCTCGCCACGACCCTCGATGTTGCGGGGCCGCGACTCCAGCCGCAGCACGTGCTGCTGGTGCAGCTGCAACTCGGCGGCGTCCTCGATCGTCACGATCCGCTCGTCGTGCGGCAGGTAACCGGACAGTACGTTCAGCGTGGTCGTCTTGCCGGAGCCGGTGCCACCGGAGATCACCAGGTCGAGGCGGCCCCGGATGCAGGTCGACAGCAGCTCGGCCACCGGCCGGGTCATCGTGCCGAACGAGATCAGGTCGTCGGCGGTGAACGGGTCGGCGGCGAACTTACGTACGGTCAGGATCGACCCGTCGATCGCGATCGGCGGCACCACCGCGTTGACTCGGCTGCCGTCGGGGAGCCGGGCGTCGACCATCGGGCTCGATTCGTCGATCCGCCGGCCCATCCGGGTCACGATCCGGTCGATCACCCGTCGCAGATGGTTGTCGTCAACGAACTCCGCGTCCACCGGGTAGATCCGGCCGTACCGCTCCACGAAGATCTGGCTCGGCCCGTTCACCATGATTTCGGTGACGTCCGGGTCCCGCAGCAGCGGTTCGATCGGCCCGTGGCCGAGGATCTCGTCGGCGACCTCCCGGCCGATCCGCGCCCGGTCGCTGGCCGACAGCGGCAGCTCCTCCCGGGCCAGTACGTCCGCGATCGCGTCCTTCACCTTGGCGCTGAGCTCCGCCTCGTCCGCGGTCTCGTACAGCTGCGGGCCGAGCATCGTCAACAGCGCCTGGTGGACCCGCTTGCGCGCCTCGGCGAGCGGTCCGCGTACCTGCCGCTCCGCCAAAGCGTTAGACCCATTCGACGGTACGGGGTGCAGCACGGGCCGCGCCGTTTCGTACCCCGGTGTCGGGGTGCCAGGGACGGGGCCGGTGTTGCCGTTCGGCGGCGGGCCGGGCGTGGGGCCGGCAGCCCCGATCCGATCCGAGAGGCTCATCGGACCTCACCTTTCTGAGGGGTCGAGCGGCGGCGGCCGAGCAGGCCGCGCAGGCCATGACTTCCGGCCGCGGACGCGGGAGGGGCGGAGATCCGGCTGGCGGCCAGGGAACGGATCGCCTTGCTCGCCGGGTGGTTCGGGTTCTCGGTCATCAGCGGCACGCCGCGGTTGATCGACATCGGCACGTCGCGGCTGGACGGGATGTGCGCCGCGATCGGCACCCGTACGATCCGCTCGATGTCCGCGCCGGACAGGCCCACCTTCGCGTCGGCCCGGTTGAGCACCACCAGGCGGCGGTCGTCCGGGTAGTCGAGCAGGTCGAACATGTCCAGCGTGATCCGCAGGTTCTTCAACGCCGGGATGTCCGGCGTCGCCAGCAGCACGAACTGGTCCGACGCGTCGAGCGCGGCCAGGACGTGGTCGGTGAACTGCGGCGGCGTGTCGACGACGACGAAGTCGTACATCCGGCGGGCGATGTTGAGCAGCTCGCCCACCAGGCCGCGGCTCACGTGGTCGCCGTCGGTCGGCCGGGTCGGCGCGAGGAGCGCGTCCACCCCGGGTGCGTACGAGGTGACCAGTGAGGCCAACGCCGTGTCGTCGAGCTGACCGGCGCCGATCGCGTCCGCGACCGTACGCTCCGGCACCAGCTGCAGCATGATCGCCACGTCGCCGAACGCGAGGTCGAGGTCGATCACGCAGACCCGCTGCTGGCCGCCGGCGGCGAGCGCGATGGCGAGGTTGGTCGCCATCGTGGTCTTGCCGCAGCCGCCCTTCGCGGCGAACACGGTCACCACCCGGCCCTTCTTCGTCGGACCGGTCGGGCCCGCACCGGACAGTTGCCGGGAGATGTTCAGCGACTGCAGACAGGCGTTGCGTACGGCCGCGATGTCTCCGGCGTCGACCACGTCGCGTACGCCGGCCCGCATCGCCTCGCCGAGCACGGAGAGGTCCACGTTGCTGCGCATCAGCACCACACCCAGCGCCGGGCGCAGGACCCGCTGCTGGGCGGCGAAGTGCGCCGCCTCGGCGACCTCGGTGCCGGGGCCGAACAGCACCAGCATCTCGTCCGGCCGCTGCACCAGCGTGTTCACCAGGTCTTCCGGGGTCGCGACCGTGTGCAGGTCGCTGCCGAACAGCATGCCTATCTCTTGCGCGTGCCGCCGCAGCGGCTCATAGAGGATGGTCATGACGGCCTACTTAAAGAGCGACTTGTTGTCGACGCCGGCGCCGGACTTGACGCCAGAGGAATCCGTGACCAGGGCCAGGTAGAGCTCACCGGTCTGGATGGCGTGCACCAGCTTCTCGGCCTCCGCCTGGGTGACCGCGACGGTGACCAGCATCTTCGTGTTCTGGGCGGACCTGGAACGGGTGTCGGTGCCCGTCGTGGTCTTCTTGCCGTCGCTGGTCTCGGTGCCGTTCACGCCGTACGAGCCGACCGCGAGCACCTCCACCTTGGGCAGCAGGATCCGAGTCGCCTGGTCGTTGCCCTTGCTGGCGGCGGGCGTCCCGCCCGAGGCGGAGCCTCCGTCCTTGGCGTACGTGTCGAACACGGCGATGTTCGACCCGGCGCGTACGAACCCGGCGACCTCGGCGGGCACCTCGAGCTCCACGCTGACCGCGACCTTCCCGTCAGGGATGGCCAGGCCACCGGTGGACTTCGCCGCGTGCCCGAACATGCCGCGCAGCAACAGTTGGCTCTGCTGCACGTCGGCGGTCAGGACCAGGTCTTCCACGTCCTGGTCGAGCGCGGTGAGCGCCCCGCGGGGCACGGTCTCGGCGGGCATCTGCACCTGCTCGACCAGGTCGCGGTCGCGAACCTTTTCGGCGCTGGTGCCGGCCGAGATCCGCTCCTTGGCGACCAGAACGGTGACTGCTTTCTTCCCGGCCATCGCCCGCGAGTCGGCGGTGTTGATGTAACCGAGCACGAGCACGGTGCCGACAACGGCCAGCACGAATGCGATACCGAAGGCGATGACTCGACGAATCATTTCAAAACTTCCTTTTGGTACGGGGCGGACCGTGCGGTCAGCCGATCAAGGTGACGATCCGGGCCCCGAGATCAGGGCCACCGATCGGTCCGGGGACGGGGATCAGAGCTTGGGTGAAGAAGCCGTACAGGCAGCTCTCACTGGCGTTGCAGAGGTGCTTGCCCGAAAGCCACGACTTCTCGCGATTGCTGGGCAGTGAGTAGCCGGTGAGTACGAACGCGGCCATGCCCTTGATGTGGTAGGTGGTGTTGCTGCCGGTGCCGAGCACCCCGTCGTAGACCGGGATGAACAGCACGCGCGGATTGTTGTAGTAGTCCTCGAGCAGGTCCTGGCAGGTGCCGCTCGCCGAGTTGCCGGTGTTGCCACCGACGGTGCCGTCGTCGCCGACCAACGCCTCGCACGGCCCGCCTTCTTCGTCCAGCCAGCCGAAGCCACCGGGCTTGTCCCAACCTGACGGTCCGGCCGGGCAGGTCTTCGCCTTGGCGGTCGAGTGCAGATAGCTCGCCTTCTCGGCGCTGGTCGGCGGCAACGGGTTCGGCGGGTACGGCGGCGCAGCGGGGAATGTCGTACCGCCCCCCGTGAGGGCGTCCCACTCGCAGACCGAGATCGTGAGCGCGATCCCCTTGGCGGGTATCGGCGCTCCGAAGCTGGCCCGGGCGCACGCGGCGACCCGGGTGCCCGAGTACCCCTCGTTGCCGACCAGGGCCTGGGCGAAGGTCGGCGGCAACAGCGTGGAGCCGCCCGGCAACTCGGTCGACGTACGGACCTCGACGTATTCGCTGTCCGGCGGGTCGTTGAGGCAGGCGGTCAGGTTGTCCGCCGGGGCAGGGCAGGCCGGCAGCGCGCCGTTCATGTCGCCACAGATCGCGGAGACCCCGGAGGCGTTGTCCTTGGCGTTCTCGTCGGCATAGTGCGCCGCGATCGCGGCTGATCCACCTGCGCAGTTGGCGGGTTTCTCGGCGCAGAGCTTCGCCACGGCCATCGCGGCCGCGTCGGCGCCGCTCTGCAGTTCTTCGCGCTCCGCGTACAGCCGACCTACGTCGACGGCGAGCGCGGCCATTCCGAGCAGTACGCCGCCGGCGAGCAGGATCGCCACCAACGTGGCGACCGCGCCGCGGTCGGACTGGCCGGACTTGGCGGGCCAGCGCCTGATCAGCTGAAGCACGGCATGACTCCCTTGCCCCCCGGCCGCCTCCTGCACCCGAGCGTCCGGGTCTGAGCCGAGCGATTCAGCGCGAGCACCCTCGCGGGCAGCTTCGGTGAGCGTGATCTGGGCGTTGAGCATCCGCCCGAAGTCGATGATGCCGAAGACGATGAGCAGCAGAATCGGCAGCAGGAGCGCAAACTCGACCGCTGCGGCCCCGCGCTCCCGGGTCCGGGTACGGCGGGCCTTGGAACTGGGGGAGGTCATGGAAGCTCCAGGCTGCTGAAGAGATCGATGGTGGCGAGGCCGAGTGCGGTGACGGTGCCGACGATGACGGCGGCGATGAAGGCGGCCAGGATGGCGTACTCCACGGCGGTGGCACCCTGGTCGCGATGGTGCGGGCGCATGGCGCCTCCTCGTGGTCTGGTCTGGAGATGAGGGGGTCCCGGCCGTACGGGGGTACCGGCCGGGACCCGGCTCGTGACGGGCCGCGAGGCCCGGCAGACTTGCCTCAGCCGCCGATGGCGGTCAGCACGGTGTCGAAGATGGTGTCGAGCTGGACACCCAGCGCGGTGACCGTGACGACGATGACGGCGGCGATGAGCGCGACCATCAGGCCGTACTCCACTGCGGTGGCACCCTGCTCGCGACGGGTGCGGAGCGCCTGCAGCTTCGTGTTGATGCTCTTGAACATGAGGGAATACCTCCGGGTTGAGACTTCAACCGCCGAGGCACATCAGCCCCTGGCGGTTCTTGACAGCGAGGTAAGCCTGGCCGGATTCGGAGGCGGCGGCAGTTGGTCGTGCGGGTGGACCGATCTCCCGCCCGCGGCTGACATGTCCTCCGAACGCCCGACAAGCAGCGTCGTCCGGCTCAACCGTTCGACTGATCTGAAATGTCCCTCTATGGGCGCCAATCAGGCTGTGTTCACCGCATTCAGCGGCGATCACGATCAAGGTGAGGCCAACCACGCTGTCCTGCGCCTGACACACCACACTTGTCGGGTGCGCGACGTTTTGACCGACTCGCTACCCGCATCCGCCGAACGGCGTACCCCATTCGATACCGCCCCGACCGACCATGGCAAATGCGGGACGACACCGCGATCTCCTGACCGGCAATGAGAGTCAATACCTCTACTAGCCCACCGACCGGGATTCCAGGGTTCTCAGAATGGGAATCGATGCGATCTTTTCCGCGCTTAGGTCCTTCCACACAAGTCCGCGTGGTCGGCGCGGTGGACCGCATGAGATGACCTCATCCGGCGTGACAATGAGGTCGATGCTGAAGTCGTGATTTGTCTCCGGCAGGTCCTCGTCCACCACCTGGAGAGAGTGCACCGTCGTCACGATTGTCGTCTCCGGCCCGATCAGTCCTGCCTCTTGGAGCAGTGCTACCTCAATGTCCGAGTAGCCCGCGCCCTTTCCCAGCCTGGCGCCGTGCCGGTTGACCGCCACGCTGCCGCACACTATGAGATCGACCGGACGCATGTCGTTGACGCCGACCCGATCGGCGACGCGGGCCGCCGTCGCCTTAGTCGCTGCCTCTGCCGCTGGCACGGTCAGCGCGGCTGGATCGAGCCGGTAGAAAGGCTCTGCCTCGGCCAGCTTCGGCACGGCCATGTAGACCAACTTGCCGGCTTCGAGGGCTCTCACTCGTACGGGGAGTTGAGCGCTGTCAGGCACCGCCTTGACAACGCGCGCCGCACTCCACACAGGGAGTGAGGCAAGCCGGTCCGCTGCCTCATCGGCGCCGTAGAACGTTGGTATGCGGCCATGAACGCCGACCGGCGCGGCCTGTTCCTTCTCCAGCAGTGCCCACACGCGTTCTCGGATCGCCTGCTTGTCCTTGTCGATCTCTGACATGAGATGCCCGTCTCCTAGGCTGCCGCGACGAGCGACAGTAGACGGTCGTGCGCTTCTTGGACGACTGATAGATGGCGCCAAGGCTTCAGCTCTCGACCTACCGAGAAGATGACATTCAGCCCGCCACCACCGCGGGTTACCTCCGCGACATCCATGGCCAGGTGCAGCGCCGCTGCCGCCTCCTCAGGGTCGCCCTGCCTGGCGCAGGCCAGAGCGAGGTTTCCGAGGACGATCGCCTGAGACTTCGATCTGTCCGACAGGATCCTCGCAGTGTCGGAAAGAATCACATGCGCTCGCCGCGATTCGCGTAGAAAGAGGTAACACGAGCCGGCGACCCGGGCCTGTTGGGTGGATGAGAACAGATCGATCGCGGGGTCATTGTCCCGGACCTGCTCGAACTGCGATTCAGCACTATCGAGCGCCTGTTCGCACTCGTGCCGCTGACCCAGCATCGCGTGAGCCTCCGCAGTATGCAGGACAGCGAGGCCAGTCACGACCTGACTGGCGTGTCCGGAGACAGCCGCCGTTTGGGCCAACGCTTCAAGCCCTCGGTGCGGATTCTTCTCGCCGTAGAGTGCGACAAAGCCGGCGCGCATTCGGGCCAGACCTTCCGCCACTGGATCCCGAAGCTCGCGCGCGGCATTGACTGCCTGGCCGAGGTACCTTCGCGCCGTGTCATGGTCACGACGCTGGGAGGCGTCCCACACGAGCTGTCCCATCAGCGTCGCGGCCGATGCTTCGACTGCCAGCAGCTGACGGCGTACGTGGGTTCTGCCAGCCTGCGCTCGCAGGAACGCCGCCGCGCCAAGACACTCACCGGCACTCGCCAGCAACGATGTCGACGGAGAACGGTCGTACCGCATGTCAAGGTCCTCAACGCGCTCCCTCAGATGCGCGACCACGACCAGATCCACGCTGCGCGGGTTGCGCGCGACATAGTCCAGCCGGTCATCCGCCTCGGCCGTTCGCGGTTCGGGCGATGTGATCAACTCAGCCAACTCGTCGACGCTGGTCTGCAATGCGGCTGCGAGACGTGGGCGAAGGCATGGCTGTGGCTCGGTCTCCCCACGTTCCCAGCGCACCACTGTCGACCGGTCCACTTGCAGGCGCTCCGCAAGATCCTCCTGACTGAAGCCGACCGCCTTCCGGCGCTGGGCTAAACGCCGCCGCTTAACGGGCATTCTCCTGTCTCCCCGACCCACTCGAAGGACGACCCACCCTGAACATTCGTGCATCAGTTGTGCGCCAACAGCGCCCTGGCTCTCCACGATCACTCCCGGTTGTGTGGAGGTTACGACCGCGGCTCGCGGAGGACAACGGGAGGACAGTGCATGAACAGCTTCGACGACGCCATGCGACGCCAAGCCGAGTTGTTCGCGGCGATCCACCAGCCCGCCCGATGCCCGTGGTACCGCTGGGATCGCCGCTGCCGTGTCTGTGGAGAGCCCTGGCGCTGCAAGTACGCACGGTGGGCAGACGACTACTTCTCGGGCCGGAATCCCGACTGGTGGCCGGTGTGAACCAGCATCCGTGGATCTTCGGCGGGACGTACGGCGCCAACCCGCTTCGCGTACGAGAAGAACATCGACCACGGTGGTGGGAGCGGATCGCCCGTCGTTGCCGGTGTGGCGCGAGGCAGCCGTGTCCGGCAAGATCCTATGCCGAGGCCGTCCTCGACCATTTCGGATTCGAGAGCTCGCTGACATGGGATCTTGGATCTACAAAGGCTCAGGACCGTCAGCGCAGTTGCGGCAGGGCGATGATGGCGAGCCAGGTGCCGACGAGCATCGCGGGACCGAACGGCACCAGGGTCTTGCGGTCGACCCGCCGCATCAGCAGCAGCGCGAGGGCCACCACGCCGTTGAGCAGGAACGGCAGCATCGCCCCGATCAGCACCTCGCGCCACCCCAGCCACCCCAGAAACAGCCCGAGTACGCCGGCGAGCTTCACATCACCCAACCCGAGCTGCGCGCCAGGCAGCACCGCGAGGATCAGGTAGCCCCCGGACAACAGCGCCGCCGCGATCCCGGCGCGCAGCAACGACGACCACGCGTCCCCGGTCAACGCCAACCCGGCCAGCAGCACCGCCCCCACCACGAACCCCGGAATCACAAGCACATCCGGCAACCGGAGACAAGCAAGATCAACAGCCCCCAGGAGTACGCCGACCAGCCCCAACAACAAGTAGGGCACCAGCTCCCAGGCAAGTCCGAACCGCCAGCCGATCCCGGCGCACACCACCGCCGAGACCACCACCAGCAGCCACCACGGTGGACCGAGCCGGTGGCCGCAACTGTCGCATCTGGACAGCCCCAGCCAGGCCACGGGGGCCCCGCAGTTTTCGCAGTCGGCCCGCATGCCACCGTCTTCCGGCACCGAGAGCCGGTACGCCGGGCGTACCAGGAAGAAACCGAGAGCAGCCCCGACCAAGCCGCACAGTAAAGCGACCGTCATCCGCAGGACACTAGTCGGCGCCGAGGGCCACTGTGGCGAACCCGGCGAGCAGGTTGTGGAGCAGCCGGCGGATCGGTCCCCGCAGCTGCGCCGGATCCGTCCCGTAAAGATCCAGTACGGGGTCGATGCCGGGGGTGAACGGCGCCATCGACAGGTGCTGCAGCAGCATGATGACCATGGTGAGCAGTACGTCGATGTCCGCGTCGGAGCGCAGTTCGCCGCGCGCCCGGGCGTCCATCAGCATCGGGCCGAGCGCCTCGACGTAGATCCGGTGGATCGGGCCGCGCACCGCCGCGCGCGCAGCGGGGTCGAGCTCGAGGTTGGTCGCGATGGTGATGCCGCGCTCCAACGGGTGGCTGGCGAAGTAGTCGACCCAGCCGCAGAGTGCGTCGAGCAGGTGGTCGAAGAGGCTGCGCCCGGGCGGCCGCGGCAGCAGGTGCTGCAGGTCGCGGTAGACCCGCAGCCCGGCCTGCTCCGCCACGTACGCGTAGAAGTCGAACTTGTCGCCGAAGTACTGGAACAGCGAGCCTTTCGCCACCCCGGCCTCGCGGGCGATCACGTTGAGGCTGCCGCCGGAGTAGCCGGCGCGGCCGAACTCGGCGAGCGCCGCGTCGAGCACCCGCTGCCGCCGGGCCGGATCGAGGTTCTCCCACGTACGGGTCGGCACCGCCACCTCCGCCTTGACATTCCGGGCTGACCGCACGAATCATATATGACCAGGTGGTCACATCACCCCTGAGTCGCACGGGGCGTCGCCGACCGGAAGGGGCCAGCATGGAGAAGGTCTGCATCATCGGGGCCGGATCGTCGGGCATTGCGTCCTGCCAGGTCCTCTCCGAGCGCGGCATCCCGTACGACTGCTACGAGGCGGGCGCCGAGGTCGGCGGCAACTGGCGGTACCTGAACGACAACGAGATGTCCTCGGCGTACCGGTCGCTGCATATCAACACCTGCCGCGACGTCATGGAGTACGCCGCGTACCCGATGCCGAAGACCCTGCCGGACTTCCCGAGCCACTACCAGATCGCGGCGTACTTCGACGACTTCGTGGACCACTTCGGACTGCGGGAGACGATCACGTTCCGTACCGAGGTGACTCGCGTGGTCCCGAGCGATGGCGGCTGGGACGTGTCGGCGCGTAACCGCGACACCGGCGAGGAGACCACGAACCGCTACCGCGCCGTGCTGGTCGCCAACGGCCACCACTGGGACGCGCGCTGGCCCGAGCCGGCGTTCCCCGGCGCCGACGCGTTCACCGGCGAGCAGCAGCATTCCCACTTCTACAAGACGCCGGAGGCGTACCGGGGAAAGCGGGTCCTGGTGCTCGGCATCGGCAATTCCGCGGCCGATATCGCGGTCGAGACGTCGTACGTGTCCGACCGCACATTCCTCGCGATGCGCCGGGGCGCCCACGTGATTCCGAAATACCAGTTCGGAAAGCCGTTCGACAAACTGGTGAAGACGCCGATGGGGCGGCTGCCGTACAAGGTGCAGCAATTGTTCGGGCGGGCCGCACTGCGGATCGTACAAGGGAAGATGACCGATTACGGGCTGCCGCAGCCGGACCACAAACCGCTCGACGCGCACCCCACCATCTCCGGCGACCTGCTCAACCGGCTCGGCCACGGCGACATCACCGTGAAGCCCAATATCGAAAGTCTCGACGGCGACAAGGTGCACTTCGCCGACGGCACCGCCGAGCAGATCGACGCGATCATCTACTGCACCGGCTACAAGATCAGCTTCCCGTTCCTGGACGGAAACGTGGTCGCCGCCGCCGACAACAAGATCGCGTTGTACCGCCGAGTCGTGGACCCCGCGCATCCCGGGCTCTATTTCGTCGGGCTCGTACAACCGCTCGGCGCGATCATGCCGCTCGCCGAGGAACAGTCGAAATGGATCGCCGACCTGCTCGACGGCACCGCGAAACTGCCCACTCCAGCTCAGATGCGCCGCTCCATCGCCGACTACGACAAGAAGATCGCCAAACGGTACGTCGCCTCGAAGCGCCACACCATCCAGGTCGACTTCCGGGCGTACCTCACGGAGTTGCGTCGGGAGCGGAAGGCCGGCCGGCGGCGTACCAGATCAAACGCCTGAACCGGCTACGATCGCGCGATGGGTGCGATCCGGCCGTGGCACATCTTGGTCCTGCTGGTCTGTTTTGGACTACCTGTCGCCGTGGCGACCGTAGCCGTCGTGCTGCTGGCGACCAGGCGTAACCGCTAACGCCTGATGCAGGCGGCGACCGCCGCGGGGATGTCGTCGTGACCCGCCACCAGTTCGAGGGTCAGGCCGGCTGTGGCCGGCTGGTCCAACATTTCCACCAGCACTTCCGCGACGTCCTGACGACTCACCGAGCCCGGCTCCAGCGGCGGCGGCCCGAGTTTCACCAGCCCGGTGCCCGCGCCGTCGGTCAGCCGCCCGGGCCGCAGAATCGTCCACTGTAGATCGCGTTCCCGCAGGTCCTGCTCCGACTCCAGCTTCGCCTTGAGATAAACCCCGAACGCGTCGTCGGGCTTCAGCTTGTCGGCCCGCTCCAGCCCCATCGCACTGATCAGCAGATATCTGGGTACGCCGGCCCGCTCCGCCGCCGTCGCCAACAGCACGGCACCGTCCCGATCCATCGTCTGCTTGCGAGTGGCCCCACTCCCCGGACCGGCGCCCGCGGCGAAAACCACCGCGTCGCAGCCTTCGACGGCGACCGCCACCTCCTGCAGACCGGCCTGCTCGAGGTCGCACACCACCGGCTTCGCACCGACTTCTCGTACGTCCCCCGCGTGGTCCGGATTGCGGATCAGCCCGACAACCTGGTCCCCCCGTACGCTCAGCAGCCGCGTCAGTCGCTGCCCGATCTTCCCGTGCGCACCCGCGATCGCCACCCGCATGCCCAGACCCTAGCCGCTGAGCAGGGTGATCTCGGGCTGATGCGGGTGGGGAGGTTCACTTCAGCCACTACGAGCCACGCTTCCGCGACAACGAACGGCGCGTCCTGCGCGGCGAACGGGTGCGCCCCGAGCGGCTGCCAGGTCGTACTGCTAGAGGTCCACTGGCAGACCACCGCGTCGAAGCCTTCCTCAGTGTCCGGTCTTGACCCTAAATGGAGTACACCGGGTGCCCTGCAAATTCCAGGCGGCTGTGTCTTTTCGTCGGGCGGGCCAGCCCGACCGGGCCATACTGGCGCGGCCTCCCCGGCAGTACGCTCCGGAAACGCATTCCCGTTTGTTAGCCGCCGTGGCTGCCATTGGTGAGGGGGACCCCGGGCTCTCGCACGGCCGGGGAGGAACGCCATGACCAGACACAGCTTTGCTCGCGGAATTGCCGGTGCCGCTATGGTTGCGGCGCTGATCGGTGCCAATGTGACGTCAGCCGCGGGGGCGGCGCCGCCGGCGTGGCCGATGGGGGGTCAGAACCTCCAAAACACGCGCGCGAACCCGGTGCAGACAAAGGTGGGATCGGACAACGCCGGGTTGCTCGCGGTGAAATGGACGTACCACACGCATGGTGACGTCTCCGCTACGCCGGCTGTCGTGGGTGGCGCGGTCTACTTCCCGGACTGGGGTGGCTACCTCAACAAGGTCGACGCCGTCACGGGGGCGGAGATCTGGTCGAAGAAGCTGTCCGACTACGGCTACAACTCCTCAGCCGACCTCGTCGCCCGGACCAGTCCCGCGGTGGTCGGCGATGTCGTCTACATCGGCGACCAGGGCGGTGGCGGCGCGAACCCGCAGCCGGCCCGGCTGCTGGCCATCAACGCCACGACCGGCTCGCTGATCTGGACCACCGTGATCAACACCAACGTGTTCTCGATCATCACCCAGTCGCCGGTGGTGGAGAACGGCGTCGTGTACGTCGGTGCGGCCTCCGCCGAGGAGAACGCCGCGGCGTTCATCCCCGGGTACGTGTGCTGCACCTTCCGAGGCTCGTTCAGCGCGGTAGACGCGGCGACGGGACAGATCAGGTGGACGACCTACACCTTGCCGGACAACGGCGGCCAGCCGGGCGGGTACTCCGGGGCAGCGGTCTGGGGCAGCACCCCGGCCATCGATACCGCGTCGAACACCGTGTACGTCACGACCGGCAACAACTACGCGGTCCCGCAAGCGGTGAAGGACTGCCAGGACGCGGGCGGAACGCCCGCCGAGTGCCTGGACCCGAGCGACCACGTCGACGCGATCCTGGCGCTGGACAAGATCACCGGCGCGATCAGATGGGCGACCGGGGTGCAGGGGTTCGACGACTGGATCGTGTCGTGCATCCCCGGCATCGCGCCCAACCCGTGCCCGACCGCCACGCCGGGACCCGACTTCGACTTCGGCTCGGGCGCCAACCTGTTCCGCGTCAAGACCGGCAACGGCGGTACGCGGCTGCTGGTCGGCGCAGGCGCGAAGAGCGGCATCTACTGGGCGTTGGACGCGAGAACCGGCCAGATCGTCTGGAGCACCCAGGCCGGTCCCGGGTCCACCCTCGGCGGAATCGAGTGGGGAACCGCCACCGACGGCAAGCGCATCTACATCGCCGAGGCCAACGCGGCCTTCCTGCCGTACGACGGCGACCCGGCGCTGCCACCCACCGGCTCGTTCGCGGCGCTGGATCCCGCGAGCGGAGAAGTCCTGTGGCAGACCCCTGACCCGAGCGGCAGCTACGACCTCGGTGCCGTGTCCACCTCGAACGGTGTGGTCTACGCCGGCTCGATGAGCGGTCACATGTACGCCCTCGACGGCCGCAACGGCAGGGTGCTACGCGACATCGCCGGCGAGGGCTCGTCGAACGCGGGCCCCGCCATCGGCAACGACGGCACGATCTACTGGGGCAACGGATACGCGCGCTTCGGTCTCGGCACCGGCAGCCACACGTTCTACGCGCTGTCGCTGAAGGGGCGGTAGCCTCGGTGACCGCGCCGCCACCCGCGCGGCGCGGTCACCGGCGCTAGGGTCGGCGGCATGGTCGTTCACCGGCTCAGCCTGGAAGGGGCGCGGCGCATCGCGGTGCATGCGCAGATCCTGGACCTGCCGCGCCCGACCGACCTCGTCGACGTCGTCGACCGGCTCACGCTCCTGCAGATCGACCCGACCTCGGCCATCGCGCCGAGCGCCGATCTGGTCCTGTGGAGCCGCCTGGGCTCCAGCTACGACCCCGCTGACCTCGTCAAGGCGCTCGAGCACGACCGCACCCTCGTCGAGACCGTCGCCTACGTCCGGTCGCCGCGAGACGTGCCGGCCGTGATCGCCGAGGTCCGTGATGCGCAGATGTACGCCTCCACCGCCGCATGGCTCGAGACGAACGAGCCCTTCCGCCGCGACATCCTCGCGCTGCTGGAGAAGGAGGGCCCGCTGCTCTCGCGCGATATCCCCGACACGAGCGTCGAGCCGTGGCCGTCGTCGGGCTGGACCAACAACCGCAATATCACGAGGATGCTCGAGTCGCTCGCCCTCCGCGGGCACGTCGCGATCTCGGGACGCAAGGGCCGTCAGCGCTACTGGAACCTCCCCGAGCGCGTCTACCCGGCTGGCCTGCCCACCCTCGACCTCGACTCCGCCGTCAGGCACCGCAACGAGCGCCGGCTCGCGGCGCTCGGCATCGCCCGCTCCACCGGCCCGCAGATGCCGGGCGAGCCGCCCTACGTCGGCGACGCCGGTGAGGAGGCCGAGGTCGAAGGCGTCCCGGGCAGCTGGCGCGTCCACCCCGCATACGTCGGCCTGCCGTTCGAGGGGCGCACGGCGCTGCTCTCGCCGTTCGACCGGCTCATCCACGACCGCGTACGCGCCGAGCAGCTCTTCGGCTTCGAGTACGTCCTCGAGATGTACAAGCCCAAGGACAAGCGCCGCTGGGGCTACTTCGCCCTCCCCGTCCTCCACGGCGACCGGCTCGTCGGCAAGCTCGACGCGACCGCCGATCGCAAGACCGGCACGCTCGTCGTCAACGCGATCCACGAGGACGTCCGCTTCACCAAGGCGATGAAGGCCGCGGTTCACGCCGAGATCGACGACCTCGCTACGTGGCTCGGCCTCGAGGTCACCGCCGCCCGATCCTGAACGCACTCAGCTGCGATCTCGAGGTGCTTGACGGCCCTGGTTGCCCATCCTACAGTCGGGTTGAATCGTTTCATGCTCAGAGAAATGCCGGGACGGCAGACCGGAGAGGCGCCATGACAGAGATCGCTCCCGACGCGCAGGCGCGGGTGGCTCGAGGGCTGCGTGAGCTGCGGATCGAGACACCGTCCTGGGCGTACGGGAACTCGGGGACCAGGTTCAAGGTGTTCCCGCAGCGGGGTGTGCCGCGCAATCCGTACGAGAAGATCGACGACGCGGCTACGGTGCACCGGTTGACCGGCGCGGCGCCGAAGGTGGCGCTGCACATTCCCTGGGACCGGGTCGATGACTTCGCCGAGTTCGCCGGGTACGCGAAGGACCGGGGCGTCGCGCTCGGCACCATCAACTCCAACGTCTTCCAGGACAACGACTACATGCTCGGCAGCGTGACCAACCCGGACCCGGGGGTACGCCGCAAGGCGACCGACCACCTGCTCGAGTGCGTCGACATCATGGACGCCACCGGCTCGGCGGACCTGAAACTGTGGTTCTCCGACGGCACCAACTACCCAGGCCAGGACAACATCCGGGCGCGCCAGGACCGGCTCGCCGCCGCACTGCGGGAGACGTACGATCGGCTGTCCGGAGGCCAGCGGATGCTGTTGGAGTACAAGCTGTTCGAGCCGGCCTTCTACACCACCGACGTGCCGGACTGGGGTACCGCGTACGCGCACTGCCTGGAGCTGGGCCCGCGAGCAGAGGTGGTGATCGACACCGGCCACCACGCCCCGGGCACGAACATCGAGTTCATTGTGGCGTTCCTGCTGCGGGCGAAGAAGCTGGGCGGGTTCGACTTCAACAGCCGGTTCTACGCCGACGACGATCTGATGGTCGGCGCGGCGGACCCGTTCCAGCTGTTCCGGATCATGCACGAGTTGGTCGACGCGGACGCGCTCGCGCCGGAGGCGGGGATCGCGTTCATGCTCGACCAGTGCCACAACATCGAGCCGAAGCTCCCGGCGATCATCCGCTCCGTGATGAACGTCCAGGAGGCGACGGCGAAGGCGCTGCTGGTGGACGCCGGCGCGCTGGCCGCGGCGCAGCGGTCCGGCGACGTGCTGGGCGCGAACGCGGCGCTGATGGACGCGTACCACACCGATGTCCGTCCGCTGCTCGGCGAGTTGCGCGCAGACCTGGGCCTGGACCCGGATCCGATCGCGGCGTACCGCCGCTCCGGGTACGCCGAGAAGATCGCCGCCGAGCGGGTCGGTGGCGAGCAGGCCGGCTGGGGCGCCTGAATCCCACCGTGCCCGGTTCGCGGGCAGCCGTGGAGCCGCGCTGCCGTGTCGGCGGGTGAAGTGACGTCGCCTGCGCGGTGACCGCCTGACGCGGACTCCAGTGTGGACGGATCCAGCTGGATCGGCCGGGGCGACCGCTTGACACGGCGGCTGGTGTGGCCGGATCCGGCCGGATCGGCGGCGATCTCTTGACTGGCCCGAGGGGACTCCGAAGGCTGGGGCATTGATTCGTTTCAATCGATCGTGAGGAGCCGATCGTGAGGCGACTGCTGCTGACCCTGTTGTCCGCCGTCCTGCTGGTGCCGCTGCTGAGCGGGGCCGATGGAGCCGGCGCGGCCCCGCCGGGCGGACTCCGGGTGGCGGAGCTGCGCACCGAGTACGCCGTCAACCCGATCGGCCTCGACACCGCGCGGCCCCGGCTCAGCTGGGTGCTGGAGTCGTCCGAGCGGGCGGAGTCGCAAAAGGCGTACCAGGTGCGGATCGCGACCAGCCGGGACCGGCTCGTGGACGACGGCGAGGCCGACGTCTGGGACTCCGGGGTCGTCGCGTCGCACCGGTCGGTCAACGTCCGGTACGACGGTCCCGCCCTGAAGTCCGGCACCCGCTACTTCTGGGCGGTACGGGTCTGGGACGCCGACGGTGACGCGTCACCGTGGAGCGACCCCGCCTGGTGGGCGACCGCGCTGCTGGCACAGTCGGACTGGCAGGCGGAATGGATCGGCGCCCCGAGGCCGGAGCAGCCGCAGCCGCCGACGTTCTCCGGCGCCCGCTGGATCTGGTACCCGGAGGGGAGTCCGGCCCAGGACGCGCCCGCGGCCACCCGCTACTTCCGCCGCGCCGTGTCCGTGCCAGCGGACCGTACGCTCGCCAAGGCTGAACTGCTGATCACCGCCGACGACCAGTACGTGCTGTACGTCAACGGCGCCGAGGCGGGGCGGTCCAGCGGACAGCCGGACGCCTGGCGGCAGGCCGCCGTCGTGGACGTCACGAAGCTGCTCGACTCCGGCGCCAACACGTTCGCCGTCGCGGCCACGAACTCGGGCGGGCCCGCGTCGTGGATCGCCAAGCTCCGGCTCCAGTACGCCGACGGCGGCACCGCGGAAACCGTCACCGACGCATCCTGGAAGACCTCCCGGGAGGGCCCGTCCGGCTGGCAGCAACCCGGATACGACGACTCGGCGTGGATCGCCGCGATGGACGTCGCCGGGTACGGCGATGGCCCCTGGGGCACCGGGGTGCAGATCCCGTCGGCGCCGCCCCCGCCGTCGCCGCTGCTGCGTACCGACTTCGACGTGGCGAAGACCGTACGCGCCGCGCTGGTCCACGTCAGCGGTCTCGGCAACTACGAACTGCGGATCAACGGTGCGCGGGTCGGCGACCGGGTGCTCGCCCCGGGCCGCAACGACTACCGGAAGCGGGTGCCGTACGACACGTACGACGTCACGGGCCTGCTGCGAGCGGGGCCGAACGCGATCGGCGCGGAACTGGGCCGCGGCTGGTACGGCCTGAAACAGCCGAACGCCTGGCGCTGGGACCAGGCGCCGTGGATCGACGAGCCGAAACTGCGGCTGCAGTTGGAGCTGACGTACGACGACGGCTCCACCGGCCAGGTGGTGACCGGCACCGACTGGCGCGTCGCCGAGGGGCCCACGCGCTCGGACTCGGTGTACGGCGGCGAGACCTACGACGCCAACTACGAGAAGCCGGGGTGGGACCGGCCCGGGTACGACGATTCGACGTGGCAGTCCGCCGTGTCGGCCGCCGCCCCCGCCGGCCGGATGAGCGCGGAAACCACCGATCCGATCCGAGTGGTCGAGTCGATCACCCCGACGAGCGTCACCAGTCCCAAGGGCGGCATCCACGTCGTGGACATGGGCCGCGTGATGGCCGGCTGGGCCCGGCTGTCGGTGTCGGGGCCGGCGGGCACGAAGGTCACCCTCCGGTACGGCGAGAAGCTCAACGGCGACGGCACCGTGCAGTACGGCAACGGCCTCGTCACCGGCCGGCACCAGACCGACGAGTACGTGCTCCGCGGCGACGGCACCGAGGTCTGGGAGCCGAAGTTCAGCTACAAGGGCTTCCGGTACGTCCAGGTCGAAGGGCTCGCCGAGCCACCCACGGTGGTGGGTCGGCTGGTGCACAGCGACGTCGCGAACGCGGGCGACTTCCACAGCGACAACCCGCTGTACGGGAAGATCCACGCCGCGATGCGCCGGACCGTCCTCAACAACCTGCACGGCATCCCCACCGACACCCCGATGTACGAGAAGAACGGCTGGACCGGGGACGCGCAGGTCGGCACGCCGTCGATGACGTACAACTTCGACATGGCGCGGTTCTTCACCGAGTGGCTGGACGACATCCGCGACAGCCAGGTCGACAGCGGCCAGATCCCGGTGATCGTGCCGAGCCCCGGTTGGGGCTACAACGAGCTGGCGCCGGCTCCGGAGTGGACCGCGGTGTACCCGATCGTGCTGTGGCAGATGTACTCCCGGTACGGCGACCAGCAGGTGCTCGGCGACCACTTCGCCGCCCTCGCGAAGTACGTCGACTGGGAGATCGGCCGGCTCGACGACGGCATCGCCCGTACCGCGCTGGGGGACTGGGCGTCGCCCGGCTACGACGTCCCGCCGGAGGACACCCGGCTCAGCGCCAGCGTGTACGTCTACCGTTCGCTCACCCTGACCGCCGACATCGCCGCGGTGCTCGGCCGTACCGCGGACGCCGAGCGGTACCGGGGCGTCGCGGACCGGGTGCGGACCCGGCTCAACGAGGTGTTCCTGGACCGCGACGCCGGGCACTACCGGACCGCGAAGGACCCGAGCTACCGGCAGGCGAACAACCTGCTCCCGCTCGCCTTCGGCATGGTGCCGCAGGAATACCGGACGTCGGTCATGGACAGTGTGGTCTCCGACATCCGGGCGCGTGGCGTACACCTGAACACCGGGGCACTCGCCACCAGCGTGCTGCTGCCGATGCTCAGCGCGTACGGCCACCACGACCTGGCACAGGAGCTGGCCAACCAGACGACGTACCCGAGCTGGGGGTACTGGTTCGCCAACGGCGCGGACACGATGTGGGAGTTCTGGGACCTCGGGGCGCGGTCCCGTGACCACTACTTCCTCGGCACCATCGACGAGTGGTTCTACGAAGACCTCGCGGGCATCAACCCCCAGGGCCCCGGCTACCGCGAGATCCTGATCCGCCCGCGGATCGGCGGCGGGCTCGACGAGGCGATGGGCAAGATCCAGACCGGGTACGGCGAGATCGAAGTGGAGTGGGAGGCCATGGGCGACAGGGTGAAGCTCGAGGTGACGGTGCCGGTCAACACCACGGCGCTGGTGCACGTGCCGACCTCGGATCCGTCATCGGTGACCGAAGGTGGTGCAGCCGCCGACGACGCCCAGGGGGTGCGGTTCCTGCGGGCCGGTGACGGAGTGGCGGTCTACCAGGTCGGCTCCGGCAAGTACACCTTCGAGGCGGCCCGGTAGGCAGGTCGCGCTCAGCCGCTCTCCGGTCGAGCGCGACCCCCGGCCCGTCGCCGCGCGGTGGACGACCGCACCACCAGCTCGGGTTGGAACTGAATTTGCCGGTGTACGTGGCCGGGGTCCCCGGAGGCCTCCCCGAGCAGCAGTTCGGCGGCGGTACGGCCGAGCAGGTGCCGTGGCTGGCGTACCGAGGTCAGCGGGACCGCGGCGGTGGCGGCGAAGTCGATGTCGTCGTACCCGACGATGGCGACGTCGTCGGGCACCCGTACCCCCTGGCGGGTCATCTCCTGCAGCAGCCCGAGCGCGAGCAGGTCGTTGGCGCAGAACGCCGCGGTGGGTCGTCGTGAGGCCGGAAGACCGGCCAGCCGCTCGCCGGCGCGGCGTCCCTCGGCGGCGGTCGGCGCCGCCACTTCGAGTACGACGAGCGCGGCTTCGTCGCGGCCTTCCCGGTGCAGCGCCGCCAGCGCGCCCCGGTGCCTGTCCTGCACCTGCGGAATCGTGAACGGGCCCCCGACGAAGGCGATCCGGTCGTGGCCGGTCTCGAGCAGGTGCGTGGTGGCGAGGTCGCCACCCATCACGTCGTCGACCGCCACCGAGCACGCGGAGCGGTCCTGGGCCGCCCGGTCGAGGAGCACCACGGGCGTGCCCCGCTGCGGGAGGAGTGCGAGCCGCTCGCCGTCCGGGTCGACGGGCGTGATGAGTACGCCCTGGACCCGCTGCTCCTCGAGCAGGTCGAGATAGGTGGCCTCCCGCCCCGCGTCCTCGTCGCTGTTGCACAGGAAGAGCGCCAACCCGGCGGCCAGGGAGACCTCCTCGACCCCGCGGGCGACATCGGTGAAGAACGGGTTGGTGGTGTCGAGCACCACGTACGCGAGGGTGCGGCTGCGTCCCGCCCGCAGTTGACGCGCCGACTCGTTGCGTACGAACCCGAGGTGGGCGATCGCGTCGTGCACCTTGCCGCGGGTGCGCTCGCTGACGAGTTGGGGGCGGTTGAGCACGTTGGAGACCGTCCCGACCGAGACCCCTGCCCGTACGGCGACGTCCTTGATGCTGGGCGCTGCGGTGGCCATCGCTCCTCGATCGTTCACAGCCTTGACACGACTATCCGGGCGAGTCTAGCGTTCCGCCCAAGGTTTCTGAATCGTTTCATTGTCGCTTTCTCGCTTCCGGGATGCCTTCGGGAGGAGGATCCATGCCCGAAACGATCATGCCGCCCGAAACGATCCAGTCCCCGCCGGTGAGCGGTGACGACGTGGAGCTGCTCCGGCTGCTCGCCGACGGGCTGCCCCTCGACAGCGTTGCCCGCAGGCTGGCCACCTCGGAACGGACCGTCCGCCGCCGTACCCGCCTGGTGTGTGACCGGATCGGCGTCGCCGCGCCGATCCAGGCGGTGGTGTGGGCGGTCCGGCGCGGGCTGATCTGAAACCTGAGTCGATCGACGTGGGGCCGGTTATGTCCGGTTAAGCCCATACCGGAAACCACATGAGTTTCGAACGAAACCGCTGCAGTAGCTGTTTCTCTTTCACTCATTGACGGTCCAGCTTCGTTACTCCTACGTTTCTGTCAAGTTTCCGGAACCTGGGAGGCCACGATGCCGGGAATCGCCGAGCACGAACGACGGCAGGACATCCTGCGGCTGCTCGACGGGGCGAGCCGGGTGAGCGTGCCCGACCTCTCCGCCCGGTTCGGCGTCTCCGAAGTCACGATCCGCAAGGATCTCGACGCGCTGGAGCGGCGCCACCTGCTGCGGCGGGTACGCGGCGGCGCCGTCGCTCTGGAAGGCGCCGACGAGGGCGCGTTCGAGATGCGGCTGCGGCACCGTACCGGCGCGAAGCGGGCCATCGCCAGGGCCGCCGCTGCCCTGGTCCGCGACGGCGACGCGATCGCCCTGGACAGCAGCACCACCTGCTACTACCTCGCCCAGGAACTCGCCGGCCGGCGCGGTCTGGTGGTGCTCACCAACGGGCTGCGCACCGCGGAGGTGCTCAGCGAGTCCGACGCCACCGTCGTGCTGCCGGGCGGCACGCTACGCCGCTCCTCGTGGTCCCTGGTCGGCGACTTCGGCGGCGTGTTCGCCGGGCGCGGCCGCCTGGCCCGGGGGTTCTTCGGAGTCCGCTCGCTGTCGCCACAGCTCGGCCTGATGGAGCTGAGCCAGGAGGAGACCGTCGTCAAACGGCGCCTGGTCTCGATCTGCGACGAGGTGTACGGGCTGTTCGACTCCAGCAAGGTCGGCCGCTTCGGGCTCCACCCGTTCGCCGAGCCCGGCCAGATCACCGAGCTGATCACCGACACCGGGGTGGCCGACGACGTGGTCGCCGAGTGGCGGGCCGGGGACGTGCCCGTACGCCGGGTCGAGGAGCCGGCCGAGGGCGTGGCATGACGGCGCGGCGAACCGTCGCGGCGGTCGACCTCGGCGCGGAGAGCGGCCGGGTGATCCTCGGCCGGTACGACGGGCAGCGCGCCAGCCTCCAGGAGGTGCACCGGTTCTCCAACGGTCCGCGCGAGATCGACGGGCTGCTGCGTTGGGACCTGCAGGGCCTGTGGCGGCAGATCCGGGACGGCCTGGCCAAGGCGGCCACCCGGCTCGGGCCCGGCGAGCGGATCGACTCGGTCGGGGTGGACACCTGGGGCCTGGACTACGGGCTGCTGGACGCCGACGGTGACCTGCTCGACGACCCGGTGTGCTACCGGGATCCCCGTACCAAGGGGATGTTGGTCGAGGCGATCGGCCGGGTGGGGCGGGAGCGCCTGTACCGGGCGTCGGGGATCCAGCTGATGGAGGTCAACACCGTCTACCAGCTGCTGGCCGAGACGCTGGCCGGTGGCGAGCGGCTGGCCCGGGCACGGCGGCTGCTGATGATCCCGGATCTGTTCCACCACCTGCTCTCCGGCCGGGCGGTCGCGGAGTACACCGACGCGAGCACCACCGGAGCGTACGACGTGGCCCGTGGCCGCTGGGCCACCGAGCTGCTCGGCGACCTCGGCATCCCCACCGGGTTCCTTCCGGAGGTGGTCGACGCCGGCACCGACCTGGGTCCGGTGCTCCCCGGTGTGCTCGACGGGGACGCCTTCAGCAGCACCCGGGTGGTCGCGCCCGGCAGCCACGACACCGCGAGCGCGGTGGTGAGCGTGCCGTTCTCCGACCCGGCGGCGGCGTACGTCTCGTCGGGCACCTGGTCCCTGGTCGGTGTGGAGACCGCGGCACCGGTGCTCACCGAGGCGGCCCGCCGCGCGAACCTGACCAACGAGGGCGGGGTGCTCGGCAGGATCCGGCTGCTGCGCAACTGCATGGGGTTGTGGCTGCTGCAGGAGTGCCGCCGGCAGTGGGTCCGGGAAGGCCGGCAGTACGCGTACGAAGACCTGGTCGCGATGGCCGCCGACGCCCCGGGCGGGCGCAGCGTGGTCAACCCCGACCACCCCGACTTCGTCGCCCCGGGCGACATGCCCGGGCGGATCCGGGACTACTGCAAGCGGACCGGACAGCCGGTGCCGGACGACGTACCGGCGATCGCCCGGTGCGTGCTCGACAGTCTCGCGTTGCGCTACCGGACGGCGTTCGAGGACCTGGGCGCGGTGACGGGACGGCCGGTGCCGCGGGTGCACATCGTCGGCGGCGGCTCCCGCAACGCGCTGCTCAACCGGCTCACCGCCGACGTGGCGGGGCTGCCGGTGGTGCCCGGGCCGGTCGAGGCGACCGCGCTGGGCAACGTCCTGGTCCAGCTGTACGCGCTAGGCGAGCTGGCCGGCCTGGACGAGATGCGGGGGGTGGTCCGGGCCAGCGAGCGCCCGGAGCTGGTCGAGCCGCGGCGCGACCAGCGGTACGAGGAGCTGTACGGCCGGTTCACCAACTGGGTGGCGGCCGATCTTGCCGAGGCCGGGATCACCGGTTGACAGGCCCCGCCTCCCCCGGGGCGGGCCGACACGAAGGAGTACGTAGATGCGGTTGACGAGGAGCGTCGCCGTCAGTGCGGCGCTGGTGCTGTCCGTGGCGTTGGCGATGACAGGCTGCAGCAAGAAGAGCGGCGGCGGGTCGGAGGACGGCTCGGGCGGGAAGATCCGGGTCGCGTTCGTACCGAAGCTGCAGGGAATTCCGTACTTCGAGGCGATGAATGCCGGTGGCAAGAAGGCCGCGGCGGACCTCGGCGTGAAGTGGATCTACAAGGGTGCCACCACGGCCGACCCGGGCGCGCAGACCGACATCGTCAAGTCGCTGATCCAGCAGCGCGTCGACGTGCTGGTGGTCGCGCCGAACGACCCCGACTCCCTGGCCCCCATCCTGGAGGACGCCAAGCAGAAGGGCATCACGGTGATGACCTCCGACACCGACGCCCCGAACTCCGTACGGGAGCTGTTCGTCAACCAGGCCACCGCACAGGGCATCGGCGAAGGGCTGACCGACGCGCTGCTGGAGAAGATGGGCGGCAAGGGCAAGTACGCGATCGTCTCCTGTGGCCGGACCGCGGCGAACCTGAACACCTGGATCAAGGTCCAGAAGAAGTACAGCAAGGAGAAGTACCCCGAGGCCGAGATCGTCGACACCGTGTACGCGGGCGAGGACGAGGCCAAGGCCGTGTCGATGGCCAAGGACCTGATGAACGCGCATCCGGACCTGACCGGCCTGGTCGGCGAATGCACCTCCTCGGCGCCGGGTGTCGCGAAGGCGGTCCGGGAAGCCGGCAGGACCGGCAAGGTCTTCACCGTCGGGCTCGGTACGCCGCAGGCGATGAAGCCGTACCTGAAGGACGGCTCGTCCAGCGCGGCGATCCTGTGGGACGTCGAGAAGCTCGGCTACCTGACCGTGTGGGCCGCGAAGCAGCTTCACGACGGCAAGAAGCTCTCGGCCAGCAACCAGGTGAACGACGATCTCACCGACGTGAAGTACTACCCCGACGACAAGATGCTGCTGCTGGGCGACCCGCTGCGGATCACCGCCGAGAACGTCGACAAGTACAACTACTGACGCCTGGTCCCGGGGCCGCCACCTGTGGCCCCGGGGAGAGGCACGAGGAGATCAGCATGGCCGAGTTGCTTCGGCTCACCGGCGTCCACAAGCGCTACGGGGGCGTACGGGCGCTGCGTGGGGTCGACTTCGAGGTACGTACCGGCGAGGTGCACGCGCTGATCGGCGAGAACGGCGCGGGCAAGTCCACCCTCATCAAGATCGTCTCGGGTGCCGAGATCCCGGACGAGGGCACGATCGAGATGGACGGCGTGAAGTTGCACGCCGGCAGCACCACCGGAGCACTCGGGGCCGGCATCGCCACCGTGTACCAGGAGCCGCAGCTGTTCGGCGAGCTGTCGGTGGCGGAGAACGTGTTCCTCGGCCGGGAGCTGCGGCGACGCGGCCTGCTACGGAGCACCGTGGACTGGACGGCGCAGCGTCGCCGGGTCACCGAGCTGCTGAGCCGGCTCGGGCTCGATCCCGCGATCGCCGACGTACGGGTCGCGGACCTGCCGGTCGCCGAACAGCAGCTGGTCTCGATCGCCAAGGCGTTCACGCACCAGGCCCGGATCCTGATCCTCGACGAGCCGTCCGCGATCCTCACCGACCGCGAGATCGACACCCTGTTCGGGGTGATCCGTACGGTCCGGTCCGAGGGCGTCGGCGTGATCTACATCAGCCACCGGCTGGACGAGCTGTCCGTGATCGCGGACCGGGTCACCGTGATGCGCGACGGTGCCGTGGTGGCGTCGCAGCCGGCGGCGGAGCTCACCGTACGGGCCATTGCCGAGCTGATGGTGGGACACAAGCTGGACCAGCGGCAGGTGCAGCGCGAGGTACCGGACGTGGACCCCGCACTCTCGATCACCGGCCTCGGCCGCGGCACCTCGTTCAGCGACCTCGACATCGAGGTCCGCCCCTCCGAGATCGTCGGCCTGTACGGCCTGGTCGGCTCAGGCACCGGCCCGGTGGCCCGGGCGCTGTACGGCATCGACCCCGCCGACCGGGGCGAGGTACGGGTCAACGGCCGGCAGGTCCAGCTCAGCGACCCGGCCGACGCCGCGCGTGCGGGGATCGCGATGCTGCCCGGCAACCGGAAGCGGCAGGGCGTGTTCGCCTCCAAGTCGATCGGCTTCAACGTGTCGGTCGGTCATCTCGGGCTGCTCAGCAAGCTGGCGTGGTTGGACCGGGGCCGGGAGCGCCGGGTCGCCGAGGACTTCATCAAGCGGATCGCGATCAAGGCACCGGGCGTGAAGACCCTGGTCGGGACACTGTCCGGCGGCAACCAGCAGAAGGTGGTGCTGGCCCGGTCCCTGGTGGAGCGCCCGGACATCCTGCTTCTCGAGGAGCCCACCCAGGGCGTCGACGTCGGCGCCAAGGAGGAGATCCACGACATCATCCTCGGGCTCGCCGACCAGGGCACCGCGGTCCTCGTGGTCTCCACCGACCTGCCCGAGGTGCTCAAGCTCGCCGACCGGGTGCTCGTACTGCGGGAAGGGCGGATCGGGCACGAGTTCGCCCGTGGTGCGGGGCAGGCGGACGTCCTCGCCGCGGCCGCGGGTGACTCCGGTGAGCACACCGAACTCGACGCGGCCCGGGCCACCGTCGACGAGGAGGTCGGCATCTGATGACCGTCACCACGGCCACCCCTCCCGGCACCGCCGGCCGGCCGACCCGCCGGATCACTGCCCGGCCGGTCGAGGGTCAGGAGCTGGCCCTGATCGGGGTGATCTCGGTGCTCTGGCTGACCCTCGGCATCGTCACCGACACCTTCTTCACCGCGTCCAACCTGCAGAACATCCTGTTCGGCGTCGCGCCGGTGGCGCTGATCGGAATCGGGATGACGGCGGTCATCGTCACCGCCGGCATCGACGTATCGGTGGGCAGCGGACTCGCGGTCGCCGCGGTGGTGGTCGCGAAGCTGATCCGGGACGCCGAGCTGTCGTCCGGCCTGGCCCTGCTCGCGGCGCTCGCGGTGGGCGCGCTGCTCGGACTGCTCAACGGCTGGATCGTCGCGTACGGCCGGATCCACCCGATCATCGTCACGTTCGGCACCTTGAACGTGTTCCGATTCGTGGCGCTGCGGATCTTCGACTCGAAGCAGATCACCGGGGTTCCCGACAGCTTCGCGTTCCTCGGCGGCGGCGAAGCCGGCAACACCCTCGGGGTGCCGAACGCCTGGTGGCTCGCGATGCTGCTCGGCGCCCTGATGTGGTGGTACATGCGGTACGCCCCCACCGGGCGGCACCTGTACGCGATCGGCGGCGACGCCCTCGCGGCGCGGCTCGCGGGCGTCCGGGTCACCCGGCGCCTGGTGGGGGTGTACGTACTCACCGGGGCTCTGGTCGGGCTCGCCGCGTGCGTGGCGATCGGCTCGGGCGGCCTGGTGCAGCAGAACATCGGGATCGGCCTGGAACTGGAAGTCATCGCCGCCGTGGTGATCGGCGGCACCAGCATCATCGGCGGCCGGGGCACCGTGCTCGGCACCATGCTCGGCGCGCTGCTGGTAGGCACGATCACCAGCGCGGTCACCCTGCTCGGCTGGGCGAGCGAGCTGACTGCCCTGTTCATCGGGGTGTTCATCCTGGTCGCGGTGGGTGTCGACCTGCTGCGGGAACGTCGCAGGGAGGCACGGTGAGCGCGAGGAGTGAGCTTGCGAGCCCCGCAGCCGCGAACGAGGGGGCACGGTGAGCGCGAGGAGTGAGCTTGCGAGCCCCGCAGTCGCGAACAGGGAGGCATGGTGACCACGGTGCAAGAGCGGCCGGCCGCACCGGAGGCGACCGTGGAGCGCCGCCCGTCGGCGGTTCGCCGGGTCGCGAGCTTCGTCGTCACCGACCGGGTGGCGCTGCTCGCGGTGCTGCTGGTGGCGCTGCTCGGCTGGATGACGGCCCTGGACTACAACGGCTACCTGGTGGCGCCGTACGACATCGGGTACCTCGCGTCGGCGCTGGAGTCGATGGTGCCGCTGTGCATCCTCGCGCTCGCCGAGCTGCTGGTGATCGTCTCCGGGCGGGGCGGCATCGACCTGTCCGTCGGTTCGATGGTGAGCCTCGCCGGCATGGCGTTCGGCTTCATGGTGGGCGACTGGGGCTGGCCGGTGGTGCCGTCGATCCTCGCCTGCCTGGTGGTGGGCGCGGTGCTCGGTGCGGTCAACGGGGTGCTCGTGGCGTACCTGCGGTTCCCGGCGCTGATCGCGACGTTGGCGACGTACTACGCGTACAGCTCGGTCGCGCTGGTCAGCAACGGGAACGCGCCGATCTCCAACAAGCCGGTCCAGCAGCTCAACGGCCTGACCGACTACGTGACGCTGCCCGGCGGCCTGCCGTCGATTCCGCTGCAGGTGTTCACGGTGCTGCTGCCCACCGCGCTGCTGGTCTGGGTGCTGATGAACCGCACCACGTACGGCCGCAAGGTGTACGCCGTCGGCACCAACGACGTGGCGGCCCGGTTCGCGAACCTGCCCGTGCCGTGGGTGAGATTCCGGGCGTACGTCCTCTCCGGAGTGCTCTCCGCCGTGGTCGCGGTGGTGACCGTCGCCCAGTTCGCCTCGGCCCGCCCGGACGCCGGCACGGTCGGCAACGGCATGGCGCTGCCCGCGATCACCATCGCGGTGCTCGGCGGGGTGGCGATCTCCGGCGGGATCGGCCGGGTCGGCGGCGTGGTGGTGGCCGCGCTGCTGGTGGTGTGGCTCAACGCCGGGATCCTGCTCGCCTTCGAGGGCTCGGAGGGCAGCCAGTACCAGCTGTTCGCGCTCGGTGCGGTGCTGGTCGCGTCGGCGCTGCTCAACACGTACATGCTGCGCCGCCGAGGCGCCACGGGATGAGGGAGAACCGATGACGCAGTCCCGACGGGACGACCTGCCGGCCGGTACGCCGACCGACGTCGCCGCGATGCTGGACCGGGCGAACCGGCTCGGCGCGGACCCGGCCGTCACCAACTACGGCGGCGGCAACGCATCCTGCAAGGCCGAGGTGACCCACCCGGCCACCGGGGAGAACACCACGCTGCTGTACGTCAAGGGTTCCGGCGGCGACCTCGGCACCCTGCGCTACCCGGGCCTGGCGGTGCTGGAGCTGAACCGGCTGCGCGGCCTGGACGCCGGATACCAGGGTCAGCAGTACGAGGACCAGATGGTCGACCTGTTCGGATACTGCTGCTTCGGCCCGGGCGGGGCGGCGCCGTCGATCGACACCCCGATGCACGCGCTGGTCGACGCCCGGCACATCGACCACCTGCACCCCGACGCGGTGATCGCCCTCGCGTCCAGCGCCGACGGGGAACGCCTCGTGGCCGACTGCTACGGCGGCCGGGTGGCGTGGATTCCGTGGCTGCGCCCCGGCTGGGAGCTGGGCAAGCTGCATGCGGCGCTGCACCGGGAGAGCCCGGAGCTGGAGGGCGTGGTGCTCGGCGGGCACGGGCTGACGGTGTGGGGGGACACCAGCGAACAGTGCGAGGAGCGGGCCTTCCGGCTGATCCGCCAAGCGGCGGAGTACATCGCACGCCAGGGCAGGGCGGAGCCGTTCGGCCCGGTTCGCGAGGACCGCCAACCCCTGCCGGAGGCGGAGCGCAGAGCACGGGCCGCGGCACTCGCCCCGCTACTGCGCCGGATCGCCTCCACGGACGCCCGGATGGTCGGGCACTTCACCGACAGCGACGTGGTACTCGACTTCCTGTCCCGCCAGGCGGCCGACCGGCTGGTGCCGCTCGGCACCTCCTGCCCGGACCACTTCCTGCGTACGAAGGTGCGGCCGTTGCTGCTCGACACCTCGCCGGCCGCCCCACTGTCCGACGTGGAGGACCGCCTGGCACGGCTGCACCAGGAGTACCGGGCGGAGTACCGGGCCTACTACGAGCGGTACGCCGACGCCGACACCCCGCCGATGCGCGGCGCCGACCCGGCGATCGTGCTGGTCCCCGGCGTCGGGATGTTCTCCTACGGTGTCGACAAGCAGACCGCCCGGGTGGCCGGCGAGTACTACGTGAACGCGATCAACGCGATGCGCGGCGCGGAGGCCGTCTCGCGGTACGCGCCCGTACCGGAGAGCGAGAAGTTCCGGGTCGAGTACTGGGTCCTCGAGGAACGCAAGCTGCGGCGCCGCCCCGAGCCGAAACCGCTCGCCGGCCGGATCGGGTTCGTCACCGGCGGCGCGTCCGGCATCGGCCGGGCCACCTGCGAGGCCCTGGTGGAGCAGGGTGCCTGCGTCGTGGTCGCCGACCGGGACGCCACGGCCGCCGCGCAGGTCGCCAAGGAGCTGGGCGGCCCGGACCGCGCCGTCGCGGTGACCGTGGACGTGGCCGACGAGCGGGCGGTCGTGGCCGCCGTCGCCGAGGCGGCGCTCGCGTTCGGCGGCATCGACCTGGTGGTGAACAACGCCGGCCTGTCCAAGGCCGCCAGCCTGGACGAGACCACGACCGAGCTGTGGGACCTGCAGTTCACGGTGATGCCGCGCGGCTCGTTTCTGGTCTCCCGCGAGACCGCCCGGATCATGCGCCAGCAGGGTCTCGGCGGCGACATCGTGTACGTGGCCAGCAAGAACGCCGTGTTCGCCGGCCCGAAGAACATCGCGTACTCCTCCGCGAAGGCCGCCCAGGCACACCAGGTCCGGCTGCTCGCCGCCGAGCTGGGCGAGTACGGCATCCGGGTCAACGGCATCAACCCGGACGGCGTGGTACGCGGCTCCGGCATCTTCGCCGGCGGCTGGGGCGCCGAGCGCGCTCGCACGTACGGCGTACCCGAGGAGCAACTCGGGGAGTACTACGCGCAGCGCACCCTGCTCAAGCAGGAGGTGCTGCCCGAGCACGTCGCCGCCGCCGTAGTGGCGCTCACGGACGGCTCCCTGCCGCAGACCACGGGCCTGCTGGTGCCGGTCGACAGCGGCGTACCCCAGGCATTTCTCCGCTGACGGCTGACACGCACATCGGGATTGACCGCAGGTACGGCGGCAGCTCCTCACCGGTGAACGGGCACGTCACCGTGGCGATCGCGGTGGTCCGCCGGACGCGGGCGTGATGTTGTAGTTCATGCGGAAGAAGTTGTCGGGGTCGTACTGCGCCTTGACCTGTCCGAGTCTGGCGTATTTCGCCGGCCCGCCGAATGCTTCGACCACGCGGTCCATCTCGTCGACGTTGAGCATGTTGACGTAGATCCCTTTGCCGATCCAGGGCTTGAGATCACGGACGATCCCGCGGGTACGTTCCATGTGGTCCGCATCGTCGGCCGGGTCGTCCCAGCTCATCGCGAAGTTGAGCCACATCAGGTAGTCGCGGTTGGAGAACGCGGTGGCGGCTTCGGCGATGTCTCCGATGGCTCCGCCGAGGCCGATGATCTCGACCTCGCCTTTCATCGGCATGTCCTTCCAGAAGGCCACGAGCATGTCGATCGCGTCGTCGGCCAGCTCCGAGACGTGCGCTTCCTTGGTGTAGTACCGATGGCCGTCGGCGAACTCCTCGTCGATGATCCGTTGTACGCCAGCCCCGAACGGCAGCACGGTCGAGGCGGTCACCTTCGGCCGGCCGACGCTGTTGAGGCGATCGACGAGCGCCGTACCGGCCGGGTCTTCGGCGTCGTCGAGCCACATCGCGATCAGCATCAGCAGCCGCCTGCCCACCAGCTCCGGCGGTACGAACGGCAGGGCAGGCATGTCGTGCTTGAGCGCGGCGTGCCATCCGACGTCGCGGCCGAGGCCCGGGAAGATCGAGGCGTAGCCGCGCAGCGCTTCGGCGGCGTCGTCCGGGTCGTACAGGGCGACGCCGATGCGCATCATCGGCCCGAAGTCGTACGCCTGGAAGGTGAACCGGGTGACCACGCCGAAGTTGCCGCCGCCGCCCTTGAGCGCCCAGAACAGGTCGGGATGCTCGGTGGCCGAGGCGGTGACGACCTCGCCGCTGGCCAGTACGACTTCCAGCGAGACGAACTGGTCGCAGGTCAGGCCGTGCTTGCGGGAGAACCAGCCGATCCCGCCCCCGAGCGACAGGCCCGCGACACCGGTCTCCGACATGATTCCGGCCGGTACGACCAGGGCGTGGCCGGCGGTGGCGGCGTCGACATCGCCGAGCAGGCAGCCGCCGCCGACGTGGACGAGCTTGCGGTCCGGGTCGACCGTCACGTCGCGTAGCCCGCTCAGGTCGATGGTCAGTCCGCCGTCCGACATCGCCTTTCCGGACACGGAGTGGCCGCCGCAGCGTACGGCGGGGTGGAGTCCGTTGGCGCGCGCGACCGTCACGGCGGCGACCACGTCGTCGGTGCTGGTGCACCGCAGGATCAACCCCGGCCGCTTGTCGATCATGGCGTTCCACACCCGGCGCGCGGTGTCGTACTCGGGGTGGTCCGGGTCGATCTGGTCGCCCTTGAACTGCGCGCCCAGCTGGTCGGCGATGCGTACCCTCGTCGCCTTGTCGACGGCGGGAGCAGGCGCGGCGCTGGGGCGGGGGGACGTGGTCGAACTCATCTGACATCGCCTTCCCGAGAGGGTTGGGGCGCTCGCAGCGGCCAACTGTCGCGCCTGTTCTGGCTGAGCTCTGAGGAAAAAGTGTATACAGTTTGGTAATGGAGTCAAGCGGTACGGCCATTGCTTCATCCCGCAAAACTGCATACAGTTTGGAGTCGGCCCATCCAGGACAGGAGTACGCCATGAGCCGGAACAGCAGCGCCATCTTCGCCGACATCGACGCCTTCGACCCGGACAAGTTCGTCGCACACCTGACCCAAGACGCCGTGTTCCGCTTCGGCAACGCCGACCCGGTGGTCGGTCGCGCCGCGGTCAGGGAAGCCGTCGCCGGATTCTTCTCCACCATCGACGGCCTGACCCACCACGTCCTCGACAGCTGGGACGTCGGCGACACCACGATCGTGCGGATCGACGTGGATTACCGCCGCAAGGACGGCAAGTCCGTCACGGTGCCCAACGCCGACATCCTCACCTTCGACGGGGACCTGGTGCGGAACTGGCAGATCTACATCGACCTCGCGCCGTTGTACGCCTGAGGGAACGCAGTGTTCCGGTACTTCCTCGGGCCCGAACCCGGCTCGGGTACGCCGCCGAGCCGTCCTGCCCATCGGCTAGCCAGCCTGCCGCTCCACCAGCTCGAGGGCGTGCGGCACGGCTTTCATGGTGTAGTGCGGGGCGCAGTCGCGCAGCACGCGCTCCGCGGTGCGGGCGAGATGATGCGCCAGCCCCGACAACGCCGCACGGTCGTCGTGCGCGACGAGCGCCTCGAGGATGGCGGCGTGCTCGACGTCGCCGGCGGACTGCCAGCTCTCCGGCTCGGACAACTGGTAGATCCGGATGTAGCGGATCGTACGGTCGGCGAAGACGGTCAACTGCTTCCGCATCGACGGCCCGGCTCCGGCGGTGATGAGGCGGTGGAACCGCGCGTGCGAGTCGAACCACACCCCGAAATCGCCGGTACGGGCGGCCCGCCGCATCGCCGTGAGCAGCCGCTTGGCGTCGCGCTGGTGCGCCGTGGTGAAGCCGTCGAGGGTGATCGACAGCGCCAGCGTCTCGAGCAGGATCCGGCTGGCGTACACCTCGTCCAGTTCTTGGGGGTCCAGCCCGGCCACGCGGGTGCGCTGGTTCGGTTCGATCTCGACCAGCCCCTCCTCCTGCAGCATCCGCAGCACCTCGCGCAGCGGCGTACGGCTCACGCCGAGCTGCTCGGCCAGCGCCACCTGGGACAGCTTGGTGCCCGGCGTGAGGGTGCCGTCGAGGACGCATTCGCGCAGGTAGGTGTGCAGTACGGGGATCGCCTGCCGGATCTCGGGGATGTCGACCTTCCGGAGACCCGGGACCAGCGTCGGGGTACGTGGCATGCGTGCATTCTCCCTGATCTCGCCCAGACTGCATACACATCGCGAAGTCAAAACAACCTCTTGACGCGACCGCAAAACTGCATACAGTTTAGCCATGGAGGCAGATCGCGGCAGTACGCCGGACCGCAGCGCGCTACTCGGCCGGGACTACTGGCTGGGGCTGTCCACCCCCGTCCCGGCCACGACGGGCGCCGATGTCGAGCGCCACGTCGACGAGCACGTCGCCTGGCTGCTGAAGCTGGAGGCGGACGGGGTGGTGTTCCTGTCCGGCCCGCTCACCAGCGGACCCGGCACCGGGCCGGGCTCCGGCGTCACGGTGCTGCGCGCCGACAGCGCCGAGCAGGCTCGGGCCGTCCTGCGGACCGACCCGTTCGTCGTGGCCGGGCTGCGCACATTCGAGGTGTACGGGTGGCGCGTCAACGAGGGCGCCGTACACGTCCAGATCTCGCTCGGCACCGGCACATACACCTGGGGCTGACGGGGTACGAAGGGAGACCGCCGTGGTGCACGTCGGCATGATCGGGCTGGGCAAGATGGGGATGCCCATAGCGCGCAATCTGATGGGCCGCGGCTTCGCGGTTACCGGGTACCGGCGCTCCGGGTGCGAGGAGCTCGTCGCCGCCGGCGGCACCGGCGCCGGCTCCCCCGCCGAGGTCGCCTCGAAGGCGGACGTCCTGCTGTCGATCCTGCCCGACGCGTACGCCGTGGAGGACGTCGTGTGCGGGCCGACCGGAACGCTCACCGCCGTACGGCCCGGGACCGTCCACATCGAGATGAGCACGGTCGACGTCGCGCACAAGACCCGGATCCGTGACGCCGTACGGGCCGCGGGCGGCGACATGCTGGACTGCCCGATCAGCGGCAGCCCGGGCATGGTCGCACCGCGCCTGGCCACCACATTCGTCTCCGGCGAACCGGACAGCGTCGACGCCGTACGGCCGGTGCTCGACGCGATCTCGGGCCCCTGGGTCTACACCGGCGGGTTCGGCACCGGCGCCAGCATGAAGTACGTCGCGAACCTGCTCATGGCGGTCCACACCGTCGCGGCCGCCGAGGCACTCGTACTGGCCGGGCGGCTGGGCCTGGATCTCGAGCTGGTGCAGCGGACGCTGGACACCTCGATCGCGGCCTCGGCCATCTGGCAGCAACGCGGGCCGGCGATGCGGGAACGGCGCTGGTCACCGGCGCCGGGGCCGATCGAGACGCTGCACGCCATCCTCGACCAGATCGCCGACACCACCGTCGCCGTCGACGTGGACGCGCCGGTCTTCACCGCCGCCAAGACCGTGTTCGACAAGGCGATGGCCGACGGCTGGGGATCGCTCGACATCGCCGCCGTACACGACCAGGTGGCCGGGGTGCCCGCCACCCAGCGGGAGCCTCGATGACGTACTCGCTGGTCACCTACCGGGACGGCGGCGAGCCGCAGCTCGGGGTGCTGCTCGACGACGGCGCGGTGCTGGCACCACCCGTACTCAAGCAGTGGCGGGACATGCTCGACCTGCTGGAGGACTGGCCGCAGGCGTCGGAGATCCTCGCCGCGACGTCGCTGGTGGCCGCGCCGGTGGTCGGTTCGTACGAGCTGCTCGCGCCGATCAGCTGGCCCCGCAAGGTGCTGTGCGCCGGCGTCAACTACCGCAGGCACATCCGGGAGATGGGCGGCACCGTGCCGGGCGCGGAGTGGCAGCCGTTCTTCTTCCTGAAGCCGCCGACGACGACGGTCATCGGACCTGCCGATCCGATCGTGATGCACCGCGGCGAGCAGGCCCGCTACGACTGGGAGGCCGAGCTCGCCGTCGTGATCGGCGTCGGCGGGCGCGACATCGCCACCGCCGACGCGCTGCGTCACGTCGCCGGGTACTGCGTGGCCAACGACGTGACCGCCCGCGGCTACCACGAGCGCCCGGACGTTCCGGCCGGGGCGTTCTCGTACGACTGGTTCGCCGCCAAGGCCATCGACGCGTCCCTGCCGCTCGGGCCCGGCATCACGCCGGCGTTCCAGGTCGCCGACCCGCAGGACCTGCGGCTGCGGCTGTGGGTCAACGGCGAGCTGCAGCAGGACGAGTCGACCGCCGACATGATCTGCCCGGTCGACCAACTGGTCTCGGCGGCCAGCGCCGTCGTCACCCTGGAGCCCGGAGACGTCATATCCACGGGTACGCCGTCCGGCGTCGGCGCCGGTCGCGGTCGCCACCTCGAGCACGGCGACGTCGTACGGGTCGCCATCGACGGCCTCGGAGAGATCACCAACCACGTCATCGACGCGGGAAGGAGCGCGGCATGATCTACGTGTCACATCAACTGCCGGTCAACGAGGCCGGACATCCCCAGCTGAAACGGTCCGACGTGTGGGACGGCCTCGTGATGAAGGCGAACAACGCCCTGCCCTTCGTACCCGCGATGACTTTTTGCGAGGTGACCCAGCGGCACAGCGACCGGGTGTTCGACCGGGACATCGACTTCCGGGGACAGCGCTTCACCGAACGGATCACGCTGGAGGAACCGCACCGGGTGGTGTTCACCCGGATCGCCGGGCCGGTGCTCGGCACGATCGCCAACGAGATCGAAGGCGACGAGGACGACCTGTGGCTGCGGTTCAGCTTCGCGCTGGTGGTCGCCGGCGTCGAAGGCGGCTCCCCCGAGGAACAGGCGTACGCGGACGGCATGACCGGCGACTACCTGAAAGCGGTCGCGGCCACGCTCGCCGCGATGCGCCGCGTCGCCGCCGGCGAGAAACCCGTCCCGGCCTGAGCGCGGCTATCCGGACGGCTCACGCCGGGTCTCCAGGTTGGACAGGAACGTCTGGGGCGGCGGCGCTCCCCACAGATGCGGCGGTACGTCCCAGTCCCCGGCGACCCAGCAGTCGTCGATCTGGTCGATGTCGGAGAACCACTCGATCCAGCTGCCCCACGGATCGGGGTTGTAGTGGAAGAAGTTCGAGCCGATCGTGTGCCGGCCCAGCCCCCATCCCGCATCACGACCCTTGGACCGCATCCGGTCCGCACCCAGCGCGATCGCGTCGATCGACGGCACCTCGAAGCTCGAGTGATGGAAGCCCGGGTGGCTGCTCTTGACGAAGCCGAAGATGTGGTGGTCACCGGGGCCGGCGTTGAGGAACGTCACCAGGTCGCCGTGGATGCGGTCGCTGACCGCCAGCCCGAGCACCTCGGTGTAGAACGCCACCATTCGCGCGGGCTGCGCGGTGAACAGCAACGAGTGCCCCAGGCGACGCGGCATCACGTCCGCGGTGGCCTCCCGCCACTGCGCGACGCCGATGCGCTGGCGGCTGGCGCCGGCGTTGGTCAACACCTCGGCGACGGGGCGCGCGGGCGCGGGGGCGACGTCGAGCAACTGCACCGCCGTACCGTCCGGGTCGCGGATCCACAATCCGTCCTCGACGGCGCCCGGCGGCGGTTCGATCATCGGCGTACCGGCCCGGTCGATGGACTCCCGTACCTGGTCCAGGGTGCCGGGCCGCAGGTTGAAGGACACGTGGTGCAGCCGCTTCGCACTGCCTTCCAGCATGCGTACCTGCTCCTGTTCCCGGCCGCCGCACCGGGCCACCAGGGCGCCGTCCTTCTCGGCGGTCTCCAGGCCGAAGTCCTGCAGGAAACCATCCGCCACCGCCAGGTCCGGCACTTCGAGGGCGTAGTGGTGCAGTCCTGAGATCACGGCCTTCCCCTTTCCGCGCACGGAAAACTGCATACAGTTTAGTGCGTGGACCTGTATGCGCAAGGAGGAGTCTGGGGCGTCACGCCTCGTCGCCGAGTGTGGCGAGTTCGTCGATGACGACGTTGGAGAGCACCAAGCCGTCCTCCTCGACCTCGCGCAGGTACCAACGCTGCACCGGGGAGCGGTTCTTGCCGAAGATCCAAGGTCCCCGGGGACTGTCGATCTCGCCCAGGTTGCCGATCTCCTTCTCGATCCGCTCCGGCCTGATGTCGTGTTTGCACGCCTCGACAGCGCGGTTCAGTACCCACCCGGCGTCGTACGCCGCGACCGAGACGCAGGTCGGCGACGAGCCGTACCTCTTCTGGAATTCGGAGACGAATATCCGGTTCGTGGCGTTGTCCAGATCGGGTGCGTAGTTCAGCGAATTCAGGATCCCCCTGGCGGCGTCGCCTTGGGCATCCAGCAGATATCCCTCGGTGAGGAATCCTGGTGCGTACAACTGGTACTTGTCGGCCAGGCCGAACTCGTCGTACTGCTTGACGAACTTCACGGCGTCGGCGCCGGCGAAGAATGCGAACACCGCCTTGGGGTTCTGCTGCTCGATCTGCTGCAGGTACGGCCGGAAGGACCTCTCGCCGATCGGGAACGGCACCATGATCGGGTCGCCGGCAAGACTGCCGCCGGCGGGCATGAAGGATTTCCGGAATCCCTTGAGCAGTTCGTGGCCGGCCACGTAGTCGGCGACGATCGTCGACACCGGGCCACCCGCGCGACTGGCCACGTAGCCACCGATGGCGAGCGCGGGGTGGCTGGTGAGCCACGAGGTGCGCCACCCGTACGCCTGGCCCTGCACCGCCGCGGGCGACGCGATGATGCTCACGAACGGAATCCTGGCCTCGGTGAACAGACCCTGAATGGCCAACAGGTTCGCGGAGTTGACCACACCGCAGGCGACGTGGACCCGGTCCCGGTTGATCAGGCGCTTGGCGCTCTCGACGGTGGTCCGCGGACTGCGGCCGTCGCCCTCGTCGGCGGTGATCACCTCAGCGTCGCGACCCCCGAGCTTGCCGCCATTCAGCTTGAGGAAGAGGTTCCAACCGTTGCGCAGGTCCTCACCGAAGACCTTGTAGACACCGGATTCCGGAACTATCAGACCAATTTTCACGGCACCGCCGGCACCGGGCTTCCCGCTGCTGCGGCTCAGGCCACCACACGCACCCGCGAGTACGGTGGTGGCGCCGGACATGCCGACCAGCCGCAGCACGTTTCTGCGGTCGTACGTCGCCATCAGTGACTACCTCTCTCTGGACCTGTTGCTCGGTCGGCAGCCACCTCAGCACCCGGATCTTCAGAGGTCGCGCGGCGCCACGATCGGGCCGGTAGCTCGCCCGAAAGTCACGTATGGCCGACAATCGGCCCGTGCTTCCCCCGCGTCACGGTTGATGTGTGGGCAGAGCTTGCGCCAACCCGCGGACCCCGGCTAGCCGCAGGTGGAGACCCCTTTCGGAGGTCTCCGGCCGGAGATGCGTACCGCCGCCGCAGTGCGGCAGCCCAGGGCAGTCGAAAGCGAGTTCCACCCGCCGTTCTCCGCGGCGGCTTTCGGCTCTACGATGCGTGACGTGGAGCACGTGAGACGTGCCACGGGGTTGTCGGACGTACTGCTCAGCCTCGAGCAGGAGTACGTCGACACCATCGCGCTGCTCGACGGTTCCGCGGCGTGTCAACGGATCGTCGCCGAGGTGCCCGAGCTGGTCGGGGTCGACATGGCGTTCCTCGGCGAGCCCCACGACGCCGACCAGATCGTCCTCAACCATCCGGTCAACACCGTCACCGACCAGGTCGCTGGCCTGGTGATACCGCAGGGCACCGGACTCGGCGGCAGAGTCCTCGCCACCCGCCGTCCGCTGTGGGTCAGCAACTATCTCACCTCGCCCGACATCACCGACCACTTCAAACCACAGGTGGCGGCCGAACGCGTCATGGCGATGATCGCCGTGCCGGTGGGCCACAACGGGAAGCTGCGCGGGGTGCTGTACGGCGCGAACCGCTACGAGATCGACTTCGGCGACCGCACCGCTCTCGCCCTGGAGCGGCTCGCGACCCGGATGGCCGCCGCCGAGGTGGTGGCCGAACGGGCCCGGCACGCCGCCGAGGTCGCGGTGTACGAGGAACGCCGCCGGCTCGCCCTCGAGCTGCACGACTCGGTCGGGGCCATGCTGTTCACCCTGCGCAGCGGCATCCAGCGCCTGGGCGACGAACCCGATCTCCACACAGACGTACGAGCCCGGATCGGCGCCCTGGAAGCGCAGGCCAGCGACGCCGCCGACGCGTTACGGGGGTCGCTGCGAGTCCTCAACACACCCCCGGAACAGGTCGCGCTCGGGGTCGCGCTACGCGAGCACGTCCGCGCGTTCGCCGACCGTACGGGGGTGATCGCGCGGACGATCGTACTCACCGAGCTGCCGGCGATCCCCCGGGCGCCGATGCGGGCCCTCGCCGACGCCACCCGGGAGGCGTTGCTCAACGTCGAGAAGCACGCCTGCGCGCGGTCCGTCGTGGTCAGCGTCTTCACGGTGCGGGACGGCGTGGCCGTGACGGTGTCCGATGACGGCGTCGGACTCCGCCACGCCTTCGAACACAGCGGAATGGGCCTGGAGTCGATCTGCGAACAGCTGGCCCGGGTCGGCGGCACCGTCGCCGTCGGCACCAACGACGACGGCGGCGTCACCACGCAGGCGTGGGTGCCGGTGTGACGCCCCAGGTCGTACGGGTGCTGGTCGCCGACGACCACCCGATCGTTCTCGACGGCGTGGTCCTCGCCTTGCAGCACACCTCCTGGCTACGCGTGGCCGGCTCGGCCCGCAGCGGACGCGAGGCGATCTCCGCGGTGGAGACGCTGCGGCCCGACGTCGTACTGCTCGATCTGCGGCTGCCCGACATGCTCGGGCCCGAGGTGGTCCAGGCGTTGCGGGTACGGGTGCCGGACACCAAGATCATTCTGTTCACGGCGTACCCGGACCACGCCGCGCTCACCGCCGCCCTCGAGGCCGGCGCACACGGAGCTGTCGCCAAGGACACCGACCGCGAGGAACTCATCGAGGTGATCCGGCGCGTGATGTCCGGGGCACACGAGGTACGGGTCGACGTCGGCGCCGCACTCACCCGCAAGCTCCGCCAGTGCGGCCTGACCCGGCGCGAGTACGACATCCTCCGCCACGTCGCGATGGGCGAGACGAATCCCGAGATCGCGCTCGCGCTGGGGCTGACCCGCAACACGGTCAAGACGTACCTGCAGCGGACCCTCGAGAAGCTCGGCGCCCGCAACCGGATAGAGGCGCTCACCCGCGCCAGCCAGCTCGGCATCCTGTAGAACGGCTCCTACCGCAGCTCGCGCTTGAGGATCTTGCCGGTGGCGGTCATCGGGAGCGTGTCGCGGAACTCGACGACGCGGGGTACTTGTAGCCGGCCATGTTCTGCTTGCACCATTCGACCAGCTCGGCCTCGGTGACCTCGGCGCCGGCGGATCACGTACGCCTTGACCTCCTCGCCGTGGCTGTCGTGCGGTACGCCGACCACCGCGACCAGGCCGACCGCGGGATGCGTGAGCATCACTTCCTCGAGTTCACGCGGGTACACGTTGACCTGGTGCGCCCGTACCGGGCTGACCGGCAGCGGGGTGTCGCTGGAGTCGTACAACTATCGGGGCTCGTTCCTGCGCCACATCAACGCCGAGGTGTGGCTCAGCGACGGAGCCGGTGGCGCGGCGTACAACTCGCCAACCTCCTGGGCATACGACAGCACCTGGAACATCGCCGTGCCCTGGGCGCCATAGGTCATTGACAGTCGGGAACGCCTGTGGAACCGTCGCTCGAACTAGGACAACGTTGTCATGCGGCTGGATGTCGTTCTGGTCAGGGGGTACGTACGATGCGATCCTTGGTCCGGCAGCCCACTTCCCGGCCAGCGGCGAGATTGGCGGTGACCCTGGCCGCGGGGGTGCTGAGCAGCGGCCTGCTCGCCGCGCCGGCGGCCAACGCCTCCCCGGCAGACCCCACCGCCTCGGTGAACCCCTTCGTCGGCACCCAGAACTTCGGCAACACCTTCCCCGGAGCGAGCGCGCCGTTCGGCATGGTGCAGGTGAGCCCCGACACCGGAGGTCAAGGTGGGTACGACTACCAGCAGGACACCATCTACGGGTTCAGCCAGACCCACCTGTCCGGAGTCGGCTGCGGCGTCATGGGCGAACTGCCGATCATGCCCACCACCGGCGCGGTCGACAACGTGGATCCCAACGCCTACCGCTCCACGTACGCGCACGACGACGAGCAGGCCACCCCTGGCTACTACCGTGTCGGCCTCAAGAAGTACGACATCGACGCCGAACTGACGGCCACCGAGCGCACCGGCTGGCAGCGGTACGCCTTCCCGGCGACCGGCGCGGCGAACGTACTGTTCAACACCGGCAAGGCCAACCAGCGGGTGTTGGACTCCGAGGTGCACGTGGTGGGCGACCGTACCGTCGAGGGCCGGGTGAAGGCGGGTGGCTTCTGCGCCGGCCATGACGAGCACACGGTGTACTTCACGGCCACGTTCGACCGGGCCGTCACGGGGTACGGCACCTGGCGCGGCTCGACCGTCAGGCCCGACACCCGGGACGCGGCCGGGGAAGGCGGCAACGGCGCCTGGGTGACCTTCGACGCGACCGATGACCGGGACGTGGTGGTGAAGGTCGGCCTGTCGTACACCGGGATCGAAGGCGCCCGGAAGAACCTGGCGGCGGAGACCGGGGACTCGTACGACTTCGACGCCACCCGTACGAAGCTGCACGACACCTGGCAGGAGCAGCTCGGCCTGGTGCGGATCGGCGGCGGCACCGTCGAGCGGCAGACGGCGTTCTACACCGCCCTCTACCACGCCCAGTTGCACCCGAACCTGGCCGGCGACGTGGACGGCCGATATGCGGGTTTCGACGACAACGTGCACACCGCGGACGGGTTCACGCCGTACCAGAACTTCTCCTTGTGGGACACCTACCGGCCGCAGAACCAGCTCCTGGAGTTGTTGGAGCCGCGGGTGGCACGGGACGTGGCGCTGTCGGTCGTGGCGGCCGGCCGCGACGGTGGCTGGCTCCCCCGCTGGGCGCTGGCCAACAGCGAGACCAACATCATGACCGGCGACCCGGTGACCCCGTTCCTGGTCGAGGCGTGGTCGAAGGGCCTGCTCGCCGGGCACGAGCGGGAGGCGTACGCGCTGCTGCGCAGGAACGCGACGAGCACCCCGCCCGCGAACTCGCCGTACAACGGGCGCTCCGGCGTCGACTACTACGCCGAGCGCGGCTACGTCCCGTCGGGACTGGACGTCGGTGAGGACTGCGCGCACAAGGGCGGCGACAACGACTGCGTGCACCCCGCCTCGGCCACCCTGGAGTACGCCGCCGCGGACGCGTCGCTCGCCCTGATGGCCGACGGGCTCGGCTACGGGGACGACGCACTGATGTTCGCCCGGCGTGGCCAGTGGTACCGCAACCTGTGGGACTCCTCGACCAGGCACTTCCGGCCGCGCACCGTCGAGGGCACGTGGCTGTCGCCGTACGACCCGGTGGGGGCGGAGTTCCAGTTCCACGAGGGCGGCGCGTACCAGTACCAGTGGCTGGTGCCGCAGGATCCGGCCGGCCTGGTCGGTCTGATGGGTGGCCGGGCCGCCGCCGAGAAGCGGTTGGACTCCTTCTTCGTCTACGACAAGCTGCTCACCGACCCGGCAGGCACCGCTCGCGACGACTGGATCACGAAGCCGTACGACTACTACGGCAAGCCGACGTACAACCCGAACAACGAGCCGGACCTGCTCGCGCCGTACGTCTACCTGTGGACCGGCGCGCCGGCGAAGACCGCAACCGTGGTACGCGCCGCGATGACCCTGTTCACCACCGGCCCCGACGGCATGACCGGCAACGACGACCTCGGCACCATGTCCGCCTGGTACGTGTTCTCCTCGCTGGGCCTCTACCCCACGATGAGCGGCGGGAACTTCCTGGCGCTGTCCAGCCCGCAGTTCTCCTCCGCGACCATCCAGATCGGACAGTACGGCGACCGGCAGGGCGGCACCCTCACCGTCACCGCGCCGGGGGCCAGCGACACCAACCGGTACGTGCAGAGCGCCTCCTTCAACGGCAAGGCGGTCAAGCAGACCTGGCTGAGCTGGGGCACCATCGCGCACGGCGGCACGCTCGCCCACACCCTCGGCACCGCTGCGTCGTCCTGGGGGACGGTTCCGGGCGCTGAGCCGCCGTCGGTG
>WNFV01001604.1_pt1 | contig 60712 bp, 47 predicted proteins | sample 5400101 | NCBI WGS metagenome assembly WNFV01 (sample SAMN13153361, study PRJNA577476) | soil metagenome | isolation source: 115 cm soil or saprolite under grassland replicate 1 | place: USA:California | collected 2016-06-15
GCTGTGCCCGAGTGACCGGAGCGGCGGCCCGGAATCCCTTCTGGCGGCCGGGCCGCCGCGTGCCGCCAAGGGCATGCCGGCGACTCCGGGCGGATTGATCGAGATGGAACAACGAGACACAGGTCCGCCCAAGACTCCTCGTCGGTTTGAGGCGGAGCTTCGTTAGGTGCCAGGTTCCAGGTTGGGGCTCCGGGAACCTCGAACTTCGAACATCGCACCGCGCACCTCTTCCTGGAGGACACCCGCCGCCGGCGTCCTCTCGGGGCTTCTCTTTGCCCTGGCATTCCCCCCCAGGGAATGGGTGCTCCTGCTTCCGCTCGCGCTCGTGCCCTGGGTCCTCGAGCTCGGGGTGGAGAAGGGCCGCAGCCGCGCTCTTCTCTCCGGGTTCCTCTTCGGCCTGGCCTACTGGTGCGCCTCGATCCCCTGGATCTTCTCTGTGGTCACGCACTATGGCGGCCAGTCCTCCGTCATGGGTGTCGTCTGCGTCTTCATCCTGGCAGCGATCCTGGCCGAGTGGCCCGCGATCGTGGCATGGGGAGTTGTCTCGTGCGCACCACCGGGCTCCTGGAAGCGTTTCGCGGCCTTTCCGCTGTTCTGGATGGCGACCGAGCATGCCAGGTCTTTCGTTTATGGAGGATTCCCCTGGAACCTGACAGCGCACGCGCTCTACCGCCATCCGGTCTGGATGCAGTCGGCCTCTCTCTGGGGCGTGTACGGGCTGGGACTGGCTGTCATGGTGATCACTGCTCTTCTCGCGGCATCCATCCGAAAGCGCCAGGTAACTCCCATGCTGGCCTCTGCCGTTCTAGCGCTCTCCTTGGGCGTCTGGGGGGCGCTCCGACTCGCCGAGCATCCCGAGGGGACACGCCTCTCGGTCGCTCTTCTCCAGCCGAACCTCTCGCAGGAGTCTCGCCTGGCTCCGGGCGGTGACGCGAGCAATTATCTGGCGGTGATCCAGGCCGCCCGGGCGGCCGCGATTTCGAAGCCGTCGCTCATCGTGATCCCCGAGTCGGCATTTCCGACCTACTGGCAGAGGAGCGAGCGGATGCGCCGGGACCTGGCCGAGATCGCGGGGGAGAGCGGCGGCGCCCTCCTGTTCAACGACGTCGAGGAAGAGCCGGACGGGCGCTATTACAACGTGGCGCGGATCTCGGGACCTCGGGGACTTCTCGGAAGCCCCTATCGCAAGGTTCACCTCGTCCCTTTCGGCGAGTACGTGCCGCTGCCCAGGCTCTTCTTCTTTGTCCGGCAGATCTCGACGGAGATCGGCGCCTTCTCCGCGGCCTCGCGGCCGGCGACGATCGGATCGGGCGCGCTGTCGGTCGGCGTCGGCGTCTGCTATGAGATTCTCTACCCGTCGCTCGCTCGCGAGGAGGTCGCGCAGGGAGCCAACCTCCTGGCGACGATCTCGAACGACTCGTGGTACGGGCGGGCCGGCGCGCAGCCCCAGCACTTCGCCGGGGCCGTGCTGCGAGCGGTCGAGAACCGCCGCTATCTTCTGCGGGCGGCGATCACCGGGATCTCCGGCATCGTGGACGAGAAAGGACGCATCCTCCAGGAGTTGCGAGAAAACCGCTCCGGCATCCTGCGCGGGACCGCCCAGCTTCTGAAATCCGAGACCGCCTGGACGCGATGGGGCTACTGGTTGCCTCGCCTGGCCGATGCCGCCGCGCTTGCCGTGCTACTCTTCGGCTTCGCCCGGCCTTCAACGCTCGAGTTCGGAGAGCCGAAAGCTGAAAGCGGAGAGCTTGTTCCATGACCGAACGCGACGACCTGATCGCTGACCTCAAAGCCGCCTCGGAGCGACTCCTCTCGCTTCGGGGCTACCTTTGATCAGGACGCCGCGCGGAGCGCGCTTGAGGGGCTGAGGCGCAAGGCCGCCGCACCCGATTTCTGGTCGCGACCGGAAGAAGCCCAGGAAATCCTTCGGGAGAGCCGCGCACACGAGCGCAAGCTCGGCACGGTCGGCCGCCTGGACGAGCTCCGTGAAGAGCTCGACACGTTCGCCGAGTTGCTCATGGAGGGGGAGCCCGCGGAGGCGGACGCCCGGGAAGCCCTGGGCGTCACAGGCGCGTTCGCCGACGAGCTGGAGTTGTCGGTCAAGATGGGGGCGCCCGAGGACTCCAAGAACGCCTGGGTCATGATCCATGCCGGCGCCGGGGGCACGGAGTCGCAGGACTGGGCCGAGATGCTGCTGCGCATGTACCTGCGTTTCTGCGAGGCGCGCGGGTGGAAGGCCGAGCTGATCGATCGGCAGGACGGCGAGGAAGCGGGCCTGAAGAGTGCAACCCTCCACGTCGTCGGGGACCACGCCTACGGGTACTTGAAGGGAGAAATGGGCGTCCACCGCCTGGTTCGCATCTCGCCCTTCGACGCGGCGCAGCGCCGTCACACCTCTTTCGCGTCGGTCTACGTTTCACCGGAGGTGGACGAGGACATCCAGATCGAGATCGCGGACAAGGACCTGCGGGTGGACACCTACCGCTCGAGCGGCGCCGGGGGCCAGCACGTCAACGTCACGGACTCGGCCGTACGCATCACGCACCTTCCCACCGGAATTGTCGTGACATGCCAGAACGAACGCAGCCAGGGGCGCAACCGCGACATGGCCATGCGGGTCCTCCGCGCGCGCCTCTATCAGAGGGCTCTGGACGAGCGGCGGGCGGAAGAAGAGAAGCTTGTCGGCGACAAGAAATCCATCGAGTGGGGAAGCCAGATCCGATCCTACGTGCTCCACCCTTACCGGATGGTCAAAGATCACCGCACCGGATACGAGACAGGCGACACGGACAAGGTTCTGGACGGCGGTCTCAATCCCTTCATCGAGGCCTATCTGAAGTCCCGGGCCGATTCCGGCCGCGCCGTAGGAGCCCAGCCCGGATAATTCATGGACACCCGGCCGAAACACGTGCAAGTGACTACGCCGAAAACCTCCATCGCGGAAGGAACCAACGGGAGACGTTGTACACCTTGTTCCCGCGAGAGATTGTTTCGTCAGGCAAGGAAGCCCGACGACGGCGATGCCGGGGCGCATCGCAGAGGAGGGCTGACGCCGCCTGGCGGAAAAAGATCCGCGGGACGGCCGGAGTCGTTCATGAATTGTTCGGGCTAATCTTGAGTCGTTCGGCCGCGCCGGGCGGCTGGATGGACGAGGTGCGCGCCCGTCTCGCGGCTCGCCCGGTACGTGAACCCGAAATTCCCGGAAGGGAGCTGCGGCGGGCCGGCGTGCTCGTTCCGCTCTTCGTGCGGGACTCCCGGCTCTGGATTCTCTTGACCCGCCGCACCGAAAGCGTCGAGCACCATCGCGGACAGATCTCCTTCCCCGGAGGGTCCGAAGAGGCCGGCGACGCCAACCTCTTCGCCGCAGCGGTGCGGGAGACAGAGGAGGAGCTGAGCCGTACGTGGCGGCTCTGCCTCAGCCTTACGTCTGGAAGCCGGCGGAGGCGGAGATCGCCGAGGTCATCGAGGTTCCGATCGCGGCCCTCATGGACCCGGCGATCCTCGAGAAGAAGCCGATGCCCGGACGCGAGGGCTTGATTCTCTTCTACCATCACGGCAAGCACGTCATCTGGGGAGCGACCGCGACGATCCTCTCCGAACTGCTGGAAGCCCTCCGATAGTCCCGATTTGAATTTGCGATTTGCGAATGACTGACACCTATCTGTTGCCACGGCGACCCCGGTAAGCCGCCTCCTCGCCTCCAAAGCCCTCGATGGCCGCGCCGGCGGGTCGCGTACCATCCGCCTGATGGCCGATCTTCCGGACTACCTCCCGGGGTCCCGGACCGGTGCTCGCGAACTCCGACGGACGAATGGCGGGCAGCTGTTGTTCGCGGCCGTGGGCGTCGGCCTCTTCGGCGTCGCCGCGGCGATTGGGCTTGCGCGCGTTTTTCGCTGGGGTGCCTCCTCCGACCAGCTCCCGGGTCTCGCGCGGTCGATCGGCATCGATCCCAGGAACGACGTGCTTCGACTGGTCCTGCTGGTGCTGGTGCCGACGCTCGCGGGATTCGCACTCGGACGGATCCGGCGGGAATGGAGACGAAGAGCAGGGCGAGCGACATGGCGGGGGTTTCTCGGCGCCGGCTGTTTTCTGCTCGGGCTGGGGGCGACGGTGGGTGCGGGCTTGCGGGTTGGCGTCGTTGTCGGGACGCTTGCAGGGGGCATTGCGCGTCTCGTTCAGCGCCGGTGGTTCGATGTCCTGGCCAGCAATCGAGTCGGTCTGGCGGCGGTCCTGGCGCACACGCTGCTCGGCTGGGCGTTTCTGGCCGGGCCGGCCGCGCTGCGTGGTGTGACACCCCTCTTCGCCGCGTTCGGCCTCTTCTGCGCCTCGCTCGCCTTGGCGCTCTGGCTCGGCCGAGGAGATCTGGAGCGGGGAGCGATTCCCCTCGCCTGGTCCGGACTCCTGATTCCGCTCGCTCTCTGGACAGGCCGCCCGGACCGGCTCTCGTGGGCTGGGGGGATTGCCACGTGGGTTCTTCCGCTGTTCTCCCGGTCTTTCAACGACCGGTTTCCCGATTCGCGGTTCTTCTCGCGGTGGCTCTTGACGCGGGTCCTGCTTCCCGGCTCTTTCCTCGCGTTCACCGTCGTCGTGTTCCTGCGATCACCTCCGATAGCGGATCTCTTCGAGGATGGACACGGGCTGCTTCCGGCATCCGAATACCTCCGGGGCGAAAAGCCGTACCGGGACATCGTTCCCGGCCACGGGTTTCTCACGGATGGCGGGCTTCAACTCGCTTCGCTCCGCCTGTTTGGAGACGACTACGCCGGAGCCACGCGGGGCGCGAGGATCGCGGGGGCTCTCTTCTGGCCCTGCGTCTACTTCCTGGGGCTCGGCGCGACCGGCAGCGCCTCCGTCGCACTGTGGGCGCTCTTTTTGACCTTCTTTTGGTTCCCGCAGTACACGTTTCTGCGCGCGATCCTCTCGCTCGCCGTCCTTTCCCTCGCGGCCGCCGCCGCGCGAACCAGCCGCCGCGGCCTGTGGATCGCGACGGGCGCCGCCCTGCCGATCGCGTTCTTGGGCAGCGTGGATTTCGGATGGTATGCGGCATCTGGCTGCCTCGTCGCCATCGCGGTTTGCCGGCGAAACCGACGGATGGCGTTACTTCGCTTCGGAAGTGGCCTGCTGTTTAGCGCCGCGGTCGCCGCGGCGTTCCTGTCTCTGGCGGGAAGCCTTCGCGCATTCGTTTCGTCGACGTTCCTGGACCTGGGCGAGCTGATGCAGGCTTACACAATCGGGTACCGGGTCGACCGGTTTGCCATATCGTCCTGGGTCTCTCGCCTGGCATTTCTCTTCGATCGAGAGTCCTTCTTCGGATGCGCCCTCGCCGGCTCGGCGGTCTTCGCAGCCGTGCTCGCCGCCCGGTTCCCCTCGATGGGTCAGCGCACTCGAGGGCTGGCTCCGGTTCTGGCCTGGTTCTTCGCCGCCACGCTCTCGGTCATCGAAAGGCGCCACTTCGCCTATCCCGGGTTCGTCCTTGCGATGTTGGTCGTTCTCGTCTCGCGGTCGCTCATCGGATGGTCCGGCTGGGCAACCCTGAGGGGCTTTTTCGCGGCTGCGCTGATCGCGGCGACCCTCTTCTGCGTGAACCCGCTTTGGACGCTCGCACGGACGGGAGACGCGTTCGCGGGCGGCCGGCCACCAGACGAGCGGATTGCACTGCGGAGTCCGGCGCGAGCGCGCGGAGTCCTGTTCGACGAAAAGCAGCGGATCATCGTTCAGAGTACGGACGAGTTTCTCCACGCGCGCGGTTTCACGCCGCAGGACACATGGCTGGATTTCGCCAACCTCCCCGGCCTGTACTACCTGTTCGATCGCGATTGTCCGATTCGCTATTACGAGGTTGCCTTCTACGAGACCGATCGCGCCCAGGACGAGGTGATCCGGGCGCTCGAGAGAAACCTCAGAGTCCGTGCCGTCCTCTGGAGAACGGGACTCGTGACGGATTCGATCGACAAGATTCCGAATTCGACCAGGGCGCCTCTGGTAGCCGCATATATCCGGCGCGAGTTTCATCCCTCCTTTTCTCGAGGCGGCGTGGAATTCTGGGAAAGAAACTCCGTACGGGTGACAGGTAACGGGAGAGGGAGAAGACCTATCGGCGCTGTGGGTATCCGACCACTAGGGTGCGCGGGACTAGTCGACGGCGACCGACCTGAGGTGGCACGAAGGTGGGACGGGACGCCCAGACTTGATGCAGCTGCTTCAGCTCGCCAGGAGTGGTGCGACTGATTCGAGGGGCGTCGATAATACCACAAGTCATGACTGACTCCCCCGATGGAGGCCGTCCGCATTCCCGGCTCTGCCCGGGGAGGTTTCGTCGTGCCCTCGTCGCGATGCTAACAAGCTCCGGCCTCGCCCTAGCCGGCGGGCGGCTCGTCGAGCCGATTCTCGTGGCCGGCGGGGATGCGAGCGAAGGCGGACCTATCCTGGCGACGTTGGGGGATCCCGAGGGGCTCGCCGTCGGCCCGGACGGGCGGCTCTTCGTGGCGGACCACGACCGGGGCCGGATCCACGTCATCGATCTGCAAGCGAGGACCGTCGAAGCGATCACCGGATCCGAGGTCAGGCGACCTCAACCCCCTGACGTCTGGACCTGTCCGGTGCGCGGCGTGCAGCATGTCGCCGTCGAGCCGGCGGGGGGCGTTCTCTTCGCTTCGCACGAGGCTCGCCACATCTGCCGATACGACCCCCGCGAACGTTCCTTCTCCGTCGTGGCCGGGAAGATCGGGAGGGAAGAGTTCGGAGGGGACGGCGGGGCGGCAACCCGGGCGGCCATCCGGGTCAATGGCCTTGCCTGCGACGCCGCGGGAAACATCTACATCTCGGGCGCGAACCGGATCCGCCGCATCTCGAGGGATTCCGGGATCATCCGAACCATCGCCGGGACCGGGAAGCTCGGGTTCTTCGGCGACGGCGGCCCGGCCGTCGCGGCCGATCTCGCAAACCCGTCGGCTCTCGCGGTCGACCGGAACGGGACGATCTACTTCTCCGACGGGGCCAACAACCGGATCCGCGCGATCGACAGGAAGGGAAGGATCCGGACCGTCGCCGGGAACGGCCGGAGCGGCCCGCCGGACGACGGGGACGCGATCCGGAACGCCGCGGGAGAAGTGAGAGCCGTTGCCGTGGACGGCGATGGGGATATCGTCTTCATCAACGAGGCGCGGCGCATCCGCCGGCTCCTGGTCTCGCAGAGCCGAATGGAGACGCTTCTCGAGAATCCCTCCGGCGAACTCGAGAGGGTGCCGGAAGTGGCCGGCCTCGCCGTGTCGCCGGACGGAACGATCTTCTTCGATTTGCCGAAGTCGAACCGGGTCTCGTCGATTCCGGCGACCCTCCTCCGGAAGAGAGCGCGGTGAAGGCCGTCTCCACCTGCCTTCGCCGCGCAGTGTTTCTTTGCCTGGCCGTTCTTTGCTCGTCACGAAGCGCGGACGCGCAGAACATGATCACCGTCGCGGGCGGCGGCGCCGGGGACGGCGGCCCTGCGACGAGCGCGGGGCTCGGGCAGCTCGGGGCCCTCGTCGTCGATTCCCGGGGAAACGTGTTCTTCGCCGACCTCCTGCACGGGAGCCTCCGGAGGATCGATCACGCGACCGGGGCGATCACGACGATCCTCCGGCTCGAGGTGAAGGATCCACCACGCTTCCTCGCTCCGGGCGGGCCCGGCCGGCTCCTCTTCACCTCCAGGCTCAGGGTCGAAGAACTCGACCTCGGCACGGGGCAGCGAAAGCCGGTTGCCGGCAACGGGCAGGTGCTCTGGGCGGGCGGGGTTGTCGAGGAGGGCCGCCCCGCGACGCAGATTGCGCTGGGGCCGATCAGCGGACTCGCGGTCGGGCCGGGCGGCGACGTTTATTTCGGCGACCCGGCCCGCGCCCAGATTTTCCGCGTGGATCCGGCAACGGGACTCCTCGGGCGCGTGCTCACGCTGGACAAGGCCCTCACGGCAGGCGGGAGCGAAACGTTGAAGACCATCGACGACCTCGCGATCGATCCCGCCGGCCGTCTTTACTTCTCCGACCAGCGGCACCAGCGGATCTTCCGCGTCGAGGCGGGGCGAGCGATCGTCGTCGCCGGCGACGGGACGCGGCGGCAGCGATTCCCACGGGTCGGGGCGGTAGTCGGAGGGGACGACGACGCCCGCGCCGCCACCCTGTCCCCGCTCGACCTGCCCGGGCCCCTGGCGTTTCGCTCCGCCGACGATCTGTTTTTTGGCGAGGCTCACGGCACCGTCCGACGTGTCAATCGCTTCGAGAGGATCAGGACGTTTCTCGGGCCGACGATTTCGGCCGGTGAGGTCTCCGGCGTCGCGTTCGACCGGGATGGAACGCTCTTCGTGGCCTCGCATCCGGCCACCACGGTCGGGCAGGTGCTGAGCGTGCCGCTTGCGTCCGGGGCGCCGGAAGTCCTCGCGGGCAGCGGAGTCCCGCACTGCTGCGGGGACGGGGCCCCGGCCCCCGAGGCGGAGCTTGCCGAGCCCGAGGGAATTGCGATCGCGCCCGACGGCGACCTCTTGATCGCGGATCGCGCCAATCACCGCATCCGGCGGGTCTCCTCGCGGACTGGCCGCATCGCAACTATCGCGGGAGGGGGCGAGTTCGCACTGCCGGGAAGCCGCCACGTCCTCTCCCGCCTCGTCCGCTCCGCCCCGCCGCTCGGGCGAATCCATGGGATGCTGTTCGAGGTTCTCGAGCCGCACTTCGTCGCGGCCGACCTGGCGGGCAATCTCTACTTCGCGCAGCAGGACGGTCCCGTCTACCGAATCGACGCGGGAAACGGAACGCTCCTCGCGCTCGGCGCGGACCGCAAGAACCCCGGCGGACCGAAGCTCCCGGACGGATTCGCAGGCATCGGAGGAATCGCGGTCGACCCGGCCGGGACCGTCTTCGTGGCGGCGGAACACCGGATCTGGAGGATCTCGCCCGGAGGTGGCATCGGCGTTCTCGCCGGGACGGGGCACGAGGGGTTTTCCGGCGACGGCGGTTACGCGCTCCTCGCCGACCTGTCCCGTCCCGGCTGGCCCGTGTCCGACGGACGCGGGATGCTCTATTTCGTCGACACGGGCAACTCCCGGATTCGGCGGGTCGATCCCTCCGGGACGATCTCGACGATCGCGGGAACCGGCCTCGGCTTCGCGACGGGCGAAGGACAGGCGGTACGGGAGTCGATCGGCGCCGCGAGGGGGTTGACGCTCGACCCGCTCGGGAACCTCGTCTACTCGACGGGAGACAACCGGATCTGGCGCCTTACCCTGGCGGACGGAAAGCTGCGTCTGGTGGCTGGCCGGGAGCCCTCGGCCATCCGGCCTCTCGCGGTGGCGTTCAATCGGCGCGGAACTCTCTACTTCTCCGAGCCCGACTCCTCCCGGGTAAGGGCCATCCGGCCGTAGACGGAACTCGAGGACCCCTGAAACGCAAGGAAGAAGACGCGATTCGGCCGGCCTCCGTCCCAAAGAATCGGCTGCGGAGAAGACGCCCGCGCCGACAGGCTCCGAGGCGACCAGGTATCGCCCGCGTCCGTGCTCTTGAAAACGAAGTTTGGGGTGCCCAAGGGAACGGCGAGCAGAACGTCGGAGTCCGATGGATCGATTGCGATATCGGTGATGAACTCGAGGTTACGAGGAAACCATTGGTCGCCCGTGTTCGCGGTCTTGAAAACGCCGCCTTGGGCGACGCAATAGACCACCTCTTCGGATGAGGGATCGGGGACGATCCGCGTGACCGAACTCGCCGAAGGGCCTACGCTCGTCCACCGATTCAGACCGGGCGAAATGGGCGCAAGCGGGCTACGCTCAACGGTCCGCGCGGCTAGACCCGCCAAGCCGACGAGTCCCAGGAGAAGCCAACGTCTCCGCACCCTCTTAGCCACCACCAAAGACTCTACGGACTTCACATCTGGTTCGCTTGAGGTGAACTCACTACGAAACGAAGGCTCGGCCCGAGCGGGATTGAACGCTGGGCGCCGTGAAGTCGCGCGCTACTCGGAATAGGTCGGAGACTTGACCCCGCCCGGGACCGAGCTCGGGTCGGACGAAGGTGGGACGTAGACCGAAAATGCGACCCTTCGAAATCGCACCTAAGTCGTTTGAGGAGAGTTGGTGGCCCCAACGGGACTCGAACCCGTGCCGCGGCCTTGAAAGAGCCGTGTCCTAACCACTAGACGATGGGGCCAAGAACGAGAAAACGATAGCACGCAGATTGACTTCGCGCCGAACTGCAAGGGACTCGAACCGCGGCCTCAGGACCCAGGAAAATGATAGCCCGTTCCTGCAGGCATTCGGGTGAAAGAGGGCAGATCCTTCGCTGCGCTCAGGATGACAGGGAGAGGAGGGAAGAATGACAGAGGGAAGAGTGACCCCAAAAAACGAGTGCCGGCGACGGGCGCCGGCACAGCGAAGACCAGATCGAAAGGGAGTCTTACTTCGCGGGGGCCTTGGTCGGCTCGGGCTTGGCTGGCTCGGTCTCGGACTTCATCTTGGTGCTCGACTCGGTGGTGGTCTTGCCCTTCTTGGTCGTCTTCTTCTTGGCCTTCTTCTTGGTCGTCGCCTTGTGGGTGGGCGCCTTGGTCTCGGTCGTGGTCTCGGTGCTGGTCGTCTGCGCGCCGGTGACCGGGTTCGTGGACTTCTTCGACTCCGTCGAAGACTTCGTCTCCGTGGTCTGCGCGAAAACGCCGGTCGGGAAGGCCAGCGCCACCGCCAGAGCCACTAACTTCAACAGGGACTTCTTCATCTCTTTTCTCCTTTCGGCGCGGAGCACTACGCACCGCGTCACTCACACGCAGAGACTCTAGAGGCCCGCGGGTGAACCCAACATGAACGCGGAGACAGTTTCCCGAGAAGACTCGATCTTATTGAGACTGTTGGTGTTACAGGCGAGATATTCGAGCGGACCAAGGAGAACTTCAGACTCCGGTCCGCCTCGGCAACCGTGTGAGATTCATGCGCCGGAGGGACCGGCGAGCTTGCCCTCGGGATCCAGAAACGAGTACAGGGCGGGCAGCACGAGAAGAACGAGAGGGCCGGACAGGAGGAATCCTCCGATGACGGCGATTGCGAGGGGTTGCTGCAGCTGCGCGCCTTCACCCAGCGCTAACGCGAGAGGGGCGAGAGCGAAGACGCTCGCCAGGACTGTCATCGCGACCGGGCGCAGTCGCCGGCGAGCCGCGGCCGGCCACGCTTGCACGGGCGGCAGACCCTCCCGCAGGGATTGGCGCGCCTCGTGGATCACGAAGATGGCGTTCTCACCAACGATTCCGACCATCATGATCGCGCCGACGAAGCTCGAAATGTTGAGCGTCATTCCCGTCAAGAGCAGCGCCCCGAAGACGCCGGCCAGGACCGAGAGCGCGATGACGCTCGTCAGCAGAGGAGCTCTCCAGTCTCCGAACTCGAAGAGGAGCACGACGGCGACCAGAATGAGCCCCGCGATCAGCACAAGCAGGAGCCCCTTGAACGAGGACTGCTGCTGCTCGTAGAGACCGCCGAAGCGGATCTCCATGCCGGCGGGCATGTCGAGGCGCGACCCGAGCAGCTTTTGGATCTCCGCCACCGCACCCCCGAGGTCGCGGCCGGAGAGACGGGCGGTGACGCCGACGAAGCTCTTCAGATTCTCGCGGTTGATCTCCGCTTCCGGTGGTCCCGTCGAGAGTGTGGCGATGGTCGAGAGCGGCACGAGCGCTCCGGATGGAGTCCGGACCTTCAATCCTTCCAGGCCGGCGGCCGCATTCTCGAAGACGCGGATGTCGTAGACCCGCTCTCCCACACGCAGCGTCCCGGCGACCGTGCCGGTGACGGCCGGCTCGACGACAGCGTGAAGGTCTTCGCTCGTCAGCCCGAAGCGCGCGGGTTCTTCTCCAGGGGAAAGACCGGCTGCCGATTCGCGGAAGCGCGGCCGGACGTTCAGAGCGGGGCCGGCGATGACAACGCCTTCGAAGACGTCCTCAACACCCCGCACGGAGGAGATCAGTTTCGCCGCCTCGCGCGCCTTCCTCTGGAGGAGCGCCTGGTCCTCACCGAAGATCTTGACGTCGATCGGCTGAGGGGCTCCGCCGGTCAAGTCGCCGATGTTGTCTTCGATCAACTGGCCGAAGTCGGTGTGGATCGCGGGCTCGACGGCGGCCAGCCGCGAGCGCAAGTCGTCGGTGATCTCGTCCACCGGACGCCGGGCCTTGCGGGGCTTCAGCTTGATGACGTAATCGCCGCGGTTAGGCTCCGTGATGAAGAAGCCGAGTTGCGTGCCGGTCCGCCGCGAGTACGCCTCGACGTCCGGCAGAGACTGGATGACCTTCTCGGCCTCGGCGAGAATCGCGTCGGTGTCGGTGAGCGAGGTCCCGGGAGGCGTCCAGTAGTCGAGGATGATCGAGCCTTCGTCCATCGCGGGGAGAAAGTCACTGCCAAGCGTCCGCGAGAGGACGTATCCGCCGGCGATCAGGAAAAGAGCCGCCGCGACCGCGAGGATCGGCCGCCGCATGAAGAGGCCCACGACCCGGTCGAACCGCCGCCCCCGGGACCGGTCGTCGCGGCCCGGGGCGGGCCGAGCGGCGCCGGCGGCGAGGGGAACGGCGAAGGCCGCAAGGAAAAACGAAGCGACGAGCGCCATCGCCATCGTCAGCGCCAGGGGCTTGAAGAACGCCCCGACCACGCCGGTCAGGAGCGCGAAGGGGAGAAAGATCACGATGGTCGAGAGACTCGAGCCGGCGAGGGCCGGCAAGAGGTCGGCCACGCCGCTTCCGGCGGGGTCCTCCGCTCCTTCTTCGCGCTTCCTGTGGATCTTCTCGACCACGACGATCGCGTCGTCGGCGATCAGGCCGAGCGCGGCGGCGATCCCGCCGAGCGTCATGAGGTTGACCGTCTGTCCTACACCACCCAGCAGCAGCAGGACGACCGCGACGCTGACGGGGATCGCGGCGACCGCGATGAGCGTCAGGCGCAGGCTTCGAAGGAAGAACAGGAGGACGATCGCGGCCAGCGCGACGCCGATCAGGATCGCGTCCCGTACGCCCCGCACCGAGCGTGAGACGAACGCGGCCTGGTCGTAGAAGGTCGTCCAGGAGACATCCTTTGGAATGAGGTCAGGCTTCTCCCGGAAGATCCTCGCGACCCCCTGCGCGATCTCCACGGTGTTGGCCGAGGGCTGGCGGATCAGGTTGACGAGCACTGCCGGCCGGCCGTTGGCCGTGGTCCGGATGTAGGAAACCGCGTCGCCCGCGGCCGCGGTTCCGAGCTCGCCGATCCGCGCCGGGACGCCGCCTCCGGGAATCGGCACCGGGATCCGCGACAGCGCGTCGATCCCGGGGACGCGCCCGTCCACGAGCGAGAGGTAGAGCTCGTGGTTCGCCTCGGTCAGCCCATTGGACAGAGTCTGGTTGTTCTTCTGGATCGCGGTGACGACGTCGGCGGGAGAGAGATGCCGCCCCGCGAGCGCCTGCGAGTCCAGGCGAATCTGAAACTCGCGCTTGCGGCCTCCCTGGATCTGGACCTCGGAGACGCCGGGGATGCGGATGAGCTCGGGCTTCAACGTGAACTCGGCCAGGACGAGCAGCTCCGCCTGGCTGCGCGTGGGCGAAGAGAGCGCGTAGCCCAGGATCGGGAAGATCGCCGTGTTCATCCACTCGACATCCACCCTCGCGTCCGCGGGGAGGTCCGGGCGGATCCGAGCGACTTCCGCCTGGACGCGCTGCAGGGCCGGCTGCATGTCGGTCCCCCAGGCAAAGTTGGCTGAGATCTCCGTCGATCCGCGGGAGGTTGTCGAGAGGACTCGGAGGATTCCCGGCACGCGGAGAATCGCTTCCTCGAGCGGGCGCGTCACCGTCGGCATCATCCAGGCGGCCGGCTCCTCGCCGACGTCCGCGATCACTTTCACGACCGGAAACGTCACCGAAGGGAAGATCGACGACGGCAGGCGCAGGGCCGTGAAGACGCCTCCGGCAACGAGGATCGCGATCAGGAGGAAAACCGCGGCGGGACGCTCGCGAGAAAGGCGCAGGAGGCTCACGCGATCACGGCTGCGCTGCGACGAGCTTGCCTTCGGGCAGTCCGACCAGGCCCGAGACGATCACCGCCTGACCTGGCGAGAGCGCCGGCGAGACGATTTCCGTCCTTCCTCCTTCCATGACTCCCGTCTGCACGTTGACCCAATGCGCCCGGTTCTGCGTGACGAGCGCGATTCGAGCGACGCCGGTCACGTCATCGCGGAGAACTGCCGCGTCGGGCACGACGGTCGCGTCGGGTTGCTCTCCGACCAGGAACCGCGCCGTGCCGACGATCCCCAGAGGGAGCCGGCGGGCCGGCTCCGGCAGATCAACCCGGACGGGAGCCGTAGAATCGGCGGGATTCGCCGCGGGGAGTGCCGAGTGGACGATTCCAGAGATCGGACGTGGTTCTCCTGCGATCTGAATGAACGCCTTCTGCCCGGGCCGGATTCGGGGAAGATCAGACTGGGCGATGTCGGCCAGGAAGACAGTCGACCCGGCATCGTTGATCGTCAGGATCTCCTGATCTTCGGAGACGCGATCTCCCGCGCTCGCCGCGTGAGAAACGACCGTGCCGTCCCACGACGCCGTCAGCGGCTTGCGGACCAGGTTCTTTTCGGCCAGTGCGACGGCCCGTTCGGCGTCGCGCCGCTCGGCCTCCGTGGCCGCCTGCCGCAGCATCTCGCGGGCTCCCGAGAGGGCGGCCTCGCTGTCGCGCGCAACGATCGTCCCGATCCTCTGCCCGCGGCGTACACGGTCGCCGTCGAAGACGGAGAGTTCCGTCAGGGTTCCGGTAAACGGCGCCCGCACCTTCTGCTGCGCGAGCGCGGCCGTCTTGCCAGGTCCCGAAACGAAGAGAGACAACGACGCCTTCTCGGCGACGGCGACGCGGACGGGCGTGGGGAGCGAGGGCGTGCCCTCCGGGCGGGCCGCTTCCCCTGGTTCGACTCCCTTCCGGCATCCGAGGACGGCCAAGAGCAGGAGAGCGACGGCTGTGCGCCTCACGGCGATCCCCAGCGGTCGGCGAGCGCCCGAGCGATCCGGTAGCGCGCGACCGCGTCGGAGAAGCGCACGGCGGCATCCACGGCGGAGGAGTAGGCATCGAGGACCTCAAGCGACGTCGCGGCGCCGCCGCGGTACCGGCTTTCCGCTTCGAGGAAGGCGTCCCGCGCGGCGGGACCCGCGCGAGAGAGAAGGTCGACCTCCCGTCCGAGCGTTTCGATCGCGGAGCGGGCCTGCGCCCATTTCAACCGGGCGTCCCGGCGCGCGACCTCGACCTTCTGGCGGGCCTGCCTCAGGGCGAGGTCCGCCTGTGCCACGCGCGCGCGCATGGCGCCGAAGTCGAAGACCTGCCAGGAGAGCGAGAGCGTGAAGGAGTACCCCGCATCGCGCCGAATGCGGTCGAAGAACGTCGCATGGGGATCGCGTTGCTTCAGGTCGAGCGGAACCAGACGCGAGGTGTCCGATCCCCAGAAGCCGAAGTCCGCCGAGAGATCGAGGTGGGGCCTGCGTTCGGCGCGAGCGCCCGAGAGGTTCGCGTCTGCCGCGCTCGCCTCGGCGCGGGCGGCCGAGACCTCGGGCGCCTCCTCCCAGGCTCCCCCTGGCGCCGCCGCCTCGCGGCCCGGGACGGAAAGCGACCCGATCTCGAGGGAAGCCCGCGGCTCTCGTCCCATCAGGTCGTTCAACTCCAGACGCGCGTCGTTCGCTCGCTTCTCTGCTTCCAGGAGGTTCGCCTGCTCGGACGCGAAGCGCACGTCTGTTTTCATGAGGTCGGGTGCGACGGCCTGCCCCGAAGCCTGGCGGCTCTGGAGCGACGTCCGGTAGCTTTCCAGCCGCGCAATCCCCTCGCGCCGCGCAGCGACTTCTTCTCGCGCGGAGAGAAGTTCGTTGTATCGGCTGATCACTTCGAGCTCGAGGTCCTTCTCTTCGATTCGGTACCGCTTCTGCGCCGCGTCGAGTTCGGCGGTGGCCTTGGCGACCGCGGCGCGGCGAGCTCCGCCGTCGTAGAGAGGCTGGCGCCCAACGGCCTGCAGGCGGACTTCGCCCAGATTGGTCACGACCGGGTCATAGCCGGAAGGAGGCGCATAGACGAAGTTCCCCTCGACGGCGACTTTGAGCCACCGCTCGGCCCGCATCTCGGTCCGCTTTTCGCGGGCAATCGCGACGTCGAAGGCCGGCAGAGGCAGCCGCGCGTTGGCGGCTCGCGCCTCTGCCAGCGCCTCCTCGAGCGTCATCGGCCCTTGCGCGCCGGCAAGTGCCGAGAGCACCAGGAGAAGGGTGGCGGCCAGCGGCAACCGGCCTTTCGAGAGCCGATCCTCGACGTCGAGGAAGACGCGATCGGGACAGCCCGCCTTGCTCACGGCGCGCATTGTAAGGCGCCGTTCTGTCAGGGCGAGGCGTTTGCGAGATCTACTTCAGCAGGGTATAGGCGAGACCGAGCACGCCGCCGGAGAGAACCACCCATATGGCGTCGAGCTCGAAGAGATAGAGAGCGATGAACGCGCCCGTCGTCAGGACGAGAGCGAACCCGTCTGGCGCGTGGCTTAAACCGCCAGGAAGAACGACGGCCAGGCCGAAGATGACGGCGAGATTGAGGATGACGCCGACCACGGCGGCCGTGATCCCGGAAAGGGCCGACGTCAGGGTCCGGTTTCCGCGGAGGCTCTCGATATAGGGCGCTCCAAGGAAGATGTAGAAGAAGCAGGGCAGGAACGTCACGTAGGTTGTCACGACCGCCCCCAGAGAGGCGCTCGCGAGGCGGCTCATCCCTTCCTCCGGCCGGTTCCAGCCTGTCATGAAGCCCACGAACTGAAGCACCATGATCAATGGGCCCGGCGTGGTCTCGGCGAGGCCGAGACCGTCGATCGCCTGGGCCTGTGTGATCCAGTGGTACGACCCAACGGCTGCCTGCGTGACGTAGGCAAGGACCGCGTACGCGCCTCCAAAGGTCACGAAGGCCGCCTGGGTGAAGAAGCGGAACTGGAGAACGTGAAGACTCGACCAGCCGCGCCACAGGGCGAGCGCGATCAACGGAGCGCCCCAAAGGAGAAGACCGGCCAGAACGATTCTGACCGCCCGTGACCACGACCGGCGCGCCCTTTCCGTTCGAGCCCTGCTCTGCTCCGACGCCGGGTCAGGCTCTTCCAGTTCCGCCAGCGGGTGAGCGCCGGAGAATTCGCGCGGCCAGATCCAGCCCGCAAGAAATCCGATGAGTCCGGCGCTGATTACGATCCACGGGAATGGCACGTGCAAAATGAAGATCCCCACGAAGGCCGCGGCCGCGATCGCGATGAGACCGCGCGGGCGCAGGGCCCGAGTCCCGATCCTGATCAGCGCGACGACGACGAGGGCAACGACGGCGGGTTTCAAGCCCGCGAAGATACCCGCGACTCCGGGTACGTGGCCATAAGCCGCATAGACTGCCGAAAGCCCCCACAGGACGAAGATGGACGGGATGACAAAGAACGCTCCGGCCACGATTCCGCCCCAGGTCCCGTGCAGGAGCCACCCGATGTAGATCGCGAGCTGCTGCGCCTCAGGCCCGGGGAGAAGCATGCAGTAGCTCACTGCGTGAAGAAAGCGCCCCTGGGAGATCCATCGCCGCCGGTCCACCAGGTCCCGCTGCATAATTGCGATCTGGCCGGCGGGTCCGCCGAAGCTGATAAATCCGAGCCGCAACCAGTACCGGAAGGCCTCCCAGAACCCGACGTTACGCGGACTCTCCGACTGAGGGCGCTCTTCTTCCGTTTCCCGTTCCGTCATTGGACCCAGCGGGCCGGAACGCGAGAGTCAGCGTCCTTCGATCGTGAAGTCGTCGAACTGGATGACCGAGTCGGCCTTCGTCCAGAGCCCCACGAGGCCCGCGTCTTTGAACGTGTCGTCGGTCGCATCGAGGACCTTTGTCCCGTCGAACCAGACGACGAAGTGGTTGCCGGCGGCCTCGAGCTTCAGCGTGTGCCAGGCGTTCTTGGCCACTTTGATCGGTTTGTTCTGGAAGGCTCGCCGGCCGCCCTTGACGGTGTGGTAGATCGTACAGTTGTCCTCGTCGGCGTTGCAGCGCGTGATGTAGTAGTTGTCGGCGTCCTTGTAGCGCCAGACCATGCCGAAGCCCTGGTCCACCTCTCCGGAGACAGGCCGGGCACGAACTGACAGCGTGACGTCCTTGTACGAGCCCTCTTTGACCACGGCGAGCGGGAAGCGGTAGTCGGTCGGGTCGGCACTTTCCTGGACGAGCACGTGGTTGCTGGCCGAGTCCCTGTCCGCGCGTACGACCCACTTCCCCTGGGCGCCCTGACCCGTCCGGGCAAACTCGAACGCCGACGGCGGCGAGCCGACCGCATCGTCGTCGAACGTGAATGTCTTGGATCCAGAGGCGGGCTGCCGGGCCCATGAGATCGCGTGGACCAGCAGGAGAGCTGCGATCCAGAGCGTCCAGCGCCAGGAGCTCCTCATGGGAACCTCCCTTCGGATTCTCATTTCGAGGGCGCGCGTTTCAGATGCGCATAGAGCGAGTCGTAGAGGAAGGACGCCCGTGCGAGGATGTCGGCGTCATCCTTCCCGACATCGGTGAATCCCTGGCTGATGGCCCAGAGGCCGGCCGACTCCCGGGTGATGTCCATCTCTGCGGGAAAGTCGGCCCCGTGAACAATGCGGCCGAGGCTTCGGAGCGCCTCGTCCTCCGACGCTCTTTCTTCCACCAGTGCCTCGAAGGAACAGCGCCCGAGCTCATCGCGATGCGCATACGCCGCTCCCGGCGCGTCGAAACCGATCGCGCCTTCCCGTTCCTGGATGCCGGCCACCTGCTCGGGCTCGATGAAGAGGATCTCGGCCTCGGGATCGAGGAAGCGCCGGATGAGCCAGCCGGTCGCCGTCCGGTTGACGTGGATTCGTTTGCGCGTGACCCATTTCATCGGAGGGCTCCACCTGAGTTCATATCAACTGCTAGATTGTTATGTCAATTGGTAGGAGGGTCAAGAGTGGAGGAAGTCGGACCCTCAGAGGTCGAACGTCCTGCGGAACTTGAGCGACACCCGCGTGCCGGGGCGCTCGAAGCCGCGGCCGATCTGCCGGTTGTACACGGCGAAGAGGTCCGTCGCCGGGTCGATCAGCCAGCGCAGGATCGCCTGGACCCCGGTCAAATGGTCCACGTTGTCGCTCTGGACGATGAGCGAGGAGAGGAGGCTCACGCTCGGGTTCCAGTCCACCCGCCCCGAGAAGAGCGAGAGGTTGAAGTCGCCTTGCGGCAGCCGGACCACGTTGTAGTCCTCGATCAGGGAAACCGAGACGTGCTCGGCGGGCTTGACGAAGAGCCGCCCGGTATAGGCGTCCCGCTTCCCGCCGTAGTACTGCCCGAAGTTGACGCGGGCCTGGAACGCGAAGACGCGGGAGGGATCCGTACCGAAGGAGACCTGGTGGCGCACGAAGTGGTAGGAGCCGGGCGGAATCGTGACTGCGTCGGTCAGGTCGAGCGGCTCCGTGAGATTCTCGTCGAAGACGTCCACGATGTCCTCGTCGGTGTAGGCGCCGTTCAACCAGTTCGCCCGGAAGGTGTACTGATACTCGCGCTCGTTCAACGTCCCGTTCTCGTTGTACTTCACGAGGTAGAAGGTCTCGAAGGAGAGATTCTTCAGACCCAACGCGCGAGGCCTCGGAGTCAGCTCCAGGTCCACGAAGTTCTGGTGGATGCCGTTCTGAGAGACGAAGCCCATCTGGGGATCGTAGGCGCTCCCGATGTTGGAGCGGTGGAGCTGCGCGTTGGCGTACTCGCCGTGGTAGTTCAGCTCCGCCTTCCACGCTTTCGTCTGGCCGGAGACGCCCGGATTGTCCGTGCCGACGTAGAAGCCGTTCGCGCTCCACTCGGGCGTAAAGTTCAAGAGAGTGTCGGCTCCGTACGTGCGGGAGAACTTGCGTGAGGGGTCGTCCGTGACCCGTTCGATATCGGTGAAGAGACCGCCGACGTAGGAGGCATGGCCCAGATCGAGCTTCGTTCGTCCGACGAAGTAGTTCGTCCGCGGCTCGCCCTCGGCGGCCCGGGTCTGTACCGCGAGCGCGCCGAAGTCGGCCCGCCCGAGACGTCCCGTCAACTTCAAGCCGGCGTTGAGCGGGATGGGGACACTCGTGTCGTCCAGGCTCTTCAACCCGATCGTTCGGGAGAAGAAGGGGAACGTCGTGAACTCGGACCCGAAGTCGAAGGTCTGGGCCCGCTGCAGGAAGAAGAGCCTCTTCTCCGGAAAGAAAAGCGAAGTTCGCCCGAAGTTGAACTGCTGTGCGTCGACCTCCGTCTCCGCGAAGTCCGTGTTGGCGGTCAGGTCAGCCTCGGTCGAGGAGCTGACGCCGTAGCGGAAGTCGAATCCGGCTCGCCCCAGCAGGTTCGTGCCGGAAGGACTCTCCAGCTTCTCGACCGCCCCCAGCACATAGGGCGTGAGCCCGCGGAGCCGCCGGGCCGGGAGCGCCGGCAGGCCCGTCAGGTCGCCCGCGAGGGAGATCTTCGAGAGTGCGAACGGTCGCTTCCAGCCGGTCCAGCGCGCGGTCTCGGTGCGCCGCCGCATGATGCGCGAGAAGTTGAAGCCCCAGGTCTCGCTCTGACCGCCCGGAAAGTTCAGAGCCGTATACGGGATGCGAAAGAGCGCGTCCCACCCCTCGGGAGTACGGCGCACGCGCACGTCCCAGACCGTGTCCCAGTCGAGAGAGGGATCCCCCTCCTCCGTGACCAACCCGTCCTCGCGGGCGCCGTTGGGGTTGGTCGCGAAGAAATAGGCGTTGCGCCGGTCGCGGTAGGTATCGAGCACGAAGGCGACGCGGTCATCATTGGAGAGGTCGGCGTCCCGGCGCAGCTCGCGCGCCACGAGCTCGGCGGCCGTCTCAGCCATGACGAACCGCAAGAGAAGCGCCTTCGGTGTCGCGATGACCCGGCATTCGGTGGCGAGGGTCGCCGGCGCTCCCTCGTTGGGCTCCTGCTGAAAGAGTTCGCGCGCCGCCGGCGCGTTCTCCCAGAGAAGGTCATCGAAATCCGCTGTGGAGAGCTCGCTGTCGGCGGCGAGCACCGCGAGGGATGGACGCTGCGCCTCGGGCAGCGCGAGAAGCCAGGTTGCAAGAAGCAGTTCGCCGATGGCGGAAATGAGAGCATTGCCGGCGGGGACGAATCGAGGGGGAGAGCGGTCCGCGAACACCTTCACGGACGGGATCAGCGGCCTTCGATGTCGGTCGTTCCCTGTCTCATTTCACTTGGTGGCGATCTTCGAAAGAGCGGCCTTGAGTCCTTCGCCGATCTTCTCCGGGGCGCCAACGCCCCAGAAATGCATGAAGAAGAGGCGCGGGGTCTCCCGCAGCATGTGCGAATGGAGTGCGGTGACCTGGATGCCGTGAGCATGCAGCTCCCGGAGGACGGGGTTGACCTCGTCGGCGATGAGGACGAAGTCGCCGGTCGTCGCGACTCGTGTGCCGACGGTCTGGAAGTTCATGGGATTGTTCATGCCCATACTTGGGGGGACTTCCATTCCGCCGTCCTTGATCGGCTCGGAGCGGGCCACGCCGACTTGAAGGACCGTCCCGGACATCGTGCCCTTATGGCCCAGCGCCTCCTGGAGCTTCTCGAAGGTCTTCTCCTGCTCGGCCGTGGGCTTGGCCGGCGCCTTTCCGGGAGGCGGCGTCTTCGTCTTCGCGAGCGCGGCCTTCAGCGTCTTCGCGAGCGCCACGGGGTCTCCGTGGCCGTGGAAGTGGACGTAAACGACGTGGGGCGTCTCACCCAGCAGGTGATTGTGAATGGCGAGAATCTCGAATCCGCCCCCTTCGAGCTCGCCGAGCACGGGCTCCACTTCAGAATCGAGCAACACGAGATCTCCCATCGTGACGGCTTCATCGCCGGTCCCGGTCTTCTTGAACCCGGCCCAAGCTCCGAGCGCGAGTCCCGGCGCCACGGGAACGTCTCCGACCGTAACGTGGAGGTCCGAGCGCGGCCAGCCGAACCGGTGGACCTCTCCCGGCAGGTCCTTTCCGGCCTGCCCGAAGACCTTGTCCGCGGCGTCCCAGCCACCCTCCGCGGGAGGACCCGCGGACATGGCGGCGGAAGAGGCGAGAAGGAAAAGCAGCCCGGGGGCTGCGGCGAACAGAATCCGTTTCATTCTGGCACGTCCTTTGGGAGAGCCGGACTCTTCGTCCGGAAGGATTGGTAGAGCTCGTCGAAGAGGACGAAGCCGCGATCGAGGCGGGCCTCGTCCTCGGAGTTTGCAAGGACGAGGCCGGTCAAGAGCCGCTCGAGGCCCGCCGCCTCGGGACGGCCGAACTTGCCGTCTTTCAGATCGACATCGTGGACGATCTCCGCGATCTCCGAGAGGCCGCGGTCGCGGACCCGGGTCCGCGCGAGGATCGTCTCGAACGTGCAGCGGTCCCCTTCGTGGGTGAAGTCGCCGCCCACCATGTCGAAACGCAGCTCTCCTGGACGCGCCGGCTCCTTCGGGTCCGCGAAGCAAAACCGCGCCTTGGGATCGACGAAGCGGCGGATGAGCCAGGCCGATGCGATCCGATCGATGTGGACGCCGCGGCGTGTAGTCCAGAGGCGCCCGGTCAGCCCCGCGCGCGCGGGTCCCCGCGGCAGAGGGCTGCGCCGGGAGAGGGCCTCCAGGCGTGCCGCGACTCGCCGCCGTCCGGGGGCCGCGAAGAAGTCGATGCGAGATATCTCCTCGAGGCGTTTGCGCGCGCGCGAGAGAAGCGCCGCCGGGTCTTCCTCCTTCCGAGAGCCGGCGCCGAGCGTTTTTTCGAGCGCGCGGTACTCCGCTTCCCGTTCGGCGCGGAACTGCTCGACTAAGGCATCGTCGGTCCTTCTCTGGAGAAAGGCCGCTTCAGAGACGTAAGCCTCTCCGCCCCCGGCGACCGCTTCCTGCGCGATCCACTGGAGGTCCTCCAGGCAGTCCTCCCGGCGGGGCAGCACGTAAACGGCGTTTTTCAAGGCCACGGCCCCGATCCTCGAGAGACGCTGCCGGATCTTGGCCCGGAGATACAGGGGCTGCGGCGGCAGCTGGTGGATGAGCAGATACCAGCGAAGCGCGCCCTCACGGCCGCGGCCGGGGGCTTGCTTCCGGCTCAGGGTTCGGCGCACGCCCCTCATATAGCACTTGATTGATGGGTATAGCAATTGCTTTAGAATCAGAGTCCGAGGGGGGCGCGATGAGACTCTCGACGGCGTCTTTCCTGTTCTTCGGAGCGATGGCTTCGGCCGCCCCGGCGGCAATCGAGATTCCGGGAGGGTCGGCGGGGATCGGCTTCGACGACCTGCGCTTTTCGGTCTCTCTGGGGAAGGTCCTCGTGCCGGCCGGGCGCACGGGAAGCCTCGTGCTTCTGGATCCGGCGACGCGAAACGTGACGGCAATCGAGGGGTTCAGCGCGAAGAAGGAATATGGCGGAGGGCACGAGGACGGCGTGACGTCCGCGGACAGCGGGAGCGGCTGGGTTTTTGCGACGGACCGGACCTCCGGCCTGCTCGCAGTCATTGATCCGGGAAGCCGACGGATCGTGTCGAGATCGAAGCTCGGCGGCGCTCCGGACTACGTGCGGTACGTGGCGCCGGTAGGAGAGGTCTGGGTCACCGAACCGGACTCCGAGAGGATCGAGATCTTCCATCTTCTGGCGGGACTCCCGCCGGCCGCTGTGCACGAGGCGTTCCTTCCCGTGCCCGGCGGGCCGGAGTCGCTGGTCGTGGATATCCGGCGCGGCCGCGCGTACACCCACCTCTGGAACGGGAAGACCGTGGCGATCGACGTCAAGGCGCGGTCAATCGCCGCGACCTGGGACAACGGCTGCAAGGGGTCCCGCGGGATCGCGCTCGATGAGGCCCGAGGGTTTCTCTTCGCGGGGTGTTCGGAAGGAAAGGCCGTCGCGCTGGACGTGGGAACCGGCACGCTGCTCTCGTCCCTGAGTTCCGGAAGCGGCGTGGATGTCATCGAGTACAACCCGAAGCTCTCCCATGTGTATCTTCCGGGCGCAAAGAGCGCGACGATGGCCGTGCTCGGCGTATCGGGCCAGGGCAAACTCGCGCTGCTCGGCACGAGGCCCACGGCTGAGGGCGCGCACTGCGTCGCGGCCGATGGGAATGGAAACGTCTTCGTCTGCGATCCGAAGAAGGGCCGCCTCCTCGTCTTTCGCGACACGTTCCAATGAAGATGTGTGCGGCCGTCTGTCATCCCTTCGCTCTCTCCTTGTCATCCTGAGCGAAGCGAAGGATCTGCTCTCTTGACCGTGGAAAGCAGATTCTTCGTCGCTTCGCTCGCGCCGTCGCCATAGCGGCTTTGGCGCGTCGGCGACTTCGGCGGAGGCGCTGGCGAATCGGCGACCTCAGAATGGCAGAACCGGCAGAGCCGGCCCGTTAGAATGAGGGCATGGCCGCCGGGACGCCGACACAGATTCTCCCTTCGGTTTGCCCGCTCGATTGCCCGGACGCGTGCAGTCTCGAGGTTCGGGTCGAAGAGGGGCGGGTCGTCGAAGTGGGAGGGAGCCGCGTCAATCCGGTCACCGCGGGCTTCATCTGCGCGAAGGTCCGTCGCTTTCCGGCGCACGTCTACGGGCCGCGGCGCATCCGCTATCCGGGAGTCAGAGAGGGCCGAAAAGGGGAGGGCCGTTTCCGGCGCGTTTCCTGGGACGAGGCCTTGAATCTCGTCGCCTCCCGCATGAAAAACCTGGCGCTCCGAGGAGAGGGGGAGCGCATCCTTCCTTTCTACTACGGAGGATCGAACGGATACCTCTCGCAGAACACGGCGGACGCGCGCCTCTTCCACCGGCTCGGCGCCTCCCGGCTCGCGCGCACCCTCTGCGCGGCGCCGTCGGGACGCGCCGCTGCGGGGCTCTACGGCACGATGCCGGGGGTCGCTCTCCAGGACTACCGACACTCGAAGCTCGTCATTCTCTGGGGAGTGAATCCCTCCGTCTCCGGCATTCACCTGGTGCCCTACCTCCTGGAAGCGCAAAGAGGGGGAGCGCTTCTCGCCGTCATCGACCCGCGCCGGACGCGCCTGGCCGAGAGGGCGGACCTGCACATCGCACCGCACCCAGGAGCGGACCTTCCGCTCGCCCTCGCGGTCATCCGATGGCTCTTCGAGAACGGGCACGCCGACGAAGACTTTCTCTCGACGCACGCGACCGGAGCCGAGGAGTTGCGCCGGCGGGTGTCTGCCTGGACGCTCGACGCGGCGGCCCGGGCGACTCGCGTCCCCGCGGCGCAGATCGAGCGGCTCGCGCGGATCTATGCGGAATCGAGCCCCGCGGCGATCCGGTGCGGGTGGGGGCTCGAGCGCAACCGCAACGGCGGCTCGGCCGTTGCCGCCGTGCTGGCGCTGCCCGCGGTGGCCGGGAAGTTCGGCGTGCGGGGCGGCGGATACACCATGAGCAATTCGAAGGCCTGGGACCTCGACGCGCTGGCTGCGGCGGGCCAGTTGCCCGCCCCTTCCACGCGCGAGGTCAATATGAATCTTCTGGGAGAGACGCTGCTCGCCGGCAACCGATCTCCCGTGGATCTGCTCTTCGTCTACAACTGCAACCCGCTCGCGACCGTTCCGAGCCAGGAGAAGGTGCGCGCGGGACTCGCGCGCGAGGACCTCTTCACCGTCGTGTTCGATCCCGTGATGACGGACACGGCGCTCTATGCCGACGTCGTGCTTCCCGCGACGACGTTTCTCGAGAGAGACGAGATGTCCCGCGGGTACGGCGCAATGGTGCTGCAGGAGGGGAGAGCGGTCATCCCTCCGGTCGGCGAGTCGCGGCCCAACCACGAGGTCTTCGCCGAACTGACGCGGCGCCTGGGTCTCTCCCGGCCGGACGACCCCGAAACGGCGACAGAGATGAAGGAAGCGATCTTCCGGTCCGGCCGTTCCGGCAGAGCCATCCGGCGATCGCTCGACCTGCGCGGGGTCGCGTTTCCGGACGGCAATCCCGCGCCGGTCCAGTTCGTGGACACGTTTCCGCTCACGCCGGACCGGAGGATTCACCTGGTCCCCGAGTCCCTGGACCGCGAAGCGCCGGCCGGTCTCTACGCTTACCGCCCCGAACCGGAAAGCTCGCAATACCCGCTCGCGCTGATCTCGCCGGCGAGCGACCGGACGATCAGCTCGACTCTCGGAGAGCTGCACGAGGAACAGGTTCCCCTCGAGATGTCGCCGCGGGACGCCGCGGCGCGAGGCATCGCGGACGGGGACCGAGTGCGCGTCTTCAATGCCCTCGGAGAAGTTCGATGCCTCTCCCTGCGCAACCCCGCTCTGCGCGACGGTGTCGTTCTGCTTCCCAAGGGGCTCTGGCGGCACAACACGCTCTCGGGCACGGGAGCCACGGCGCTCGCCCCGGACACGCTGACCGATCTCGGCGCCGGAGCCTGCTTCAACGACGCTCGCGTCGAAGTGGAGCGCGTGCCCGGGCAATGACGGTCGTCAGTGCGGCCGGCCCGGCGGTGGACCCGGCGGAGGACGAGAGACGGACACGCAAGCGACGGCTGCGTGGCGCGGTCGCGGTCACGGTCGCGATCCTGCTCCTCGAGGTCGCGGGGGGGCTCGTCGCGCACAGCCTCGCGCTCCTCGCTGACGCGGCCCACATGTTCGCGGACATCGCCGCGCTCCTGCTGGCTTACGCCGGCCTGACGCTCGCGGGACGGGCGCCGTCGGGGCGGCACACGTTCGGTCTCTACCGGGCGGAGATCCTGGCGGCCTTCGTCAACGCGCAGATCCTGCTTCTCGTGGCGATCTACATCGGCTACGAGGCGGTCCGCCGCTTCCGGAGGCCGGTCGAGATCCACACCGGTATCATGTTCTGGATCGCCGTGGCGGCACTCTGCGGCAACGTCCTTTCGGCCATGCTGCTGTCGAGAGGCAGTGCCTCGAGCCTGAACATGCGCGCCGCGTACCTCGAGGTTGTCACCGACATGCTCGGGTCGCTCGCCGTGCTCGCGGCCGCGATCGCGATCCCTCTGACGGGATGGCGCTGGCTGGATGCAGCGGTCTCCGGCGGCGTCGCCCTCTTCATCCTGCCGCGCGCGGCCGGGTTGCTCAGGCAGTCGGCCCACATCCTGCTCGAGGGGTCTCCCGGAGAGATCGACCTTCCCTCCCTGCGGCAGGAGATCCTGGGTTTGCCCGGAGTGGAGGAGCTTCACGATCTGCATTGCTGGACTCTGACGTCCGGCCTGCACTCGGCCAGCGTCCACATCCGCGCTTCGCCCGAGAGCCGCCGCGCCGAGGTGCTGGCGGCGGTCCAGAAGTTGCTCAGGGAGGAGGCTGGAGTAGAACATGCCACGATTCAACTGGAATGGGGGAGTGAGATGACGTGCCACTCGTCCAGCCGGGGGCACGCGTAAGGTTGCAGTCGGAGGAAAGCGTGAAAGTTCTCACAGGGATTCTCATCGGATTGCTCCTCGTCATCGGCGCCATCGGATTCATCTTGTGGAGCGGGTCCTACAACGTAGCGGCGACCAATCCTCCGGGAAGATTCGAGAAGAAGCTCGCGGGGTTCGCCTTGAACCGGGCGATCCAGAAGCGCGCGCCGGTCAGGACGAACCCGTTTTCGAAACCCGAAGACGTCCGGACCGGCCTCGCTCACTACAAGGAGAACTGCGTGGACTGTCACGGCGCGCCCGGCGTCGAGGAGTCCGAGTTCGGCGAGGGCTTGAACCCTCCCGCGCCGGACCTGACGCTTCCAGCCGTACAGAGGATGCGCGACGGCGAGCTTTTCTGGGTCGTCTCCAACGGCATTCGCATGACCGGCATGCCCGCGTTCTCCCCGACCCACAAGGAGGACGAAATCTGGAAGATCGTGGCCTTTGTCCGCCACCTCCCCGAGATCACGAAGGAAGAGCAGCTGGTACTCAAGGCCTCCCGCGAGGAAGAGACGGGCCACCACGAGGCCGAATCAAGGGAGGTGAAAGAGCAGCAAAAGACCGCTCCCGAGGAAAAAAGCGGCCACACTCATCCTCCCGGCACGCAGCCTCACAAGGATTGAAGCGAGCTCTTTTCCCCTGTCATCCCTTCGCTTCTTTCCCTGTCATCCTGAGCGAAGCGAAGGATCTGCCCTGGTCAGGATCAGCCGATTCGACCGAAGCAGATTCTTCGTCGCTTCGCTCCTCAGAATGACAAGAAAGGCGCTCGCGGCTCAGCCAACTTTCTAAGCCGAGGGCAGATTGAGCCTAACTCTTCGAGCTGCACTCCGGGTGGCCGCACTGGCAGCTGGATTGATGCTGGCCGGTCGTCTGCGCGTTCGCGCAGAAATCGCTGCAGTACTCCTTGTCGCCGCGCCGCACGTCGTGCTCTTCGCAACGGCAACCACGATGTTCACAAGCCATGAGAACCTCCTTTGAGTGGCGGTAGGTGTCAGTTCTGAGGGACGAGGGTCTAGCCCGGATCCCGATCACCAGTTCACTTATTCAGATCAAGAGACCTCCGGCTGAGAATCTGAGCAAGAGCCACACCAGCCTAACGCGACCAAGCGGTGCCCGTCCTCGCTAGAGGACGTCAGCCGGCGGCCCTGGCGCCGGCTAGTGGACTGCTTTTCTGCGGAACTGACGAAGGCCGAAGGCCAGGAACACGAGATTGAAGCCGGCGAGCGCGCCGAGGATCGCGGCGATCGAGAGATGTGGAAACTGAGGCACGAGGGCGCTGCGCAGGCCCTCGCTCGAATATCGGCGCGCTCGGTCAACTGAAACCGCTCCAGGAGCTCCCGGGCTCGCCGCGACCGCTCGTCGGCCGGGAGCCTGAAATAGGCGCCGTGAAAGGTCAGGATCTCCCGGACCGTGAGCGAGAAGTCCAGGTTCGGGCGCTGAGGAACGACGCCGATCATCGGCTTGACCGCCACCGGGCGTTGCCAGACGTCACGATCGCCGATCCAGGCACGCCCTGCGGTCGGACGGATGCGCGTCGTCAGGATGCCAACGGTCGTGGACTTGCCGGCGCCGTTGGGCCCCAGCAACCCGAAGATCTCTCCGGGCCGAACCTCGAGCGAGAGGCCCGCCAGGGCAATGATCTCGATCTTCTCCTTCTTCCCCTTCGCGCGGGCCGGCGCTCGCGAGAGCGAGAAGGCGCCGGCCATCGTCGCCGCCGGCGGGGCGGACGTAAAGACCTTGCGCAGGTCCTCGGTCCGGATCGAAAGCGGCACGGAGTGAGTCTACAGATTCTCGCTCGCACGCCTCACGACGTCTCCGACCGAGATGCCTCCGCGGTAATTGCCGAGAAAAGTCAGGCCGGGCCACCGCGCCTCCGCCCGAGTCAGCTCTTCCATCCGCGCGACGTGGCCGGCCACGTACTGGGGGATCGAGCGCGCATATCGCGTGATGCGGACGAGGTGAGGTTCGTCGCGCGCTTTGAGCGCCGCGGCGGTGTCCCTCGCGGCAATCGCCGCAAGATTCTCGTCCGACAGGGCCGCGGCCTCGGGATCACGCGCGCCGCCCAGGAAGACGGTGACAAGGGCCTGCGCGTCGGGAGCGCGGCCGGAAAAGAGGCTCGAGCTCCAGACAGCTCCGAGAATGCGGCGGCCCTCCTGCGGGACGACGAGGTGGCCGAAGCCGTGAAGCGGGCGCGGAAGAGCGGCCAGAGGAATACTGAGGTGGACCACCGCGAGGAATGGATGAGGGATGCCGGCGAGCGCGTCCGCCGCGTCCGGAGCGAACGGGCGGACGAGGCGCGCCGCTTCCCAGGCCGGCACCGTCAGGACAACCCGTGCGGCCGAACGCTCACCGCGCGAGGTCGAGAGTCTCCAGCCTTCTCCCTGGAGCGGTCTCACGCTCTCCACGCGTGTTTCGGTTTCGAGACGGGTATCAAGGCTCGAGGCAAGCGCCTTCGGAAGCGTCTCCAGCCCGTCGCGGAAGGAGAGGAGGCCGCGCGGGACGGAGCGGTCTCGCGGCGTCTTCTTGCGCTCGGCGACCGCCCCGCGCAGGAGACTGCCGTGATCAAGGTCCCAGCGGGCGAGGCTCGGAAAGGCCGCCGCGATCGAGACCGCGCGGGACGAGCCGGCGAAGATGCCGCCGACGAAGGGCTCGACGAATCGGTCGGCGACTTCTTCCCCCAGGCGGCGGGTGAAAAAGGCATGGACGCTCTCCTCCGCGCCCAGGCTCCGGCGCGCGAAAGGCTCGGCCAAGAGGCGTAGCTTTCCTCGAGCCGAAAGCAGCGGCGTCCGCAACAGACCTCCCGAAGACATGGGCAGCGCATGAAGCTTCCCCTTCCACTCCACGTACCGGGGCAGCCGCGCGTCAGCGAGCAAGGCTTCTTCGCGGAGGCCGAGATCTCCGACCAGGGCCCACAGTTCGGGGGTCGGCCGGACAGTGTTGGGACCGAGCTCCAGAAGGAACCCGTCCTGGCGCCGCGTGTGAACGGCCCCGCCCGGACGGGAGGAGGTCTCCAGGAGCAGGACTTCTTCTCCACGCCGCAGGTGTGCCCGGGCGCGGACCAGCCCGGACATCCCTGCGCCGACGACGATCGTGCCGGCCGGGCTCACTGGCTCCAGAATTCCTTCTGCGAAAGAATAATGTCCTCCAGCGCCCGCAGGAACGTGGGACGGCTGTTCAGTCCGGGTGTCCTGCGGAAGTGCGCGATACCGGCCTTCTCCGCCTCACGGCCGAAGAGTTGATCGATCTCGTAGAGGGTCTCGACGTGGTCCGTCACGAACGCGATCGGCACGGCGAGGACCTGCTTTTCACCCTTTCGCCCGAGCTCACCGATGACATCGAGCGTGGCCGGGCCAAGCCATTCGACGGGCCCGAGCCTGGATTGATAGGCCAGGGTCCAGGGACTCCTTCCGCCCGCCGTCTCGTGGATCGCCCGTACGCTCGCCTCGATCTCTCTCTGATAGGGATCGCCTTCCCGCGTCACGAGTTTCCTGGGAATGGAGTGGGCCGAAAAGAGCAGCCGCACGGCTTCGGGACGCGGATCGGGGAACTTCGCGATCTCTTCCCGGATTCCTTCGGAGTGGGCCTCGACGAAGAGCGGATGCGTCGGCCAGGAACCGACCTCGAAGAGCCTGGCTCCGGGGGCGTAGCGGCGCACCGCCTCCCGGGAGCGCTCGAGCGCTCCTTTGGTGGTTGTGAGCGAGTAGTGTGGGTAGAGCGGCAGCGCGAGGAACCGCCGCACTCCGGCGCCCGCGAGCTGTCGGACGACCTCCTCGACGAGCGGCGAAGAGCAATTCATCGCGGCGAGAGCGGTCGCGTCCTTTCCGCGCTGCCGTAAGAGCCGCTCGACCCCGGCAGCCTGTTCCTCGGTGAGCCTCCGGATCGGCGAGCCTCCCCCGATGGAGGCGTAGAGCTTGCGCGACGTGTTCTTTCGGGCGATCGCGATGGCCGCGGCGATGGCTTTCCGCAGGATCGCGGGGCGCACCCGAATGACGTCGGGATCGGAGAAGAGCCGGTAGAGAAAGCCGGGAACCTCGTCCAGATTCTCAGGACCGCCGAGCTGCAGGAAGAGGATCGCCCGCTCAGGTCGTGAGCGGTGAGCCGTGAGCCGTGAGCCGGAGCTCTGGTTCATGCTGTCCTCGGCTTACGGCTTACGGCTTACGGCTGACGATCTCAGAGGGTCTTGGAAAACACGGGCTTCTCCGGCGCCGCGGCGAGGTAGGCGTCGAACGGCATCGCGAGGTTGCGGAGAAAGACCCGACCCACCGTCGTGGCGCGGATCTCCTCCCGTCTCAGGACGACGAGTCCGTCGGCGGCGCAAGGCTCCAGTTTCTCCAGCGCGTCGCCGAAGTACTCGTCGAAGCGGATCCCGTACGCTCTCTCGACCTCGGTCTTGACGATCACGCCGTGGCAGAGGAGATTCTGGATCACAGTCCGGCGCAGGAGATCGTCCTCCGAGAGCCGGAACCCGCGGAAGGTCGCCGCGCCTTGAGCCGCGATGTCGCGCTGATACGGGCCGAGGTCCCGCCGGTTCTGGACGTACGTTCGCCCGATCCCTCCGATCGCGCTCATCCCGAAGCCGATGAGGTCGGTCCCGGCTTTCGTCGTGTAGCCCTGGAAATTTCGGTGGAGCGTGCGGTCCGTGCGCGCCCGCGCGAGCTCATCCGTGGGCCGCGCGAAGTGGTCCATGCCGATGTACTCGAATCCGGCATGCGTGAAGCGCTCGAGCGCCGTGCGGAAGATCTCGAACTTCGTCTGCTCGTCGGGCAGGTGCGGCTGCAGCACGTTCTGGTGTTTCTTCATCCAGGGGACGTTCGCGTAGGAATAGACGGCCAGCCGGTCCGGGCCGATGGCAACGACCTTGTCGATCGTTTCGGAGAAGCTCCCGGCCGTCTGGAAGGGCAGGCCGAAGATCAGATCCATGTTGACGCTCGGGAAGCCCAGCGCCCGGGCCTGTTCGACCAGCTGGCGGGTGTCCTCGTACGGCTGGACGCGATTGACCGCGACCTGGACTCGCGGCTCGAAATCCTGCACGCCCATGGAGAGCCGGTTGAACCCGAGTTTCGCGAGCGTCAGCAGGTGTTCCCTGGTCGTGACGCGCGGGTCCACCTCGACGCCCATCTCGACGTCGGGAGCGAACCGGAAGCGGTTTCGGAATTTCCGTCCCAGGCGCCGCAGCCGCTCCGGCGTGAAGTAGGTCGGTGTCCCGCCGCCCAAATGGAACTGAGTGACCGGCCGGTCCCTCCCGACGCGGTCGGCGACCCAGTCGATCTCCCTCTCGAGTATGTCGAGGTACGAGTCTTCGAGCGCGTGCTGCGTGCCCGTGATGACGACGGTGCAGCCGCAGAAGTAGCAGAGCTTCTCGCAGAAGGGCAGATGCACGTAGAGCGAGAGGGGCGCGGGTTCCTTCGCCGCCGAGCTTTCTTTGAGCACGCGCGCATAGTCGGCGGGAGTGAAGTCCTCCGTCCACACCGGCGCCGTCGGGTACGACGTGTAGCGTGGCCCCGGTACGTTGTACCGATGGAGCAATTCGAGCGAGACGTCGCTGACGTTCAAGCCCGCGTCTCCGCTTCCGCTGCGACCGGCAGGACTCCGGGCTCCCGCGCCGCGTCGAAGAAGGCTTGCGCGGACTCGATCGGGGTCTGCGGCAGCACGCCGTGCCCGAGGTTGACGATGTGCCCGTGGCCTCCCGTCTCGGCCACGAGGTCGCGCGTTCGCCTCGCGACATCCTCCTCGGGGCCGAGCAGGACCCCCGGGTCGAGGTTCCCCTGGAGAGAAAGACCCGGCACCCGTCGCCGCGCCTCGGAAAGTGGGACGCGCCAGTCGACGGACAACACCTCCGCGCCCGACTCGCTCATGGCCTCGAGCAGGTGGCCGCAGCCGTTGACGAAGAGGATGACCGGCGGATCTTCTTCCTTCACCCGGGCACCCTTTTCCTCTGGCGCGGCGGGACGGAGCCGGGGTGCACGCCGGATTCCTCCGATCGCCCGGGCCGTCGCAGGCAGAGCCCACTCGCGGTAGTCCTGAACGGTCAGCTCCCCGGCCCATGTGTCGAAGAGCTGCACGGCCCCGGCCCCCGACTCTATCTGGAAGGAGAGCACTTCTCCCACGACGTCGGCAAGGAGGTTCAGCAACCGCCGGAGAGTCTTGGGTTCACGTCCCATCATCTGTTTGATCACGGCGAAAGACCTGGACCCTCCTCCTTCGACCAGATACGAAGCCAGGGTCCACGGCGCTCCTGAGAAACCGAGCACCGCCGCCCGGTCCCTGACCTCCCGGGCGAGCGTCGAAAGGATCTTTCCGGTGAAACCGATCTCGGATGAGGGATCGAACGTGTGCAGGCGATCCACGTCCGCAAGGGTCCGCACCGGCTCGGGCAGATCCGGTCCCGCGTCGCCGAATTCGACGCGCACGCCCATCGCCGCGACGGGAACGAGGATGTCCGAGAAGAAGATGACGCCGTCGGGCTGGAAGCGCCGGAAGGGCTGCAGGGACACCTCTGCGGACAGCTCGGGCGTGCGACACAGCTCCAGGAACGAGATCTTCCGGCGAACCTCCCTGTATTCCGGAAGGTAACGCCCCGCCTGCCGCATCATCCACACGGGCGGACGATCCACCGGCCGCCCGAAAGAGGCGTCCAGAAAGCGCGCGGCGGAGGGAGAGGAGCGGGTCATTGGCGCCATTCGAGCCGAAATTGCAGTATAGCATGACAGGGCCCCGCCCGCCGGCGGCAGACCCGCGTCGCTTGCGCAGCGCTACGCGACGAGCTGCCGCAGGACGTAGTGGAGGATGCCGCCGTGGCGGTAGTAATCCACCTCGATCGGCGTGTCGATGCGGACGACGACGGGCACCGATTCCTCCCGGCCGTCCGCCCGGTGAATCGTGAGCGTAACCTCCTGCCGGGGACGCAGGCCCGACTCGAGGCCGGTCAGGTCGAAGACTTCGCTCCCGTCGAGGTTCAGCGTCTTCGCGCTCTGCCCGTCGCGGAACTGGCAGGGGAGGACACCCATGCCGACCAGGTTCGAGCGGTGGATGCGCTCGAAGCTCTGAGCGATGACCGCCTTGACGCCGAGCAGGCGGGTGCCCTTCGCCGCCCAATCCCGGGAGCTGCCCGAGCCGTACTCCTGGCCCGCGAGGACGACGAGCGGGATTCCCTCCTCCTGGTAGTTCATGGCCGCGTCGTAGATCGGGGTCTTCCCTCCGCCCGGATAGTGAACCGTCACGCCCCCTTCGGTGCCGGGCACCATCAGGTTCTTGATCCGCACGTTGGCGAAGGTCCCGCGCGTCATGACGCGGTCGTTGCCCCGCCGCGAGCCGTAGCTGTTGAAATCCTGGGGCGCGACGCCCTTTTCCTGCAGGTAGAGGCCGGCGGGCGACGTCGGCTTGATGGCGCCGGCGGGGCTGATATGGTCGGTCGTCACGGAGTCTCCGAAGATGGCGAGCGGCCGCGCGCCGCGGATGTCGCGGATCTCCTCCGCCTTCATGGAGAAGTTCTCGAAGAACGGAGGCTCCTGGATGTACGTCGAAGACTCGTCCCAACGATAGACCCTTCCTGCCGTTGCCGGGATCTCGTTCCAGAGGGGGTTGCCTGAGGCAAAGTCCGAATACAGCTTCCGGTAAGTTTCGGGGTCGGTGGAGGACTGCAGGGCGTCGCGGATCTCCGCGGGACTCGGCCAGATGTCGCGCAGGTAGACGTCGCGTCCCTGGCGGTCCTGGCCGAGCGAGTCCCTCGTCATGTCGATGTCCACCCGTCCCGCCAGCGCGAAGGCTACGACGAGCGGCGGGCTCATGAGGAAATTGGCCTTGATATTCTGTTGGATCCGCGCCTCGAAGTTCCGGTTGCCGGAGAGCACACTCGCGGCCACGATGTCGTTGCCCGTGACCACTTCCTCGATCCGCGGATCGAGCGGCCCGGAATTACCGATGCAGGTCGTGCAGCCGTAGCCGACGAGGTTGAAGCCCAGCCGGTCCAGGTACGTCTGCAGCCCCGTGCGCGCCAGATACTCCGAGACCACCCGAGAGCCCGGCGCGAGTGAAGCCTTGACCCTCGGTGAAACGGAGAGCCCGCGCTCGACCGCCTTCTTGGCCAGGATGCCGGCTCCGAGCATGACGCTCGGATTGGACGTATTAGTACAGGACGTGATCGCGGCGATCAACACGTCGCCGTCGCCCAGATCCACGAAACCGGGAGGGAGGTGCCCTTCGGGGACCTCTTGGACGCGGTCCGGCGTCGGGCGGTTGGTGACCATCTCCGTTTCGGTCCAGACGTTGGTCTCGCGGGCGCGGGCGCGGGGAAGAACGGGCTCCGAGTCCTGCCGGCCACCGCCCCCGAGCGGTTGCCCGGGCATCTGTCCTTCGAAGCCGACCGTCGTCGGGAAGCGGCGGCGCCGGTTTCCGTCCTTCTTTCCGTAGCCGTTCTCGGTGACCGGCTTCTCCAGCAGCTCGAGAAAACGACTCTTCAGATCAGGCAGCGCGATGCGGTCCTGCGGGCGCTTGGGTCCGGAGACGCTCGGTCGTACCGAGCCGAGATCGAGCTCGATGACCTGCGAGTAGTCACACCCGCCGCCCCGCGGCATTCCGAAGAGACCCTGCGCCTGAAAGTAATTCCGGAAGGTCTCGACGTGCTCCCGGGAACGTCCGGTCGCGAGGAGGTAATTGCAGGACTCCTCGTCGATCGGGAAGAAGCCCATCGTGGCGCCATATTCGGGAGACATGTTGGCGATGGTGGCCCGGTCGGGCAGCGGAAGCGAGGCGGCCCCCTCGCCGTGATACTCGACGAACTTCCCGACGACCTTCGCGGCTCGCAGCATCTCCGTGCAGTGGAGGGCCAGGTCGGTGGCCGTCACGCCTTCGGCGAGTCTTCCCGTCATGTGGACGCCCACGACATTGGGCGTCAAGAAATACAGAGGCTGCCCGAGCATCCCGGCCTCGGCCTCGATCCCGCCCACGCCCCATCCGACGATGCCGAGCCCGTTGATCATCGTGGTGTGCGAGTCGGTCCCGACGAGCGTGTCGGGATAGAACACGCCGTTTCTTTCGAGGACACCTCGGGCGAGATACTCCAGGTTGACCTGATGGACGATGCCGATCCCGGGGGGCACGACGTCGAAACCGTGGAACGCCTGCGTGCCCCATTTGAGAAACTCGTAGCGGGCGCGGTTCCTCTTGAACTCCATCTCCATGTTGCGGGCGAGGGCATCCGCCGTGGACCAGACGTCCACCTGGACGGAATGGTCTATGACGAGCGCGACGGGAACGAGCGGCTCGATGACGGCGGGGTCCTTGCCCAGACGCTCAACCGCGGACCGCATCGCGGCAAGGTCCACGAGAAGCGGCACCCCCGTGAAGTCCTGGAGGATGATGCGGGCGACGACGAACGGGACCTCCGCGGTGCGCTCGGCCTTCGGTCTCCACTGCGCGAGCCGGCGGACGTCCTCCTCCTTGATCCTCTGGCCATCCAGGTTCCGAAGGACGGATTCGAGGACGATCCGCAGACTGACCGGGAGGCGTGAGATCTCTCCCACGCCGGCCTTCTCGAGCGCGCGCAGGGAGAAGAAGGCGCCTTCGCGTCCGGCCCCGGTCCGGAATGTCTGGCGTGCGTGGAAGGGATCGTTCATTGAGGCCGAGCCTGGTTCCGCGTTTGTGGGAAGAGAGCGATTCTCCGCGGCGTTGTCATGGCGGTCTCCGAGTGTATGGGGCGGCTCCAGGCAGGTCAAGATGCATGAGGAGAGTCTGAAGACGGAATCCCGCATCTCGGAGTCGTCGTAGATTACGCGGGAATTGGAGGAGAGGATGAAAAGGAATCCCCGTTTCGTGGCGTCGCTTCTCGCCCTGCTCGTGGCCGGGGCCGCGCCGGTCTTCGCTGATACCGAGACCTTCACCTTCGATAAGGCGCACACCCTGGTGGGCTTCCGCATCCGGCACTTCGTCTCCAAGGTGGAAGGGCGCTTCAAGGATTTCGATGGAACGATCTGGATCGACAGGGCCAACCCGTCTGCCTCGAAAGTCGAGCTGACGGTTCAGGCTGCCTCGATTGATACCGCCAACGACAACCGGGACAAGGACCTGCGCTCGGATAACTTCTTCGACGCCGCCAAGTACCCGACGATCACGTTCAGGAGCACGAAGATCGAGCCGAAGGGCAAAGACGCTTTCGACGTGACCGGCGAATTCACGATGCACGGCGTGACGAAAACGATTACTGTCCCCGTCAAGCACGGGGGGTTCCTGAAGATCAAAGGCCGGACGGGCATGACCGAAAAGACGGGTTTCGAGATCAGTTTCCCGCTCAACCGGAAGGACTTCGGGATTGTCTGGAACCGTCCCCTCGACACGGGCGGCTTCATGCTTTCCGATGAAGTGGACATCAACGTCCAGGTCGAAGCCAACAGGCAGACGCCAGGGGAGGCGAAGCCGCCGGCTCCCGTCGCCGCGCCCACCCCCGCGAAGGGCTGATCGTCACCCGGTCTCATCCTGAACCCTTCGCTCTGGCGCTGTCATCCTGAGCGCAGCGAAGGATCTGCCCTCCACGTGGAGAGAGCAGATCCTTCGTCGCCTCGCTCCTCAGGATGACAGTAAAGAGGGCTCCGCTCCTCGGGATGACGGCGTCGGAGACCCGGCCTGCTAACATTCCGCCTCGTTCATGGAATCGCACGCTCTCGGCTGGGTCGCCGTGGTTCTCTATCTCGGCGCCGAGGTCTATTCGATCGTCTCCCTCGTCCGGCCGCGCGTGCCGGCTCTGCCCGGCCATGTGATGGTCGGGGCGGGCCTCGCCCTTCAGTTTGCGGATCTCGAGGTCCGGGCGCGGGCCCTCCATTCGGTTCCCTACCGGACGATTGGCGGCTCCCTCTCCCTCTTCGGTTGGATGCTGGGCCTCTCGTATCTCGCGCTGTTGTTCCGTCACCGGGAGCGAGCCGTCGGACCGTTCCTGATCCCGTTCGTGATTCTCTTCTCGATCCTCGGCCTGTTGCTGCCGCAGCCCGGCCTTGCCGCTCGGTCGGACACGCGGGGTCCCCTCTTCGCCCTGCACGTGACCTTCGCGATCCTCGCCTACGCCGCCTTCACTTTCTCCTTCGTGCTGTCGGTCCTCTATCTCATCCAGAAGCGCCAGCTTCGCCGGGTCCATACGGGACTCCTCTTCGCGCGGCTGCCGGCTCTCGATGTCATCGGACGGATGAACCGGACCAGCGTTTCGATCGGCTTGTCTGTCCTCGGGGTGTCCGTGCTTCTGGGGTCGATCTGGGCCGAGCGCGTCTGGAGCCGGCTTCCGGACGCCAAGTTCGGATTCGCGATCCTGACCCTCGTCGTCTACGGATTCCTGCTCTGGAAGGACCGGCGGGGGTGGGTAGGAGAGCGCGTCGCTCTGCTTTCCATTCTCGGCTTCACGCTGATTATTTTCTCGTACACGTTCGTCAACCTCTACCTCTCGACGCAGCACGTCTTCCGATGAGCATCTCTCAGGAAGCGCGGCTGGCTCTGATTGGATGGAGCTTTCGCGGAGCGGGCGTTTCGGTGCGTGAGCGCGTTGCTTTCACATCCGACGAGGTCCGCGAGGCTCTGACCGGTCTCTTGAAGCGAGGCGTGATCACCGAGGGGGTCATCGTCTCCACCTGCCACCGCAGCGAGATCTACAGCCTCGCGCCGGACGAAAGCGTCCGGGACGGGTTGACGCGGTATCTCTCGGAGTGGCGGGGCCTGGATCAGGCGGAGCTCGAGGGCTCCTGCTTCTACCGCGTTGGAGGGGACGCGGCACGCCATCTCTTTCGCGTGGCCGCGGGACTCGACTCGCTCGCGCTCGGGGAAAGCGAGGTCCTCGGGCAGGTGCGGCAGGCATTGAGTCTCGCGCGGGAATCCGGATCGACGCGGGCCGTCATGCACCGCCTCTTCGAGAGCGCCGTCGCGGCGGGCAAACGCGTCCGCTCGGAAACGGAGATCGCCCGGCATCCGCTGTCGGTCTCTTCCATCGGGTTCGAGCTCGCGATGAAGGTGTTCGGCGACCTGTCCCAGCGCCAGGTGCTGGTCATCGGAGCGGGAGAGACGGGCTCGCTCTTCGCCCGCCACGCGGTCGAGGCCGGTGTGCGGAGTCCCGTGATCGTCAACCGCACGGCGTCGCGGGCGCAGGAGCTGGCGTCGAGCGTCAACGGCCGCGCCGTGCCCTGGGAAGATCTTTCCCGGGAGGTGCCTCGGGCCGACGTTGTCGTCAGCGCGACTTCGAGCCCCGAGCCTCTCGTCACCCGGAGCCAGGTCGAGTCGGCGATGCGGGAGAGGCGCGGCCGGCCGATGTTCTTTCTCGATCTCGCCGTTCCCCGCGACATCGCGCCCGACGTGAGGGAGGTCTACAACGTCTTCTCCTACTCGATCGACGACCTGGAGGAAGTCGCGAAGGAAAACCGCGCCCGGCGGGCGCGCGAGGTCCCTGTGGCCGAAAAAATCGTCGAGGAAGAGCTGGAGGACTATCTCGCGTGGCTGGGGAACCTGTCCGTCGTGCCGACAGTGACCCAGTGGCGCCACCGGCTGGAAGAACTGCGCGATCTCGAGCTCGAGCGCGCTCCGGCGGCCGAGCGCGACCGCCTGCGCGGCCTCCTGGACGCTTTCTCCGCGAGAATCCTGCACGAGCCGATGCGCAGGATGAAGGCGGAGCCGGATCCCGCGCGCAAGCTGGACCGCGTCGAAGCCGTGCGGCATCTCTTCGGTCTGGACAAAGAGTAGGTGTTAGGTGTCAGGTGTTAGGGTGCTGAACGGAGGCTTCGGCGTGCTCACCCCCGTCCCTGACACTGATCACCTAACACCCAGCACCTTCCTATGAAGTTGAAGCTTGGGGCAAGAGGCAGCCAGCTCTCGCTCGCGCAGGCTCGCCTCGTGATCGCGTCTCTTCAGGGCCGGGTCGAGGTCGAGCTGGTTGTCGTCAAGACGACCGGGGACAGGCTCTCGGCCGCCGGTTCTCCGATCGAGTGGAAGGGGGACTTCACGCGCGAGCTGGACGAAGCCCTCCTGGACGGACGGATCGATTTCGCCGTCCACAGCATGAAGGACGTTCCGACACGGGTCCCCGAGGGGCTCGCCCTCGCGGCGGTTCCCGTTCGCGAAGACCCGAGCGACGTCTTGATCGCGAGGCCGCGCCGGAGCTTCGAAGAGCTTCCCGTGGGAACGCGCGTCGGTACGGCGAGCCCCCGGCGAAAGGCTCAGCTCCTGGCCGCGCGGCCGGACCTGGAGGTGCTCGAGGCGCGGGGAAACGTGGATACGCGGATCGCGCGTCTGGCCGAGGGGCGCTTCGACGCGATCGTGCTGGCGCGCGCGGGGCTCGCGCGTCTGGCGCGACTGGAGGAAGCCTCCGAGGTCCTGCCGACGAGCCTGATCCTGCCGGCGATCGGGCAGGGCGCGCTCGCGATCTATGCCCGCGGGGACGATCGAGCGACGCTGACTCTCCTCGAGGCGCTGGACGACGGCGCTTCGCACCACGAGGCCTTGGCGGAGCGAAGCCTGCTCTCCACGCTCGAGGCGGGGTGCAAGGCTCCCGTAGCCGGTCTCGCCCGGGTCAGCGATGGATCTCTCACGCTCTCGGCCGGGGTGTTTTCTCCGGATGGTTCGAGCGCGCTGCGCGAGCAGTCGCGGGGCCCGGCATGGGAAGCGGTCTCGATCGGCCGTGATGTCGGTCGGAAACTCCTCGACCGGGGGGCGGCGGCGCTGATCGAAGCCGCGAGCCGGTGAGTTTGCCGAGAGCGCTCGTCGTACGATCGGGGGCGAACCCTTTCCTCGCGCTGGCGCCAAGCGCCCGTATCGAGATCCTCGAGAAGTCGAGCCATTCCATCGAGCCGATCGAGCCGGACCACGTTCTTCTCGAAGCCCCGGCGGAATTCGCGATCTTCACCAGCCAGGTCGCGGTGGAGAGACTCTTCGCGGACCCGAGCAGGGCCTCCCTCTTCCGAGTCGCAATAACAGGCGGCAGCGTGGTGGCCGTCGGGCCGGTGACGGCAGAAGCGCTGGCGGCCAGAGGAATCCGGTCGAACCTCGTGGCCGGCGGTTCCGCTGAGAGCGTTCTCGATCGGCTCCCGAGGGATCTCTCCGGGCGGCGATTCCTGCTGCCCTGCGGCGAAGACGCCAACCCCGAGCTTGCCGAGCGTCTGGGCTCCCGAGGCGCGTACCTTGCTCACGTGATTCTCTACCGGAAAGTTCCGAATCCGCGCGAACCCGGCCTCGAGCGCGAGATTCTTGAGAGACCCTTCGCGGCTTTCTGCACGACATCCCCCTCCGCTGCTCGCTGGCTCTTCGAAGGCCTGGGAGAGGCCGCCACGCGGCGCCTGCAAGCCACTCCCGCTGTCGTCCTGGGACGGTTCACGCGGCGGTTTCTGGAGTCCCACGGCGTCTCGCGCATCGAGGTGACCGGGGAAGCGCGCTTTGCCGAGGCCGTGGCGCTCCTCGAGACTCTTGCGGCCGCGGCCGCGCGGACATAGATTCCCCTCCGTGACGGGATTTCCGATCCTTCGCCTGCGACGGCTGCGCCGTTCTCCCGCTCTGCGCGCGCTGGTGCGGGAGACGCGCCTGACGCCGGACCGGTTCGTTTCAGGGTTTTTCGTGCGTCACGGAAAGGGCCTGCGGCAGGCGATCTCCTCCCTGCCCGGCGTCTCGCGTTTTTCTCCGGACGAGGCCGTGGCGGAAGCGCAGGAGCTGCGTTCGCTCGGCGTTCCCGCGGTCATCCTCTTCGGGATCCCGGAGAGGAAAGACGACATGGGGAGCGAGGCCTGGGACGACGGTGCGGCCGTGCAGGAAACTGTGCGGCGCCTGAAGAAGGAGGTCCCGGAGATCCTGGTAATGACCGACGTCTGCCTGGACGAGTACATTTCCCACGGCCACTGCGGCGTGATACGCGACGGGGAAGTGGACAACGACGCGACGCTGCCTCTCCTAGCGAAGGCCGCCCTGGCCCAGGCGCGGGCCGGCGTGGATGTCGTCGCGCCCTCGGACATGATGGATGGACGGGTCGGCGCAATCCGCCGCGCCCTGGACGAGAACGGGTTCGATCAAACGGCGATCCTGGCCTACTCGGCCAAGAGCGCCTCGGCCTTTTACGGCCCGTTCCGCGAGGCCGCGGATTCGGCCCCCAAGTTCGGCGACCGGCGCGGTTATCAGATGGACGCCGCCAACCGGCGGGAAGCCATGCGCGAGATCGCCCTGGATCTGGAGGAGGGAGCCGACGCGGTCATGGTCAAGCCGGCTCTCGCCTACCTCGACGTCATCCGCGAAGCCCGCGTCCGTTTCGACGCTCCCATCGCCGCCTACAACGTCTCCGGCGAATACGCGATGGTCAAGGCCGCCGCGGCCAACGGATGGATCGACGAGAAGAGAATCGTCCTCGAGATCCTGACGAGCATCGTGCGCGCCGGGGCCGACTTCGTGATCACCTACCACGCGAAGGACGCCGCACGGTGGCTGAAGGAAGGAAGTTAAAGAGTCAGGTCGAGGGTTGAAAGTTGCCTTTTGTCATCCTGAGCCCTTCGACCACACGTCGTCATCCTGAGCGTAGCGAAGGATCTGCTCTCTTCAGTTCGTCGCTTCGCTCCTCAGAATGACAAATAGGAAACCTTCGACCACCGTGAATGGCCAGCGCTCTTCTTCCTTGTACCGCCGCGCCAAGCAGTTGATGCCAGGTGGCGTCTCGTCTCCTGTCCGATCGTTCGCTTCGGTCGGGGGGGAGCCTTTCTTCGTGCAATCGGCTCGCGGCGCGCGCGTGCGCGACGCCGACGGACTTTCCTACATCGACTACGTCCAGTCCTACGGGCCGCATCTCTTCGGGCACGCTCCAGCCTTCCTGCGGCGGGCTCTGTCGACGGCTCTGCGGCGCGGGACCTCGTTCGGCGCCCCGACGGGGCTGGAGGTGCGGCTGGCCGAGCGCGTCGTCGCGATGGTGCCCTCCGTCCAGATGGTCCGGTTCGTCAACTCCGGAACGGAGGCGACGATGAGTGCCGTCCGTCTCGCGCGGGCCGCGACGGGACGCGCGCGGATCGTCAAGACCGAGGGGGGATACCACGGCCACGGAGACGGGTTCCTGGTCTCCGCGGGCTCGGGCGTCGCCACCCTCGGAATCGCCGGCAGCCCCGGCGTCGCGGCCGAGGTCGCCGCGCTGACCGTCGTCATCCCCTACAACGACGCGCCGGCCCTGGAGAAGGCCTTCGAGCGTTTTCAGGGAGAGATCGCGGCGTTCATCGTCGAGCCGATCGCGGCCAACGTGGGACTCGTGGCGCCCCGCCCGGGGTATCTCGAGGCCGTGGCGGACATCACGCGGCGGCACGGTGCACTCCTCGTCTTCGACGAGGTCATCACCGGTTTTCGGGTGGCGGCTGGAGGAGCGCAGCAGCTCTCCGGCGTCTCGCCGGACCTGACCACTCTCGGGAAGATCCTGGGCGGCGGCCTGCCGGTCGGCGCCTATGGCGGAAGGCGCGACCTGATGGAGCGGATGGCGCCGTCCGGACCGGTGTACCAGGCAGGCACACTCTCCGGAAATCCTCTGGCGATGACCGCGGGCATTGCGATGCTCTCGGAGATCGCGCGCCATCCTCCGTACGGCGAGCTCGAGAACAAGGGCGCTCTGCTCGAAGCCGGCGTCCGCAAGGCGATCGCGCAGATCGGCGTCACGGACCGGGTGTGCTACCAGCGGATCGGCTCGCTCTCGACTCTCTTCTTCGCCCCGGGACCGCTGTCGGATTTCGCGTCGGTCAAGAGGTGCGACACGGCCGCCTATTCCCGCTTCTTCCACGCGATGCGGCAGCGCGGCGTCTTCCTGCCGCCGGCCCAGTTCGAGGCCTGGTTCATTTCCACGGCCCACTCGCAAGCCGACCTGCTCCGGACCGCCAGGGCGGTCGGTGAAAGTCTGGCCACCGCGTTTCCCGATCGTTGACCGAGTTTTTCTCACACTCCGCGGAGGACCTCGAGGCTTTTCTCCAGGGCCGCGTCCGCTCCGAGCAGCAGGAGCCGGTCGTGGGCCTCGAGCACGAAATCGGCTCCCGGCGTGACGAGGGCCTTGCCGTTGCGCACGGCGGCGAGGAGGATCGCCCCGCCCGAAGCTCGAAGTTTGAGATCCCGCAACGTCCGTCCGATTGCCCGCCAATCCGGGCCGACGGACACGAACTCGATGCGCGCTCCCCCGAGAGCCTGCTCCAGCCGCTCGGCGGCCACGTCGGGCGCGCGGAACTTTCGGAAGCCGTTCTCGCGCGTGCGGCGGATCTCGTCGGTCTCCGACTCGACCCACGGGAGAGGAAAGCCGAGCCGGCGCAGGGTTCGCCCGGAGATCTCGAGAGAGGTCTCGAATTCCTCGGCAACGACCTCGTCGGCGCCCAAAGCGGAGAGGTCCGGAATCTCGGCGAGGTAACGCGTTCGAGCGAGGAGAAAGATGTTCGTCGCGAGACGCCGGCACAGCGAGAGAGTGTGGCGGGTCGCGCGCGGGTCCGACAGCAGAACGATCGCCGCGCGGGCCCGCTCGATGCCGGCATGCCTGAGCACCGACGCGCTGGTCGTGTCGCCGTACTCGATCGGCACGCCCTTGACCCGGCCGGCCCGGACCCGTTCGGGGTTCAGGTCGAGGACGCGGAACGGGACTTTCGCGCGGGCGAGCACGCGGGAAAGAGTCTCGCCCATGTGCCCGAATCCGAAAACCAGGACGTGGTCTTCGCGGGGGAGACCCCGTGGGGCTGAAGCGGCGGCGTCGCGCAGGTCGCGTGGGCGACCGATCGGGAGCGTGGCGATGCGGTCGCCCACGGCGTGTCCGAGGAGGAACAGAAACGGGGTTGCCGTCATGGAGATGATCGTCGCCGCCAGCGCGACCTGATAGACGTCGGCGGAGACGAGGTTCATCGCGCGGCCCTGCGCCAGGATCACGAAGGCGAACTCTCCGATCTGCGCGAGCGAGATGCCAACGATCGCGGCCACACGGGGCCCGTAACCCAGCACCAGCACCGGAATCGCCGCGACCACCGCCTTGCCGACGAGGACCAGCGCGAGCGCGGCTCCGACGGTCGCCGGCCGCACCGCCAGGATCCGCGCGTCAAACAGCATGCCGACGGAGACGAAGAAGAGCGCGTTGAAGGCGTCGCGGAACGGAGCGATGTCGGCCATGGCCTGGTGGCCGAAGTCCGAATCCGAGACGACCAGGCCCGCCAGGAACGCTCCGATGGCGAGCGTCAGACCCGCCCAAGCGGTGGCGAGCGCCGTGCCGAGCACGAGCAGCAGCACTGCCAGCAGGAACAGCTCTTTGCGCCGCGTCGCGGCGACGGCGTGCAAAGCGCGCGGAACCACGGATCGCGCCGCGAAGAACAGGACGACCAGAGCGGCGGCCGCCTTTCCGAGGGCGAGAACCGTTTCCAGAACCGGCGTCCCGCGCCGGGCGGCGAGCGGTCCGATGACGAGCAGGATCGGAACCACCATCAAGTCTCCGAACACGTTGATCCCGACAAGGAACCTCCCGTGAGGCGAGTCGAGCTCGCGGTGCTCGACGAGGAGCTGCAAGATGATGACCGTGGAGCAGGTGACCACGAGGAATCCGAAGAAGAGGCTCTGGCTCCAGCGATAGCCGAGCAGGATCGGCAGAGCCGCTGCCAGGGCCGTCACGCCGCAGAACTGGATCGGCCCCGCGATCCAGACCGCCGAGCCCAGACGGCGCAGGCTCGAGAGCGGAAGCTCGAGGCCGACCGTGAAGAGGAGCAGCACGACGCCGACCTGCGCGAGGGCCTCGACGGTGCCCACGTCCTTGACGAAGCCGAGCCCGTGAGGCCCCAGCAGGACGCCCGCAAGCAGGTAGCCGATCAGGGGGGGCAGGCGCAGCCGGTTCAACACGTAGGCCGCCGCCAGCAGGGCCGCCAGAAAGACCAGCGCGAGCGGACCGAGAAAGGCAGGGATGTTCACGCAGCTCATTATCCCGGACTGAGGTTCACGCGCTCATCTCTGGTAGCCTGTCCTCGAACAACGAGCGAAGGAGCCGATACCGGGTATGACGAGTCAGGCGCGGGCGAGCGACAAGCAGTGGTTCGGACACCCGCGCGGCCTCTCCACGCTCTTCTTTACGGAGATGTGGGAGCGCTTCAGCTACTACGGGATGCGAGGCATCCTTCTGCTCTTCCTGGTCAATGCCGTCGCGACCGGCGGCTTCGGCATGAGCGACCGGACGGCCTCCGCGATCTATGGCCTGTACGTCGGGATGGTCTATCTGATGGCGCTACCCGGCGGGTGGATCGCCGACAGGATTCTCGGCCAACGCCGGGCGGTCTTCCTCGGGGGATGCATCATTGCGGCGGGACATTTCAGCATGGCGCTGCCAACGGTGCCGACCTTCTATCTGGGTCTCTGCCTGATCGTCGTCGGAACGGGACTGCTCAAACCCAACGTCAGCGCGATGGTGGGCGACCTCTATCCCGAAGGGGGAGCACGGCGGGATGCCGGCTTCTCGATCTTTTACTCGGGCATCAACACGGGCGCGCTCTTCGGGCCGATCATCTGCGGGTTCCTCGGCGAGAAGATCAACTGGCACCTGGGCTTCGGGGCGGCGGGAGTCGGCATGGTACTCGGCCTCGTGCAGTACCGGCTCGGCGGAAAGTACCTCGGCGCGGCGGGACTTCGCGCGGCCGAGCCCGGAGACCGGGTCGCTCTGCGACGGATGGCCGTCGGGATCGCGACGATCGCGCTCGTGCTCGCTCTTCTCGCCGGGCTCATGATCTTGGGGCTTCTGCATCTGACTCTCCTCCAGGTGGCGCAAAGCACGGGCTTCTTCATGGCCGTCCTCGCCGTGCTGTATTTCGCCTCCGTGCTTCTCTTCGGCAAACTGTCCGTACCGGAGAAGAAGCGCGTTGTCCTGATCTTCGTCTTCTTCCTCGCCGCGGTCCTCTTCTGGTCCGGGTACGAGCAGGCCGGGTCCTCGATGAACCTCTTCGCCGAGCGACTGACCAATCGCATGATCGGGCATTGGGAGATGCCCACTTCGTGGCTCCAATCGGTCAACCCGGTCTTCATCATCGTCTTCGCTCCTGTCGTCGGGGCCCTCTGGGTCTGGCTCAGGTCGCGGGAGCCTTCGACTCCCACCAAGATGGGTTATGGCCTTCTCCTTCTCGCATCCGGCTTTCTCGTGCTCGCGTGGGGCGCAACATTCACCCGCGGCGGCGCGAGGGTCTCCCCGATGTGGCTGGTCGCGACCTACTTCCTGCACACGGTGGGAGAGCTATGCTTGAGCCCGGTCGGTCTGAGCAGCGTGACGAAGCTCGCCCCTCGCCGCCTGGTCGGTCAATTGATGGGGACCTGGTTCATGGGGACCGCGCTCGGCAACCTGATCGCGGGGCTTGCCGGGGGCGGATACGCAGGGATGTCGGTCGGAGAGATGTTTGCCGCCGTCGCCAAGGTGACGGGCGCTGCCGGGCTGATCCTTCTTCTTTTTTCCAGGCCGCTCAAGCGCTTGATGGGAGGCGAGAGCGGCCGAGAGATCCAAGCCGTGCCCGTGGGTTCCGAGGCGGCGACGCGCGGAGGCGTGCGGACCTCCTGACACCACCGTGAGACGGATCGGGTACCCTCAGTGATCTGAGGCCCGCAGGCTGCCTCGATTCGGGTAAGAAACTCACGAGATCGGGCAGAATTCGGCTAGGCAAAACCTCCCAATGTAAAAACAGTGTCAGGCGGCCCTTTTCAGGATTTAGTCTTCGTTGGGCGCCGCTCGTCAACCGTACCCTTCTATCTCTCTTGCAGCGAGAGGCTTAGACTATCGTCTAGAGTCTTGCCAAGTTTGCGAACAGTTTTTGTGGTAATCGGGCACAAGTGTTGCTCTAGGGTATAACTGGAGACGCAATGAGACAATCAAGAGACATCGGCGGGTACCTCCCGGGCGGAGATTTGTCCTACGCACCATGTTGTTCACTGGCGGAGGCTCAGCGTTCTTCGTGGGTCGTAAACCGTAAAGGAGGATCCCGAGGATGAGCAGCGTGGCCTGTTCCCCGCGAGCCCAGCGATTCGGATGGAACGTCGCCAGCGCAAAGAGCCCCGCCAACCGGGTAGAGGCCAAGGCGCCCGTGGTGCTCCTCGCGAGCCCAGATCCAACTCTACGCGGCCGATGGAGGGGAGGTCTCCGGGCGGGGTATCCCCTTCGGGACGCTTCCGACCGCGCCTGCCTCGAGAGAACGATCGCGACGGTCACACCCGATGTCCTTCTCCTCGATCTCGACCTGCTCGGCGCCGCCGGAATCGGCGACGGTCCGATCGTCCGCGGCCTCGCCCCGAATGCGAAGGTGGTCCTGTTCTGCTCCTCTCCCAACGAAGAGGAGGGGATCCGGGTGCTGAAAGCCGGCGCCAGGGGATACTGCAACAAGAACATCGAACCGCAGCTTCTTCGACGGATCGTGGACAGGGTCCATGACGGAGAGATCTGGGCGGAACGCAAGCTTATTGCACGACTCCTGGAGGAGTACGCGTCGCGAGGGAATGAGCTGGACCAACGTCAGAAGTCCGATAGCCGGTTGGCCCTGTTGACACCGCGCGAGCACGAGATCGCCTTCCTGATCGGTGCCGGCGCAAGCAACAAGGAGATCGCGAGCCGGCTCCGGGTCGGCGAGGGCACGGTCAAGGCGCACCTGACGGCGATCTTTCGCAAGCTCGGCTTCTCTGACAGGCTGCAGCTCGGTCTCTTCCTGGTCAATCCGAACTGGGCGCAACGGCGTCAGGCTGACCCGGCGGCGATACGGACCGGCGCGCCGCTCGACCGTCTCAGCTCCTGAGGAGGGCCGACCTCAGACCAGCGACTTCCTGGAGGAGATGGTCTCCTCCTTTCCTCTGCCCTCCTCTCCCACTGGAAGGGTTTGTAATCGGGACAGCGCCGCGCCGTGACCCGCCCGGCCGAGCCCAGACCCAGCCTCACGACCCACAGCTGCGTGCCAAAGACCCCGCGGCGGCCGCTGCTACGTGGCTTCATCCAGCGGCTTCCGGGAACTGACGCCCAACCGTCAACCAGCGGCCGCGTCTTGCGACTCGGTTGCTTCCCTCCCTGAGGGCTCCACCCTCCATATGCTGCACTGACACTTCATCCTCCGCAGGCTCATACAAGACCCTGCGGCTCCTCACACGCATAGTCTGCGTTCGCCCGCCCGGCGTCTGACGGCGCAGGACCCTCGCCCACGAGACCGGCCGCAGGTTGCACTTACGTCACCCGACCAACGTCCAATGACTAATGTCCAATAGACATGGAGTTGCCCCGCCTGCTCTAATGGCGCCTGAGGTCATCAGGTCTTACATTATGAAGAACACAGCATCATCGTCATTGCGTAAGAACAGGACATCTTCATCACCCACACAACTGTGGCTGACGCCAACAGTAAGAGAAAGGAAAACCACAATGAACCGTATTCTTACAGCTCTTCTTCTTCTTCTGTGTTCTACCGGGTTAGTAGCGCAGGCATCTAGCGAGCTGGCCGTTCGGCCCACGATGGAGATCACGGGTCTGAAGGTCAAAGCGCAGGTTGATTTTGATGGCGCGGTTCACCGGCTTCTGTATCAGGAGATCGTGCCTTGCCGGTTGGTGGATACCCGCGCCGCCGAGAACCTCGAGGCGCCCTACAGCGGCCCGGCGTTTGTTAACGAGACTCGAACGTATTCAGTGTCCGGGATCGGGAAGACGAACCCTTGCGCTCTCGAGAATCGCAGTGCGGTGGACGGGGACGCGCGTGCGCTTCCGCAACCGCTGGCGGGTTTAAGCGTGCTCGTAAAGGTTTACAACGCTGAGACGAGTCCAGTGGCCGGCGCTTTTGGTGTCGCGACAGCCTCGGCTACACCGACCTGGTTTGGCTGGTATGGTCCGGGGGTGCCTGCGAAGCAGCAGGACGCGATTGTTCTGACCAAGGACGAGATCTCAGTCGCTGTCATGGGCGCAAAGGCTGACGTGACAGTCGATCTGCTGGGTTACTTCGTTGATGATCCTGCAGTCTCCGGTCCGGCGGGGCCGCAAGGTGAGAAGGGTGACACCGGAGCGGCAGGAGTAGCGGGAGCGACGGGGCCGCAAGGACCCGAAGGACCGGCGGGGCCGCAGGGTGTGAAGGGTGACACCGGAGCGGCGGGAGCGGCCGGAGCGATCGGGCCACAGGGACCGGAAGGACCGGCGGGGCCGCAGGGTGTGAAAGGTGACACCGGAGCGGCGGGAGCGGCCGGAGCGATCGGGCCGCAGGGACCCGAAGGATCGGCGGGGCCGCAGGGTGCGAAGGGTGACACCGGAGCGGCGGGAGCGACGGGACCACAAGGCCCTCAAGGTCTCAAGGGTGACACGGGAGCGACGGGAGCTACCGGGCCTCAAGGGCCGCAAGGCATTCAGGGCCCGGCCGGCCCCCCAGGCCCAGCTCCAGCAGTTAGTCCTGATTGCACGCTACTGGAACAAATCAAGAGCTGTCTTACGACGTCCAATGGGTTCGCCCCGTTCAGTGATTGTGTCCTTTCGTTGGTTTGTCCACCACCTCAAGTTCGGACTGTGAAAGAGCGATAAGAAGTCAAGAGATGGCAGGCGGGGAGAAATCCCCGCCTTTTTTTTTCTCAGAGGAGAGGCTTCGGCCGTCAGTGAGTAGAGCGGGGGTCGCGCCGTGGGTCACGCGTGTGATAGGCGGCACGCTAATCCTGTGAGTCATTCATGACCCCTTCTGGCTGAGCAGCCTTCCTTTCAAGCGGACGAACGAGGGCTCCGAGAAAGCTCCCCGCGGGTTGCCCGCAAGAATTGTGCGCAAGACGCCCGCGGACTGGCGCGCCTCCGGGAGTCGCGGGAACGGGCGGGTAGAATGCCTGGAAGCGCTGAGGTCGTCTTTCGTGCGGGAGGAGTCATGGGGGTTCCCTTCGTCTGCCAACAATTCCCGGATGCCCGGTAGTTAGAGGCCTCGGAGGTGCCCCGCCCGCTCTGGCCGACTCCCGCTGATCTGGCGTTCTCCAGCGAAAGCGACCTGCCGGATCTGAGAGTCCGGCTGCGGTCGCTTCTGCTTCTCGCCGCCTTCGCGTTTCTTGCCTACCTGTCGCTCGTCCCTTCGCTCCTGAGGACGAGCAGCCCGCCCACAGGGGATCAGCCGTTCTACCTGATGGACGCGATCAGCCTCGTCAAGGACGGCGACCTGGATGTGGCCAACAACTTCGCCGACCGCGACGAAGACTTCTTCTATTCGCGCGCCCCGCGTCCGCGGGGTTTCACCGGCCAGAGCGCGCCCTATCCGCTTCCTCCCCACCTGATCGTCTCGCCCGCGCGCCCGCCGTCGGAGATGTACTCCTACCATGCTCCGGGGCTCGGAATCCTGATCGTTCCGGCGTGGATCGTCGGCTCCTGGTTTCATCTCTGGTGGCCTGCGACCGTCGTCTTCATGTGTCTCCTGGCTTCGCTGGTCGCGGTCAACATATTTCTCCTGGCCTTCCAGGCCACCGGCGACGTTCGCGTCGCGTGGATGGTCTGGGCCGCGATGAGCTTCAGCGCCCCGCTCATGTGCTATTCGACCCTGCTCTTCACCGAGTTGCCTGCGAGTCTCCTGATCCTCTACGCGTTCCGGCGGTTCTCGGTGGGATGGGGAGCCAACCGCCCTTGGCAGCTCGCGCTGGCCGGGATCTGCGTGGCCTACATTCCGTGGCTCTCCTGGCGCTGCGGAACGATCGCGGCCGCTCTGGGCGTCTACGGAGCCGTAGCGTGGTGGCGATCTCAACGTTTCGCGAAGTCCTCCGGAGCGCGGCGCGCGGCCACGGCGGCGTTCCTGGTCGTCCCCGTGCTGCTCTCGGCCGTGGCCATCGCCGGGTATGGCCATTTCCTGACGGGCAAGTGGCTGCCCGACATCCGATATCGCGCCGGCGGGGAGACGGGTAACCTGTTCCATTGGCCCTGGAACGGCGGACACGATCTGGCACTCACCGCCAGCGGAGCGATGGGCCTCCTCTTCGACCAGCAGTGGGGTCTTCTGGTTCATTCACCGGTCTACCTGCTCGTGTTCGTGGGTCTCTCGGCGATGCTCCGGTCCGGCAAGAGCGCCGAGCACCGCCAGCTCGCCTGGCTCGCGTTCCTGAGCGTTCCCTATCTCGTCATGATCTCTGCCTTCAAGGAATGGGGAGGGCTCTGGTGCCCGCCGGGGAGGTATCTGACTCCGCTCGTCCCCCTGCTCGCCCTGCCGTTGGCGCGCTCGCTTCATGTCCTGATCAACGTCCGGGTGTATCGGGTCGTTTTCGTGCTGCTCACTCTCCTCGGGCTCGCCTACATCTTGCTGGTGAGCGGCGACCTGCACCTCATGTGGCCGGCCGGCCAGGGGTACTTCTGGGAGTGGCTTTCGCATGCGCTTCCCGGAGGGCTCGACCTGCGTCGCTACCTTCCGGCCTTTGCGTGGCCCGACGCGCGCCGGCCGGTCAAGACCGCCTGGATGTTCGGATCGGCCACGGCATTGGTCCTCCTCTTCCACGCGCTGATGCCCCCGGGGGACCCGGCGCGTTCCCGTATCGAGCGGATACGCCGCCGGGTGGCTGGATGGGCCGGGACAGCGGTCCTCGTCGGCATGGTCTGGCTCGTCGTCAACGCCGACTCCATCGGGAACCCGCTGGCCAACGGGATCCAGAGGTGGCTCGGTCTGGACCGTTGACCTCAAGGAGGCAAGATCGCGCGAGTGTCCGCGCGCCGCTTTCCTGTTTGGCGCGCTCGATGCTTGCAGGAAGACCATGGCTCAGCGAGCGCTGGTTGAGGGCTCGGCTCTTCCGCTCATTCCCAACAGACCGACACTCCCCGGGTTGCGGGAGGCGGCGAAGAGTTGCCGCGCCTGTCCCCTCTGGAAGAGAGGCACGCAGACAGTCTTCGGCGAGGGATCGCGGGACTCTCTGGTGGTCCTGGTCGGGGAACAGCCGGGCGACCGCGAAGACATCGAAGGGCGGCCGTTCGTCGGTCCGGCGGGAAGACTCCTGGATGCCTGCCTGGAGGAGGCCGGCATCGACCGCTCGAAGGCCTACGTCACCAACGTCGTGAAGCACTTCAAGTGGGAGCCCCGAGGCAAGAAGCGCATCCACCAGAAGCCCAATGCGGCAGAGATCGCCGCGTGCCGCCCCTGGCTCGACGCAGAGCTCGCTCTGATCAAGCCAAGGGTTCTGGTCTGCCTGGGCGCGACGGCGGCGCAGGCTCTTCTGGGTCCATCCCTCCGCGTGATGAAGAGCCGGGGATCCTTCGTAAAGTCGGATCTCGCCCCGTTCGTCACCGCCACAGTCCACCCTTCTTCCATCCTCCGCGCGCCGGACGACGCCGCAAGGCGCCTGGCCAAGAAGGCCTTCGTGCAGGACCTTCGAAAGGTCGCGCGCAAGCTCGAACAACAAGCGCACTGAAGGAATGTCGGAACGCAATACGTTTGTCGTTCAGGAGTGCTCTTGCTGGGGCTGCTGCTCCCGGCGATCTTCGCGCCGGCGCAGCAAGTATCGGTGTGGGTCGGAGGAGGAATCGGCTCGTTCCTGACCGGAGGCGCCCGCGATCCCAACGGCCACAAGTTCGCCGCGGGAACGGTAAGCTTCTCAAGCGACCGCTTCCGTGTGCGCTACGTCCAAGGCTCGCTCGAGCGCTCGAAAGGCATCCCTTCCAGCACCGGCGACAACGACATGGACTACTTTGGCTTCGACACCGTCGTGACACGAAAGGCGACGGGCTGGCCGGTGGACGTTGCCGCCGGCTTTTCGCGCTTCGAAGAGGCCTATCACGACGGTTACCCGGACCAGGACCGCGGTGGCAGCGTCTTCGTGCACCGTTGGGGTCCGCATGTCTCGGCCTTGCGCTCTTTCCCGATCTGGCGCTTCTTCGAGGTCTGGGCGGAGTCCGACCTTAACTACATCCCCTACCGGCCACGGCAGCTCGTCGTCCTGCTCAACGCCGGGATAGGCGCCCATTTTTGAGCCGGGATTTGGTGGGCCGCGTGGGACTCGAACCCACGACCACCGGCTTAAAAGGGCTTTTCAGGCGTGAGCCGTGGGGAGCCCACGACAGTCCACGGCAGATTTCTCAGGGGTTTTGCCCCGTCCGCTCTGCCCTCGACTTCCACCGACTGAGGAGGGAACCCGGAGAGAACCCGGAGAGCGGAGGGCTCTCTTCTTGACACGGAGCGCCGCCGGATCATCGTCTCCGTCATGATGCGGCGGTGAGCCGCCTCGAATAATCGTAAGCTGCATAGCCGGCAACAGCCAAGGCGGCGAGAACCGCAACCACACCGTAGAACGAAAGCCACTGCAAGACGAGCACGACCAGACTTGTCGCCTCGGACCCTAGTGACTGTTTGTGGAGCCAGCCACTCACGAGCCAACTCGGAGCCGCGACGATGAGACCCCCCCCGATGACGAGTGAGATTAAGTCCGCCACAACCGGCAGACGATATCCAAGATCGAGAGGCAGCAAGCCGAGCACGAAAGCCCTCACTTCTTCGTTGTCTGCGTTTGGGTGCTCGGCTAGGAGGCGATCGGCGGCAAGCATTCTGCATCTGATATCAAGACCTCTTTTTCCCCAGAGGAATCGCCAGACAATCCGGGCGGCAAGTCCTATCTTCAATTCTTCCTCATTACTCGGCCCGAGGACCCGGAACGGCTTGTCCCCGCCCGCAGATCGCGAAGGAGATCCCCGGCTTCGAAGGTCGCCGAGTTTCGACCCTTTCCACGGACGGTGCGGGAACTAGAGACGCGCCTGATGGGTCCTGATTTTACCACTGGCCCAGCGGCCTGGAGCTTGACACGTAGGGCAGCCGTGTCATCGTTTCCAGATGATCGAACTAAGTGATGCAGACCTGCATAGCCGACTCCGTGACTTCGAGAACCCGTTCGTGGAGCGGAAGGCCAGATCAGACATCAAGGACTGCCTGAAGACAGCAGTCGCTTTCGCGAATTCACTTCCGATCGACGCACCCGGCGTTCTCTTCGTGCCCGTCTACAACAACGGGAGCGTTCAGCCGGACCAGAACCTTGAGAGCCTCCAGAAAACCATTTCCGACCAGATCACCCGGGCCTATCCTCCGATCAAGTACCTCCCGAAAATCCTCGGCTCAAGGCCTGACCAGTTCCTAGCGATCGTCATCTGGGGCAGCGCGGACCGGCCTCACTTTGCGGGACCCTCCTACGTTAGAGACGGGGCCGAGACCAAGATCGCCTCGGAAAAGCAATTCGCGGAACTCATTTCAACTCGGCAGTCGAAGGTGTACGAGATCCTGCGGTGGAAGGGACGTACTGTGAGCCTTACCCGCGTCGAGGTTAGCCGGGGGGTCAGGCGAGGCGGGCTCAGCGAAGCCAAGGTGGAAGACTGCAATCAGTTCTTCGTCACTCTGAGACTCCCAACCGGCGATCTCTTCTCCGAGCCGATGGACAGAGTGACGATCACCTACGACAACATAGGGCAACGGCTCTGGATCGAGGCCGAGATGCTTGCTTGAACCCCTTGGGGGAGGCATGATTTCCTCCCTTCCTTGGCTTTGCTCAAATCCTCCACCCGACCCGTTACCGCTTCCGGCGGTGGATCTGACAGCTCCTCGGGCACCGAATCGCGGTGACCGCCCATCCGCGACCTGGCAGCTGAGAGGAACAGCCATCAGGTATAGGTAAATCGCATCAGGCTCCAGTCCGCGTAACCCGGCGTAGAATTTCTCCAACCGATTCAGACCAAGGGAGGAAACATGCGGACCGCCTGCCGGGTGATCCTCGGGCTCTGGCTCTTGCTCTGCGCCGGGACGGCGCTGGCACAGAAGAGTCATTCCTCGTCGCACTCGTCCCACTCCTCCCACAGCTCGGGCTCTCATTCGATTTACGTCCACGGCTACACTCGGAAGGACGGCACCTATGTCTCGCCCCACTACCGGAGCGCGCCGGGAACCGCCTCACCGTCCACGGGTGCCGGGTACGGTCCCATCGACGTTTCGGGAACGGGCCATTCGGATCTTTCCGAGTGGGCGGCTACTCACCGCGTCAAGTCCGCGCCCCACACGACTACAGAGCGTCCGTCCGCCTCGACCTCCGCCGGGACGGGACACTCGATCACATGGAGCCGTCCGAGCGCCGTTCCGAAGCCGGGCACCTACCCTCCACGGTCGAAGGGCATCTCCTCCGGGAATGCCAGCCACGGCGGGACGCACTACGGAACCGGCACCACCCGCCCGAAGACCAACCCGAGCCACACGACGACGGCGGGCGGCACGACAGGACATCACTCGAAGACCTACTGCTCGACCTGCCCGCGGAACTCCCATCAGAAGATCGCCCGGAGCGAGAGAGCCAAGGAAGACTTCATGCGTCGGACCGGACACCCGCACGGCTGGTCCGGCCACGTGGTGGATCACATCAAGCCGCTGGCCTGCGGCGGGCGCGACGAGCCGTCGAATATGCAGTGGCAAACGATCGAAGCGGCGAGGCTCAAGGACAAGACCGAGCGGAAAGGCTGTAGCTAATGCTTAAGAACTGGGCCTGCCCGCGAAGGAGTCTCGCTTGCCTTCTGTGGACCAGAACTGCCAGAGCTACGTCCAGCGGGTTGGGCGTAGAATGGTTGGAAAACCCCCTCCCGCTCTGACTGAAAAGGAAGACCTATGAGAAATTCTCCTCGTCTCACGCAACTCCTCGCGATCTTCACACTCGGTCTGGTATTGCTCACCGTTGGTTGTGCTTCGAACCCCTACGAGAAGTTCTATACGCCTATCGGCCCTCCGAGGGCGCCAACCTCCAACGCAAGTCCTCCACCCCAAGTCCTGCGGGGAGGCGAGCAGTACGAAGACACCGTGGCGATGTTGGAGAACGGCTACGCTTTCATTGGGTATGCGAGCTTCAACGGGCGTGCGACCGACCTCAAGGAGGCTGTGGAGTACGGTCAGAAACTCGGGGCTGCGGCAGTGATCATCTATAGCCGCTACACGGACACGATGACAGGATCTATCCCGCTCGTGCTTCCAAATCCCCCGGTCACGTCCACAACTACGATGCAGGGCAGCATCACAGGAACTGGGGGCTACGCCAACTACACGGGAACGGCCACGACCACCACATCCGGCGGCTCCACGGCGCACCAGATCCCCTATCGCGTCGATCGCTACGACCAATCCGCCGGTTATTTCATAAAAGCCGGAAAGCCTATTCTCGGTCTTCACTCACGAGATCTAAACCCGGACGAGCGCGCTCGGTTGGAGCGTAACCGCGGGGTTATCGCCATTGCCGTCAGGAAGGAGAGTCCGGCATTTCGGGCCGATCTCCTGCGCGGTGACGTCGTAATCGAATTTGCCGGTGAGGCCGTGGAGAGCCAGAATCAACTCAAGGACCTAGTACCGAAACACGCGGGCGAAAGGGTAATGATCAAAGTCATTCGTGGCGGCGTCGTCAGGGAGCTTCAGGTATAGCTGAACCGCGCCGACTGACTACGAGAGTGGCGACCTGTCGGTTTTGCAGCAAGGAGGCCGGCTTCCTGAAGTCTGAACATCAGGAGTGCGCGGCGAAACACAATGCCGGCTTGTCGAAGCTCTACCCTTTGGCTTGGGACGCTCTACTGCACCTCGAAAAATCCTTGGCGTCGCTTCCTCACACCACGCCTCCGCGGGCGCGCCTCGATGACGAGCAAACCTATGCCGTCGCGACGACCACGCTTGAGCCTGTGAACAAACAGCTCGAAGAGGTTCGGTCGTCTTCATTCTGCTCGCAGGAGGAAAAGACAGCAGCGCTTATCGCCTCCTGGCGGCAAGGCCTCGAATGGTTCACAAGCGAGAAGTATCTTTCTCCATCCGAATCAGCCTCGCTACTTGGTTATGCAACATTCTTCAAAATCCCCTTGGCGACCCTTAAGGAGACTGGCGATCTTGGCGCTTTTTCGGTGTATTCAAATGTCTCTGAAATTCAAAGAGGAGGAACCCCGGACCCTTGGCCGAAGGCGCTGCCCTTCATCTTTGAGAAAGGAGAGACGCCTTTCTGGCATGGCCTGAACATAGTTCTTGCCGAGAATCGAACGATCCGATCATATGGAGGTGGGTCCGGGGGGTTCAGCATCAGGGTCGCTCCGGGACTCTACACACGCGTTGGAGCATTCAGGGGTCACCCGATCGATGTGACATCAGTTCAGGGTGTCGATATTGGAGAAATGGTACTTACCGATCGCCAGATTTACTTTTCTGGTCCAAAGGTGACCCTGAAGATACGATATGGCTCCATCGTCGCGCTCGAAGCGTTCGAGGACGGAATCGGTGTCAGAACGGAGGGCGGTCCCGCGAAAATCTTCGGCGTTGGCGAACAGCTGAAGCGCCCCGGGCTTATCGGTTGGTACTTGCATTCTGTTATCTCTTTGTTTTGCCAACGGGCTGCCAAGTAGGGGGCGACTATTCCACCGAGGTTCCCTTTCGTCGGCGACGGCTCCTGCGTTAGAATTCTCGCAACCGATCCCAACCGAGGGAGGAAACATGCGGGCGGCCTGCCGGGTCATCCTCGGGCTCTGGCTCCTGCTCGGGGCTCGGGAAGGAGTTTCGCAACCCCGCACGGGCGGCAAGAGTCCCTCCTCGCCTTCATCGAGACCAACGCGCGGGAGCGACGGTTTTTCTCTCACGACGACCCCGCTATCCGTTTCGACAGCCCCACGGCAACCCGCCCCCGCCCCGTTCTCTGGCTCTGCTTCGAAACCTCAGAAAGAGACCAAGAGCATCTGGGACAGATGGTTGGGGTCGCTAGTCGTTGCCGCGATAGGCTCCGGGGCCGGAGCCTTCGGCGGAGCATGGGTAGTGTTCTGGTTGCAGGGCCGCAAGGAAAAACGGCTGCGCCGGGAGAATGAGATTCAGGAGCTCAGGAGAGTGCAGTTCGCCGTCGCCGACCGGGTAGTGATACTTGACTCGTTGTGGAATCAATGGCTCTCTACGGCTCAAGCCCACGAGCGACATTGGGCGGCACTCCAACCCGCTTTCGGTCCCACTCCGCCGACCGCCATCTCCTTGGAGCGGGTCGGGTTCCTTCTCGGGGTTGATCCGACTCTGCTTGGAAAACTGAATCGGGACGAGCAAACGTTTCAAGGATTTCTGACGACCGTGGCCCTCTTTTCCAAGTGGCGGGAGGACGCCTCAAGACGACTCGAAGAGCGCACCGAGCGCGACAACCGGGATGTGTTTTCCCGGGAGGAGATCGAAACCCACGTCGGCCCCCGTTTGCACTTCCAGCTGCGGGGAATCGCCGAGTCGCTCTATGAGGTGTACCCGAAGCTTCGAAGTGAGCTGATGGCCAGGTTTGATGAGCTGGCTCACCATCTCAGCACCAAGTACGATGCCAAGACCTCTTTTCGCATCGGTGCCGACCCGAGCGTGAAAAAAGCGTAAGCGATCCGACGCACTGCCCTCAATGAGCCAGCACGATTTCCTTCTCATCGGCGCGAGCGTCGTCGCGACGCTCATCGTCTTCAGTCTGGGCAGTCGATACTTACTGACGCCGCCACTTCGCGCCGTCTTTAGCATCGACCTGGGACCGACGAGAAACGTGTCGTCGGTAGCAGAGCTATTTCCGATGCTAGCGCCGAAGGAGTGCAAATACCTCGAAGCCCAAAAGTGGGCGATCCCGCGCATCACCGTCCATCGGTTCCAGCATTGCGCTACCGTTCGAGTCGTCTACGAATTTGAACGGCCAGACCATCACCGAAGACCTCGAGTCGATCATCAGGAACTACCAGGGTCAGGTCTGTGAATATGTGAGTTTTGGGGTAGGCTGTTTCTCGATTGCGCCGCCGATTCGATTGGGTCATGCGGGAGCGGTCCGGCACGTCACGGGCCGGGGCAAGCAGCGGCGGAAGATCTTTGGCGACGGGCAGGGCGTGAAGAGGTCCCTGCGGATCCTCGCCCACTTGCGTGACCGCCGACTCTTCTTGCGAGCCTTCCCGAAACGAGCAACAGCATCATGATGACGAAGATTGTGATGTTGATGCTTGACGTGTGATAACTCAGGAGTTATCATGGCGAACGGTCTGGAGGAGGAATGCCATCCGGCCCGTGGGTCATTGATGTCTTCAAGACGGAACAGGGCGAGGCCCTCGTCCAGGCCTTCATCGCCTCTCTCACGGGACGTGATCGAGATGAGGCTTTCGCCCTCGTCAAGCTCCTCGAGGAGCAGGGACAACGCGCTCAGAAGGCCGCAGTCGGGAAGCCTGGGGGAGGGACTTTTCGAGCTGCGCGGCAAGCAGATACGAATCTTCTACATGTTTCTCCCCGGCCGGCGCGCCATGCTCCTCGATGGGGAGATCAAGAAGCGCGGCGACATCCCGCCGAAGACCTTGAAACGCATGAGGGGATACAGGGACAGGGTCCTTCGCCGTGAGGCGAGCGCCCGGAAGGGAAAGAGATCATGAGCGCGAAGAAGACGGCTTTCATGCGGTGGATCGACGGCGAACTCAGGGCCGACAAGGACTTCGCCCGCCGAGTCGACGAGCTCGTCAACGAGATGAAGATTGAG
>WNFV01001511.1_pt1 | contig 60583 bp, 61 predicted proteins | sample 5400101 | NCBI WGS metagenome assembly WNFV01 (sample SAMN13153361, study PRJNA577476) | soil metagenome | isolation source: 115 cm soil or saprolite under grassland replicate 1 | place: USA:California | collected 2016-06-15
CCCACTCGTGATCGCGGTCGCCGCCGGGGCGGCGATCTTCGGCGACAACGTTGGCTACCTGATCGGACGCAGAGGACTGCGCCGGCTCGTCGACCGGCCCGGTCGCTGGGCGGCAGGGAGAGCGCGGCTCATCGAGCGCGGGGAGGTGTTCTTCGCGCGCCACGGCTCGGCCGCCGTCTTCTTCGGTCGCTGGCTGCCCGGGCTGCGGGTCGTCACCTCCTGGCTCGCCGGCGCCGACCGGATGCCGTGGCGGCGCTTCCTGCTCTGGAATGCCCTCGGCGGGATCGCCTGGGCGACCACGGTCGGCACGCTCGCCTACCTGCTAGGCCGAAGCGCGTCCGGCTCGCTGGGTGCGATCGGCTTCGCCGCCGTCGGCGTCGCCGCCCTCGTCTACCTCATCACCCGCGTCCGCCGCCGCCTGCGTGGGCGCTCTCGGCGGCCGCCGGCTGCGCAGAGGCCCGAGGACGCGCCATGATGACCTCACGCAGATGAACGCGCCTCATTCCAGCCAGCAGGTATGCGCGAGTTCCCCTCAGCGGGGGTTGGTAGATGGTCGCTGGCCGTGCAGACGCAGACCCGCAAAGGGGGGATGCTCATCCGTAGTCAACGACACCGGCCAGAAAGGACTTCGCCATGGACGCGGACCTTCTCCAGCTCCAGCGCGTTCGACGCACGCTGCGGCAGACGCGATCCCGAAGTACGCTGATCACGTGTTCGCTGTGCCTGCGCGTGCGCCGCGGTTCGGAGTGGATCGAGGCAGAGCATGTGATCAGGGAGATTCGCTCCTACGAGCTCGATGCCCCGCCGCGGCTGCAGCCCGCGGTATGCGACGTCTGCGCCGAATCGATCCTCGGCCGGCGAGCGCAGGAAGCCGAGCCCATCGCGGCGTGAACAGATTCTCGCTCGATCTTCGTCGTCCGTGCGGATCGTGAGCCCGCTGCAATGACCGAGGATGGACGCAAGAACGCGAGCGCGCCGCCGGCGCCGGGCGGATCGCCGCCGACGCCGCCGCGGATGCCCGGCTTTCGCCCGGGCCGCATTTGGATTCTCTTCGTCATCGCACTGTTCGCGTTCAACTTCTACCTCGGCTCACGGGCGACGCAGCCGCAGTCCCGCGTCCGTGTTCCGTACAGCCCATTCTTCTTGAACGAGGTGACGGCGGGGCACGTCAAGGAGATCACGTCGAAGGGCACGGCAGTTCAAGGCACGTTCACGAAGGCGTTGCGGTACGCGGGGTCCAAGCCGACGACGCGTTTCGAAACGGAGATTCCCGCGTTCGCCGACAACAACGCTCTGTCACGTCTCCTTCAGAAGAAGAAGGTGGTCGTCAACGCGCAACCGCTCGACACGGGAGCGCCGTGGTGGCAGAACCTGTTGCTCGGCTTCGGGCCGACGATCCTCTTTCTCGTCCTGCTGTTCTGGTTGATGCGTCGTGCCGGAAACGTTCAGAACGTCCTCGGGTCGTTCGGGCGCTCCCGCGCGCGCCGGTACCAACCGTCCGGCGACCGAGTCACGTTCGCGGACGTGGCGGGGATCGACGAAGCGAAGGCGGAGCTGACCGAGGTCGTCGACTTCCTGCGGCATCCCGAGAAGTACCGTCAGCTCGGCGGCCGAATACCCCATGGCGTGCTGCTCTCCGGTCTGCCGGGCACCGGCAAGACGCTCCTCGCGCGGGCGGTCGCGGGTGAGGCGGACGTCCCGTTCTTCTCGATGGCGGCTTCCGAGTTCGTCGAGGCGATCGTGGGCGTCGGCGCGTCACGCGTGCGCGACCTGTTCACGCAGGCGAAGGAGGCCGCCCCGGCGATCGTGTTCATCGACGAGCTGGATGCGGTCGGCCGGTCGCGCACATCCGGCGTCGCGGGCTTCAGCGGCGGCAACGACGAGCGCGAGCAGACGCTGAACCAGATTCTGACCGAGATGGATGGGTTCGACTCGTCGACCAACGTGATCGTCATCGGCGCGACCAACCGGCCCGACGTTCTCGACCAGGCTCTGCTTCGCCCCGGTCGTTTCGATCGGAGAGTGGCAGTGCAGCCGCCCGACCGTGCCGGCCGCGAGGCGATCCTCCAGGTGCACGCTCGTGGCGTGCCGCTGGCACCCGACGTCGACCTCCGCAGAATCGCATCGACCACGCCGGGCATGGTTGGTGCGGATCTCGCCAATCTCGTCAACGAGGCCGCGCTGCTGGCGGCACGGCGGAACCACAAGGTCGTCGACGAATCCGACTTCACCGATGCGCTCGAGCGGATCGTGCTCGGCGCCGAACGGCAGGTGATGATGGGCCCCGAAGACCGTCGCCGTACCGCCTACCACGAGGCCGGGCACGCGCTCGTCGGCATGCTCACCGACGGCGCCGATCCGGTGCGCAAGGTCTCGATCATCCCCCGCGGGATGGCGCTCGGCGTCACGTTTGCGGCGCCAGAGAGTGACCGCTTCAACTACCGCGAGACCGAGGCGCGGGCGAGGGTCAACGTTGCACTCGGCGGGCGCGCGGCGGAGGAGGTCGTGTTCGGCGAGACGAGTACGGGCGCGGAGTCGGATATCGCGCAGCTCACGGAGATCGCCCGCCAGATGGTGGGACGCTGGGGTATGAGCGCGGCCATCGGCCCGGTCGCGGTTATCCCGCGCGACGGCGTGGGCCCCTTCCTTCCAGGAGCCGCCGAGGTCTCGCCTGATACACAGCGAGTCATAGACGAGGAGGTCCGCCGCCTCGTCGACGAGTCGCACCAGCAAGTCGTCGTGCTCCTTCAGCAGAATCGGAGCAAGCTCGATTCGCTGGCGACCGCGCTCCTCGAGCATGAGACGCTCGACGAAGACGATGTGTACGCAGCCGCAGGAGTCCCGCGAGCCGCGACTGCGGTCGCCGACCCGCAGGCGGCGGCGGCTCGATCGCGGCTCGACAGCTGACTGCTTCCGCGATAGGCGCGGGCGGGTGCACGACGCCCCGCCCGTGCTCATCGCGGGTCGACGGCTCAGGCAGCGGCCTGAAGGTCCTCTGCCCGGCGTCCGTCGCGCGCCTCGGCGGGGATCGCCTCGAACGCGTGCACGACGCGCTCGGTCTTCAGCTCGTGTGCGATCAACCCGACCACGGCGAACCCGATGAAGCCAACCGCCTCGCCGAATGAGAGCCAGGTCAGCATCGAGCCGGTGAACACGACCGAAGCGACGACCGACCACAGCGCCAGCGCACCGGTCCCGGCGTCCAGCAGGCGCTGGACGAGGCCGCGTGCGCGGTCGAGCTGAACGAGGGCCAGGAGCGCGAGCGCGCCGAGGCTGACTCCGAACATCAGCCAACCCGTCACGATCGGCCTGAACGCCTGGCTCGCGGCGACGACGACCGTGCCGGCGAGGGCGAGAACGACGTTGCTGATGAAGCGTGGGCTCATTTCGATTCCTCCTTCGTGAGTCCGTACGAGTGTTGTCACGGACAATGGTCGCCGCCGGTCTGGCCCCTGGGCATCGCGGCCAGCCTCAACCTGCTACTCCGGCTAGCAGGCAGCGCCGACTTCCGACAGGCAGTAAGCGATCTGCTTAGGCAGCTGCGAGAGAGCGCCGGCGGTTGAAGCGCTCGATGCGACTGCCGCTCGCAACCGCGTGCTCACGCCCGGTGTAGACGGGATGGCAGTTCGAGCAGACCTCGACGGAGATCGTGTGCGCGGTTGAGCGGGTGCTGAACGATGCGCCGCACGTGGAACAGCGCGCGTCGACGAGATGCAACGTTGGATGCTGCGTCACGGGAATCCTTTCGTAGGTGCATGACAACGGCAAATTGGCGCCGGTCACGTCTCTACATATGTAAACGTTGCGCGGGTCGCGCCTGTTCCCGGGCGGCGCTGGGATGGCCGCGCCTCCCGCGGTCTGCGAGCTGAGCTCAGGCCGCGCTCGCGCGAGCGATGGATCGCGGGCCTTCAGCGGATCTCTATTCGAAAGAGACCCGTCGAGGAGGCAGGTGCGAACGTGAGAGATCCACTCAGATGAGCAAGCAGGCGACGATGCGCTGGGTCCTCGTGCTGACCGGCATCGGCTCGTTGATGGCGGCGCTGGACACGCTCGTGGTGTCGACGGCGCTGAGCACGATCCGGCTGGATCTCGGCGCTTCGGTCGAGCAGCTGGAGTGGACGGTCAACGCCTACAACCTGAGCTTCGCCGTGTTGCTGATCACGGGGGCGGCGCTCGGTGACCGCTACGGGCGCCGCAAGCTCTACGCGGTCGGCTTGGGGCTGTTCGCCGCGGCGTCGGCTGCGTGCGCGCTGGCGCCCGGCGTCGGCTGGCTGATCGCCGCGCGGGCCGTGCAGGGTGCGGGCTCGGCGCTCTTGATGCCGCTCGGCTTGGCGCTTCTGAGCGCGGCGTTCCCGCCCGAGCGACGAGGGGCCGCAATCGGGATCTTCAGCGCAATCACAGGGCTGGCCGTTGCGAGCGGGCCGCTCGTCGGCGGCGCGATCGTCGAGGGGATCAGCTGGGAGTGGATCTTCTGGGTCAACGTCCCGATCGGGCTGCTCGCAGTTCCGCTCGTGCTCACTCGCATGAAGGAGAGCTTCGGGCCCGACACGAGCCTCGATCTCCGCGGCCTTGCACTCGTGACGGGCGGCGCGCTCGGGTTCGTGTGGGGGCTCGTGCGTGGAAACCAGGTCGGCTGGGGCAGCGTCGAGGTGGTCGGTTCGCTGGCAATCGGAGTGCTGCTCGCCGTGGCGTTCGTCGCCTGGGAGTTGCGCGCCCGCGAGCCGATGCTGCCGATGCATTTCTTCCGGTCGCGGCCCTTCTCGGCGGGCAACGCGGCGATTTTCTTCACGTTCGCATCGTTGTTCGGCGCGGTGTTCTTCTACGCGCAGCTGCTGCAGATCTCGCTCGGCTACGGTCCGCTCGATGCGGGGCTGCGGCTCCTTCCCTGGACGGCCACGTTCATCACGGTTGCCCCGATCGCCGGCGCGCTCGCCGATCGGATCGGAGAGCGGCCGTTGATGGTCGGTGGACTGTTCCTCCAGGCTGCGGGGATGTTGTGGCTGGCGCTGATCGCCGAGCCCGGCCTCGCCTACTCCCGGTTGCTCGGGCCGTTCATCGTCGCCGGGGTCGGCATCTCCATGGCCATTCCAGCCGCGCAGAACTCCGTGGTCGGCGCGGTTTCGATGGAGGCGATCGGCAAGGCGGCCGGCGTCAACAGCATGATGCGCGAGCTCGGCGGCGTCTTCGGAATCGCCGTCGTGGTCGCCGTCTTCGCCGCGGCGGGCAGCTATGCCTCCCCGGCGGCGTTCACCGACGGATTCGCACCGGCGATCGGCGTCGCAGCCGGGCTGGCGCTCGCCGGAGCGTTCGCGGGACTGGCGCTGCCCGGCCGCCGCCGGGCGACCGAGACCAGCTTCGACCGCGCAATGGAGGTACTGACATGAAACGTGTGATGGTTCGCTACAAGGTCAAGCCCGATCGGGCAACGGAGAACGAAGAGCTCGTGCGCGCGGTCTACGACGAGCTGCAGCGCACCGACCCCGCCGGGTTTCGGTACGCAACATTCCAGCTGGACGACGGCGTGAGCTTCGTCCACGTCGCGTCGATCGAAACCGAGGACGGGCGCAGCCCGCTGTCGGACGTGAATGCGTTCAAGCGGTTCCAGGAGAACATCGGCGAGCGGTGCGACGAGGCTCCCGTCGCGACAGAGCTCCGCGAGATCGGCTCGTTCCGGTTCTTCGGCGATTGAGCGAGACATGAAGCCGTCCGAACCACACTCCGTCGTCCACCTCGAGTTGCACACGACCGATCTGCCGTGCGCCAGCGCGTTCTACTCGCGGCTCTTGAGCTGGCGCCCGGAGCGGATCGAGGCCGGATGCGGCTCATACCTCGCGCTCGAGCTGGGCGGCGGTTTCGGCGGCGGCATCGTCGAGTGCGGCGCCCGGCGGCCATTGTGGCTGCCCTATGTCCAGGTCGACCGGGTCGACGAGTTCACCGACCGCGCACGCCGACTCGGGGCGTCCGTCTTGCTCGAACCCCGCGAGGGCCCGGCTGGTTGGCGTAGCGTCGTGGCCACGCCCAAGGGTGGGGAGATCGCCTTCTGGCAGCCGAAGCTTGGGGCCGGTGCGATGAGATGAAGACCGATCCGACAACGTCGACCGTGAACGAGCACGAGTTGCTCGAAGCAGCCAGGCGGGGCGACGAGGACGCCTTCGGCCGGCTCGTCGGGCAATACCGCGCCGAGCTTCACGCTCATTGTTACCGGATGCTCGGATCGGTTCCGGATGCCGAGGACGCGCTCCAGGAAGCGCTGCTCGGTGCCTGGCGCGGGCTGCCTCGGTTCGAGGGCCGAAGCTCGTTTCGATCCTGGCTCTACAGAATCGCGACGAACGCCTGCCTGAAGGCGATCGAGCGGCGGCCCAAACGGGTGCTTCCGATCGACTATGGCCCGGCAGCGGATCCCCACGATGGCCCCGGCGAGCCGCTCGTCGAGTCGGTCTGGGTAGATCCCTACCCCGATGAGAAGCTCGGCCTCGAGGACGGGTTCGCCGGCCCCGACGCTCGCTACGAGCGGCGCGAAAGCGTCGAGCTGGCCTTCATCGCTGCCCTCCAGCACCTCCCGGCGCGACAACGCGCCGTGCTGATCCTTCGCGACGTGCTCGGCTTCTCGGCGCGCGAAGTTGCGGAGGCGCTCGAGACGACGGCGGTTTCGGTGGACAGCGCGCTACAACGCGCCCACAAGACTGTTGACGAGCGGGTCCCCGAGCAAAGTCAGCAGGCGGCTCTGCGCTTGCTCGGAGACGTTGCGCTGCGCGATGTCGTGGACGGCTACGTCGACGCCTGGGAGCGCGGCGACGTCGACGCGGTCGTCGCCATGCTGGCCGAGAACGCCACGATCGCGATGCCCCCGATGCCGACCTGGTATCGCGGTCGCGATGCGGTCGCCGCGTTCCTCCGGGGCTGGCCGCTCGCCGGCGAGCGCCGCTGGCGCCTCGTTCCCGCCCGAGCGAACGGGCAGCTGGCTTTCGCCCACTACATCTGGGACGAAGAGAAAGACAGCTTCATGGCGCACAGCGTCAACGTGCTCGCGCTGCGCGGCGCACACATCGACGAGATCACGGCCTTCCTTGCGCCCGAGGCCTTCGCGCGCTTCGGCCTGCCCGACGAGATCGAGGCCTAGTAGTGCTCCGTTAGCTTGGGGCAGGGACCGGCCGGGTTGTGGCGAAGGCGGTGACGACAATGCTGTCGTCACGGGAGATGAGAATGGCCAGGATGACGGGGATCGGCCCGGTTGAGCTTTCGCGGGTGCGGGGTCGGCTCATGGATTTCGCTGACCCTTGGCGCGGAAGGATCAGAGGCGTTGGGGTGAGGTGTACGTGCGTGGGCTGATGCTCGATGGGCGGCGGAAGAGCATCGAGCCGATGGCAGCGCGGCTTGCGGACGGTGACGAGCAGTGCTTGCAGCAGTTCGTCAATCAATCGCCGTGGCGCTGGGAGCCGGTGCTGCGACGGCTGGCGTTGCGGATGAGCGGCGAGATCGCTCCCGAGGCGTGGGTGCTCGACGACACGGGCTTCCCGAAGTTCGGCAAGCACTCGGTCGGGGTGGCGCGCCAGTATTGCGGGGCGCTCGGCAAGATCGGCAATTGCCAGATCGGCGTGTCGATCTCCGGGGTGACCGCGCAGGCGTCGTGCCCGCTGAACTGGCGGCTGTTTCTTCCCCAGGAGTGGGACGACGATCCTCGCCGCTTGGCCTGCCGGGTGCCCGACGAGGTTCGGTACGAGCCGAAGTGGAAGCTTGCGCTGGCGATGATCGACGAGCTCCGCGGTTGGGGGCTGCAGCCGCCTGTTGTGCTCGGCGACGCCGCCTACGGCGACATCACCGACCTCCGTCTGGGCCTTGAGGAACGCGAGATCTCCTACGTGCTGGACGTGAAGGGCGCCACGTCGGCGCTCGCTGGGGACGCGCTGCCAGACCGGCCCGCCTACGCGGGTAAGGGGCGGCGACCGGCCGCGCGCTACCGCCGGCCGTTCAGTTCTGTCGCCGATCTGGTGCTCGCTGCAGGCCCTGGGGCCGCCCAGGAGGTCTGTTGGCGCGAGGGAACGCGCGGCCCGATGAGCTCACGGTTCCTGGCGCTGCGCATCCGCCCTGCCAACCTCAAACTTCGACAGCTCAACCCCGACGGTGAGCTTCCGAGCTGCTGGCTGCTGGCCGAATGGCCCGCCGACGAGGACGCGCCGACCGACTACTGGATCTCGAACCTGCCCGGCGACACGGCGGTCGAGCGGCTGGTCGGGCTGGCCAAGCTCCGCTGGCGGATCGAGCAGGACTACCGCGAGCTCAAAGACGCGCTCGGACTCGACCACTTCGAAGGACGCTCCTGGACCGGCTGGCACCACCACGTCACGCTCGTCTCGATCGCGCACGGCTTCCTCACAAGCGAACGGCTCTGCCGCCCGCCACTTCGGGCGGCCGCCTGACCTCGCTGTTCGAGGTCGTCAGAGAGCTCCAACAGCTCCTGGCCTGCTGGCACGGCACCTGCCCAACCTGCCGCAGACGACTGCCGCCCGACACCGCCTATCTCCACCGCCCACCTTGAGCTAACGGAGCACTACTAGGAGGGTTTGGCGAAATAGTGGCTGGGCCGCTCGGCCGCGCTGGACGCCGCGCTGCCGCGTCCTCGGTCGCCCCGATAGCACCACTATCGGGGCTCCCTGCGTCCTTGCATCGCGACGCCCATCGCACCCGTGCGACGGAGCACCATTTCGCCAAACCTTCCTAGAGCCGAGGCATCGCCTGCAGCCGCTCCTCCCAGTCGCGGGCGTGGTCGGCTCGTTCGGCGCGGAGGGCCTCGCGCACACCCGGAAGCGCGACCCGGGTGCGCAGGATCTCCGAGACGAGGTGCAGATCCTCGGCGGCCTCGGCGGCATCGGTGGGTGGCGGAACCTCGCCGCGGCAGACGCGCAGGAAGGTCCCGGCCTGCGCCTGCATCGGATCGACCCACGGCAGCTGCGGCCGGCTCCGCTCGGGCGTCGCGCCTGCTCCGGGATCGCGGTAGACCTCGAGCGTGCCGGCGCGCTTGACTGCCAGCGAAGGTGCGGGACGAAGCCGTACATAGCCGCGCTCAAAGGCAACGAGAGCCTCCTCCTCGAGTCCGACGGTCACCCGGTACGGGTCGACCTCGATCGTCGCAGGGACTCCTGACTCGCTCTCGAACGCGTAGAGCCGTCCCGAGACGTGCACGAAGACGACGCGGTAGCGCTCCCCGAGGAGGTGCCGCAGCAGGTTGAGCGGGTGGACGAGCTCGTCTGTGTATTTCGACAGGGCCCAGCGCTCGTCGTCGTCGCCTGCGAACTCGGGCGGTGGTTCCTCTGCGTTGACTGGAGGCGCATCCTCGCCGGCGTTGATCAACGCGGGATGCGCGTTCGCAATCCAGTCGCCGCGCGAATAACAGATCCGCACATAGCGCAGCGCGCCCAGTTCGCCGCTCGCCTTCCATGCATCGACAGTCCGCTTGGCTGCGGCGGTCGCCGGATCGCAACGGCGGTGGTAGCCGACCATGTGCACGCAGCCGGCGTCGCGTGCGAGGCTCGCGAGGCGGTCGCCTGCCGACGCGCTGAGCGCGAGCGGCTTCTCGGTGAAGAGACAGGCCACGTCTGGGTAGAGCTCCGGAAGCAGCGCGGCGTGATACGCGTACTTCTGCGTGGCGACGATCCCGTCGAGCTGCTCGGAGTCGAGTAGCTCGCGGTGATCCCGATAGACGCGCCCGATTCCGTACCGCGCCGCGACGAGCTCGGCAGTGCGCTGCCGCGGTTCCGCGAGCGCGACCAGCTCGCACTCCTCACGCAGCTGCGCGTAGCTCCGGATATGGGCGAGCTGGCCCATGAAGCCCGCACCGACGAACCCGATCCGGATCCTTGCCGCCACCCCGCTACCAGTCGGCGATCGCGCCGCTCGCATGCTCGAGTAGCGGCAGCTTGTACGGCCGGTACGGATGCCCGCGGCAGAGCTCGACATCGAGCTCGACGCCCCAGCCTGGCTTGTCCGACAGCCGGAGGTAGCCGTCGCGGACCTCGAGCGGCTCCGTCAACAGCTCACGCGTCCAGGCTGGTGGGTACAGGCAGTGCTCGAGCGCGACGAAGTTCGGCGAAGCCATGGCGACATGAGCCGAGACGATCGTGTTGACGGGGCCGAGAGGGTTGTGCGGAGCGAACCCGCAGTAGTAGACCTCGGCCATCGAGGCGATCGCCCGTGCCTCGAGCACGCCGCCGCAATGCGACAGGTCGGGCTGCACGAGCGCCGCGCCGCCGAGCTCGAGCACCTCGCGAAAGGCCCACTTCGTGAACAGGCGCTCGCCGGTCGCGACCGGGATCGACGTTGCCCGCGCGACCTGCGCGACCCCCTTCGCGTTCTCCGGCAGTGCCGGCTCCTCGAGGAACCAGATGTTGTAGGGCTCGATTGCCCGAGCGAGCTTGATCGACATCGCCGGCGCAAGTCGTCCATGCGCGTCCCACGCGATCTCGACGTCCTGACCGACGGCGTCGCGGAGCGCCGCGACACGCTCGGCGGCGCGGCGGAAGATGCCGTCGCCCTGGACCGGCAGGACGGGAACGTCGATGCCGGCCTTCATCGCCGTGAAGCCGCGCTCGACGAGCGAGCGCGCGCTCTGCGCGAGCTCCTCGAGCGTGGCGCCGCTCGGCCCATTCACGTACAGCTTGATGCGGTCGTGGCAGCGGCCGCCGAGCAGCTCGTAGACCGGTAGACCTGCAACCTTGCCCTTGATGTCCCACAACGCCTGCTCGATCGCGCTCATCGCCGAGAGGGTCACCGCGCCGCTTCGGAAGAACGGCTGTCGGTACATCACTTGCCAGAGATGCTGGATCCGCGCCGGGTCCTCGCCGACGACGTACTCCCGGTATTCCTCGATCGCTGCCGCGACTGCGCGCGGATGTCCCGGCAAGCTGCCCTCGCCGACGCCGCTCAGGCCTTCGTCCGTCTCGACGACGACGAAGAGCCAGTTGCGCGACCCGATGTCGACGATGAGCGGCTCGACCGAGGTGATCTTCACGTCTACGCCGGCACGGGCATCGGCTCGTCCGTCGGCGTGCGGGTGAGGAGCGACTCGCCGGTGACAGGGTCGAAGAAGTAGCAGCGCTCGGGGTCGAGCGCGAGCCGGATCGTCTTGCCCAGTAGCTGCCGGGTCCCCGACGGGAGCCTCGCGGCGAAGAGCGCGCGAGCGTCCTGCACGAGCAGCGCCTGCTCCTCGCCCTCGCGAATGCTGAGGATCTCGTCGGTCTCGACCGGTGCGGCGTCGACGGGGAAGAAGACGAGCACCTCCACGCCGAGGTTTTCCTCGACCGTCACGTTGCCCTCGATCGACCAGGCCGGCGATTGGCTCTCGTCGACCAGGGCGAAGTGCTCCGGACGGACACCGAGGATGACACGCGGCGGCAGCCTGACGGCGTCGGGGCCGAGCTCGGCGAGCGGGAGGGAGAAGCCGGCGAAGCGGAGGGCGCCGTCGGTGACGTGCGCCTCGACGAGGTTCATCGAGGGCGAGCCGATGAACGCCGCGACGAAGAGGTTCACCGGCGACCAGTAGAGACCCTGGGGCGTGTCGACTTGCTGGAGCTTGCCCGCGTTCATGACGGCAGCACGCTGTCCGAGCGTCATCGCCTCGATCTGGTCGTGCGTGACGTAGACGGTGGTCACGCCGAGCTGCGCGTGCAGTTGCGCGAGGTCGGCGCGGACGCGCACGCGGAGCTTCGCGTCGAGGTTGGAGAGCGGCTCGTCCATGAGATAGACGAGGGGGCGCCGGGCGATCGCGCGGCCCATAGCGACGCGCTGTCGCTGCCCGCCGGAGAGAGCGAGCGGCCGGCGGTCCCGGAGTTGCTCGAGCCCGAGCAGACGCGCGGCCTCCGAGATCCGCGCGGCGATCTCGGCGCGCGGCGTCCCTCGCACCTTGAGGCCGAACGCGATGTTCCTGCGCACGGTCATGTGCGGGTAGAGGGCGTAGTTCTGGAAGACCATCGCGATGTCGCGATCCGCAGGACCGATGTCCGTCACATCCCGATCGCCGATCAGGATCGTTCCGTCGGTGACATCCTCGAGTCCGGCAATGCAGCGCAGGAGCGTCGTCTTGCCGCAACCGGACGGGCCGACGAGCACCATGAACTCGCCGTCCCCGATCGTCAGGTCGACCCCGTCGACGGCATGCACGCCGTTCGGGAACGTCTTCGCGATCGTCTGGAGCTCGATGCCGGCCACCGTTGGCCCGTCAGCCCTTCAATCCGGTTGTCACGATGCCGCGCGTGAGCTTCTTCTGCAGGAAGAAGAACACCAGTGCCGCCGGCAGCGTGAACATCAGCGCGCCCGCGAGTGTTGCCGGTACCAGCGTGATCTGCTGTCCCGGGTCGGTGTACCCCGTGGCGATCTTCACACCCAGAGGGGCGAGCCGGTCGGGCAGGAGCAGCGACGCATAGATGTACTCGCCCCACCAGCCGGTGCCGAGCAGGATGAGCCCGACTGCAACCGGAGCGGCCGAGTTCGGCAGGTAGATCTGCAGGAACGTTCGTAGATGGCCGCACCCGTCGATCGCTGCGGCGTCGTCGAGCTCGGTGGGGAAGCTCGCGTAGAACTGGCGGAAGAGGAAGATCAGGAACGCGCTGCCGCTGATTCCCCAGATCAGCCACGGCCAGCGCGTCGAGTACATGCCGAGGTGGACGGCCACCCAGAAGAAAGGAATGAAGATCATCGAGAACGGGATGAACGTCGTGGCGAGCACGAGGATGAAGAACGTGTTGCGCCCCCGCGCGCGGATGCGCGCAAACGCATAGCCCGCAAGTGCGCTCGTGATGACGGCGGGCACGGTCGCCAGGAACGTCAGGACGACCGTGTTCCACATGTAATGGGAGAACAGAAACTGCCCCGACCACGCAAAGCGGTAATTCTCCCAGTGCGCGGGGTGCGGGATGACGGGACCGCTGACGCCTTCGTTCATGCCGCGCAGCGAGTTGAAGAACCCCCAGACGATCGGGGCGACGAAGACGGCCGCGAGCCCGACCACGAGCGCGTACAGGAGCGTTCGCGTCGCGACGCGTTTCAGCGTCCAGCGCTTGCGTCGGCGTCGGCGGGCCGGAACCGCGTTCGTAGCTACTGCGTCCGGCGTCATTTGCCGTACTGCTCTCGCGTGGAGAAGACCCAGAAGCGACCGCTCAAGAAGACGAGCGCGGTGACGATGAGGAGGAAGGTGACGAAGATCCAGGCGATCGCTGCGCCGTAGCCGAAGTCGCCCTCACCGAAGATCAGGTTGAGGGCGTAGAGGTTGACGAAGATGTTCTGTGACGGCACCGTCGACCCGACGAGACCTTGCTGTAGCCCCGGCGAGAGGAGAATCGGCTCGACGAATGTGTTGGCGGCGAAGACGAGGCCCCAGACGAGCTGGAACATGATCACCGGTGTCAGGAGCGGCAGCGTGATCGCGGTGAACCGCCTCAGGCCGTTCGCACCGTCGATCCGGGCCACCTCGTAGAGGTCCTCGGGGATGCTCTTCAGCCCGGCGAGGAAGATCAGCATGCCCGAGCCGGCGCCGCCCCAGAGGAGGAGCATGACCAGCGTCTCCGTCGGATGGTCGAGCAGCCAGTCAATGTGGCTGCTGCCGCCGAGCGCGCCGAGCACGCGGTTGATGAGCCCACCGTCCTGCGCGGTGATCGCCTTCCAGATGAACGCCTTGGCGACGACGGGGACCACGACCGCGAGATAGAAGAGCGTGCGCCAGAGCCCCAGGAGCTTGATGCCGGCGTTGAGGATCATCGCCAGCCCGAGCTGTGTCACGATCCAGAGCGGGACGATCGTCACCATGAAGACGCCGGTTCTCTCGAGCGAGAGCCACAGCTCGTGGTCGTGGTACGCGCGAACGTAGTTGTCGGCGCCCACGTAATGGAGGTTGGTGTGGAAGTTCACCGTAGTCAGGTTCGACAGGGACATTGCGAACCCGAGCACGAGTGGAATCGAGGTCAGGGCGATGAAGCCAAGGAGCCACGGTGAGAGGAAGCTGTAGAAGGCGAGCGTCTCCCGTCGCCGGAAGGACGCTCGCCTTATCGGTTTGGCTGCGGTCGCAGCGACTGATGTTTCGGCCGTTCCCACAGCGTCCTCCGTGGACTCCTAGCCGTGCTTGCCCACCTCGATCGCGCGGTTCGTGTCCGCCTCGACCTTCTTCATGAAGCTCGTGAAGGACATCTTCCCCTTTGCTGCGTCCGCCAGGTACTTCTGGTAGGCCGTGGCGACGGCCGTGTTGTCGGCGAGCCCGACGAGGTTCGGGTTGTACTGGAGCGTGAGCTTCGACGCCGGCAGCTCATGGAGCAGCACCTTCTTCGCGTTCCGCTGCACCGCGGTCTGCTCCGGGAGCCGGTCGAAGAGCGACAGCTGGGCAGGCACGCCCCACCCGATGCCGGCGCGCTCGCGTGCGGGCTTGCCGCCCATGTACCACTCGAACACGGTCCAGGCCGCCTCGGGGTTGTTCGTCTTCGCGCTGATGACCCAGCCGGTCGCGGTGATCGTCGGATTGAGGTGCTTGCCGCCCTTCCAGTTGGGTGAAGAGAGCAGTAGCGACGATGCGCTCGCCTTCGTGTTGCCGGTGAGCATCCCGAGGAACCAGTAGCCGTACTGGGTCATCCCGACCTTGCCGGCGACGAAGCCCGGTCCGGACCAGCCGTCCGGGCTCGGGTTCTCGGGCCCGACGTCGAGCTTGCGCTGGGAGTAGCGGAACGAATACTGGAACGCCTCCATCGCAGCTGGGTTGTTGGTGAGGTTGATCCGGGAGAAGTCCTTCGGATAGAGACTCTTCCCGATCGACGCCAGCTGCACCATGACGTGGCGGTCGATCCAGGCATAGCTGCTCGCGATGTCGAGCACCCACTTGAGGCCCGAGTTCTTCTTCTTGAGCTTCAGGGTGATGTCCCACAGATCGTCGTAGCTCCACTTGTCGGTCGGCCCCGGCAGATCGATGCCCGTCCCCTTGAAGAGGCTGGTGTTGACCCAGACCGTCTCGTCGGGAGACCAGTCCTTGACCATGCCGTAGCGCGGGCCGACACCGATCCTGCCGTTCTTGTACCGGTAGTAGTCGTTGGCCGCCGTGAGATCGGCAGGGTGGAGCAGGTCGCTCGCGCTGAAGTACGGATCGAGATTGAGCAGCTGGCCGCGCGCGGCCCACTGCGGGACGAGCGGACCCTGGGTGCGCCAGATGTCCGGTGGCTGGCCGGCGGTCATCATCGCCTGGAACTTCGCCGCATCGACGTTCAGGAGCTCGATCGTGATGTTCGGGTGATCGTCCTCGAACGCCTTGACGTCGGCCGCGGTCAGCTCCTTCCCCATGAGAACGACCTTGGTCGGCGACAGGCGACGCCGGGGGATCGCAGCCGCGAGCTCGGGTCCGACGAGGGAGCCGGCGGCAAGCGAGCCGGCGAGACCTGCCGTCCGCTGGAGAAACCCGCGACGTGAGATGCGACTGTCTTCGTTGGGTTCCGACATGCCTGCCGTCCTTTCCATCGCTCTGTATCTCGCGCTAGCTTGTCTGATATGTTCGGCCATGTCAAGATGGGTTGCTCAATGGAATTGCGCTTGACTCGACCCGGAAGATGAAACAAGCTGTCCAACATGACTGATAAGTCTCGCTCGGTTGACGAGCTCGCGCCGGTTGATCGAACGTCCGTTCTGGAGTCGGTGCTCGAGCAGCTCGAAGGGCTGATCTTCGGCGGCCTCGAGCCCGGAGAGGCGCTGCCGTCGGAGGGAAAGCTTGCGGAGGCGCTCGGCGTGAGCCGCCTCACGGTTCGCGAAGCCACGCGAACGTTGCAGGCACGCGGGCTCCTGGAGGTCACGCAGGGACGGCGGCCGAGGGTCGCGGCGCCCAACGGAGCTCTGCTCGGGGACTTCTTCGAGATCGCGGTGCGCCGCGACCCGCGGGCTCTCCTCGACCTCCTCGACGTGCGGAGAGCGCTCGAGGTGCACATCGCCGCGCTCGCGGCGAGGCGCGCGACGAAAGGCGACATCGCCGACATGGAGATGTCGATCGCTGCGATGCGTGCGGGCGAAGGCGAGTCCGAGGCCTTTCACGCCGCAGACGTCCGGTTCCACGAGAACCTCGCGGCCGCCTCGGGCAACCGCATGCTCGTCTTCCTCATCGAGGCGCTGGCGGGGCCTCTCCGCGAGAGCCGGCTTCGCAGCTTCGCGGGTCACCGCGCCCGAGGCGGTGGGGTCGAAGACGTGGTGCAGCAGCACCAGGCGATCCTCGACGGGGTCAGGGCGCGCAGCCCAAAAGCGGCCGCTCAGGCGATGCGCGACCACCTCGAGCAGACCGAGAGAGACCTGCGCGCGCTGCTGCAAGGTTCCGCGAATCAGGAGCCGAAGAGCGAAGAATGAGGATCGTCGACGTCGTCACGACGGTTGTCGGGGCCCCCTGGCGGGAGCTCACCTTCGTCGAGCTCGTCACGCAGGACGGTCGTCGCGGCGTCAGCGAGGTGCGGATGGTCACCAAGACGGACACGCTGCTTGCGTGCATCTCCGAGCTCGCCGATCGCCACGTCGTCGGCACGGATCCATTCGACCGGGAGACGCTTGCGTTCAACATCCAGCGGGCGGAGTACGGACGGCCGGGCGAGGTGACGCAGTCCGCCCTCGCAGCGTTCGACATTGCCTGCTGGGACCTGATCGGGCAGGAGCTCGACGTCCCCGTCTGGAAGCTGCTCGGCGGTCGATACCGCGAGCGGGTTCGGGCCTACGCGAACGGCTGGTACCAGAACGGCCGCGACCCGGCCGCAATCGCGGAACAGGCCGGCGACGTCGTCGCGCGAGGCTACACCGCGCTCAAGCTCGATCCGTTCGGAAGTGCCTCCGTCGGTCTCGCGCCCGCCGAGCAACGGCGTTCGCTCGAGCTCGTGGCTGCCGTGCGCGCCGCCGTTGGGCCGGACGTCCAGATCATGATCGAGATGCACGGCCGCTTCTCGCCCGCCGCCGCCGCCGAGATCGCGGCCGAACTCGAGCCGTTCGCCCCGGCGTGGCTGGAGGAGCCGGTTCCATTCGACAGCCCCACCGGGCTCGCCCGCATTCGCAGCGCAACGCGACGCCCGATTGCGAGTGGCGAGCGCATCCACCTGCTCTCGGACTTCTGCGCGCTCATCGAGCAGGGCCTCGTCGACATCGTCCAGGCGGATCTCACACACTTCGGCGGCTTCACAGGACTACGACGCCTCGCAGGATGGGCCGAGGCGTACGAGCTCCCGCTCGCACCCCACAATGTGTGCGGGCCGGTGGGAACGGCGGCGAACGTCCACTTCGCGGTCGCGACCCCGAACCACCTGATCCTCGAGCACTTCAACGACTTCGCCGATCCGTGGGTGAGCGAGCTCGTCGACGCCGCACCCGCGGTCGACCCCGTCGACGGCTGCTTCTCGGTGCCGACCGGTGCCGGGCTCGGCGTCCGCCTCGACCATGACGCCTGTGCCGAGCACCCGCGGACGCATGCCGGGATCTTTCTCTTCAGCGACGGCTGGGAGCGCCGGGGCAACGGGTCTGCGGCACCGGCGGTCCCGGGACTCGAGGGCACCTCCGCGCCGACGCCGCCGTGAGCGGCACCTTCTCGGCAGTGCAGCCAAGCCGCGAGATGCGCGCGCTCGTCGTCGAGCGGCCCGGCGCTGCCGCGGTGCGGCTCGTGCCGCGGCCCGAGCCGGGGCCGGGCGAAGTCCTCGTTCGCATGGGCGCCGCCGGCATTTGCGGTTCGGACGTCGAGGTGCTCGAGGGTCGGCGGCCGGCGCGCTACGTGCGCTACCCGATCATCCCCGGCCACGAGTGGGCGGGGACGGTCAACGCGCTCGGGCCCGGTGTCGAGAACATCGACGAAGGAGCAGTGGTGGTCGCGGAGGGCTTTCGCGCCTGCGGCGACTGCGCCCGATGCCGCGAAGGGCGGACGAATCTCTGCACCAAGGAATACGCCGAGACGGGCTTCACACACTCCGGCGCCTTCGCCGACTTCCTCTGCCTGCCCGCTCGCCTCGTGCATCAACTGCCGGCCGGGAGTGATCTCGCCGCAGCGGCGGTCCTCGAGCCGGCCGCCTGCGTTGCGCAGGGCCTCCTCGAGGTCGATCTCCGGCCGGGGATGACCGCGGCGGTCGTGGGCTCGGGAACGGTCGGGCTGCTCGCCGTCGCGCTCCTGAGTCGCGTCAGCCCGACCCGCCTGGCGCTCGTCGGATCGCGCGCGCCTCGCCTGGCGCTGGGACAAACCCTCGGGGCCACCGAGACCTGGGACGTTCGCCGCGATCTGTACCCCGAGCCCGGTTTTGATCTCGTCTTCGAGGCAGCCGGCACGCCAGACGGCGTTCGTACCGCGATCGACCTCGCTCGGCGGGGCGGCACAGTCGTCCTCGAGGGAATCTCCGGGCGGCCGGCTGGGATCGATCCGGACGCGATCGTGCTCGGACATCTGCGCGTGCAGGGCATCTTCGGCGCCTCGCGCAACGCTTGGCGGTGGGTGACGGAGCTCTTCGCGGCCGGACTGCTCGACACGAAGCCGCTCGTCAGCCACTCGTTTACGCTCGAGGAGCACGCCGCGGCGTTCGCGGCCCTCGCCAACCGGGACGGTGATGCGTTGAAGGTGCAGCTGAGGCCGGCGTGAGCATCCGCCGCGCGCTCGAAGACCTCGGCCTCCCGCCGTCCGACCTGCACGAGCTGCCGACGTCGCAGAAGCGCTTTCCCGATGGCGCGCAGTACCGGTTCGAGATCCCGAGTGTGGAAGGCCCACGGTGTCTCGAGGCCGTTCTCGAGGAAGCCGGTCGTCTCGACGTACCGGTGCACCGCGTCTCCCAGGGAAGCGGCGTCTTCATGCTTACCGACGCGGAGCTCGATGAGTTCGTCACGATCGCCGCAGCGGCGAACGTCGAGCTCAGCCTCTTCGCGCGCCCGAACGCCGGCTGGGACGTCTCAGCGACGAGCCGCGCGCCCGCGGGCGGAGCTCTGGCCGCGGCCGCGCGCGGGCAGGATCAGCTCGTGGCCGTGCTCGAGGACGTCACCCGCGCCGCCGAGCATGGCGTGAGGAGCGTTCTCATCGCCGACATCGGCGCCCTCTACGCCTTCTCGCGGCTGCGCGCGGAAGGTGTCGTGCCGCCTGACATGCAGGCGAAGGTCTCGGTCATGCTCCCGATCGCGAATGCGGCGACGGCGAAAGTCCTCGAGGAGGTCGGCGCCTCGACTCTCAACCTTCCGCCCGACCTCTCCCTCGCGCAGATCGCCGCTGTTCGGGCAGCGGTCGACCTGCCGATCGACTTCTACGTCGAGGCTCCGGACACGCTCGGCGGTTTCGTGCGCCTGCACGAGATTCCCGAGCTGATCCGGATCGCCGCTCCGGTCTACGTCAAGTTCGGCCTGCGAAATGCCCCCGACATCTATCCCTCGGGGACGCATCTCGAAGCGACGGCAATCGCGCTCTCACGCGAGCGCGTGCGGCGGGCACGCCTGGGCCTCGAGCTGCTGCAACGCTCCGGATACGAGCCTGCTCGTTCCGAGCTCGGCGCCGCCGGACTTGCCGTTCCGACTCCGGTGGGCATTGTGCGGTGACTCGGCTCGGCATCGGCGTCGTCGGCGCAGGCAGCATCGGGATTCGCGGCGCCCTCGCGCATCTGTCTCTCGAAGACGTGCTGTATGCGCTGACCGGCATCCTCGGGCCGGCGAAGAGTGTCGTGGCCCTGTCCGGCATCGCGATCCGGCAGCGCGAGTTCGAGGGGTCACTGCACGAGTGCGACGCCGACGACAACTCGCTGCTGCTCCTCGACTTCGGCGCCTCGGTGTTCGCGTTCGTCCACGGGACGTTCGCGGGCAGCCTCACCCGGCTCGGCGAGGTCAACGTGTACGGCAGCGAGGGCACGGTCGAAGGAGAGCTCCATAACGACGCTCCGCTCGAGTACCCGAGCGAGCGGCGCCTCCCGCACGTGACGGACGCGCATGGAGCGCTCGAGGAGGCGCACGTTTTCGAGGATGTCATGCAGCTCGTCGACTGGGTTCGCGATGACATTCCGAGTGTGTGCGACGCTGATCACGCCCGCCACGTGATCGAGATCATCGAGGCGGCCTATCGGTCTGCCGAGACGCGACGGGCGCAAGACCTCGAGACGACGTTCTGATGGCTGCAACACCGTGCCTCGGCGTCGCCTACTACCCGGAGCAATGGCCGCGCGAGCGCTGGGAGATCGATGCAGAGCTGATGGCCCAAGCCGGGCTTCGGCTCGTGCGTGTCGGCGAGTTTGCCTGGGCGCGGCTCGAGCCGCGGCCCGGCGAGTTCGAGCTCGATTGGCTCGAGGAGGCGATCGACGTCATCGCTGCGCGAGAGCTCGAGGTGATCGTCGGCACGCCGACGGCAGCGCCGCCGGCATGGCTTGTCGAGCGCCACCCGGAGATCTTGCCCGTCCGCGCCGACGGGCGCGTCCAACAGTTCGGCCACCGGCGCCACTACTGCCCGAACGTACCGTCGATGCGGGACGCGACCGAGGGAATCGTGGCCGCGCTCGCCGACCGCTTCGGTGACGACGAGCGCGTCGTCGCCTGGCAGATCGACAACGAGCTCTCGGGCCGGTGCTACTGCGGCATCTGTCGCGTCGCCTTCCACGCGTGGCTGCGCGAGCGCTACGGCTCGGTCGGCGCCCTTAACGACGCCTGGGGCACGATCTTCTGGAGTCAGGTCTACGAGGACTGGAGCCAGATCCCGCTCCCTGAGGGCTCGCCGGTCCCGGCCGAGGGGTTTCTCCGCAACTCTCCCAACCCTGGGCTTGCGCTCGACTTCCGGCGCTTCAGCTCGGAGAGCTTGATCGGCTTCCTCCGGCTGCAGGCGGGGATCCTGCGTGGGCGGTGCGCGCCGCGGCAGCGGATCACGCACAACCTGATGGGCTTCCACTTCCCTGAGATCGACTATCGCGCGCTGGCCGAGGAGCTCGACATCGTCTCATGGGACAACTACCCCGTGCTGGATCTCACCCGCCGTTGGTCGACGAAGGCGCTCGCCGCGGACGCGATGCGGGGTTTGAAGAACGCGCCGGTGTGGGTGCTCGAGCAACAGGTCGGGCCACTCGGGTGGGAGCTCCTGCGCACCCCCCGCCGCGGCGAGACGCGGCTCTACACCTTCCAGGCGATCGCACACGGGGCGGAGGCTGTCTGCTACTTCCGCTGGCGCACCGCACGCTTCGGAACCGAGCAGTACTGGCACGGCGTGCTCGACGCGAATGGCCGCGTGGGCCGGCGCTACGAGGAGGTGTGCGCAGTCGCCGCAGAGCTCGAGTCGCAGCGGGAGCGGCTTGCGGGAGCGCGACCGCATGCCGATGTTGCGCTGCTTCACGACTACGACTCGCGTTTCGCTCTTCAGGTGCAGCCGACGAATCCCGTGCTCGCGTACGAGGAGACCGTGCAGAAGCACTACGAGTCGCTCCGGCGGCTCGGCCTTGGCATCGACGTCGTCTCCCCACAGGCCGTCTTGTCGGCGTACCGCGTCGTCGTCGCGCCCGAGCTGTTCGTGATCGACGATGCGATTGCCGGGGCGCTCGCCGCCTACGTCGAGTCCGGCGGCACGCTCGTTCTCGCGCCGCGTACCGGCGTCAAGGACCGTTGGAACGCTGTGCCGGAGCGGCCGGCTCCGGCCTGGCTCGACGAGCTGGCGGGACTCGAGGTGGTCGACTACATGAGCCTGGCCGAGGACACGGCGGCGCGGATCACCGGAGTCGACGGCGTTTCGTTTATCGGCGAAGTGCACGGCTGGTACGAGGAGGTCGAGCTCCACGGCGGGCGGGCCACTGCCGTGTACGCGGACGGGGCGTTCGCCGGGAGCCCTGCGGTCGTGGAGCACACGGTGGGCGCCGGCCGCTGTGTCTACCTTTGCGGTGCCGCGTCGGTACCGACGCTGCAAGCCTTCTACCGGCTGCTCTGCGGCGAGCTCGGCCTGACGCTGCTCGACCTGCCCGACGGCGTCGAGGCGGTGCGGCTCGATGCGAACGGCGACGACCTGCTCTTTCTGCTCAACCACGGTGACGTTGAGTCGGCCGTCGACCTCGGGGAGCGTACCGTCACGCTCGAGCCGCTCGGCGTCGCGCTCGTCGAGGCGCTTTCGCCGGCCGGGTCAGGCCGCGGTTAGGTCGAGCGCGGCCGTGATGGGCAGCACACGAACGCCCCGTTCGACGAGGCGTTCGAGCAGCCGGTCGAGCGTGTCGCCGCCGACCGGGCCCCAGCCTTCGTCGTCGAGCCCGTGGAGGTTGTAACAGAGCCAGCCGGACGGGCCGGCGACAAACGACTCGATCGTCTGGACGAGATGCGCGTCACAGCGCTCCGGTCCGAAGCTGACGCACGTCACCCGTTGCTGGTCGCGCCGCGGCAGCGGCATCACCGGGTCGCCGCCCGTTCGGAACGCCCGCACGCGACCGGATAGCCATCGCTCGAGTTCGGGGCTCGACTGGTTATAGGGGAACGCGAAGCTCGACTCCGACGCGTCGAAGCCCTCGAGCTCGGCGCCGAATACGTCGAGGCAGTGTTCGATGAGGCTCTGTGCATCGGCGAGCGGCAGTTCCGCCTTGTTCGCGTGACGGTAGCCGTGCGGCATCACGTGGTGCCCGCGCCTCTTGAGCTCGTTCCACAGGTCGAAGTCGCCCTTGCGCCATCCGTGGTGCCAGGCGTCGTCGGGCTCGGTGTAGTGGCCGGTGGCGACGATGTTCAGCTCGGCGACCAAGCCGTGGCGCTCGAAGATCTCCGCCGTACGGAGTGACGACGACGCGAAGCCGTCGTCGAAGCTCAACGTGACGACGTGCACGGCGTGGTAGCTCGTCATCACCGCTAGTACACCCGGCCGCAAGTTCGGCAGCTTCCCGGCGGCGTCTCGCCGCCCGTGGCCGCGTCCTCGGTCGCCCCGATAGTTGAACTATCGGGACTCCCTGCGTCCTTGCCACGAACGCCGAGCCACTCGCCGGATAAACCACTGAACTTACGGCCGGATGTACTAGCGCCCGACCCCGCCGCGTGCTGTCCGCAGTTCTCGGATTGCGGTCAACCGGTATTCGAATTGGGCGCTTCCCGTGGAGACGGAGCGAACCCTTTGCTGCATGGTGCTGACCGACGGCAGCCGCTGATCCGCGAAGGAGCAGCGACGAGGACCGCCGCCGTCTCGTGGCAGCGCATGAGGCGTTCGCCTCATCGTTCAATCCCTCGATACGAAGCGAAGGGCGATGACCGCTGTGATCACTGCGAAGCCGAAGCGGGTCGTCGTTTGTGAGTAGGGATCCAGCTCAACCGAAGGAGAGTTAATGGTAAGGGTAGTTGTGCTAGGCGCGGCCCTCGCGGTCGCAGCGTTGCTGGCCGGATCTGTTTCGGCTGCGCCGCAAGACAACGTCTTCACCGTCACGAACTTGGTGGCCGACAGCGGGTCATCCGCGGCGACCGCCGGGCGGGCGGGCAAGCCCACGGACTCTTCGGCTCGATCACGGCCGGATAGACGCGGACAAACGGTGTCGCCGCACGGTGCGGCACACCATTCGGTCTCTACCGCGTTGATCCCCAAAAGGAAGAGCCATGGCACGTGTGACCGTCGGCACAGAGAACGGCGAGAACATCGAGATCCACTACGAGGACCACGGCAGCGGCCAACCGGTTGACTCACTCTCGGTGCGGCGAAGTGTTGTGTGAGAACATCGCGGCATGAACCTACTCGAGCGAATCCGGAGCTTCTGGAAGCCCCGGCCCGCCGACGATCACCCGCTCACCGAGCAGGAACGAGCCGAGGACCGCGCGAGCAGCGCCTACGACGAGCGGGCGCGCACCGCCGAGGAGTTCATCGGCGACGACCTCGATCCGGACGAGCCCCGGGCGGGCAAGCTGGACTGATCGCCCGGTGCCGCGCAGGCGCCGTGGCGGGCCGGTCATGCGCCGCTGGGATCTCGTTCGGGCCGCGCGGGGCGTCGGGCATCGGACGTCGACTTGCTATTTGCCTCGCTGCGGGGCCTGGGACCGCCTGCCGGGCTCGTTGCGGTCGGGAAGCACGTGCACCAAGACACGCAAGAATGCACTGGTTAGGACACGACCTTGCTGAAGATCGCGTTCACGCGACGGCATTTCGCGACCGGCGTCTCCGGCCTGGCTCTCGTGTGCATCGTTTCGGGCGGGACCGGACGGCCGGCGGGCTCGGGTAGGGCTCCGCTCGAACGACTTCCACTGACTCAGGTGAACGTCTCAAGGGCCCCGGGCGCCCAGCTCGAGGCGGCGATCGTGGTTGCCCCTTCGAACCCGAATGTGATCCTGGCCGGCTCGAACGACGTGCAGCCCCATCGGCTCGACACCCGGGCGTACACGTCGACGGACGGCGGGCACAGTTGGGTGACGTCGCATCCCTATCGGGGCGCTGGTTGCGCGATCGGCGATCCCGCCGTCGCGATCGACCGGAGCGGTCGGGAGCTCTTCTCGTACCTCGGCGGCCCGTGCCGCGCGGAGGGCGAGGAGAATCCGACCAGCGTCTACGTCTCGACACGCGACGGTCCCACGGGCGGCTGGACGTCGGTGCGCGTCGCGGGCCCGCTGGAGACCGGCCGGAACGACAAGCCCACGCTCGTCTGGGACACGTGGCCGACGAGCCGGCATCTCGGCCGCGCCTACGTCGCATGGAGCCGGATCCTCAGCCGCCGCATCGCGGTGCTCGTTGTCGCCCACTCGGACGACGGCGGAGCAACATGGTCGAAGCCTGTACAGGTGACGCCGCCGGCGCTGCCGAGCACGGAGCTGTTCGCTTCGCTCGCCGTGTCGCCGAGCGGCGACCTCTACGTCGTTCGCATCGACATCTCGCATGCGGTCTTTCTCTCACGATCGACCGACGGCGGCGCCGGCTTCGGTGCGACCGTCGAGGTCGAGGGCAGCGTGTTCTTTCCGAACGTCTGCCGCCTCCTTTCGGTCGCGACGGCCATCCCGGCGCAGAACCGTCGCTGCGTCACCCCGACACCCACGATCGTTGCGAGGTCGGCCACGGCCACTGTCGTCTACGCCGAGCCAGGCGCAGATGGGCAGGACCTGGACGTGTTCGCGCGCACCTACGATGCAGCGCTACGACCTCGCGGGGAGGCTCTTCGCGTCACCCCGCCCGAGGGCCAAACCGCGTCTGACCAGTTTCAGCCAACCGCGGCGCTCGACCCGAACGGGGAGCTGATCTGGGTGTGCTTCTACGACACGCGCGGAGATCCAACGAGAAACACCGTCCGCTTCTCCTGCACGGCTTCGAGCGATGGAATCCGATGGCGGCCGCCGGCACCGGTTGCGAGCGTCCGCTCGAACGAGACCGGCGCCTCGGCGTCGCCGTATCAATACGGCGACTACCAAGGTCTCGCGATCGGCACCGACGGCGTCGCGCACCCGATCTGGACCGACGCACGGGATCTCGCCGGGGGCGGCGAGGAGATCTACACGACCTCGTTGACCGCTGCCAACCTCGACAACCGGCCCGGCGGCCTGCCGTGAGCACGTTGAGCCACGAGATCGACCGCGCGATCATGGAAGTTCCCGCGCTGCGGCACATCCAGAGCATCGTCGTCGTTGGCGGCGGCGAAGTGCTTCTCGAGCGTTACTTTCGCGATCGTCGCCCGGAAGACCTCAGCAATGTCCACTCGGTGACGAAGAGCGTCCTTGCGACGCTCGTCGGCCTCGCGATCGGCGACGGCCTCCTGTCCCTCGATACGTCGCTCGGTGACGTCTTCGGCACACGGCATTTCGACGGCGGGGACGCGCGAAAGCGCTTGATCACGGTTGAGCACCTGCTCACGATGACCTCCGGGCTCGCTGCCGACTCACCGCACGACATCGACGACATCGCCGATCGCGGCGAGTCGTGGCTCGTCGGCCCACTTGCGGCGCCGCTGCGTGGTGCTCCTGGGGCGACCTTCGTCTACAACAACGGCGCCGCCCACGTTCTCGGCTGCCTGCTCGCAGAGGTCGTTGGCTCGCCGCTGCCGCAGTTTGCAGAAGAGCGGCTGTTCGGGCCGCTCGGAGTCGAGGCTTATCGATGGCCGAGCGATCCCGAGGGCAACGCCCTCGGCTACGGTCATCTCGAGCTTCGTCCGCGTGACCTGGCCCGACTCGGCAACCTCTACCTCGCTCTCGGCCTTCATCGCGGGGTACAGCTGCTCCCGAGTTCTTTCGTCGACGCGGCGACGCGGTCGCATAGCGGCGGTGGTCCTCCCGAAGGGGTCTCGTACGGCTATTTGTGGTGGGTTACCGAGGACTGCGGCCATCCTTCCTTCTTCGCGGGTGGATACGGCGGCCAATACGTAACCGTCGTGCCCGCCCTTGAGCTCGTTGCTGTCACGACAGGTGACGTCGCCGTGTTCATCGAGAGCTCGCGAAATCTGCGCCGGCTTGTCGCCGAAGTGGTCGCGCCGAGCCTCGCCGACCCCGCGAAGAGCTGAATCCCGGCATGCGAACGTGACCGCTCGGGCGTAGAATCCCTGCTGCTCGTCTTCGCTGATGGACGCGGACGCACTACAAGCTCTCGCCCACGCGTTCGAGGATCGCGACCTCGACTAGGTCAGCGCTCGCGCCGATGCCGCAGGGGAACGTGCGGCGGGACTATACCCGCGTGGCGACAAACGCACCATACGGTCGACGTCTTCAACCACCCGCTCGCGTGCGCGGGCGAGGTGGTGTAATTCACCCAACGTGATGCGCGCACGACCGCGACTGTCCGGTCTGACGCTGTGAGCGTCGAGCGTGAGCGGGTCGAGACGTTCGGGCGGCTCGAGGATGGTCTCCGCGACGCGTCCGACTGGTACCACTGGGGTCCCTACCTCAGCGAGCGCCAGTGGGGAACGGTGCGCGAGGACTACAGCGAAGGCGGCACGGCATGGGAGTCGCTTCCGCACGAGCACGCCCGCTCGCGGGCCTACCGCTGGGGTGAGGACGGTCTCGCCGGGTTCTCGGACGTCGAACAGCGGCTCTGCCTCGGTCTCGCGCTCTGGAACGGCCGCGACCCCATCCTCAAGGAGCGCATCTTCGGGCTGACCGGCAACGAGGGCAATCACGGTGAGGACGCCAAGGAGTACTGGTGGTATCTCGATGCGCTCCCGAGCCACGCGTGGAACCGCTGGCGCTACCACTACCCGCAGCGTGCGTTCCCATATGCCGACCTCGTGGCCGAGAACCGCCGGCGCGGCAAGTTGGACCCGGAGTACGAGCTGCTCGACACGGGTGCATTCGACGAAGACCGCTACTGGATCGTCGAGGTCGACTACGCGAAGGCCGACCCGCACGACCTCCTGATGGTCGTGCGGGTGACGAACGCGGGGCCGGAGGCGGAGACGTTGCACGTCTTGCCGACTGCGTGGTATCGCAACACGTGGTCGTGGGGCGGCCCCGATGCGCTGCGGCCCGAGTTGCGGGCGGCCGGCGAGGCACGAATCGAGACGACGCACCCATTCCTCGGCGATCTCGAGCTCGTCGCGCACGCCGCGTCCGACGGCGCCGCTCCCGACGCGCTGTTCTGCGACAACGAGACGAACGCCGCGCGCCTGTTCGGTTCGCCCTCGGCGAGCCCGACGCCGAAGGACGGGATCAACGACCACGTCGTGCACGGCGCGTCGACCGTGGCTCAGGGCGGGGGGACGAAGGCGGCGTTCTGGTACCGCGTGACCGTTGAGCCGGGCGCGACGGTCACGTTGCGCGTGCGCCTCCGGCCGACCGGGCAGGGCGTCGGCGACGCGTGGGACGACTTCGACGATGTCGTCGCGGCGCGCCTTGCCGAAGCGGACGAGTTCTACGTGGAGCTGACGCCGGAGGCCGCGTCTGCGGACGAGGCCCGCGTGCTGCGGCAGGCGCTCGCAGGAATGCTCTGGGGCAAGCAGCTCTATTACTACGACGTCGCCCGCTGGCTGGACGGCGATCCCGGCCAGCCGGCCCCGCCCGGCTCGCGGCGAAGCGGACGCAACGCGGGCTGGCGTACGTTCGACGTCTTCGACATCATGTCGATGCCCGACAAGTGGGAGTACCCGTGGTTTGCCGCGTGGGATCTCGCCTTCCACTGCGTCGCGCTCGCGCATGTCGACCCGGCATTCGCCAAGTACCAGCTGGTGCTGCTCTGCCGCGAGTGGTCCCAGCATCCGAACGGCGCACTGCCCGCCTACGAGTGGTCGTTCGACGACGTCAACCCGCCGGTGCAGGCGTGGGCGGCGCTCGAGGTGTTCGCGGTCGACGGCGGGCGCGACGACGCATTCCTCTCCCGCGTGTTCGACAAGCTGCTCGTCAACTTCACGTGGTGGGTCAACCGTGAGGACCGGGATGGCTCGAATCTCTTCGAGGGCGGCTTTCTGGGCCTCGACAACATCGGACCCATCGACCGCTCACACCTTCCGGCCGGGTACACGCTCGAGCAGTCGGACGGCACGGGCTGGATGGCGTTCTACGCCCTCAGCATGGCTGCGATCGCATCGATCTTGACCCGCCGTGGACGGCCCGCGACCGACCTCGTGGTGAAGTTCGTCGAGCACTTCGCGCTCATCTGGCAGGCGCTGAACGAGCAGGGTCTCTGGGACGAGGAGGACGGGTTCTACTACGACCGCCTCGAGCGTCCGGACGGCTCCACCATCCCGATCAAGGTGCGCTCGATCGTCGGAATCCTGCCGCTGCTCGCGGTCGTCGTCCTCGACGAGCAGATGATCGAGCGTGCACTCGCCGTCGAAAAGCGCTCCGCGGCGCTGCTCGAGGAGCGGAAGCGCGATCTCGAGCGCCTCGCCGACGCGGGAATGATCCATGACGAGGCGCTCGAGCGCGAGCTGCTGCTCAGCGTCGTCCGGGTCGACCGCGTCTTCCGCATCCTGACGGGGCTCTTCGACGAGGAGGCGTTCCTTTCTCCGTACGGGCTGCGCGCGTTGTCCCGGTTCCACGCAACGAACCCGTTCTCGCTCGACATCGGCGGCATGGACGCGTCGATCGACTATGAACCGGCCGAGTCGACGACCGGCATGTTCGGCGGCAACTCGAACTGGCGGGGCCCGGTCTGGATGCCGATCAACTACCTCGTGGTGAGCGCGCTCGAACGGTACGCGCAGTACTTCCGCGACGCGATGACCGTCGAGTACCCGGCGCGCTCGGGCAACCACGTGACGATCGAGGCGGCGGCCGCCGACCTGCGCGATCGGCTCGTCTCGATCTTCCTAGTCGGCCCCGACGGCCGGCGGCCCTGCTACGGCGGCGTCCAGCGGCTCCAGCAGGACCCGAACTGGAAGGACAACCTGCTCTTCAACGAGTACTTCCACGGAGACAACGGCGCCGGGCTCGGCGCGTCCCACCAGACCGGCTGGACCGGCATCGTGGCCGACCTGATCATCCGCGGCGGTGGTCGGCACATGCCGACGCTAGGGGAGGCGGAGATGGGCGACAGAGGTCGACCGGTTGCGGGATAGCCGCAAGCAGTAGGCGCCTTCGCTGACGCGACGTACGGGTCGCTTCGACGACGATCGTCCGTGGGCGTGGCGCTTCGTGACGCCTCCGACACCAAGGAGGACTTGATGGACAACGGCACGATTCTCATCTGCTACGACGGCTCGGACGCCGCTCGTCGCGCATTTCAGGCGGCCCCGGCTGTCCTCGGGGCGCGTCGCGCGGTCATCCTCGATGTCGCACCGGCCCTGACGGCTGCCGAGAGCTACGCGGTGATGGCCTCGGCGGTGGGCGGTGCCGAGTTCGAGGACCTGAACATGTCGGAAGCGCTCGCACGCGCGAATGAAGGCGCCGACCTGGCACGTGCTGCCGGCTTTACGGCCGAGCCCCGCGGCGCGCTTGGCGCGCCGACATGGGAAGGCACCTCGACGTCGCAGACGAGGTCGACGCAGCCGTGATCGTGCATCGGTTCCCGCGGCCTGACCCGAGCGCGCGAGTGGTTCGACGGCAGCCTCTCTCATCAGATCGCCGCACATTCCGGACGTCCCGTTCTGATCGTTCCGCCGGAGCGCGAGCGGCGTTAGGCCGAGAGTTCGAGGAGGGATGACGTCAGGTCGGACATCGGTTCTGACCAGCTCCCGCTGATGGTCGACCTTGCCGTGCCGGAGGCGCCTTCGACGTGATTCGCGGATTGCCGCGCCAAGGGCGCCTGCCTGGCTTCTACCAGCTGACGAACGGCGCGGCTTCCGGCCCGTCCCAGCTGAAGCCGCCGACCGCGGTGGCAATCGCGGCGACGACGATCAGCAGAAGGAGAAGGCGAAGAAGCGATGCGTGCGAACGGATCATGCGTTGGCCCCATCTCCTGACTCGCCGGAGCCGCACCGGTCGGTCGATCGCGTTGAAGCTTTAGTGTCGCACGTCTCTTCGATCCGAGACATCCCTCGAACGAGGGACAGGCGGCCGGTGTGGGCCGCGACCGCCTGTTCGGGTCGGGCGGGTCAGTGCGGCAGCCCGTCCCACTTCCAGCCACCGTTGAAAGCGGCTGTGAGCAGGGCCGTTGCAATCACGAGCACGCGAAAGGCCACGCTGCGATACGACATGACGGTTCCTCCTGGGGTCGCAAGATCGACTGATGAGCAGGAGAAGCTGATCGGCCGCGAGGGTGCGTCTCCCGACCCCCGCCCTAGTGATGTGGCCGTAACGTTGCGCGGGCCAGGGGCCCGGCGAACGTTGCCGTTACATCACTATGGTGTCTCGCCCCTCGAAAAGGTGGATGCGCTCTAGAGAGCTTGCGCGACGGGTAGCTCGAACGCGAACGTCGAGCCTTCCCCTTCGCGGGAGGTAACCCAGATTCGCCCGTTCATCTGGTCGACGAGCTCCCTGCATATGTAGAGGCCAAGGCCCGTGCCGCCGACGCCGCGAGTCATGTTGGGGTCGAGCCGGTGAAACTTGTCGAAGATCCGCTGCTGCTCGACGAGCGGGATGCCGAGGCCGTCGTCGCGAACGGAGAAGCGAACGAGGTCGTTTGCCGCCTGCAGCGAGACCTCGATCCCGCCTCCCTCGGTCGAGTACTTCACGGCGTTGTCGATCAGATTCGTCAGCACCTGCTTCACCTTCTCGCCGTCGGCCGCGACTCTCGGGGCGGGCTCGTCGGCCGCGACCGTCAGCGAGAGACCCGCCGGCATATGCGTTTGCTCGGCCTCGACGACCTCTTCCACGAGCTCGACCGGATCGCAGCTCTCGATCGTCGTCGTCACGCGTCCGCTCTCGAGTCGGCTCGCCCACAGGACCTGGTCGACGAGGCGCGCAAGGCGTGCGGACTCGCGGTAGATCACGCCGAGCATCGACTCCCGCTGCTCCGGATCCAGTTCCTGACGCTGGAGCGTCATCGCGGCTCCGTACACCGAGGCGAGTGGCGTTCGCAGCTCGTGCGACGTGACGGCGATGAACTCGTCCTTGAGGCGGTCGAGCTCGCGGAGACGGTCAAGTGTGCCGTGCTGTCGACGCTGGTAGAGGGCAATCGACACCAGCGGACCGACGAGGGCGACGGCGAGGAAGGGCGACCGATCCCACAACGCGACCAGGATGACTGTCAGCGAGGCCATGATCGCGAACGGCACGGTCGTCGAGACCAGGGAGCCGGTTAGCGTGCGCAGGAGCGGTTTCGATTCGAACCTCGCGATCAGTGTCCCGAGGAGGCCGATGTTGACGAGGTAGAACACACTCGTGGTGACCAGCGCGGTGAGGCAACGCACCAGCAGGCCTCCGTCCGGCAGGGCCGCCACGGTTGCTCCCGCCGCCGCAGCCGCGAGGGTGTAGTCGCCGGTGTTGAAGGCCACCCGAATGGGTGCGCGACGCCGCCCGAGCTCGATTGTCGCCATCGCCAGGAATCCGATCAGCACGGCGAGTCTCCAGTCGTAGATCACTGCCGCGCCGACGATGAATACGGTGGCGAGGGAGGTTTTCCCGGCCGAGACGCCTTCGATCGGAACCGGAAACGCCTCCGCGACGATCGCCGACCCGAGTAGCGCGAGTGCTCCGAGCGACTCTGTGGCTGTCGGCGGATCTGCGGCGAGCGCCGAGATGGCTACCGCCACGAGAACGAGCGCAGCCAGCGCCACCGCGACGACGAAGATACGGACGCGGCCGATCTCAGGCGATGCCGGCCGGCGGACGGCTTGCCGGGGGTGGCGGAACCCCTCGGTCAGCCACGACCCTGCGCGAGCCACCCACTGTCTTTGTACGGTCTGCGCCATCGGTCCTTCCACGACGCCGCAATACCGCAGGATTGTCGGCTCTCTTGCTTACGAAGAGTCGAGCCCTGGTGGCTCTCTGTCAAGCCGGACACGCGTCGGCGGCCCCGATCTCCTGGTTCGTTCGAGCACCGCGACTACCGTCCGCCGAGCACGAGCGTCGCGCGGGGCATCCCGGATGCCACCACGAGTGGCGGCATCGACGCGCCGCTGACGCTCACGAGTAGCGCGTGCTGCTCGATCACACCTATGGCACCGGCAGCAAGTTCCGCCTCACGTTACGTCGACGATGCGGGTGGGAGCCGCAACGCCTATCTCTCCGACTTCGCGATCGAGGGGGACGTCCGTGAGCGTGTCGACACCGATCAGGTGAACGGCGTCGGCGGTGCGCTCAGCGACTCGACCGTCGACGGCCTCTACATCCGCCACACGAAGGTGGGTCTCTGGTTCGAACCACGAACAACACGACGGTGCGTGCCGGGTCGCTCGACCTGAACTGGAACATCGGTCTCGGCGCCATCTGGCTCTACGGGCTCGAGGGCTCGCTGACCGCCGACGTCGAGGTGAAGGGGATACCTTCCTGCAGAGCACCTACAACGCGATCATGCTCGTCACTGACTATCCCGTGAAGGATCAGTACGCGATCACGAACGTCCACTTCGAGGACATCCACGTGGACGGGACGGGCACGTCGGTCGTGAGCGCCCGCGCCGCCGGATCAGCCACGTTCCGGAACGTCGATGCTCGCAATGTCGGCGCGGTCGGAGTCAACAACTGCGGCTCGTTCCACTTCGCGCCGGCCGGGTCAGAGTTCTCGCTGACCGACCGGGGAGGGAACGACGGTGGCTGGCTCGCACCGTGGGAGCTCCCGAACACGATCACGTGCGACGACCGGCCGCCGGTCGTCCCGCCGCCGCCTTCGGCCTAGTAGGCGACTCTGAGGGGGAGTCGCGCTTCCGCGCGGCTCCCCGGTTCGCGTCACCGAGCCAGCCGTTCCCGGGAGGCTCGTTCGAGTTGGTCGCCGAATCTGGGATCGGCGTTCATCAGGCGGTTGACGAGCACCCAGTCGAGGACGAGGAGGCGCGTGGGCTCGGTCGCCGTCACCGTGGCCGAGCGGGTCCGAGCGAAGCCCGCACCCCATTCGATCGCGGCGAGCTCGCCGAAGAACTCGCCCGGGCCGAGGGTGGCCAGGGTCCTGCCGTCCGCCGTGACCTCGACCGCGCCGCCGAGGACGACATACAGATCACGGCTCACCTGCCATTGCTCGACGACTGCCTCACCGGTCCCGGCGTGGTGCTCATGCGCGCTGAGCAGGACGCGCTGGACCTGCTCATCGTCGAGCGAGGCGAAGAGAGCCAGCGAACACAGCGCCTGGTTGTCGAGAGCGGGGCGTCGCAGCCAGCCTTGCTCGATTGCCGGGTAGCTCTCGCGGGTCGCGGTCGGCGCGCGCGCATCGGTGTCGACCGGCAGCGTGGCTGCGAGCTCGAGGGCACGGTCGACCTCGGCCTGCGACGTCGAGTGGTTGAGGATGCACAGCCGCAACACGAAACGGCCTCGTATCCGTCCTGTTGAGAGAAAGGCGTCGCCCTGGCTTTCAATCTCCTCGGCGAGACTTGCGTTGATCCCCTCGAGAACCGCCTCGTCGTCGACTCCAATCGGATGGCGCCGGAAGGTGACGACACCGAGTGAGGCGGGCGACATCAGCTCCAGATCGGAAGAAGCGACGATCTCGCGCTGCGCGTGGAGCGCGAGGTCGAGGCAGTTGTCGATCGCGGCGCGGAATGCGGGGACGCCAAAGTACCGCAGAGAGATCCACAGCTTGAGGGCCCGGCAGCTGCGGGTGAGCTGCAGGCCGAGGTCGGAGAAGTTCACCTCCTGGTCGACGGCTTCGACGTCCGTGAGGTAGTCGGGCGAGATCGCGAAACCCCGGCGGAGGGCCGAGCCGTCGCGCACCATCAGCGCGCCAACCTCGATCGGCTGGTACAGCCATTTGTGGGGGTCGAGCGTAATCGAGTCGGCGAGCTCCATCCCTGCGAGCGCCTGGCGGCCCCGCTCGCTGAGGCAGGCAAACGCACCGTATGCGCCATCCACGTGGAGCCAGATCCGGTACTCGCGGCAGATCTCTGCCAGCTCGTGAAACGGGTCGATCGCGCCGGCCGCCGTCGTACCGGCGTTCGCGACGACGATCAGTGGTTTTCGGCTGCCGGCCTGGTCGGCGGCAATTGCGCTGTGGAGGGCGTCCGGGCGGACGCGTGCGCGCTCATCGGTCGGGATGATTCGCACCTGGTCGGGCCGGAACCCGAGCGCTCGCGCTGCCCGCGCAAGGGACGAATGTGTCTGGTCGGACATGTAGACGACCGCCTGCTCGTCCATTGCTCCAATGCGCGCCTCGCGTGCGCATGCGAGCGCCGTCAGGTTCGAGGCCGACCCGCCGGACACCAGCACGCCCGCAGCTCCCTCCGGGTAGCCGATCCATTGGCGAAACCAGTCGAGCACCACGAGCTCCAACGCGCTCGGACCGGACGCACCGAGCCACCAGCAGGTATCGACATTGAGCGCGCTTCCGATCAAGTCCCCGAGCGCGCCCGGCCACGTTCCCTCGCCCGGGATGAACGCCAGATACCCCGGATGGCTTATGCGTCCGACGAATGGGAGCACATCACGCTCCAATCCCTCGAGGATCTCGTCAAATCCCACCGGAGCCTCGGGTGGTGCGATCGCCAGCCGCTCGCGCAACTCCTCCGGGGTCGCCGAGCGCACCACCGGCCCCGCAGATCCCGTGATCCGATCGACGAGCATGTCGATCGCGCGATATCCCAGCCGGCGCATGGTGTCTGCATCGAGAGCAAGCGGAGAGCCTTCGCCGAGCGCCATCGTGCGAGCGACTGTACAACGGTTCGTCGATCGTCTTTATGTGTTGATCCGACCTGCTGGTCGGCAACTCGAGGAGCGCCATCTCCGGCCTCACCCAAGCGTGGCAGTCAGCACTACACGACTAGAATTAGAGTCGCCCGATGCTGTTTCAGCCGGAAGCGCACGAGGTGCTCGCGGATCAAGCGTGGAGCACGGAAAGGGTGCGGGCGGCGATCGCCTCGATCGTTGCCGACGCGGAGAATGCATTCGACGATGGTTGGCCGATGCACCCATTGGACGAGGACGACGACGTGTCGGCTCCGCGGTTGCGGACGGTGTATCTCGGAGGTGCGGGGGTCGTGGATGCGCTCTACCGCCTCGCGCGGCGGGGCTTCGTCGAGCTACGACGGGACTATGTCCCGTATTTGGAGCGCTCGCTCCAAGCGCGGCCGGACTTTCCTGACGAGGACGCCGAGCGCAGCCTCTGGGGGGGCGAGACGGGAATCCGGCTGGTGTTACAGAGGCTTGCACCTTCGCAGGCGAATCTCGAGCGGCTGTCGGAGCTGATCGCAGCGAACGAGCGGGACGAGCGTTGCGAGCTGATGTGGGGCAGTCCGGGCACGATCCTCGCGGGTCGCGAGCTCGGGCTCGACGTGACGCCGAGCATCGAGTGGTTGCAGGGCCGGCGCGACGCAGACGGCCTGTGGACTCAGCAGCTGGGCGGGCGAAGCAGTCGCTGCCTCGGTCCGGCGCACGGGTTCGCGGGCTGTGTGCTCGCGCTCGGCGATGCCGTCGGCGTCTCGGAGACGCTCCAGAGCTTCGCTGTGGAGGAGGACGGGCTGGTCAACTGGCTGCCGTACGCCGGGATGCAGCGACTCGATGCACATCGCGACGGTCAGATCCGCACGCAGTGGTGCCATGGCGCGCCGGGGATCGTCGCGACGCTCGCACACATGCTTGACGAGGAGCTGGCGGTCGGGGGCGGCGAGTTGACGTGGCGTGCCGGGCCCCTGCGAAAGGGCGCAAACCTCTGCCACGGCACAGCGGGCAACGGATACGCATTCCTGGCGCTGCTCGAGCGCACGGGAGACGAACGGTGGCTCGCGCGAGCGCGCGCGTTCGCGACGCACGCTGCACGTCAGGTCGAGCACAGCCGCTCGGACTACGGCCGCGGCCGCTACACGCTCTGGACGGGGGACCTCGGCACAGCCCTCTACCTCGCCGACTGCACCATCGGTGGAGGGAAGCCACCCCTCCCGTAGGTCGATCATCGGTCGCGTTCGCCGGTTCGCGTCCGCGAGCCGTCAGTAAGCTCGGTTGCCGCGAATGTGGACGACGTGAGCTTCATACCCGATCTCGAGGCGTGGGATCCCTGGCGTCCGGACGAGGTCGCTGCGGCACTTGGGGCGCTGCGTGTGCCGTGGGCAGTTGCCGGCGGCTGGGCGATCGATCTCCACCTGCAAAACGAGACGCGGCCGCACGAAGACATCGAGATCGTGGTTGCTCGCGATGACATGGAGGCCGTGGCCGGTTGCCTCATTGAACTCGACTGGTTCGCCGTAGATGACGGGCGGGCGTGGCCGCTCGCCGATGCGCCGGCGGAGCTACACCAGACGTGGGGTCGCGACCGTTCACAGCATCACTGGCGGCTCGATGTATTCCGGGAGAACTGGGACGGACATGATTGGGTCTACCGGCGCGATCCGCGGATCCGACGACCACTCTCGGAGGCGATCGAATTCGGCGCCGGGCGGATTCCATACCTCGCCCCTGAGATCGTCCTTCTCTTCAAGGCGAAGGCGCCGCGAGAGAAGGACGAGGCGGATCTCGGGCTGACGCTACCTACGCTCACGCCGGAACGGATCGAGTGGCTCCGAAGCGCTCTTCGGGTCGTTCACCCGACGCAGGAGTGGACCGCGCGCCTCAACACCGTGCTCTGAACAGAGATCTGGAGGACGACGGTCAAGCCCAGCCCAGTGGTGCGCGTTCGGCGGTGCAAGGATCTGCACATGGCCGACGCAGGGTTCCAAGTTCGTCCCGCGCGTGACGAAGACCGGCGTCAGATGGCGGTTGTGTTCGCCTCGGTCGCCGAGGAGCGGGATGGGATTGCCACGGAGCCGCCTGTCGACGTCGAGGCGCGTGCTGCGAGCTGGATGCTCGACGGGACGTTCGTGGCCGTCCTCGGCACCCAGATCGTGGCGTTTGGGGGCGTCGACCCCAGTTCGTACGGGTACGGCGAGATCAACATGGCGGTCGCGCACGAGTGGCGTGGACGTGGCGTGGGCTCGTCCCTCATGGAGGCGGCGATCGAATGGGCGCGTGAACGCGGGCTGCACAAGCTGAGCCTGAGCGTCTGGCCGCACAACGCCGCGGCGATCGCCCTCTATCGCAAGTACGGCTTTGTCGAGGAGGGGCACCGGGTCAAGCAGGTCCGACGCCAGAGCGGCGAGCTATGGGACGTCGTGGACATGGGGTTGCTGCTCTGATCTGGTCAAGGCTGCGTCGCGTGCGCGAGTTCGGGAATGTTCCGCGAGCAGGTGCGGCTGAAGCGGAGACCTAGGCTTCGGTGAGGATCACCAGAGTCTCGGGCAGCACGCCGTCATATTCCATCGCGTCGGCCATCGCCGGTGTCTGCATCGCCGCCATAACGGCGTCCATGTCGGCAACATCCATAAGCACCGCTACGCGTGTCGGGTTCTCTTGGTCGACGAACGTCCGAATGTTGGTGACGCCGAGAGGGCCGAACACTTCCTCGCGCTTCGGCGAAGCGAGCCAGTGCTGGGTGTCCTTCACCTCGTGGTAGCCGATCAGGGTTGGCATCTTCGCTCCCCTCCGTGGTCGAGTTGTCCCTTCGCGAGCGAATATCTCCAAAGGCTCGTCGGTCCGACCGCGCGAGCCGCCGATGGGGGTTGGACGAGGCCGTGACACAATCTCCACCCTGTGCTTGTCAACAATGACGAGATTGAGGTCGCGTGTGCCGACGTAGAACCGTTGAAGCGTCACGACCGCAATCAGATAGAACTCCGGAGATCGTGTAGCCGTTTGCGCTAACTCGGACGAATCTCCGAGTACAAGAACGCTTGGGAGCCTGGTCTGCGATGGAGTTTCTCGTGAGGATCGACGTCGATCTGCCCCCCGACGTGACCGAGCCCCGGCGGCGCGAGCTGCTCGAGGCGGAGGCGGAGCGAGGACGCGAGCTCCTCGCGAGCGGCGCTCTCCGCCGGATCTGGCGCGTACCCGGCAGACGGGCGAACGTCTCGCTCTACGAGGCACCCGACGCAACCGAGCTCCACGCGCTCCTCACGTCGCTGCCGCTGTGGCCGTGGATGGACATCGACGTCCAGGCGCTCGCCACGCATCCGCTCGAGGCGCCGTGACGGGGCTTGCCGTGACTGGGCTCAACGCGTGACGTAGGCGCGGAAGCGGGTCGTGAAGCGGCCTCCAGCCTCGAGCTCGATCGCCTCGCCGGACGCGAGCGCGTCCTCGAGGTTCAGCCGGCTCGTCCACGGCTCGACGCCGAGCGCATACGACCCCGTCAACGGGGGCGCATCCGTGCCGCCGTAGGCCTGCCAGAGGATGACCCATGCGAGCTCGGCGGGCTCCCACTCGAGCCGGAAGGTCAGGCCGAGGCGCGGATTGGTAACTGCGAGCCACGTCGCGTCGAGGTCGCCGACGTAGATGTCGTCGTGGCTCCTGCGCTCCGGGCCCGGGATCTCGCGCAGATCGGTCGTGCCGCCCTCACGCAGCTGGGCGTCAGGCCACGCCTCCCGCTGCCAAGTGTTGCCCCCACACGAAATGCGCGGGCTCGTCGCCGACATTCGTCGCGACGCTCTCGATCTCGAGCTGAGCGCGCCCGTCCTCGACGCGCAGCGTCCGCTCGAGCTCGAAGGTCGTCGCGCGACAGCGGGTCGCGAACCGCACCGCGGCTCGGCCGTCGCCGCCGTCGGAGATGACCTCGTGCTCCCAAGGCAGGGTCGCCACCTCCCCGTGAAACGGGATGCGCCGCCCGCGATACGAGCACGACTCGTTCACGTTCGGAAAGAGCTCCTGCCACCCACCCGCGTAGTTCCACATGAACGCGTCGTCGCCGCTGCCCTCGAGCGGCGGCGCGCCCGGCGGCCGGAGCCCCCACGGCCCCTTGAAGAGCACGTCGACATCCGACTCGCGGTGGACGAGCCGGTGGATCTCGGCGCCCTTGTCCGGCAGCACGACGACGTGCAGCGCGTCGCTCTCGAGCTCGACGCTCGGCCAGCCTGTCTCCTCGCCGAAGGAGACGCTAGCCATCCGACGGGATCGACTCGAGGATGTACCAGTTCGCCGTCAGCCCGCAGTCCACGGTGAGGTCGATACCGGTGATTGCCGACGCGTCGTCCGAGGCGAGGAACGCGCACGCGGCCGCAATCTCCTCGGGGCGGACGAGCCGGCGCAGCGGCACGCGGTCGAATCGCGTCTGCAGGTAGTCCATCGTCCCGGGCGGGACGCCGACTTCCGTCATCTCCGTGTGGGTGAAACCAGGGCTGACGCAGTTCACGCGCACGCCGTGCGGACCGAGCTCGAGCGCCATCGTCCTGCTCAGTCCGAGCAGGCCCGCTTTCGACGCGTTGTAGCTCGCGTACGGGCCGTCGCCGCCCGAAGCGTCGATCGAGGCGATGTGGACGATCGCGCCGCCGCCGCTCGCCACCTGGGCGCGTGCGATCCTCTGCGCCATCAGGAACGCGCCGCGCAGGTTCGTGGCGAGGACGCGGTCCCAACCATCGTCCTCGATCTCGAGAAACGCTTGCTCTTCCGCGATGCCGGCGTTGTTGACGAGCACATCGATCTGCTTCCAGCGCTGCAGGGCGGCGGCCACGGCGTCGTCCACTGCGACCGCGTCGCTCACGTCGGCCGGGTGCGCCCACGCGCCGCCGCCCGCTGCGGCGATCTCCTGCACGGCCTCGTCGAGCGGCTCGCGGCGGCGACCGATCAGCATGACGTCGGCGCCCTCGGCGGCAAACCGGTCGGCGATCGCGCGACCGATCCCCTGGCCTGCGCCGGTGACGACGACGTTCCGTCCCTCGAAGCGGCGAGTGGTCGACACGACTCTCCTTTCGTCAACTTGGCTGGTTCACTTAACGGCGCCCGCGACGATGCCGCGAACGAGATGACGCTGGAAGATCAGGTACGCGGCGATCACAGGCAGCGACGTGATCAGCAGCCCGGCCATCAATGCGGGATAGTCGGCGGTGAAGCGGCCCTGCAGCTGGAGCACGCCGACGGTGAGCGTCTTCACGTTGTCGGTCTGGAGCAGGAGGAGCGCGAACAGGAACTCGTTCCAGGCCCAGAGCACGTTGAAGATGACGAGGGTCGCGATCGCCGGTTTCGCTAGGGGCAGGAGGATTCGCTGGAAGGTGCGATGGATGCCCGCTCCGTCGATCCGTGCCGCTTCGATCAGCTCGTCCGGCACGGACTTGAAGAAGGCCGTCATGAGGTAGACGTTGAACGGAAGATTCAACGCCGTGTAGAGCAGGATCACGCCCAAGTAGGTGTCCAGCAAGCCGAGTTGCACGAGCTCGACGTAGATCGGAACCATCAGGAGCAGGGGAGGGATGGCGAGCCACGCGAGCACGAAGAGGTAGACCGCTCCGGACATGCGCCAGCGCAGCTTTGAGAACGCGTAGCCCGCGAGCGTTGCGCATGCTACGGAGAGCGCGACGGTCGAGAAGGTGATGATCGCGGAGTTGCGGAAGTACACGCCGATGTTCGCGCTCGTCCACGCACGCTCGAACGCACCGAACGAGAAGGTCGTCGGCAGTCCGATCCTCGAGTTCGCCCAGTCGGCTTCGGTGCGGAACGCGGTCGCCGCCATGAAGAGGAGCGGCAGGACCGCCGAGACGCAGAACAGGCCGATCGCGACGACGAGCGGCCACGAGTGCCGGCGCCACCTCCATCGCCGCGTGTGCGCCGGGATCCTCGCTACGGCGGTCTCGGCCACGCTCAGCGCGCCTCGCGGGTGAGGATGCGGATCTGCAGCAAGCCGATTGCAAGGACGATCGCCACGAGCATCACGCCGATCGCCGCCGCGTAGCCCATGTTTTGATTCGTGAAAGCCTGCTGGTAGATGTAGAACTCCGACACGTAGGTGTCGGTGCCTGGACCGCCGTTCGTGATCGTGTAGATGTAGGTGAACATGAACGCGAACGCGGTGATGGTGTTCACGACGAGCACGATCTCGAGCACGCGCCGCAGGTTCGGCACGATCACCGAGAAGAGGATGCGCAGCCAGCCTGCGCCGTCGATCCGGGCAGCCTCCTCCAACGACGGGTCGACGGCGCTCATCCCGGCGAGGTAGAGCAGCACGTTGTAGCCGAAGTTCGTCCAGACGACGACCAGCAGGATGAGCGGGATCGAGGTGCTCGCGCTTCCGAGCCACTCGTGCTCGAGGCTGCCGAGCCCGACTGCGCCCAGCGCCTGATTCAGCGGGCCGTCGAGCTGCAGCACCGTCGAGGTGAGGATGCCGATGACGACCGCCGCGTAGACGGCCGGCAGGAAGATCGTCGCGCGGAAGAGCCGCCAGCCCGGGACGCGGCGGTGGATCACGTATGCGACCACGAGGGGAAGGACGAGCTGGATCGGGACGGACAGAGCGAAGACGGCGTTGTTCTTGAGCGCGTTCAGGAAGATCGGGTCCTGCCACAACACCCGGAAGTTGTGCAGTCCGACCCACTGTGCGGGTGCGATCCCGTCCCAGCGCGTGAAGGCGTGGTAGAGGATGCTCCCGAAGGGATACGCCACGAACATGCTCACGAGCACGACCGCGGGTGCGGCGTAGAGGAGGCCCCAGAGCCACTGCGGGCTGTGGGACCTCCTCGGGCCGCTCGATACTGGGACTGAGCTCAGGGGTTCAGCGTTTTGAGGCCGCTGTCGACGTTTTGCATCGCCTTGAGCGGCGTGACCTTGCCGGAGAAGGCGGCCTGGAGTTGCTGGTAGTACAGCAGAGCCACCTTCAAGGGCACGATGCTGTCGAGCAGTGGCACCTGCGGATGCGCGGCGACCTTGAGGAAGAACTTCGTCAACGGATCCTTGATCTGCGCGGCCGCGACCTTATTGGTAGGAAGCGCCCCGACGAGCGTTGCCAGATTCGAGGCGCCCGTGTTGTCGACCGCCATCTTGATGAACTCCCAAGCGCCGGTCTTGTTCTTCGCGTTCTTCGGGATCACCCAGTTGTGGAACGAGTTGGCAGCGGTCCGGCCGGGATGCGGTCCCGACTGGGGTAGGGCCGCGAGGCCGAGCTTCGTGCCCAGGGCCTGCTCGAACGCCTTGATCACGAACGGGAACATCTGCACCATCGCGGCCTTGCCGGAGGTGAAGTACGTGTTCGCGTCGTTGTTCTCGTGCGTCGAGGCGTCAGCGTTCACGCAACCCTGCTGCTTGAACTTCACCAGCTGCTCGAGCGGCTTCACGAGCTTCGGATCGGCGTACTTCATCGTTCCAGCGTTGACCTTCGAGATGTCGCCGGGCGCCATGTACGACGAGTAGTCGTACGTGACCCAGTTGTCGGTGGAATAGCCGTCCCGGTCGCCGTACGCGAGCGGGATGATCCCCGCCGCCTTGAACTTCTTGCAATCGGCGAGCAACTGGGCGTACGTCTTCGGCGGGCCCGCGACGCCGGCCTTGCGGAAGAGCTCCTTGTTGTAGAAGAGCCCGTACGTACCCTGGTCGTTCGGGATCGCGTAGATGTCTCCCGCGCCGTTCTTGCAGTTGAGGCCGAGGCAGGAGAGATCCCAAGCGGTCTGGCTCTTGTAGAAGCCCGGCGTCTGGTCGACCTGGCTGTTGAGCTTGTCGAGCGAGCTCAGCATGTACGGCGTCGTATACCCACCGGAGTAGACGAGCATCGCGTCCGGAACGCGCTTCGACGCGAACGCGGCCGCGATCTGCGCCGTGAACTGGGCGTTGTTGATCGGCGTGAGGACGAAGGTCACCTTCGACCCGGGATTGGCCTTCTCGTAGCGCGCTTTGATGCCGTCCAGCCACTTGCGGTACGTGGATCCCGGCGTCGCGCCGGCGTACGTCCCGCTGAGCCATACCGTGAGCGAGCCGCCCTTCGCGGCCTTCTCGGTCGCCCCGCTCACCGCCTGTGCGGCGAAGGCGGCGCCTGCGACGAGCAGGGCCGCACAGACGAGCATGGCGAGGCCTCGCCTCGAGCTCTTCATCGTGTCTCCTCTCGTTCCAAGCGGTTCGACCCTCCGCTATCCCGCAGGAATCGCGGTCAGGGCTCCGTCGATTGTGTGCACTGCACCCGTGATGTAGGCCGCGTCGTCCGAGCTCAGGAACACGACGAGCTTGCCGACCTCGCTCGGCAGACCCAGCCGATGCGCCGGCACGGTCTCGAGGATGCGCGGCTCGTCGACCGCGCCACGCGCGGCGTCCTTGTCCCACATCGGCGTGCGCAGCACGCCGGGCGCGATCGCGTTCACACGTACCCCGTGCGGCGCCCACTCGCCCGCCGCGACCTTCGTCATCATCAGGACAGCGGCCTTCGGGGCGCAGTAGCTCATCCGCCCGGGGTTCGGGGAGAAACCGCGGATCGACGAGATGTTCACGACCGAGCCGGACTTCTGCGGAATCATGATCCTCGCGGCTGCGCGCATGCAGTAGAAGACGCCCGTCTGCATGACGGCAATCGAGTCGTGCCAGTCCTCGTCGGTGACGTCCTGGGTGTGCGGCCCGACACGGCTGATCCCTGCGTTGTTGACCACGATGTCGAGGCGCCCGAAGTCGCGCACCACAGCTTCGAACGTGTCGTCGACCTGTTGCCGCTCCGCCACGTCCGCCGGATAGGCCCGCGCCTCGACACCCGCGCTCGCGAGCTCTTCCGCGGCGACCTGCGCCGAGACCGCGTCCACCTCGAGCACCGCGATGCCGGCCCCGGCGTCGGCGAGCTCCTGTGCGATTCCGCGGCCGAGGCCGGCGCCGGCGCCGGTCACGATCGCGACTCTCCCGTCGAGCACACCCATCTGGCGATCCTCGCTTCCTGTGGCCGTCGAGTCAAGATGACGATTGTCGATTCAAGATGTTGATACAGCTGCTCGCAGCTCGGTGCCGCCGCCGCGCTCCGCCGCTGCTTGCCGCGTCGCCTCGACGACGAGGTCGATCAACTCCTGCCGGCGCCGGCGGAACCGCTCGACCGGCGCCGAGATCGAGTACGCGGCCACCGGGAAGCCGCTCTCGAGCAGCGGCGCCGCAATGCAAGCGACGCCCTCTCGGAACTCCTCCTCGTCGACCGCGAAGCCGCGCAGGCGCGTCCGCTCGAGCTCGAGCCGGAGCTCGCTCGGCTCGACGATCGTCCGCGGGGTGACGCCGGCGAGCGGATTCTCGAGCAGGTACGCCTCGCGCAGCGAGTCCGGCGCGAACGCGAGCAGCACCTTCCCGGACGCTCGTGCGTGGCCGGAGCCGAGGAAGCCGATGTGGACGCCGGAGACCCGCACCGCGTTCCTGCCCTCGACCGAGGCCAGGACCGCGAGCCGGTTCTGACGCCAGCACCCGACATAGGCCGTCTCGCCCGATGCATCCGCCAGCTGGCGCAGGGGGCCGACGAGGTAGTCCGGCGGTGTGAACTGACGCATGTACGCGTCGGTGATGGCGGCGAGCGCCGGGCCGAGCTGGTACCCCCGCCCGGAGTCCTTCGTCAGCAGGCCCTCGCCCACGAGCGTCCCGAGCAGGTGGTACGCCGTCGGCAGGGCGAGGCCGAGGGCGGTGGCGATCTCCTTTGCCGAGCGGCTCTCCTGCTGCTCGCCGAGATGGACGAGGATGCGCGACGCGCGGGAGACCGACCGGATGACGGTCATTCCGTGGCGGCCTCCCGAAGCGCACCGACGATGCGGTCGACGGAAGGTAGCCATGCGTCCTCGAGCGAGCCCGCGTAGGGAATCGGCGTCTCGTCGCCGCTCACGAGGCGGGGCCGCATGTCGAGCGACTCCCAGGCCTGCTCGACGACCGCGGCGACGACCGTCGCGCCCCAGCTCCCGCCCGCCGGGCACTCCTGCACGCAGACGAGGCGCCCCGTCTTTGCAACGCTTCCGACGATCGTCTCGAGGTCGAGCGGGACGAGCGTGCGCGGGTCGATGATCTCGACGTCGATGCCCTCCGTGGCGAGCACCTCGGCGGCTGCGACCGACCGGTGACGCATCAGCTGGGTTGCGACGACTGTGATGTCGGACCCCGTGCGCACCACGTCGGCACGGCCGAGCTCGACCAGGCCGTCGTCGGTGCCGCCGTCGGGCACCGGGCCCCGGTTCGGGTAGAGCTGCTTGTGCTCGAACACGAGCACCGGGTTGTCGTCGCGAATCGCGGCCTTGAGCAGCCCGTACGCGTCGGCCGGCGTGCCCGGGACGCAGATCTTCAGGCCCGGCACGTTGAGAAACCAGTTCTCCACGGCCTGCGAGTGCTGCGCCGCGAAACCGACGCCGCCTCCGTTGGCCATCCTGATCGTCACGGGGACGGTGGTCTGGCCGCCCGTCATGTACCGGTACTTCGCAAGCTGGTTCGCGATCTGATCGAAGCAGACGCCCGCGAAGTCCGCGAACATGATCTCGGCGACGGGTCGCAGACCCGTGACCGAGGCTCCGAGCGCGCAGCCGACGATCGCCTGCTCCGAGATCGGCGTGTCGCGGACGCGGCGAGGCCCGAACCGTTCGAAGAGACCGGCAGTCGCCTGGAACACACCGCCCGCGGCGCCCACGTCCTCGCCGAGCAAGAGGACGCGATCGTCTCGCTCGAGCTCCTCCGCGAGCGCGCGGGTGACGCCCTCCCGAAACGTGAGCTCGCTCATGCAAACACGTCTTCGAAGCGTTGGTCGGCAGCCGGCTCGCTCCATGCGAGTGCGCGCTCCGTCGCCTCCCGGACGACGGCCCCGGCGCGCTCGCCTACCTCGGCGAGCTCTGCGCTCGAAGCGACGCCTGCCTCCGTCAGGAGCCGCTCGAAGCGCGTGATCGGATCACGCGCGAGCCACTCCTCGAGCTCGCCCGGCGGCCGGTAGGCCCCGGCATCCGTGCGCGAGTGCCCCTTCTGCCGGTAGGTGAGCGCTTCGACCATCGTCGGGCCCTCGCCGTCACGCGCGCGGGCAGCGGCTGCGGCGATCGCCTCGCGCACGGCGAGCACGTCGTTCCCGTCGACGCGCTCCGCGGTCATCGCATAGGAGGCAGCGCGGTCCACGAGACGCTCGACCGGCGTCGTGCTCGCGAGCGGCGAGTACTCGCCGTAGAGGTTGTTCTCGCAGACGAAGATCACGGGCAGCTTCCAGACCGCCGCGAGGTTCAGTGCCTCGTGGAAGGCGCCGATGTTCGTCGTGCCGTCGCCGAAGAAGGCGATGGTCACCGCGCCGGTCCCGAGATGCTGCGCGCTGAGCGCAGCGCCTGTGGCGAAGGGGAGATGCGCACCGACGATCGCGAACGAGCCGAGCGCGCCGACGGAGAAGTCTGTGAGATGCATCGAGCCGCCCTTCCCGCCGCAGAGGCCCTCGGCCTTGCCGAGGATCTCTGCCATCGATCGGTCGAGCGGCGCGCCCATCGCGAGCACCGCCCCGTGGCCGCGGTACGTACATGTCATCGTGTCCCCTACGCGCAGCGCGGAGCATGCTCCGACAGAGACCGCTTCCTGTCCCTGGCAAAGGTGGGTGCTGCCGCGGACGAGGTTCAACATGAAGAGGCGCATCACCTCGTCCTCGAAAAAGCGGATCTCGAGCATCCGCCGGTGGAGGTCGAGGAGGAGCGCGCGATCGCCCGGGAGAACCGCGGTGCCTACCGGCTCGTGCCCACCGTTGTTTTCATCATCTGAAATCACGATTTGCTTATTGAGAAAGAGGCGCCTGAGTATGACATACTCCGGCCCGTTCGCATGGCTCACCGTTCGGCCGAAGGAGTCGGGATGACCAACGCGACGGCGCGCCCGCCGCACCGGCGCGAGCGCCTCTGCGGGTGGATGCAGGCCGAAGACGTGACGTGCGCAGTGCTCTTCGGGGCGGACCATGTCGCGCACATGACGGGCTACGCGCGCTACTTCGGCGGGCCGTCGGCGGTCGTCGTCGGCGCCGAGGGCGATTGCGTGCTCGTCGTGATGCAGGACGAGGCGCCGGTCGCCCGCCGCTTGGCCTCGGCCGACGAGGTGATGGGCTTCGGCGAGCGCGGCTTCGGCATCGACCTCGACCCCGTCAAAGGCCTCGTCGCGACGGTGGCGGCGCTTCCCGCCGTTACGAGTGCGCAGCGCCTCGGGATCGCCTCGGAGCTCGCGGGTGCCGACGTGCGGCTCGGCGCATCGCTCAACTCGACTCTCGTCGACGCCGGCGAGGCGCTGCGACGCATCCGGCTCGTCAAGGACTGGGACGAGCTCGAGAAGATCGGCGCGTCGTACGAGCTCTGCTGGCTCGGCCAGCAGGCCGTCGCCGACGGCGCCCTGGCCGGGACGAGCGAGATCGAGCTCTTCACTGCCGCGCAGGCTGCCGCCCAGATCGCCTCGGGCGGTCCGATCGAGTTCGTCTGCGATCTGCTCTCCGGGCCCAACACCGCGGACGTCTGCTGTCCGATCCACGTCGCCGGGAAGCGCGTCGTCGAGGCGGGCGACGTCGTGATTGCGGACGTCGTCGTGCGCTCGAACGGGTACTGGGGCGACTCCGCCGAGACGCACGCGGTCGCGAGCGACGAGGGCGCTGAGGGCAAGGCTGCCGAAGCTCGGGCGCTGCTGCTGGACGTGCTGGAAGAGGCGCGCACCATGCTCGTGCCCGGCGCGAGAGGCTCGAGCGTCTTCGAGCACGTGCACACGCGGATCGTCGAGGCGCTGCCGGGGGGCGAGCTCCCGCATCACGGCGGTCACGGGCTCGGCCTCGGGCCGTTCGAGGACCCGCACCTGATCCCGTCCGACGACACGCCGTTCGAGTCGTGGATGGTGATCGCCGTCGAGCCGGGCGTCTACTTCCCCGGGGCTGGAAACGTCGGCGGCAAAGCCGCCGACGTCCGGCCGGAAGACAGGGTCGCCTCCGGCGACCCTGGGCGCTACGGCGCCCGCGTGGAGAATGTGTTCGTCGTCACACCCGACGGCGGCGTCGAGCTCCGCCGGCTCCTCGCCGAAGCGCGATGACGGTCAGCGGGCTCCATCACACCTGCTACACCGTCTCGAGCCTCGACCGCTCGCTCGCCTTCTACCGCGACGCTCTCGGCTGCGAGGTGCTCGCGAAGCAGGAGAAAGAGGGCGGCTACCTTGCGGCGATCGTCGGCTACCCGGACGCGCACGTGCGCATGGCGCACCTCCGCGTACCGGGCAGCGACCACGTGATCGAGTTGTTCCAGTACCTCGCGCCCCAGGGTGACCACGCCGACGTCGAGCCCCGAAACGTCGGAGCGTCGCACCTCTGCTTCCTCGTCGACGACCTGCCCGGTTTCTACGAGCGCTTGCGGGAGCATGGTGTCGCGTCGTTCGTGAGCCCGCCGGTGGAGGTCGACACCGGCATCAACCGCGGCGGGTACGCGCTCTACGTCCGCGATCCCGACGGCATCATGGTCGAGCTGTTCCAGCCGCCCGCAGGGAGGACCTGACGCGAGTCCAGCTCTCGCACGCGGCGGTCACGATCGCATCCGTCTCGCCGAGGTACGCGTCGGGCGCGAGCACCTCTTCGAGCGGCGGCAGGACGGCCAGCACGTCGTGAGCGAGCGTCGTTCGCAGAGCCTGCGCGAGCGAGACACCTTCCGAGCGCGCGAGCGCCGACGCCTCGTAGACGGCGGCGTGCGCTTCGGCACGGCCGAGGACCTCGGCCACGGCCATCATCGCCGCCTCGGCCATGATCGTCCCGCCGTCGAGCTCGAGGTTCGCGCGCATGCGCTCCGGGAAGATGCGCAGGCCCTCGACGATCCGGGCCGTTCCCGCCACGGCGCCTGCTGCCGCGGCGAACACAGCCGGAACCGCGTCCCACTCGACCTGCCACTCGCCGGCCGAGCGCTCGTGCGTTCCCTGCAGGGCGGCGAGCAGCGCACCCGCATAATGCGCTGCGAGCAGGCTCATTCCGATCACCGCTTCGCTGCCGATCGGGTTCGCCTTCTGCGGCATCGTGGACGACGCGCCCCGATGATGGCCGCCCTCCTCCCGCAGCTCGCCGATCTCCGGACGCGAGAGCTCGACGACTTCTCGCGCGAGCCGGCCGCAGAGCCCGGCGAGCGTCGCGAGCGCGACGCCGGCTTCGGCGACGCCGTCGCGCGCCGTGTGCCACGGCACGTCGACTGCGCGGAGGCCCAGTCGTCGCGCGACGCCCTGCCGCACGTCGCGACTCCGCGGCCCGAGTGCGGCCGCCGTGCCGGCTGCGCCGTGGAGCTGCACGACCGCGAGACCCGCACGTGCGGACCGGAGCCGCTCGACGTGGCGCACGAGCTCCGAGAGCCAGACGGCCGCCTTGCCCCCGAACGCGATCGGCACGGCAGGCTGGGCGTGCGTCCGGCCCGGCATCACGGTTCGGCGATGCTCCTGCGCCAGGGTCGCAAGCCCGTCGCCGAGCGTTCGCACAACGCGCTCGATACGATCGAGCGCGCGGCCGCCGACGAGCGCGAGTCCGGTGTCCATGACGTCCTGCGTCGTCGCGCCGCGGTGGAGGTAGCGACCCGCCGTCGGGGACCGCTGAACGATCTGATCGAGGAGCGGCAGGATCGGATAGCCGACGACGAGCGTCTGCTCGCGCAGCGCGGGGCGATCGACGTGCTCGGGCACCGCGGCGGCCGCGATCTCGCGCGCGGCATCGGGCGGGATGACCCCGAGCTCGGCCTGCGCGTCGGCGAGCGCACGCTCGAACTCGAGCCACGCTGCGACGAGCGACTCCTCCGAGAAGAGCCGGATCACCTCCTGATCGCCGAAGACGTCGACCAGCGGCGAGAACATCGTCCGACGATACTCGGAGTCCGGAGCTAGCGTCGATGGCCTCGATCGAGTTCGACGGCGTCAGCAAGCGCTTCCCCAACGGCACGCTCGCGGTGGACGAGATGAACCTCACCGTCAGCGACGGCGAGTTCATGATCTTCGTCGGCCCGTCGGGTTGCGGCAAGACGACGGCGCTCCGGATGGTGGCCGGGCTCGAAGAGGTGACGTCGGGCTCGATCCGGATCGGCGATCGCGTCGTCAACGACATCGAGCCGCCCGACCGCGACATCGCGATGGTGTTCCAGAACTACGCCCTCTACCCGCACATGTCGGTCGAGGACAACATGAGCTTTCCGCTCCGCATGCAGCGCGTATCGAGGGGCGACACGCGGGCGCGCGTCCGAGACGTTGCCGACCTGCTCGGGATCGGCGAGCTCCTTGCGCGCAAGCCGCGGGAGCTCTCGGGCGGACAGCGCCAGCGCGTTGCGATGGGGCGCGCGATCATCCGGCACCCGCAGGTGTTCCTCATGGACGAGCCGCTCTCGAACCTCGACGCGAAGCTGAGGGTGCAGATGCGAGGGGAGCTCGCGAAGCTCCATCGCCGGCTCGGCGTGTCGACGATCTACGTCACGCACGACCAGACCGAGGCGATGACTCTGGGGCAGCGCGTCGTCGTGCTGAACAAGGGCATCGTGCAGCAGGTCGACACTCCCCAGGGCCTCTACCAGCGTCCGCAGAACACGTTCGTCGCGAGCTTCATCGGCAGCCCGCCGATGAACTTCATCCGGGGCCGCCTCGACGCGGACGGCGTGGCGCTCGGGCCCCATCGTTTCGCGCTTCCCGACGAGGTGCGGGCCGCGCTGAGCGCTGCGCCCCAGGACGTACTGGTCGGCCTCCGGCCCGAGGAATTCGCCGACCCGCGCCTCTCCGGCCAGGACGGCCTCGCCGTTTTGCCGGCGGAGATCGAGGTGACCGAGCAGCTCGGGCCGGAGACGTACGCGTACTTCCGCGTCGCCGGGCTCGACGTCGTCGAGATCGGCGAGCGGTCGGTCGAGCTCGCGGGAGCCCTCTCGGCACGGCTGGATCCCCGCACGAGCGCCGAGCCGGGGCAGCGCGTCGGCCTGACGGTCAATCTCGCCCGGGTCCATCTCTTCGACCCCGAGAGCGGGCAGTCGGTCCTTGCACGCTGAGCGCGGATCCCGTCGGGGGCTACCGCGGCACGCGGTGTGCTTCGAGGTACTCCTCGTCGAGCTCCCAGCCGAGCCCCGGTGCGTCGCTCAGCTCGATCGAGCCATCCTCGAGTCTCGGCCGGTTGGCGACGAGGTTCCACCAGATCGGGTCGCGGTCGGGGTGGAAGCACTCGACGAAGGTTCCGTGCGGGATCGACGCGAGCAGATGCGCGGCGATCTGCGGTTCCTCGTGGTGCGCCATCTGCACGTCGAACGCGTGCGCGATGCCGGCCACGCGACGCCATTCCGTCGCACCGCCCGACCACGACGAGTCGAAGTTGCAGACGTCGACCGCTCCTTGCACGATCAGCTCGCCGCAGCCGGCCGCGGAGTACTCGCTTTGCCCCGCGCAGACGCGCACGCCGCCGGCGTAGCGGACGTCGCGCATCGCCCGCAGGTCGTTGTGCCAGCGGCAGGGCTCCTCGAGCCAGACGAGGTCGAGGTCCTCGACGAGGCGGGCGAAGCGAATCGCCTCCCGCGTCGTCCACGCCTGGTTCGCGTCGGCGGCGAGGATGAAACGATCACCGGCCGTCTCCCGCACAGTCCGCGCTCGCACGGCGTCTGCGTCGGGGTCGAGGCCGCCAACCTTCAGCTTCATGCCGCCGACGCCGAGCTCGAGCAGGCCGGTGACCTCCGTTGGCAGATCGATTCCCGTGCCGTAATAGCCGCCGATGGCGATCATCGGCAGGCGCGAGCGATAGCCGCCCCAGAGACGCCACAGGGGCTGGCCGAGCGCCTTGCCGACCGCGTCCCACAGCGCGGCGTCGACGCAGGCGCACGCGACGAGCCCGAGTCGCCGGTCGCGGAGGATGTCGAACGTCGCCGGCCGCAGCCGCTCCCAGCAGCGTTCGGTCGCGTACGCGTCCTCGCCGAGCAGCTTCGGAGCGAGCTCGTCGGTGACGATGCGGTCGATCTCGAGCAGGCTCGAATCCTCGTCACCGGCGTACGCCTCACCGACGATGCCGTCGTCGGTCGTGATCCGGACGACGATCGTCGAGCGGTGCGTCATCTGGTAGTGGCTGCCGCGAAACGGTCGCACGAGCGGCACGCGAATCGGGATCGCCTCCACGGACGAGATGCGCATCGCGGCATTCCAACACAACGCAGGCGCACGTGATGAGGCTGCTCGACGAACGGCGTGCGCTCGTTACCGGCGGGGCGAACGGCATCGGCCGCGCGATCGTCGAGCGCTTCATCGCCGAGGGCGCGGCGGTCGCGACCGTCGATGTCGAGCCGGTCGACGACCTCGGCGCGAACGTCCTCGCGATCCAACGCGACCTTGCGGAGACGGACAACCTCGACGCGCTCGTGGACGAGGTAGAGGAAGGACTCGGACCGCTCGACGTCCTCGTCAACAACGCGGGCATCTTCGAGCCCGCAGCGGCGGTCGAGCTGAGCCTCGCGTCGTATCGCCGTGTGCTCGCCGTCAATCTCGACGCGCCGGTCTTCCTCGCAACGCGTGCGGCGCGCGGGATGATCGATCGCGGATACGGGCGCATCGTGAACATCACGTCGATCCACGGCCGCTTCGGAGAGGAGCTGGCGCTCTCGTACGACGCCGCCAAGGGCGGGCTCGAGCAGGCGACGCGCACGCTGGCGATCGAGCTCTCGCGCCACGGCGTGCTCGTCAACGCAGTCGCACCGGGATTCGTCGCGACGCGCATGTCGGTCGTCGACGGCGTCAACGAGCTGGACAGCGAGTGGTTCCACGACGTCTACGTGCGCTACGGCAAGCTGCCGATGCGCCGCTACGCACAGCCGTCCGAGATCGCAGCCCAGGTCGCGTGGCTCGCGAGCTCCGAGAACTCGTACGTGACCGGGCAGGTTCTGACGGTCGACGGCGGCGTGACGGTGACTTTCTGATGGAGCGGCGGTTGCGCGCGCTCGACGTGGCCCGGCGGGCGGGCGCGGAGGCGTTGCTGGCGTGCAAGCCGGCGACCGTGGCGTGGTTGACGGGCTTCGCCGCGGAGATCGACAGCGGCCCGAATCCGTTCAGCCTGCCGCCTCTTGCCCTGCTCGCAGGAGACGGGGCTCCGGTGTTGATCGTGAGCGACGACGACGCCGAAGGCGCGGCGGCCACAGGCTGCGACGTGCGCGCGTACCGGGGCTTCTCGGTCGAGCCGATCGACGCGGTCGGAGGAGCGTCCCGCGCGCTCGCCGAGGTTGTCGGTCGGCGTCGGGTCGGCGTCGAGGCGGGGGCGCTGCCCGTCGCGCTCGCCGCAGAGCTGGACTGGGTCGACGTCGGCTCGGAGCTCGCCCGTGCGCGCGCGATCAAGGACTCCGACGAGCTGCCGCTGATTCGTGCCGCGATCGAGCTCTGCGATGTCGGACAGCGAGAGGCGAGGCTGCGCGCGGAGCACGGACTGACGGAGCTCGAGCTTTGGGCGCGCGTGCGTGGCGCAATCGAGTCCGCCGCGGGGGCGCGCACGCCGATCCTGGCCGACCTCGTCGCCGGCCCGCGCACTGCGGCAACCGGCGGTGCGCCCGAGAACCGCACGATGGCCGAGGGCGAGCTCGTCCTCTGCGATCTCGTGCCGCGGCGGGCGGGGTACTGGGGCGACTCGTGCGCGACGTTCGCGCTCGGCGAGCCCACGCCGGTCGCGGTCGCAAACCATCGGTGCGCATCCGATCGGCTGACGCGGGTGCTCGACGCGGTGCGACCGGGTGCGATCGCCGGTGACCTCGACGCGCTCGCGCGGGACGAGCTCGACTATCCACACCATTCCGGTCACGGTCTCGGCTGCGACTGGCACGAGGAGCCGCGAATCGTGCCGGGGTCGGAGACGGTGCTGGAGGCTGGGATGGTCGTCGCGTTCGAGCCGGGGTGCTACGAGCACGGCGAAGGCGTGCGCGTCGAGCAGGTTGTGCTGGTGACGGCGGACGGCTGCGAGATCCTCTCCGGCCACGGGCTCGAGCTGTGATCTCGGACGGACGACTTGTCGGAGGGCGAGCGAAAGGAGCATCGATGACTGGACGGCGACGGGCGAGTGGAGCGCTGCTCGTGGCGGGTGCCGTGGTGGCGCTTGCAGTTGGAGCGGCCACGGCTCGCGGATTGGCGCCCGCCGGCGGAGCGGCCGCGAAGGCGTTCCCGACGGGCCCCGTGAACCTGACGATGTGGTGGTGGGGCGAGCAGGAGGCCGCGGGCGCGAAGGCGTGGCTCGCGGAGACGGTCGCGCTGTACCACAAGAAGCACCCGAACGTGACGATCAAGACGGTTCTCCAGACGACGAACGGGCTCGTTCCTGCGTTCAAGGCGGCGGCCGCGGCGAAGAAAGGCCCGGACCTCCAGTATTTCTGGGGCGGCATCTGGTCGCTCGAAGACGCCTGGGCCGGGTCGACGAAGCCGGTGTCGGACTACATCCCCGCAGCCGAGCTGAAGCACTACATCAACACCGCCGAGGACACGTACGACGGCAAGGTGTGGACCGCGGGCTGGTACGTGCAGCCGTCCTTCCCGCTCCTCTACCGGAAGGATGTGCTTGCGAAGGCGGGCGTCGCTCCGCCCCGGACGTGGACGCAGTTGCTCGCAGCGTGCGACACGCTGAACGCTAAGGGCGTCACGCCGCTCGCCGGTGGGATCAGTGACGGGTGGTTCGGCGGCTGGCTCTACTCGATCATCGGCGCCCAGGGCGTGAACTCGGTGGGTGACGTGCTCGGGGCGGTCGCCGGGAAGCAGAAGTTCACCGACGCCAAGCACGCGGCGTGGTGGACGAGGCTCCAGCAGCTGCGAGATCACAACTGCTGGAACAAGGACATCAACTCGGTACAGCTCTATCAGGGCCAGCAGAAGTGGTCGGACGGCAAGGCGGCGATGACGATCACCGCCGGCTCGGACGTCAAGAAGTTCGTCACGGAGGTAGGCGTGTCGAAGGTCGGCGTGATGGCGATGCCGAAGTGGGGAAGCGGTCCGTATGCGGGTCGGCTCGGGTCGACCTCGCAGACGGTCGGCATCACCGCATGGACGAAGTATCCCGAGGTGGACGCCGACTTCATCATGTTCATGCACACCCCGGAGCGGATGTCGGCCTGGTTCAAGAAGACGGGCGCCTTCCCGGCGGATGACCGGTTCAACACGAAGCTGATCACGCTGCCGCAGCAGAAGGTGCTGTTCAACCTCGTGAAGCACGGCGCCCCGTACCTCGAGAACTTCATCCCGACGGAGTTCGACTCGAAGGCGAACTTTGCGCAGGCGCAGCTCCTGCTCGCCGGCAAGATCGACGCGCAGAAGGCCGCGCAGGCGTCGGAGCAGATTGCGGCGAGGATCCGTCGCACGAACCGCGATCTCATCGCCAACTTCGCGACGTGGTCGAAGTCGTACAAGTAGGAAGCTCGCTCGAGGGGGCGCTCGCTTGAGCGCCCCCGGAGCCCTCCTCGCAAACTCGGTCGGCCCGCGCCGCCGTAGGCGACGTCTTCGCCTCGGCCGCGCCGAGCCGCTCGTCTGGATTGCGCCTGCATTCGCCGTCGTCGCGTTCGTCTTCGGGTACTCGATGGTCGAGCTTGCGCGACAGGCGCTCGAGCACAAGGGCCACTGGGTCGGCCTCGACAACTTCAGGCTGACGGTGACCGACCCGACGTTTCAGACGGCGCTCGAGCACAACGCACGGCTGCTGCTGGCGGTACCCCTCCTCGTGCTCATCGCCCTACTCCTGTCGGTGCTGCTGTTCGAGGCGCTGCGCGGCTGGCGCTTCCACCGGGTGACCGTGTTCCTTCCGTACGTTCTGCCGATCCCGGTCGTCGCAGTGATCTTCGGGCAGATGCTGCAGCTGGACGGCCTCGTCAACAAGGCGTTGCGTGGTGCCGGCCTCGGGTCGATCGCCTTCGACTGGCTCGGCCAGCCCAGCTGGGCGCTCTGGACGATGACCGGCGTGATCGTCTGGAAGGAGCTCGGGTTCGGCGTCATCCTCTTCCTCGCACGGCTGCTTTCGCTGCCGGCCGAGACATTCGAGGCTGCACGCGTCGACGGCGCCCGCTTCTTCCGGCTGCACCGCTACGTGACGGTGCCTCAGCTCGCGGGCGTGATCGCGTTCTACGTCGTAGTCGAGGCGATCACGATGGTCTCGTGGGTCTTCAACTACGTCTACGTGATCTCGAACGGCACCGGTGGACCGGGCGACGCCACCCAGGTGGCCGAGCTCTACATCTACCAGACGGCCTTCCAGTACTCCGCGCCCGACCTCGCCGCGGCCGCCGCCGTCATGCTGTTCGGAGCGACCCTCGTCCTCATCGTCGTCTTCTTCCGCGTGCAGCGCCGCGCCGGATTCATCGCCGCCGGTGACTAGGAGGGTCGGCCACCTGCCGAAGCACGCCGTCCTGGTACTGGCGTCGCTGATCGCACTGTTTCCGGTCTACGTGATGGTGACGGCCGCCTTCAAGACCCAGGGCGGCTTCCTCAACCATCCGTTCTCGCTGCTGGCGCACCCGACGTTGGCGGGCTTCCGGACGGCGCTGAACGACCAGTTTCCGCGTTGGCTGCTGAACAGCGCCATGGTCACGGGCGCGGCTGTGGCGGCGACGCTGACCCTCGCGGCGTTCGCCGCGTGGGGCTTCTCGCGCTGGAGCTTTCCCGGACGCGACGCGCTTCTCTCCCTGCTCGTCTCGCTGATGGTCGTGCCGCCGGTCGTGCTGCTCGTCCCGCTCTTCGTGTTCGGCGCGAAGCTCGGCTGGATCTCCACCTTCCGGCTCGTGATCCTGATCTACGTCGGACTGATGCTGCCCTTCTCGGTGTACATGCTCACGAGCTTCTTCCGGACGATCCCACCGAGCATGATCGAGGCCGCGACGGTCGACGGGGCGTCCTCCTTCACCGTCTTCCGGCTCATCGTGTTGCCGCTGTCGGGCGCGCCGCTCGCGACACTCGCGGTGATCAATCTCCTCTGGGTCTGGAACGAGCTGCTGATCGCGCTCGTCTTTCTTCAGGACGACTCGAAGAAGACGCTCATGGTCGGCATCACCGGCTTCGAGAGCCGCTACAACCTCGACGTGCCCGCGATCATGGCCGGCCTGACGCTGGCGACCCTCCCGATCGTGACCGTGTACCTCTTCGGCCAGCGCTTCTTCGTCCGCGGGCTCGTCGCGGGAGCCGCGAAGGAGTAGGAGGGCGTGATCAGTCGATCACGAAGCCGCCGTTCACGTCGACTACTTCGCCGGTCATGAAGCTCGCGTGGTCGGAGCAGAGAAAGGCGACGACATCTGCGACTTCCTGTGTCGTGCCGTAGCGGCCGAGCGGCACGAGCTCGCGGAGGTCCGGAATGCCCTTGATCATGTCGGTGTCGATCAGCGCAGGGGCAACGGCGTTGCTCCGGATGCCATGCCGCGCATATTCCTTGGCGATCGACTTCGACAGCGTCATCAGGCCCGCCTTCGACGCGGAGTACGCCGCGGCGGCGACTCCGCCGCCCGTCTTCCCGGCGCTGGACCCGACTGCGACGATGGAGCCGGAGCGAGCGTCGACCATCGCGGGCAGCGCACGTCGTGCGCAAAGGAAAGCTCCGGTCAAGTTGACCTCGAGCTGACGACGCCACACCTCGACGGTGACCTCGGGGAACGGTTGTGCGACCAAAATCCCCGCGTTCAGGACGAGCAGCTCGACCGCGCCCAACTCGCGCTCGATCTTGCCGAACGCCTGGTCGACCGAGTGCTCGTCGGAAACGTCGAGAGCGACGCCGAGCATGTCGGGGAAGGCGGGTGGTTGGAGGTCTCCAGCCACCGTCCTCGCGCCCAGGTCTCGCAGTGTCTCAGCTACGCAACGACCGATGCCGCGTCCTGCTCCGGTGACGAGCGCGACGCGGCCTTCGAGCCCGTTCAGGCGCAAGCCTGCATCGTCCGCGTCGGCACTCCCTCACGCTACCGGTTTCCGCAAATTGGTTCGTTGCCCAGGCCTCGCTAGTCGAGCCGGAATATCTCTTCGAGTGCCGGCGGACCTCCGTCGGGAACTCGCCTCTCCAGCAGCTCCGCCATCGCGTCCTGCCAGCGCGTCGAGACTTCCTGCTGCGCGAGGTAGTGCTGGGCAGCGGCGAGATCGTCGGCTTCGAAGTAGCCGAACATCTGGTTGCCGTCGCGGAAGATCGTGTAGTTCCGGATCCCCGCAGCGCGGAGGGCGTCGAGCATCTCGGGCCAGACTTCACGGTGGGCGCGGCCGTACTCCTCGACCTTGTCGGAACGAACTCGCAGGACGAACGCGGCGCGTTGTGTCATGGCGACTCCTCGACGACGAGAGGCATCGTCACAGCTGCTCGTAGGCGCTCTCGACAGAGGCGGTGCCGCGCTCGCGCGCGAGGTCGGCGCCGTAGCTACCGTCTCGAAACGCCGTGACGGGATCCTCGGCCACGCCGAGCCCGGCTCGAAGCTGTCCGAGCAGCGGGCGCACGTCCGTCTCGAACGCCTGGAGCAGGATCCGGTAGCCGCCGAGGACGTCTCCTGCAAGCTGGGCTTCCGCGAGCCGCTTCTCGTCGACGAGGAGCGCCTTCGCGTACGCCGACTGGATGTTCATGACCGACTGGATCATCGCGTCGATCTTTCCCTCGACGTTGTGCGACTGGTCGATCATGAACGCCACGTTCTCGGCTCCGCCGGCGGCGATCTCGCGCATGATCCGGAACAGCTCGAACGGGTCGATCGAGCCGACGATCAGATCGTCGTCTGCGTACTTGCGGTTGTTGAAGTGGAAGCCGCCCAGTAGCCCTTCGCCGAGAAGCACAGCGACGATCTGTTCGACGTTCGTCCCCTGCGGATGGTGGCCGGTGTCGACGAGCACCTGCGCCTGCGGGCCCAGGCGCCGGCAGAGCATCGCGGCCGTTCCCCAGTCAGGGAGGTCGGTGCTGTAGAAGCCCGGCTCGAAGAACTTGTACTCGACGAGCAAGCGCATGCCGGCAGGGAGCAGGCGGTAGAGCTCTTCCAGTCCTGCCGCGAGCCGCGCGTGCCTTCCGCGCAGGTCGTCCTGGCCTGGATAGTTCGTTCCGTCGGCCAGCCAGAGGCTGATGATCGTGGAGCCGACCTGTTGCGCGATCTCGATGCACTCGCGGCAGTGCTCGAGCGCCTGCGCGCGCACACGTTCGTCCGGGTGGCACAGGCTCCCGAGCCGGTACGCGTCGTCGCCGAAGAGATTCGGGTTGATCGCCCCGATCCGGATCCCTCGGCCGGTCGCGTAGTCGCGGAGCGCGGACCAGTCGTCGACGCGGTCCCACGGGATGTGCAGCGCGACCGAGGGGCAGCAACCGGTCAAGCGGTGGACGAGTGCGGCGTCGTCGATCCGCTCCCAGACGGTGCGGGCGGCGCCGGGCCAGGGAAAGACGTGGAAGCGCGTACCCGAGTTTCCATAGCCCCAGGACGGGGTCTCGATCTCGAGCGCGGCGAGCCGCTCGAGCGCTGCGGTCTCGGTCATGCCCCGAGTGTGACGCATCCGCCACCTCATCTTCAAATCGACTTTCGTTCTACCCTGTTTCGAAAGTCATTCGAAGGTATTGACTTGTGGTTTGCCCGGGCGTATGTTCGCCGTCATCAAGCGAATGAACGATCTTCGCAACCTCTCCCAGTCTGAGCGCATGGAGCAGGTCCTCCGCTTGCTCGAGACGCGCGATTACGTTCAGGTTGCGGAACTTTCGCAATCCTTCGCGGTTTCGGAGGTGACCGTGAGGAGCGACCTCACCGAGCTCGCGCGCCAGGGTCTGGTAGCGCGCATCCGCGGCGGCGTCAGGGCGCTTCAGCACGGACAGTCGGAGGTCGGCTTCGATCTGCGCCTGCGCCTCGAGGTCGACCGAAAGCGCGCGATCGCGCGCGCGGCAGCGGCGATGGTGGACGAAGGCGAGGCGGTCGCACTCGATGCGAGCACCACGGCGTACTACCTCGCACTCGAGCTGCGTTCGAAGCGCGAGCTCGTCGTCGTCACGAACGGGCTGCTCGTCGCGACTGCACTCGCGGACGCTCCGGGCATCACCGTTCTCGTGACGGGTGGGATGCTGCGGTTGTCGGCGATGTCGGTGGTCGGCGACTTCGGCGCAGACGTTCTCCGGACGACGAGGATCAACAAGGGATTTCTCGGTGCGCGCGGCCTCAGCCTGTCGCGCGGCCTGATGGACTTGAACCCGGACGAGGTGCGCATCAAGCAGGAGATGGCTGACGCCTGCGAGCAGGTGTACGGCATCTTCGACGGCACCAAGTGGCACCGAAGCGCGCTGCTCGCCTTCGTCTCGGTTGAGGAGCTGGCGGGAATCATCACCGACTCGAGCGCCCCGAGCGTCGAGGTCGAGGCCTGGCGCGCCGAGGGCGTCAACGTCGTCTGCGTCGATCCCGGTCCGCGGGAACCTCCTCCGCTTCGGCCGCGCGATCTCAGGCGGGCCGTGCGCAACGACGAGGCGGTCGGCTGATGGCGACGCTCGCCGCGGTCGACCTCGGCGCCCAGAGTGGGCGGGTCGCGGTCGGGCGATTCGACGGCGAGCGTCTCGGCGTCACGGAGGTTCACCGGTTCCCGAACGTGCCGGTGCGCACGGGAGGGACGCTCAACTGGGACATCCTTCGCGTCTATCGGGA